>Ga0209834_10000961_pt1 | contig 16802 bp, 12 predicted proteins | sample Mar14236cmmetaG_FD_184134 | JGI IMG/M metagenome (GOLD analysis project Ga0209834, IMG submission 184134) | Marine hydrothermal vent microbial communities from Guaymas Basin, Gulf of California to study Microbial Dark Matter (Phase II) - Marker... ...
CGTAACCACATGTGATGGCAATGTGTAACCGGGTTCAATGGTTATGACATTTGCTTGTGCCGCTTCCTTGTCGTAAATTCTTTTTGCCTTTATTCCTTCTTTCTGGAAAATTATTGGTAATTCATCCATATTGACCTTTTTCATTTCAAAACCCCCTTGAATTCAATTTGCATCTATCATCTTATATCAAAGTATCCACTGATTTCGGTAACTAATGTTACACACAATATCTTTTTATTGAAATCTAATCAGGCATGAAATGATAAAATCTTTACAAGATCACTCAGGAGGTGCTTATGTCAAAGAAGAAAACACAGCTGGAGGCTTTAAGAAAAGACCTTGCCTTTCTGATGGACGATGTTAGTTACAAGCTTGAAGACGCCATTCTCAGGCTCGGAGACCTTATAGAAAAAGAGGATGAGTTTTCTATAAGCCTTTTGAAGAGCATCAAGAGAATGCCTAAAAAGCGCAGGGAACTCGCGGTAAAATACATACAGGCTATCGACTTGCACGATAAGGAGTTCATTAAAGCGGTAGAAAATAGCTGGGGACTTGATGAAGAGGATTTTGATGATTCTTTGGAATGGCTTTTAAAACAGGAATTGAAACCATCAGATAAAGACAAATAATCTACTTTCACGAATCCCCAAATTTCGGGAGGTGCACGCCATGGATTACAAGAAAGAACCCGTTTTTAAGAGAATAAAAGCTCACAGAAGCTCAGTAGAAGGAATTGCTGTGGATAGTAAAAGAAAGGTTTTCTTCACCTGTTCCTATGACCACACTATAAAAATGTGGGATTTTGAAGGAAATCTGTTAAAGAGCGTCGATTTTCTTTCCGAGACTGGAAAACCAGAAGCAGTCACTGCAATCGCTTTGTCACCTAAGGGGGATTTCCTTGCAGTCGGTTCTAACGCCGATTTAGTCGTTTATTCTCTACCCGAGTTGCAACCCATTTCAAGAAAATATTTCATGAATATCGGTCTTAAAACGCCGATGCCTGCTGTTATAGCTGAAGTTTCTTCAATAGCCATTTCACCAGATTCAACAAAGCTCATCGTGGGCATAGATAACGGAACAATCAAAATTTTTGAATTCCCTGGATTGGAATATGTTAATACATTTCATCAACAAACTTTTGGACTTGGCATTCATCTGGCCTTTTGGAACTCAACAACGTTTTTTTCAGCGGCTGAATCGGTAAATAAGTGGAACATTCATAATTTAGATTCTGTAAGACCTGAATTTCTCGAACTCCCCTATGATTTCAAAGCCCGTGAGATAACTGTAGATCACGCTAAAGACTTGCTATACGCGGCGGGAAGCGGTGAAAGAAATAATATTAAGGCTTATTCATTGCATGATTTAAAACTTCAAAGCTCAATTCCAGAATCACAAACCGTGACAACTTTCAGAGTGTCTCCGGAAGGAATCGGATTCGCCGGCACAAAAAACAGAGATAGCGGAGATAGTTTGAAACTCTGGGATATGGAAAAAGGAGAATTATTAAAGACATTGAATTGCCCTCTTCCAAACCTCAACTCTTTGGAAATAGCATCAGAAGAGGGCCTTTTGATTTCCACCCACGAAAACGGTTCGGTTATACTTTGGAAATTCTAAATTCATTTACTCCGACAAGGCCGACAGGACCGTCAAATTCCGGACAGCTCCGACAGCGTTTCAAATAAGGCTTACAAAGATTTTTGCTTTGCCAGAGATGCGATACATTCCTTCGCGCTCGAGTATTAGACCAGAAGAAATTAACCTATCGAGGGTTGAATAGGCTGTTGTCCTTTTGATACCGCTGTTTTGGAATAGCTCAAGAATTTCTTCTTTTGAGCCTATGAAATCTGTGCATAATTTCAATGCTTTTTTCTGGATTTCCGTAAGAATAAGGCTTCCCATATATTCACGAACGATTTTCTTTATAGTGGTTTTGCATTTGCTTTCATCAACATATTTTTCTGAGAGGTTTTCAAAGGCGACTTTTTGCGCTATCCATAAGGCGTCACGAGGGTTGCCATCGGCAAAGGATACTATCTGAACAAGCGCATTTTTCTTAAACCAGCCATTCATACCTTCGAGTCTTCTTAATAACAGTTCCAGAATATCTGAGTCTGACATTTCATACAGAAAAATTACATCCTTGATTATATTCTCAAGGTTTCCGGATTCGTTCCATTTCATTCTATCCTGCTTATATTCTCTGTAAATGGAATATGGGAGAGAAAATATTGTAACCATACTTTCCTGCTGAAGCTCAAATTTCAATGAATCGAGAACGTTCAAAACATCTTGTTTTGATTCCTTGTCAAGCTCGTCTATCAAAAGCGCTATTTTTCCGTATTCTTCGATGGAGGTTTTCAACAGTCTGTGGAGCTTTTCATGAGCCGCAAAGACATTGAATCTTGGGAGTTGAGTCTTCTCATACTTAGCATCTCCCTTTGCAATCATTGATACTCCAAGAGTAGCCCCCTTGATAACCGCCACTTCTTCAATTATCCAATTCAGGACTTCTTTGGCGAGATTTTTTATAGCGTGGTTTTCAACTCTGCTCAAGTTCAAGGAAATTGTGTATAAAAGGTCGTAAAGAATAGATTCTTTGTTTTCACGGTGTATCAGGGAAATCCGTATTTTCTTTATTTCTTCAGAGTCGATCATATTCAGTATCGTGGTTTTCCCAACCCCGGTTTCCCCACAAAGGCCAAATATGCCAAAGGGGTGGTAACGAGTGAGCATGTTCAACTTCGATATTTCATTTTCTCTATCAACCAGATAGTTTTGTTCTTTCTTTTGAAGCGGTTTGTCGGCAAGGGCTTTAATGATTTTTTCGGCTTCCATGTAATCACCTCATCTTATTATATCACTCCGACAAGGCCGACAGGACCGTCAAATTCCGGACAGCTCCGACAGTGCATGAAGAATGCTTTTTGGCTCTCGGTTCTTTGTTCTCACCACTTTGTCAATATTCTGTGGAAGAGTTGTGCATATATTCTTGCCATCATTACCAGATCATCTACAAGAACTCTTTCATCCGGTTGATGCTCTGTCTCTTCCCTGCCAGGGAATAAAGGGCCAAAAGCAACAGCGTTGGGCACAGCTCTGGCATAAGTCCCACCACCTATGGTGTGGAGCTGGGCTTTTTCTCCGGTAACTTTCTCATATACATTGATGAGTAGCTTCACTAGCTCGCTGTCGGGAGATACATAAAGTGGATCATGATGATGTTCCCGCTCTATTTTCAGCCCTCCCAACGCTTCTTCAATCTGTGCTTTTATACGTTTCTCGTTGAAAAAAACCGGATATCTGATATTTATGACGCCTTCGATTTTTTCTCCGTCGTATCTCAATGTACCGAAATTTACGCTAAGCGGTCCTGTTATTTTATCCCGGCCTGCTATTCCCAGGGAATTTCCATCTGTTTCATAGCCTATTTTTGAAGAAACTTTTTCAACAAACTCTTGAAGCCCGGTTTTTGAAAGCTCCAAATTCGAAAGGAAATCCAGCAGCGCTGAAATGGCATTTACCCCGGCTTCAGGCTTTGATCCATGTGCTGAAACACCTTTTACATGAATTGCTAATGCATCGGCACCTTTTTCCCAGCTGATCGTTGCTTTGTTTTTGGGCTTGAAGATTTCGAGCAGTGCCAGTAATTTATCGAGATCGCCCTTCATCACTACCCTGGCATCAGCTGCGACCATATTTGAGGCTTCGCCACCTTCAAGTTCAACGATTTCAAAGCCCTCTTTATTCTCTCCCGCTTCTTTAGAAAATCTGTAATTCACAATACCTTTTTCAGCGTATATGAGTGTAAAGGCAGCATCGGGTGTCACAGACATTTCCGGGATTTCTTCTTTTTGAAGGTAATAATTTATACCACCCCAGCCTGATTCTTCGTTCGTTCCGAATATTATTCTGATCCTGTTTCCGGGCTCAATGCCCGCATCCTTTATTGCTTTCAGGGCATACAGTGCAGCTATGGTAGGGCCTTTGTCATCAATGGCCCCTCTCCCATATATATATCCATTCTTAACAATGCCCCCATATGGTTCTACACTCCAGCCTGTTCCTTCGGGAACCACGTCAAGGTGTCCCAGGACACCGAAAAGCCTGCCGGTGTTTCCATATTGCACATGCCCGGCATAGTTGTCCACATTTTTGACTTCAAATCCGAGCTCTTTTCCAAGTTCAAGGGCCTTTTCCAGAGCTTCCTTAACTTCCACCCCAAAGGGAGCTCCTTCTTCAGGCTCACCCTGTACGGAAGGTATCTTTATCAGTTCCGAAATTGCATTAACCATCTCGTCTTTTAGGGCGAGAACGGCAGCATCCACTTTTTTGTTCATTAAAACACCCCCAGGTATTGTATTATTTCAGCAATTCCCTTACCTTTTGTGATTCACCTCTATGGCAAAGCAATGTGCCTTCAGAAGTGGCCACAAAAATAATATCTTCTACTGAACTAATTCTAACACTCTTTTCTGTCATATTGAAAAGTAGAGAATTTTTCACCTCATGCAACACAAATTTACCCTTGACGGCATTTCCGTTGGCATCTTTCTCTTCGAGATCATAGACAGAATCCCAGCTCCCAACATCGTTCCAGTAAAAATTCCCGGGAATAACCAGCGTGTTATCTGCCCTTTCCATAATCCCGTAATCGATGGAGATCGATGGGAAGGTTTCATAAACCTCTTTAACGGTTTTTTCTCCACGTTGCACCCTTTCCAGGCCGCTATGCACTTCTGGAAGATATTTTTCAAGAGCCCTTTGAAATACTTCCTTTCGCCAGATGAACATGCCGGAATTCCAATAATAGTTACCCGACCTGAGGTATTTCTGCGCTTTTTCAAAGATTGGTTTTTCGTGGAACTTTCTTACGCGAAAACTGTTCCGCTCTATTGAAAAAACCTCTCCGCGCTCGATGTAACCATACCCGGTATGAGGGCTTGTGGGAGTAATACCAATGGTAACAAGAACATCATTAACTTGAGCTTCGCAAATCGCGTCTCTAATAACCTTTTGAAAGGACTCCAGATCTCGAATGATATGATCCGATGGAAGTACAACCATTACATCTTGAGGGTTAAAGTACATGCTTCCCAGTGCAATGGCAGGAGCAGTATTTCTGCCAAAGGGTTCAACGAGTAAGTTTTTCATATCGATATCTTTAATCATTAGATTAAATATATCTCTCTGTTCGGAAGTTGTAATTATATATACCACATCAACAAGCCCCTTGAGCCTTTCAATGGTTTGGACTATAAGTGGCATGGAATCACCAAAAGCGTGAAATTGCTTCGGCTTTTTTTTCGTGCTTAAAGGCCAGAGTCTTTCTCCGATACCTCCGGCCATTATGAGCGCTTTTACCACTAAACACACCCCCAAAGTGAAGATTCTCATTTTACATTTTACTTCAATTTGTAGTAAAATTTTCAATGTAAGGTGGGTGATCACTTGAAAAGAATTCATTTTATCAACGTCATATTGATTATGATTTCTGCACTTTTGGCAATAGGGCTTATCAGTAAATTAGAAGAATTCACCTTTCCCGTCAGAATTCTTCCATTGCTGGTATTCTTTGTATTGACAGATCTTGTACCCATCAGGGCAAAACAGCTGCGCTTGATTACCAACTTCGCTGGAATGGTCCCGTTACTGATATTTTGGGATCCCCATTTAGCACCTTTCGCTGTTTTCCTCACTATGACAAAAAAGACTAAAGCAACAGATTATATAATCCAGAAAAAAATGTTCAGAACCTTGCATTACTTTATAATGTATGCCTCTGGAGTATATTTTACCAGCTGGAACGGCAACCCATATCTCTCTCTTCTGAGTTTTACTTTAATTGCTAAACTGTCAGGTTTCATTACAGGCGATATTTTAAACCAGTATGTGAATAATAGGAAGATTTCCATCGAGAATTTTTTGGTCAATGTCATAGAAGGTGGTTATTTTCTTTTCCTATCAATCGTAGGGGGAGTACTCTGGACTTTGTACTCAGCAGGCATGGCTATTGAAGCCGGGCTGATCTTCATGGCTTTTCCATTAACGTTGATGGTAGTATGGATAATTGCGAGCTTTCTAAAAGCAAACAATGATGCAAAAAAAAGCCTTTTAAGGCTCAGTTCAATAAGGTCAAAGCTTGCAAAAACACTGGAGTTGATCTCGGTAGTTAGATCTGAAAACGATATAGAAGAAGCCTTAGCTCACGTAGCAAGCGTAATTAGAGATTCTATTGGTTATAAATACGTCATAATCAGCATTTTCGACAGCGTAAATGATAAAATTCTTCGAGTAGCCCATGCAGGTATTCCCGAGAAAGAATTTGAAAAATTACGTGAAAATCCGCCGCCTTTGGAATATTTTGAGCAAATTCATGACGAGAAATTCAAGGTCAGCAGATCTTATTTTATACCGGAGAGCTCCAAACATTTCAATGTAGAATATTCTTTCATGGGGCGATATGACGAACTGCTTGAAGCCCAGTCTGAATGGCGGCCCGACGATGTTCTCGTGATCCCCATTTACAAAGGCACCGATATTATCGGATATATTTCTGTTGATGCCCCCCTCGACGGTAGACGGCCTCAGTATGAGGACATCGAAATCCTCGAGATTGTGGCAGATCAGGTGCTGAGAATCATCGAAGAATCGAAGAAATTCAGTGAAGTTCTAATGGCGAGTAAACTCGATCATGCAACCGGGCTATACACCCATACAGAGTTCTACTCGATTCTCAGCCGATTGATAAAGGCTGAAAGAGCCTTTAGCTTGATTTTGATCGATCTCGATAATTTCAAACAGATCAATGACACCTTTGGTCATTTGATTGGAGATAAAGCAATCAAAAAGGTAGCAAAACTAATAAATGATAGCCTGAGAAAAGAGGATTTTGCAGCCAGATATGGGGGAGATGAGTTTGCCATCATCACTACCGGAGCATCAAAAAATGATGCCATCCGGATTGTTCGCAGAATGAACGAAAATCTAAAGCAACTACGCATAAAAGAAAAAGGTCAGAGAATCAAAATATCCTGGAGTGTGGGAATAGCCAACTTCCCGGTAGATGGCGATACTCCCTCAATGGTTGTAGGAAAGGCTGATAACGCCCTTTACGCAGCCAAAAGAGCCGGGAAAAACAGAATATACGCTATTTAGAAAGCCATTTCTCCATAATGGATAGCACTTTGGGTTCAAAATGCTTGCTTTTCTTCATCTTTTCAATGGGATCGGCATTTTTAACCCTGTATTTTTCCTCGAAGTAAGCTATCACAGCGCTTGCAATCCTAACCCTCATAGAAATCCCTTCACCAGCTAAACCATCAGGGAAGCCTGTTCCATTATAAGTCTCATGATGATGCTTAATGATATCAATTGCCAGAGGTGAGAGTTTCAGGGCTTTTCCGTATCTCTCTCCAGTAAGGCAATGCCTTTTTCCGTGAAAAGTGCTTTCATTTTGATTTTCTTCAAGGATACCTATATCATGCAATGCCATTCCAATTTGAAGCGCGTACAATTCCTCTTTATCACTGATTCCAAGTTCTCGCGCGATAAAAAGTGCCAGCTCCATCATTTTTTCAATTGGCAAGCTCGCAGCATGGACCTTCTCTTCTATAAGCGCACCAAAGGTTTTATAGATATTCAAAATAGCCTTATCGTGAGTTTCCTTTTCAATTTCCAGCGTGGATAGCAATTCTTCGTTTTGCCGCTCCAGCTTTTCCATGCTTTTTTTGTCTTTCAACACTGTTGCGCGCAATTTTTTAACCAAATTACCAAGCTCTTTGAGATCTTCTGAAGCATTTTCCGTTAAATCTTTACCTTCAACGATTTTCCTCAGGGAGGCTTTCATGTTTTCAATTTGTTCTTTTTGGTGCTTTAAAGATGCCGCTAACAAATTAGACCCTGTTAAAAAGATTATGATAAAGCCAATCAATCCAAAGATGAAGTGCCATGGTACAACTTTCCCATAATATAAGGTATAGTCGTCATCAAGTCTTTCCGCCAGGGTATAGAGCAGATTACCATTTTCAAGCAAAAGCCAATTTGGCTGATTTGCATAATTATCATTCGATAACACAACATTGCCTTTTTTATCTGTAACGAACCATTTCTCGTGCCCGGAATTAATTTCCCTCTGTAAAACCCCTCCTGGTATTTCCACATAATCCATCTGGTTACCTTTTTCAAGCACTAACTTTACCGAATTATCATCTACAAATATCCCGGGTCCGATTGAAAAAGGCCTGTTGCCTATAAGCTTCGTCATGAGAATATTATCGACTTTTCCATCCACTACTTTTACACAATAAACCTCTTTGGAACTATAAGCCAACATGTACACGGTTTTTTCGAATATCTGCTTAAAATCACGAGTAGAGTATCTGGCAAGCATATGAAACATGATCAATGCTGCAGCCAAAATCCAAACGAGTATTGACACATAAAAAACTCTAAAAGAGCTACCTTTCAAGTGTCATCAACTCCTCAAGCGTGATGACGGAGGTTCCTTTATCTGCATAGTAATTATGGACCTCAACCGGGCCATCAAGCCCCTGAAAGTTGAAGCCTTCAGCCTTTTCAAAAGCAGCTTTTATGTCACGGCCGTAATTCTCAATAAGCGCTCTAACAAACAAAAGGGCGTTATAAGTGCCAACAAAATCCGCACCCTTTTTTGCGCGAAGCTGTCCAGAAACCTGAGTGAAAACATTGAGATTCTTGATCAGTTCACTGTCAAAAAGTAGCAACTTTTCATCTAGCGCATAATCTGATGCATAAAGATAGCCTGCATACCCCAGCTCTTCAAGCTTTGATACGCCATAACCGGCTACATGGCCGGGCGTTACAAATAGTATTCCAGAAAATTCTTTTGCTTTTTCGAGAATTTCCGGCGTTATTTCTTCTGGCTTTGATACTTTCACTACAACAACGGTCCCCGCAAAATTGTTTTTCATCATCTCAACAAAAGGATCCACATAAACTCTGTTTTTTGCGTAAGCGAAAACAAAAAGATCTGTCACCTTATCTTTTTCCATGGCATCTATCAATTTTCTCACTTGAATGGAATCGGGAACGCACATGCTGATAATTCGCCTACCTTTACCCACAACAGCCCCAGAAGTGACTGTCGGTGAAACCGCATAAAGGCCGTATTTTTGTAAAAAAGGAAACATCGAGCTGGCTTCCTCGCTGTACGAAGGGCCGATGATTACCTTTATACCATCATTTTTTATTTTTCTGAAAATTTCATCAAGCCTTGTGGGTTCAAATCTGATTTTTTCGAGCTCGAAGTTCACATTATTTTCATTTAAAAAAGCTTCAGTAGCCTTTGTCACTTCAAACAAGTCGCTGTAAACAACGGCAATTTTCACCGTTTTTGCCCCACTGTAAATGGAGAAAAAAGAAAAGAACGATACTATCACCATGGCTATTGAAAGTGCTATCATCCGCTGTGTGTAAGACAAACCCACCACCCCAGAACTCGTTCACACTATTTCATCTAACGACTTAATCCTATTAGCTTTTCATTATAGCACATTTTCCTAAACATCATACTTTTATTAACGTTGATTTTACTTTCACTCCCTGTACCTGGCCGAGTTTTCCGGTAAGGGCACCTATTTCATCTGTTGTTCCATCGACAATTACAGATATTAAGGATATGTTTTTTTCCTTTATGGGAAGCCCAAGCCTTCCGAGGATAATTGATGCGAACTCATGAAGTATCTCATTAACAATCAGGTAATTTTCCCTGTTTAGCACCGTTATAGCAACTATACCGACCTTTCTGTCCATGCAAACACCTCCAAAACTATATTAGCAGACGAAAGGGCTTTCGATGATAAAATTGATTGAGGTGAACAGGATGGAGCTTGTTTTTATCATTGGCCCTTCAGCTTCTGGAAAAACAGAATTTGCTAAGAATATTATAAAGGGACTGCATCAAGAAAATCCCTTTTCATACCTATTCATAGGTCCCACAGGAGCTTACACAAAAAAAGTAAGAGAAGAACTCCTTGAAGAACTTGGAACTGTTATCTCTTCAAGATTCTTGCCGGTTGATCATTTTGCTGTGGAAGTTATGAAACGTTTTAGGCCTGATATGCTCCACATAGACAATCATATCGCAAGGCTGTTCATAAGCGAGATACTTGAAGAGTTAGGCAAAAAGGAGCTTTCTGGTTCACCTGTTTTTGTGGAGTACATCATGGATATGATTCACGATGTGAAAGAGAACGCTGGTTTTGGTGAAATTTTTTCTCAAGATGATGAATCGTTGCCTTTTCTCCAGACTATCTATGAAAAATATGCGGAAAAGATGGGTAATGATCTTTACGATACTTTTGATGCCTATCTTATGGCTCCGGAGTTCATAGATGAACTGTCATTCAATGAATTCGGAAAAGTCCTAATTCTCGATGGTTTCCACGATTTCACTCCAGCCCTTCGTACCTTTCTTTCTACCGTAGCGCTCTCATTCAACAAAATATATATCACTGTAAACGAAGATGAAAAGAGAAAGGACTTGTTCAGTGAAACGAAGAGCATTTTCAAATTTGCTGAAGAGCTACTTAAAAAGGGGCAGGACCTTTCAGGTGAATATATATCCGAAAGCAGGCAGTATCTGGGGGATTCACATTTCCCGGAAAAACTCTCGCCTTTTCACGAAAACTTTTTTGCCTCCCAAAAAACTGAAAGAGGCAGTGATCGGGTCAATGTGATTTCTGCATCCGATATCTTCAGCGAAGTGGAATTTGTGGCAAAGGAAGTAAAAAAACTCCTTGATAAGGAGTATGAACCTGGTGATATAGCAATTGTGGCTGAAGATTTCAATGAATATGAAAAGTTGCTCTCGAAAAAATTTGAAGAATACAAAGTGCCCTTTAGAAGCGAAGGCGATACCCCGCTGCTGGATTCCCATGCCATCAAGCTGATGCTTCTTCCTCTGGAAACAGCCGTAAGTGGTTATAGGCCAGAAAAGCTTATGGCCATGGTGGATTTCGGATATGGTGGCCAGCAGTTGGATACCAGGCTCTTTGAATCCGTGATGGTCAATTCGCGCCTTTATTACGATTTCAAAAGAGAAAGCTATGGCAAACGCTTTGAAAAATGGATATCCAGGCTCCAAAGTTATAAAGAATACCTTATTAACAAAATCGCGAACATCGAAAAATACGCCGATGAAGAATTCCAGGAAAGCCAAAAAGAGCCTTATCAGAAAATCATTGAAAAGATAGACACCGAAATTATCCCGGCTGTAAAGAAAATATTTCAAATATTAGAGCCTTTTAAAAGCACCCGAAAAAGAGATTGCAGGCTGTACAGTGGCTATTTCCGGGCATGGGAAGAAATGCTGCGGCTTAAAGAAAGTTATGAAGAAGCTGACAGCCAAAAGGAATTGCGAGCCATGGATACCTTTTTCAGCAGGGTATTGCCCGACCTTGAAAAGCTACTGATTTACGTCGGCAAAAAGAAACTCAATCCTTCAGAATATTATAAATATCTTTCGGTAAGGCTCAGGAATGAATCCTTCAAAAAATGGACGAATTTTTCCAACAGAGTGGAAATTCAGCCACTTCTCAGTGCCAGATTTTCAAAAAAAGCCGTTAAATTCTTTGTCGGATTCAGAGACGGTTCTTATCCTTCAGTTAGGCTTAACCCCCTTTACAGCTTTTCACAATACAGTGAGAATCGGCCCAAGGATTTACTTCTTACACGCGAGAAACAGCAAAGGTTGAATTTTTACCTTGCGGTTAGCAGAACTGAGGATTTGCTCTATTTCACCTATCCTGAATCTACCGTAGAAGGGGAACCAATTCTGCCTTCACCATATCTAAAAGAGGTGCTTTCAAGCGCTCTAGTGCCCATAATTAGCTACGGAAGAACCTCAGGAAGGAGAGAAGGCATAATCCCTTCCCTCGAACAGGTAATGAGCCTTGAGGAACTAAAAGTAGCGGTCGCCAGATATTTTTGCACGCCTTTGTGGGACAAAGCAAAAGAAAAAGCAAAGTCTCTTTTACTGGAAGAATTTGACCCCAAAGCGTTCTTTCAAGACCTTGCACTGTTCCACAGGCATTTTGATTGGCAGGCACAAAATACCACACTGATTGAAAAGCGCGTGGGCAGGATTTTCAGTTATTCCCGTCTTTCCACCTACCAAAAGTGCCCCTTCAAATTTTTCCTGAGCTACGTGCTCAAGCTTTCCATGAATACAGAAGCGCTCTTTGAGCTCTCCGAGCTGGAAGAAGGAAATGTTTATCATGCTGTATTGAGCGAATATTTCAAGGGAAAAGAGCGCGACCTTGAAAAACTCATTTCGGAACAGCTAAAACTCAGGTTGGATACTGATAGGGAAATCATCTTCAGATTTGAGCACCAGAGGTTGAAAGAGGTTCTGGAAAAGTATCTATACGAAAAGGAGGCAAAAAGGCCGCAAAAAATGAAAAGGGATTATACACCTGCATTTTTTGAAATTTCTTTCGGTGGAAAGAACAACCCTGTCGAGATAATCGACGGCATTTTTCTGAGGGGTAAGATCGACAGGATAGACATCGACGAAGAATCAAAAAACATGTATATCATCGACTATAAAAGAGGGGAAAGCAGTGGTGAAAAAGATCAATTGATACTGTATTCAATAGCCGCTGACCAACTCTTTAAAGATAGGGGATACACTGTTGAAGGTGGAACTTTTCGACCTCTGAGAGGTACAAAAGCCTCAAAAGACAGCTTTGTCCTTCTCACCGAAGAAGACGATACAGAAGGGAAAGTCTGGAAATTTTCAAAAAGTAGCTTTAATCAAGAGTATATAGAAGCAAAGGTAAAAGAGCTCACAGATGGTATTTTCACAGGAAAATTCAGACCAAAAATCCTGGAAGGGCGCAATCCTTGCTATCAATGCTATTACTCCAGGGAAGCGAGAGTGTGTCCTGTACTCTTATGGAGAAAGTTGACGGAGGAAACCTGATGGGAAGTGAAGTGAACAGAGATATATTCATAGCGGCATCTGCCGGGACAGGGAAGACTTACCAGCTTGTGAAACACTATGTGTCTATCTTTGAGAGGGCTTTTAAGCTCGGCGAAAGGCTTGATGTCCACAACGTTGTCGCCATAACCTTTACCCGAAAGGCAGCCAAAGAAATGAAAGAAAGGGTTATGAAATCTCTCGACGAAAAGATCGTCCAGGGAGTTCCGGGTGATTGGGTTTCTCTGAGAGCGAGAATGGTCAATGCCTGGATTTCAACAATTCATTCCTTCTGCGAGAGAATATTGCGTGAGAGTGCCACTTACCTTGGCATGGATCCTGGCTTTCAGATTTTGACTGGCATAAGACGTGTAACGCTCGAAAGTAACGTCGCAAAGAGTTATTTTTTGGAACATATGGAAGAACTGGAACCGGTTATTGAGCTTGCAGGCATCGACAAAACCTTCAAATTACTGGAAAGAATGCTCAGAAACGATAGAAACAAGTTGAAGGTATCCAGGGCTATCCACAAAATCATAGAGTCTCGAGAAGTTGGTGAAAAAGGTGGAAAAGTTTTAGAAGCTACAAGCATTCTTGAAAAGCATTTTGAAGGTATTACAAAACTCTATGACCAGGAATGCTTGAATGCCAATTATCTGGATTTTGATGACCTTTTGACAAAGACCCGGGAGCTTTTGCTTGCACATCCCCGAGTACAACAAAAATACATTAGAAGATTCAAATACATTTTAGTTGATGAATTTCAAGATACCGACGAGCTTCAAAAAGAAATTATAGATTTGCTGCATGTTGAAGGAGATAACTTTCTCTTTTTCGTTGGTGATGCAAAGCAGTCCATTTACCGGTTTAGAGGTGCAGATGTCACTGTTTTCAACAGAACAAAAGAACACTTCCTGGTTAGCGGAAAATCCGTAGAAGAATTGGATACAAATCGCCGATCTCACCCCAATATAGTGGAATTCCAGAACAGGCTTTTCAGTAAGATAATGGTTAATGATTTCTCGGGAAAGTATTATAAAGCCCATTATGAAAAAGAGATAAAGGCTCTTTCGTACGGTTCTAATTCACCGGAGTCAAGAGTGAGAGTACTCTTTTCTGACCAGGCTGATGATTCAAAAGAAGTGGCTAATTACATCTCCAAACTCCTTCAAGAAACGCTCACATTTAGAAGCAAAAACGGAGAGATTGAAAAGCGAAAAGTCCAACCTGGCGATATTGCCATACTTCTAAGGCGTTTTACGAAGATTACGAAATATGAGGATGCTCTCGAGAACCTGGGAATACCTTACTACACTGTTGGAAGCCGTGAGTTCTACAACAGGCCTGAGGTAGCAGGCCCTCTGGCATGGCTCGATATGATCGTAGATCCCCTTGATGATGAAGCATTCACCAGATTTCTTTTTTCTCCGGCTTTTGGAGGCACCCTTGATGAAGTTTCAAGCCTGAAAAGTACAGGCAAGAGCTTTTATGAAGGGCTTATGAATACACAGGATGAGAAGTTCATAAGTCTTGCAAAGCTCTTTGAAAAACACTCAATGTTGAAACATCTATTGTCACCCAGCGAATTATTGGAAGACTTCATAGTTTCCACAAACTATCTTCCAAAACTGGCTACGTTAAAGGGCGCAGAGCGAATGATAAGCAATGTCAAAAAAATGCTGGACATTGCAAAGGAACTCGACAATCTTGGAACAAGCCTCAGGGAATTATCGGCTACTTTGAAGGCTTTTGTAGATTCCACCGATGAAACTGAAGCCAGTTTAGAGACAGAGGAATCCAATAGCGTTAAATTGTTGACAGTTCATAAATCAAAAGGCCTTGAATTTCCAATCGTGGTGGTTGCAGACACTTTCTGGAAAGAGAAGACTTCAAACAATCACTTTCCGGGCGTCTTCTTCGATAAGAACGAATACCTTCTCATAGAGAAGAAACCGCCAGGCAAAAGCAAAACACTCCAAACAAGACTTTATGTAGACGAATTGGAAAAAATGTACGAAGAAGAAAAAAGAACCCTCTATGTGGCTTTTAGCAGGCCTCGGGATTTGTTGATAATCAGCATAAATGGCAAGCCAAGCGGCACAAGGCCATGGTCACAAATGCTTCTGGGAACGCTTTTTACTCAGGAAAACAACGAAAAGGAAATCCTTGTTGAATTGGAGGATATAGTTGAGGCTGTATCAGCCGGAGAGGGCGTACAATATTCCCAACCTGATAACAAAAAAGAAGAAGAAGAGCTGCCGGAGATTCGTATCATACAGGGATTCTCGCAAAAAGCAAAGGTTGAATATGTATCACCGAGCCTTCTTACACAAGACTTTGAAATATCCATAGAACCTCGATCTGGTGAGTTGAATTTAGAAAGAAATCCAACAGAGCTTGGAACACTTGCACACGCATATTTTGAAGCCGTAGGGCTTAAAGGGCGTCTCGGGCCAATAACGTTGAAAAGCCTTCTTGAGGGTGGTAAGCTGGGATACGTGGATAGAACCCGATTTACTCCAGAAGAGGATCTGGAAGTGAGAAATGTTTTGAAAAAGCTCACAGAACATCCTATCGTTAAGGAAATCGAAAATGCCCAGGAAGTGCACAGCGAACTCAAAATACAAAAAAAGTTTGGAAGTTACATTCTTTTGGGAATTCTTGATAAAATTTATCTGACAGAGGAAGGTTGGAAAATAATCGATTTCAAATTCGCCTATCCGGATAACAGACTCAAGGAAAAATACGAGTTTCAGTTGAAATTCTACCTGTATATAGTTAAAGAACTCTTCAATGCAAAAGAAGCCAGGCTTTTTTACTTAAAAGATGGAAGCCTATCTGCACCTGTGATGCTTGAAAGTACTTTTGAAAAGGAACTTTTGGAAAGAATAGAACGTTTTGGAGGGGATAGCAATGGAAATTAAAGTAAGGCCTACAAGGAGAGCCTTCGCAATTAGATATCTCATCTACCCATACTATCTTGTCGCCGGGCTTGTAATGCTCTTTTGGAAAGATTTATCCATTCTTCATGAAAGCGATTATCTCCTTTATCTCTTGCTTTGGGGTGGGTTGACTGTAATACCGGGGCTTATGCTCGCTTTTAAGCGCAGAAGGTTTGGCTGGTTCTTCTGGCCACTTGCACTTGACTTGTTAGGTTGGGCCAGCCAATTCGTCGTAAAAAATGAAGACTATTCATACTATGTAAAAAACGGCCCCTATCTGATCTTTATCGCGGTATCTATTATTGCTCTGGTTTTTATTGAACTCTACAGGTTATCGATAAAATACACGATATCCGATTCCGGAATAGAAATCACAACTGGAGCTTTTGGAGCCAACAACCAGCTAATCGTTAACAAGCACATAACCAATGTTCTGCTCAAAAGGAACTTTCTGGAAATGCTTCTTGGTGTGGGGCATGTGATTCCCGTTACTTCCTCTGGCATGGGAGCCGGAGATACCGGAGTAATGGGCGGATTCACCGGCAGTACAGGCGTAAAAGGAGCCAATGTAGGAGGATTTGTTGGAAAGACTTCCAGCGTTAAGGAATTTGTCGCTGACCCTAAAAATTGTATCTATGGCGTTCCCAATCCGAGAAGAATTATGGAGGAAATCAAGAAGACCCTGACGAGTAAAAGTAGTGGAGAGTCCGAATAGCGTAATGAAGCAGTGAGAGCAATGAGTTATGAATTATGAGTTATGAGTTAAAGAAGCGAAGACCGAGTTACGCGATTCGAGTAGCGATGTAGGATAAAATAAAGGAGGCAGTCAGGAAGAAGAGAGGAACAAAGAACCGATTCGTTGTTAGAGCGACTGCTTCTCAGAATCCCTCTTCTAT
>Ga0209834_10000965_pt1 | contig 16734 bp, 9 predicted proteins | sample Mar14236cmmetaG_FD_184134 | JGI IMG/M metagenome (GOLD analysis project Ga0209834, IMG submission 184134) | Marine hydrothermal vent microbial communities from Guaymas Basin, Gulf of California to study Microbial Dark Matter (Phase II) - Marker... ...
CAGGGATAGCATCCGGAAAATTTTCCAAACAGATGCTATCCCTTCTGTTTGGGGATAGTATCTGTCAATTGGCGGCATAAACCGCGACGGATACTATCCAGAAATCAGGGATAGCATCCGGAATCAATAAATGCTGGCTTTGAAAAGATGTTGGGTTCCTGGTTTTTATATCATTAAAAGTTCTTGTACTGATATAAAAACAGTAGGATTTATTTAAGGGCAAAAAAAAACCTATCAGGTTTAATGGCGAATCAAGAAATCCGATTTTTTGAAAAATCGGATTTCTAAACTTTAGGGCTGAGGATTCCAACTTTCCTGATTGCCCTACTCTATTATAGTAGCATCAATCGTCTTCAAATTATAAACGACGGTGCCATCTTCTAAACGATAGCCAAAGTAGATATTCAGTACACCCGTAAAATCAAAGAATCCACTGTATATCTCGATATCTTCAATTTCCCATAAAGATTCAATTTCCCTAAAAGTTACCAGGTTCGCAATCTCTTCATCCCAAAGATGAATATCATCTTCCGTATCGATCATATAGAAAAGCGGTTTACGCCTGGGAGAAGTTAAGGGCTTATAAGCGGCGCAAATTAAAATTTCTGCACGCAGTCCAATATGCGCCGGTTCAACTTGAATACGACTATAAATTGTTATTGAGTCAGAACGCGACAGTTCATTTTGCAATTTAAAATCACCGTCATTAACAGAGCTACCCCCTATCATAAGGGCTTGTGTCTCCACTTCACCAGCCGGATTGATAGCCACAGCATTCTCCATCTTAACAACGCCATCACCCAACGTTACATCATTAGGCAATTCTACATTAGAACCTATAATGATATGCGAAAGATGACTATTTCTCATAACTTTAAGCGACTCTAGCAGGGCTGGATATTGAGGATCACCTTCAATCTGCCCTTTTAATGCGCCACCAATAATACGAGTGTTAGGCATGAGGGATACATCTTCAAAATAGCCATTAACTTCGCTATTATTGAAAATGCTACCACCCAGGTAACCACCTCTCACAAAAGCCCCCCGAAAATCAATATCAATCAAAGTCCCTTCACTGATGATATAGCTAGTCAATATGCCACCTATTAATACCGCTTCCGGTTTAATCATCAGGTTAGCAACCCAGCTATTGTTTTCAAGTTGTGAGCCTGATTCAAGAATGAAATTAGTCACCCAGCCATTATTTTCAAGCGTACCTTTTAGAGTACCTCCATCAATGTGACCACTTTCACTGACTTTCAAATCCGTTATCGTGATGTTCTTAGCACTGCACTCGTATTTCATTTCACCTTTTTCAGGGCAAATGCGAATAACCGGTGTATTAGGACCATTTATGCCAGGAACAATCTCAACATCATCATTCTCATTATCAACAATGGTCACCATCAGTGTTGTTGACTCTAAAATAGCATCGCCTGTGACTTTCACTAACTTGAGATTCAAAATCTCATCGCCTTCAAATTCATCATCATCTATTAGAGTGATCATCAATTCTTTAGCATCGCTATCCCCATCAAACCAGGTGAGCGTGTGACTGTTTATCTCAAAATCTTGCCCCGCAATGGCGATTTGACTTTGATTCAGTCCAAGTGTTTCAACTTTTACGCTCACTTCACCATCACTTCCTTCAAGGCGTTGGACTGTAAGCCTATAAAAGCCTGCATTTTCATCAACCTTATCAGAATTGTCCGGGGAAATTTGTATTTTACCTGGATGACTGAGTGGGGGCAGCGGCTCATCTGTGTTTGTCGCCGTAGGCTGCGGATTAATCTGTGGCTCATCAACATCAGTTGAATCAGTTGACGGCGAATTAACCGGCTCGGTTGATTCATCATCAGTAACGGTTACAGCATCTGGATTGGTATCCGCTTGATCTATATCATTATCTGTGTTTGTCGCCGTTGGCTGCGGATTAATTTGTGGCTCATCAACATCAGTTGAATTAGTTGACGGCGAATTAACCGGTTCGATTGAATCATCATTAGCAACGATTACAGCATCATCTGGATTGGTATCCGCTTGATCTATATCATTATCTGTGTTTGTCGCCGTTGGCTGCGGATTAATTTGTGGCTCATCAACATCAGTTGAATCAGTTGGCGGCGAATTAACCGGCTCGGTTGAATCATCATCAGCAACGGTTACAGGTTCAGGCAGGGCAGACTGATAGACGCTCAAAAAACCATAGTCTTTGGCATCTTTTACAGTTTCACCGCCAGTTGTCACCGTAATATGATACAATTTTTTAAGGGCTGAACTATCAACACTTAATACGACAGTTAGCGAATTTTCACTGTGAACCGTCATTTCTTTAACGGTAATATGATTATCCCCAAAATCGACGACTGAACTTTCATCAAAATGGGCACCGACGGCATAAAGCGTGACAGTAGCATTGTTTGCGCCCTGTTTAACACTTGAAGGAACTATACTAATGATTTCTGGCAGGGCAGAAGGCTCTGTGATATAGAGTACACCTGTCACCGTTTCAGTGGTCCCATCATTGAGCGGTGTTGTCACCGTGATATCATGTTGAGTCTGCGCGTTGATTTCTGCCTGCACGGTCACATTGATAATCAATTCTTCGCTGGAAACAAACTCAACCGTATTAACTTTAATACCAGTGGTATTGATTGCGACTTGGCTGGTAGTATTGAAATTGGCATTTTTCGCTTTGATGCTGAGGGCGGCAGTGCTATCCTGGGGCAATTCTTGAATCTTGGTGAGAGTCAACTCACCGCCGATGGTATCAAACCCCTTACCAAAAGCGGCAGCCATTTTAACAGGATCATCAATAGGGGTACATTCCGTATTGACTGATTGAGCGAAATCAGCACACCAAAAATTAACGGCATCATTGGCTTGCCCTGATGCAAACCATAGCGCCCCTAATAGTATTAAAGGCGTGTTTTTAAGGAAAGGGTTGTGTTTTAACATGATGAACCTCTTTGGTTTTAGTATAGTTTGTCAGATAAATATTTTGGCCTAAAGACCTGACAGGTTTCGGAAACCTGTCAGGTCTGAGAACTTTTATTTTTCTGAAAGCCTATAGTTATCATTATTTTTATCCACTCAATAAAAGGAGCAATATGACTAAAATAGAAAAATCCTTTAATATTTTTGTAGATGTTGATGATACGTTTGTCCGCAGTTATGGTACGAAGCGAATCCCAATAACGGCAACCATTAATCATCTGAAAAACCTTAAAAAAGATGGTGCTATTCTGTTCTGTTGGAGTAGCGGGGGTGCGGATTACGCACAACAAAGTGCTGAAGAATTTGGAATTGCCAACCTTTTTACGGCTTTTCTGCCAAAACCACAAATTCTTATTGATGATCAAAGCATCCAAAATTGGAAAAAACTTCTTCAAGTACATACTTTATCATGTTCAAATAAAACCTTAGAAAATTATCAATCAGAGCTGGAACGATAAGATAGCTATCCTGATGAGCTATGAATTTCCTTTGAGCCATCATTTTGATAAAAATCTCAAAGCTGAAGTTTTTTCAGTGTTTCCTGATGGATACTAACTAGAATGTGTTCTAATAGCTCCATGCTTTTCGGGTTCATAACCAATCGGCCAAACCGTTTGTTGATCAAAAACTGCCCCTTTGAAAAAAGCTTCTTCTAATCGTTGGCAAAGCATGATGGCACCTTTTAAATTAGAATGATTGAAAATAGTGCCACCCACATCCGCCTGGGCCATATCAGCTTGTTGCAAATTAGCATGACTAAAATCAGCAAAGATAGGGGTTGATTTATTCAACTTGCACTTTCTTAAATCTGCATACCTTAAATCGGCTGTCATCAAGGAACTGCCCGTTAAATCAGCTTGTACCAAGATAACGTTATGCATTAAAGCACCTCTTAAATTTGCTTGTCGCAAGCAAGTGCCAGTCAGGTTAAAACCTTCTAAAAGAGCACGATGTAAATCTAAACCATCAAGCACTATATTTTCTAAGGTATCTGCTAGTATTTCTACGTTATGTCCTGTTTGACAATGAATGATAATCATCGGCTACTTATTTCCCCAATCGACAGGATCGATTTGTATTTTTTGGATCGGTTGAATTTGAAAAACTTTACTTGGAGCCATTTTACTTGCTTGCACCTCTGGCATATAGTTCCTTGCATTTTACCAGCAATATAGCGATGGTTGCCATCTACGATGACATCACCATCTATTTTAATAGGAGGTGCTTTTTCTCCTGCATTTAAACGAGCCACATATCTTTGAATGGCTGGTAATGAAACCGCCTTTTGTGTGGTTTGAGTCAGATCATCCTTTAAGGTTTGTTTAATTTGCGTAGGCGTTATGGGATTGTGGTCATCATAGCTTTCAAACATTGTTAATTCAATCGTCAAGTTTTTGGAAACATTGGTTTTTTTTCATGATTAAAGATAATCTCTTTGCCTCCTATACCTTCATCAGGTAAAAAACTTTTGAAATCAGAAAAAAAACCGAAGATAACCTCCGGGGTTTATGGGTTATAACTCAAATCAAGTTAGGCACAACTCATTAATCACATAACTGGTTCAAATTATCACCACTGCAATCAAAAACACTGATGAGTGGAACAAAGTTGACTTCTTTACTAATCAAGCCTTCCTTGATTTTCTCAATCGTGGCTTTCGTTTCAACATCGTCGTAAGGCGTTTGGTATTAAACTTTTGGGTACAAATTTAACACTCTCACTCAACGACTTTAGTACCATCATTCACTTAACGATTACAGTAAAACTGTGTAATAAAGTACCTCCCGGTTGATCTTTAACGACACCTTCTTTGCTACCCGTACTGAATGATGGCGTACAACGGAATTGCCATTGGCTATCGGCTCCTCCCAAGTTGGAGAGTTTGGCACACTCAGCGATCCAAAATGCAGTATTATTCGGTAAGTCTTTACCTCGAATAGTAAACACCGTTGATTCACCTATTCAAACCATAGCGCCCCTAATAGTATTAGAGGCGTGTTTTTAAGGAAAGGGTTGTGTTTTAACATGATGAACTTCTTTGGTTTTAGAAGAATATAGGGTGGATAAGATGCAACCACCCTATTTTGAATCAAATCTTGAGAGACTCAAGCGTGTGAATGTGAATAAATTTAAGAATTGTTATGAGTCAGTCTGACATTTAAACAATACTTTCTATCAATTCTATATCTCTTTTGAGCCACGCATTGACTATATCATTAATGCTTTTTGACTTTTTGACAGCAATTTGACTGATAAATTCAGCCACCGAAGGTTCAAGATAAATGGGTAAATGAAATTCAGCGTCGGGATGATAAAATTTACCCCGTTTACCTTGAGAAAAATCATATTCTGCTTTCATCAATTCTTTTGGTTGCTTTACGCGCTGAAATAATCCTAATAAGTAGGTACACAAAAGTTTATTAACATTTTGTAGGGTGGGTGGTTTTCTTGCCCACCTTTGCTGCAGCGGCTGGTGGGCTGAAAATGTTAAAATATTTATGCGTACCTACTTAAACAGTTTAGCTAAAAAACTTTTGAAATCAGAAAAAAAAAACCCCGAAGATACATCTCCGGGGTTTATGGGTTATAACTCAAATCAAGTTAGGCACAATTCACTAATCACCTAACTGGTTCAAATTATCGCCACTGCAATCAAAAACACTGATGAGTGGAACAAAGTTCACCTCTTTACTAATCAAGCCTTCCTTGATTTTCTCAAGCGTGGCTTTTGTTTCAACATCGTCATAAGGTGGCGCATCGGTAATAAGCAGGATGGTTCCCCCTTGCTTCAGATGGTTCAGTGCCAATATAAAGGCATCCGCTGAGGCTTCTGGACATTGACCGCCTCCTTCTATCTTTAGCCCTTTAAGCTTTTGTAACAACACTTCAATATCTCTCGTTGCAGTAACGAGTTTAATGTCGTTATAGTCTCTGAAGCCGACAATGGCTATAAACGGTGTCGCACCATTCGCAAAGCCATCTTTGATGCGTTGATTCACCTCTCTGATGATGGCAGCCCATTCTTCAGTCATGCTCCAAGTTAAGTCGAAGAGAATCACAGCATCGACTTCAATACCCTGCGTATTAACCTCCGTAGAAGTCTTGGAAGCATGGTTCGGATAGTTATCCGCAGTCACTTCAGCTTTAGTGATCAGCTTGATCATACCAGGGTCTTCAAGCACCACATCCAAATTGAACATAATCTGACTGGTATCATCAGGGTTGACAATACTGAGATCATTAATCTGGCATGTCAGCACTAATTCATCCACTTCACAGTTATCGGGGACTGATACTAACGCCACCCCTTTTGGTAACTGTATCTCTAACTGAACGCCCGTTGCCACCTGTTCAGATGCATTATCGTTCAGTTCTATAGCGAACTCATAGTGCAGCGTCCCGTTCATCACAATTGGACTCGGTTTTGCCGTGCCAAACACCGATAAATAGGGCTTGACGGTCGTTGAGCGTGTCACCTTATTAACAGGATACTCATTAGAAGTCAAAATGACGACGTTGCTAAAATTGGATGCTCCAATCACTTTCACTTCGATTTCAACTTCAGCACTTGCACCCGTGACTAAATCAGGTAAAGTACACATCACGGTATTGCCATCATTCACCTGTTCGCAGACACCATCGCCCCGCACCTCAACTAACTCCGTGCCATCAGGCAATGGATATTCAAGGGAAACAGCCGTCGCGACCTTGTTACCACCATTAGTCGCCGTTATAATATAGGTAAAGTGTTTACCTTGTTCTGCATTTTCAAAAACACGAGGCACAATACTCGCCTTCAGTTCGGTCAACGGTCGTAGCGTTAGTTTTGTCCAGAGTTGTTGATTACCCAACTCAAAACTTACCGGGGCAAAATTGTAACCGTCTTTACTGGCAGTGAGCATGTACTCACCTTCAGTGAATTGAGTGAATTCACAATAACCCGTTTCATCAGTCGTTGCGATGTTTTCACCAATTTGCGACACGACACCAGCAATGGGCTGTTTAAGATCGTCCTTTACTGTGATCTGAACGCCGTAAATGCCTTCAACTTTGGGGTCAACTTCTTCCGGACTTTGGTCAAGATGCGTATAGAAGTCCAGCTTACAATTGCTGTCTCCACCTACGACACAGTTCCCATCGCCAAGTTCTTCAGTGCCTTTTTTGGCTGTCACATAATATTCACCTGCTACTAAGTCAAGGAATACAAAAAAGCCAGTCTTGTCAGTTACAGTGGCGTAGTCACCCGTTTTAACGGTAGCACCTTTAATAGGAAAGCCGTCTCTATCTACGACTGTACCATAAAGCGCGTATTTATCAGCCGAAGCATCATCATCCGTGTCAACTACAAACTCAATGTGACAGTTTTCACCATTACCTACGATACAGGTTTTTTCCATGAACACAAAACCATCGTCTGACGCTTTACGAGCGGTGACTAAGTATTCACCGGCTGGGATGTCATAAATGACCCAATCACCATTTGCTTTGGTTATTGTTGTGTATTCGCCTACGGTAATCAGAATGTCTACCATAGGATTACCTTGACTATCAACAATTTGACCTTCGGCAATATTGATTGGCAACGCCGGATTAGCTGTACCAATTTCATCGGCTGGAACCCAGTTTACTTCAGGTTTTTCCGGTGGTTCCGGTGCTTCTGGAACATCCGTGCGAATTACAATTGCCTTTTCGGTTTTGATAACACGTTCCAAAGCAGACAATTCAAAGTTACGCCCATATTTATCGTACAACGTAGCTTGTGCGATAAACAGTGATGTACTTCTGAGTGTACCACCTTCTGCTAGACGGAGGGTAATTTCTGCAATATCACCACTGCCTTCTATAGGCGAATTATACCCGGAATAGACACTGATTCTACCTAAACCAGCATTGTCATAAGGATTATATGAAACGAATGCTGTGGAGGTTAAGCCAGTTTTAGATACTTTTACTATCTCTGAAATAACATCAGTATTATAGGCAATAGTCAAACCCATTGAAGATAAAACAGACAGATTAGTCGCAGAGATAGTCGCTATAACTTCATCTCCAGAAACACCGTTGATGTCGCTAATGCTGAACACAATAGGATTATCATCATTTCCATCTCTTGTTTTTCTTCTAACCATCCGTCTAGTGCCAGTGTCCGCACTTCTCGGTATCGTTTGACCATAAGCAGCCTGATTTAGAATGGCGTTGACATCATCTTCATTAATCTGCTCATCACTTGGTTTCGCAACGTTTGCAGCTGCCCACTTTTCTGGATTATCCAGTTCTTCATAAGTAGAACCTTGAATCTGATAGGCTTCACGGAAGTCCATCATCTCAACAACTCCATTACCATTCACATCACCCTGCTGGTAAGCATCTCTCACATAAACATGGGCTGGTGAACGATCACCATTACGATTTCCACGCCTAGTGTTCTCTATTTCCACATTGCCATCAGAGAAATCAATGGGAACTCCATTATTGCCATCAAAATCAGCATTGATATTGCTACAGTTTGCTATAGCAGCTATGCCAGCTATGTCATCTGTATCATTACCGTCTGCGTAAAAGTTGATGAACTTCAACACGCTCTTGTTTTTCAGAATGTTACCATCCGCATCTTTAACAAGTTGCTTCGTCCTAAATTTCATATAAAGCAAAGCGGGATGATCACCTTGAACAATAAGCTCTTCAACAGGAGCAGTACTATCTCCTAGATCAAGTGGAGAAAACCTAACAATCTGATTTACTCCACTGTCGAGTAGCATAGTACGGTGAACACTATCTTCCGGCATTGTGCTAACATCGAAAGGAGTTGGGTTATCGTCAAAAAAGAAATAGCTTGCAAAAATGCTATCTCCTACTCCTTCAAATTCTATTACATCCTTATCATACCCAACGCAAATATTGGCACCTACTATAACCAAATCACCAGGATAAGGCATTGTTATAGGAATTTCCTTCAAAGTCTTTTCAGGAACATTAATGTCTGGAAGTTCTAACTCAACACTGCCAAAGCTGTCAACGCAGTTATTTCCGTTGGCAAGATTTGTAGAATACAAAAACGTATTTCCAAGATAACCATTAACAAAATAACAATAGCGTTTGCCCTTATCATCTTCGCTAAGGGAGTTATCAGTGTAATAAGTTTTAAGTACCTTTTCTTCCCCGTTTATGGGATCACCACCTATAAAAAGCCCATTCGCGTCAAAGAAAACACTATCACCGGCCACCCGATAGATATTATAACTGTCAGGTGCCTCAGTACCAGTACCAGCATTATTGGGTTCCCATTTTAGGAGTACATTTTGTTCTCCACCATTGACAGAAATAAAATCAAGTTTGGGTTCTGCATTCTCGACACAGAAAGTAAGATGTTCGCCATCGGTTGCTATTTCATTTCTGACAGATTTAACCCACCACTCATATTTCTCACTATGTTTCAAATCAGGAAGCCATGTTGCGGTTTTATCTGAAGAAGGAGGATTAATGCAAACTTCCTTACCTTTTTCCATACGACAAAATGAAAAAGTGATTTCACCTTCAGAATCATCAGCATCAATAGTCCATGCAAATTCAGGGACTGAATCTATAGCAATGGCATTCTCTTCTGAACAAACTTCCGCATTATCTGGAGAAGGTTCTACATACTGAGGAGGTGGTGGTGGTTCAAAAGATGTAGTAAATTGCCAAGTTCCTTCATTAGGCGTTTCGGCAACCGGTACTTCTGTGGCAGTTATCACTTGCCAAATATACACCTTACCAGGCTCTAATTCAGTTACAGGAATCTCGCATGTCAAAGAATTATCTTCTGCATTGACATTTAGCGGTTCACATAGTTTCAAATCTGGTTCGCCAGCTTTTCCACCTGATACAAATTCACCATAATGGATTTGATAAGTGACATCATCTCCATCCGGATCACGATTTCCTGTCGCTTTCAAGGTGATTGTTTTAGCAGCATCTATCCCGGTAAGAGCGATCTCATTATTAAGATCATTCACAAAAGGATTAGTTGCTGGTTCTGGTTTCTGATCGTCACTAGTCTCGAAATCGCAAAAGTTTCCCGCATTATTCCGCGCTGACTCTTCACCATTGTATTTATCAGTAGGGAAAACCTGCCAACTGTACTTTTCTCCATAACCCAATTTATCTGGTGTGATAATGCAAGAATTTTCAGAAGAACCTGTTCCACATGTGATAACACTTCCTTGAAAATAAACTAGATACGTCACTAAATTATTTTCACAATCCGGATTCACAGGATTAGCTTCACAACTAACACCTTTATACAGCTTATGCTCAGTGTAATCTGCTGCATTTGGACGTTCCCAAGTGAGTGTTATACCATTCTGCCAATCTTTAGCCTCAATTTCTTCAGCATTTTTATCACAGTGAGACATTGTTATTGGTGGATAAGGTGGTAGGTTTTTGCGGGTTTTAAAACTCCACTCTTCAGTTGTGGAAGCATTACCATCATCAGTAGCAGTAACTTCTAAAGTATACCAAGTGTTATACTTAATCTCAGTCTCAGCATTCGGTGTGCAAGTAAATTCACCATCAGTATTGCTAGCACTTTCACTACCATCACCTTTTTTGAAAGAACAAGCTTTAAGTATTCCATCTTCAGTAGAAGTAGGCTTTTTGCCTTTTTCCCAAAAACGAACAATTTGTTTTTTGAGAACTAATGGCTTCTTATCTTCTACTTTCCATTTTACAATGAAGTTACGTTCTAACTGTTCATCGTTATTATCTGGATAATCTGCTGAACTATTTGGATTATCTGATGGAGCTAAAGTTTCTGATGGAGCTAAAGTTACTGTAGGCGGATCATTCTTGAATTTAGCCTTTACAGATTGAACAAGACCATTAAATGGAACAGAACAAGTTTCATTTGTATCGCAACCATCAATATTTTCCCATCCAACAAAACTTGACCATCCATTGGGAGTTACTGCTTTCAAAGTAATAGGATAATCAGCCTGTTTAAACTCTTCCGAGCAATTATCTTCACAGTCAATACCACCGGTAACTTTACCTTTACTGTGGTCACCATTTTTAACATTAACAATCAATGAATATTTTTGTTCGGCTGCAAAGTTAGCAGTTACCACTGTAGTCTTTGAAGAGTCGTCAACTAGCACTGTACATGACTTATTCTTACCACAATTGGTAGTGCCATCTCCTTTCCATCCTTCAAAGGTTGAGCCTTCTAAAAGGATAGCCTCCAATGCAATATTACGGTTCTCAGAATCTTCATACTCTTCTGAACAGTCACTTCCACAGTCAATACCTCGACCTTTGACTGTACCATTACCAATGAGTCGAACGGTCAGTGAATATTTTTGGATAGGTTTTAACTCAAAGATAGCAATTACATCTCTATCACCTACATCTCTATCACCATCTATATTTACAACACATTGCTTGCCACTTGAATTACAATCACCGTCCCATCTTGCAAATTTATAATCATTTGATGATTCAACAGCCATTAAGGTAACAGAGCCTTCTTTAGAGTAAGTCTGGTCGCAATCATCACTACCATTAACACAATTGATATTAGTGCCAGTAACTGTACCATTACCAGTGATATTTACTTTCAACTTACAGCCGTTCTCTTCACATTTATCAGTTTTAATAATAATAGTTTCAAAAACAGCCGTGATTTCTTCACCAGAAGAACCCACATCCACAGTACAAGAAATCTTTGTCTCGTTATCGCAACCAGACCATTTCTTAACATTCTTATTTGCGGTTACAGTGACAGTCTTGTCCTTATCGTAGGAGTATGAACATTCATCTTCACATACTTTACCTTCAGGATTTGTGATTTTGCCATCATCGCCTTCTACTACTACTGTTAAATCGACAGTACAATCTTTGCCTGAGCAAGGATCATCATCAAAAACAGCAGTTACTGATTGACTAGAGTTCATCACCAAATCACATGATGAGGAAGTCTCACCGTCGCAGTCACCATCCTGCCACTTAATAAATGTGTCACTTGGTGAGGCATTCAACGTAACAGAATCACCTTTATCGTATGTTTCTGAACAGTCTCTACCACAGTTAATGCCAGTTCCAGTGACTGTACCATCACCATCAATATCTACTCTCAGATTAATATCTGGAATATCTATACCATTACCAGACAAGTTAAGATGTTTAGTACCAGCACTAGATGAAACCTCCATCGAAAAATCACGAGTACCCTCGCGTGATGGTTCAAATTTGATGTAAAATGAGCAACTTTCTTCAGTTACAACCTCACAGTTGTTGGTCACAACATAAAAGTCACTAGAATTCGTGATGATCTTAATGTTGGATATTTCACCTCCACCATCATTTAAAATCTCACATTTTACTTTAGACGACTGACTACCAACTTCTATATCGCCAAAGTCTTGTACATCACAGTAAACCTTCATCTCAGGTGATTCTTCCACAACGATGGGTGAACAAGATTCAAGCTTCTTAATCAGCTTTTCAACAAAAGCAACGGATTCATGTCGAGGTACTTGATAAAGGGGATCAAATCGACTTTTATTGTCATAACCACTTGTCAAACCCTGATTGTAGCCCTTATTCATATACACATCCATCCAATCATCAGGTTCTGTAAGACTAGGAGCAAACTTAGCTTCATTAAAACCGGGGGAAGCATTATGCGATATGGTGCGGTTGCAGATATTCTCGTAGGCCCTTACCGTAATTGACAACGCTTCCACCCGTGATATTTCTTGAATGGGGTGAAATAAGCGATCATTCATTTTAGTGATAATGTCTAAGTTTACCGCTTTTTTGATTGCATCATGGAAACGCTCTATATCAGTAAAATAAATATCGTTAGCAGGAGTCAATTTTTCCTTGATCCATTCATCAGCCCATTTTTCCAAAGCACCAAAAAGAATGTAAACGAAGGTATCCTTTTGTTCTTTAAAGCATGGATCATCATTACCAAATATCTTGGCAGTTGCGTATTTATCTACACATTTTACCGCATTTTCTGAGTGAGTAGAAGAACGCATATCGTCTTTATCACATGCTTGAAACGTCGGATTTTCAGCCGCTTGTACCAACCCGGTAAAAAGCAAACAACAACTCAAAAGAGCAGTGGTCAAAAAGGCAGAGAACGAATCTATTCCCCACCGTTTTACAAAATGGCCTTGCCATCGTCGCCGAGGCCCTTGATTGGCATTCTGTCTAACAGAAGCCCTTCGTTTAAAAACACTCATAATGATTTTCCTCATTAATAATTGATTGAGTGAAATATAAAATAGTGAAATGACCCATAATGAGCCATTCACCAACCTTTGACTACTTGAAAGATTAAATCTCCCAGTAGTCCCTTTTAACGTGAGGTGAGTACAAACTTCGTATCCATCCCACGAAAAAACTTGCTAATTAATCCTCAGATTAAACATTTTAAGGAACTTCAAGCAATGTTATTCCTTCGATTCTTTCAAAGTGACTAATATTAAGCGTTGCCATTGTTAAATGATGATGTTTAGCCGTCGCGGCGATAAATATATCTCTATAATCAATGATTTGATTTCGTTCTTTGAGATTTCTCAATATTGAAGCCGCAATAGTCGCCGTTTCATCATTAAAGTCAATGGATTCTATCCACTTTGTTATTTTGTTTATATCTTCAATACGCTCATCTGTTTTTGCACCGGATAATAATTCAAATAACGTGATTGAAGACATAAAGCAAGTATAACTTTCCTTAATTTTCCATAACCAAGATTTTTCCTTTTTCTTTTTGCGAAGAAAATCAATAATAACAGAAGTATCTGCTAAAATTCTTCTATTTTCCATGAGGGTATTTTAACCTCCTCTTCTGTTAGTTCCCATTTGGAAATGGATAAAAAATCTTTTTTCCACTGGTTTTTATCATCAATGGAATCCCTATTTTTATAAGGGATAATAATAATTTCTACTTCTTTGGCAGAAAAACTCTCTGGTAAGTCAATAATAATCTGTCTCTCAGAGACTTTTTTAAATTCTCTGACGATTTGCATATTAGAAGCCTCATTGCCAAATACTATTCAATTCGGTTATCAATCTGTATCGTTTAGACTGACAACCGAAATTCTAATCCATTCCCGAACATTTAGCTGTCACATTAGCCGTATAACTGACCGGCTTTTGAAACTTAATTTGAATCACGCGCCAGTTACCATTATTTGAACTATCATAAATGGTATAAGGTAAGGTGACACTACTATGAACGGTTGCCGACTCATTACTGGCACTCCAATTTTTAACATGAATATCGACCCGCTTTTCACCCGAACTTAATTCGGCATCAAAAGTTAAACTCGAACAAACATCATCACGTTGCCATTGAAAAAAGACGACTGGCTTTTCTGAAGAACGACGCACTTTAAGCGTATCCTTAAAAGCACCAAAGGGCCAATCATTACCTAAATTTTCATAACGACGGGAATATAAATCTCTAAATAGGTGACTAATCACTGAAGCATTGCCATTCCACTTATAACCCCCATCCATCAGCACGGCATCACCGCCCCCCAGTCGATAACTGACATTAGTTGGACTAGCGGTCGTACAATAAGCATTCAACTGTACATCACTACTCAAACTATTACGCGAAGCCACTTTAACCACATACCAACTACCATTATTCATCTCAAACCGATAACCCGTATTAGAACGCCCTAACACCAATGGCAACTGCACATTAGAAAAGGTAATATCATCATCGCGATTGCGCCAAGAGCCGATAGTAATATCAACATTAGAAGATAAACCATCTGTATCAAGCTTCAGATTTCGACATCCGTCTTCATTAACTTGCCACTGGAAAAACCCAACCGGTTTATTGGTCGATGCGTGTAATTGTACCACATCTTGAGTTATACCATAAGGCCAATCTTCACCAGCATTATTAGATAATAGGCGACCGTGATAGCTGATGATGGAGCCGTTACCATGCCATGTGTAGTCACTCGAAGGCAACGTCACATCCTGAGTCTTAAAAAAAGCTGAAAAACCACTTGGATTAGCACCATTATTAAAGTATAAAGAAACCGCCCATTTATACCATTGATTAGGCTCCAACTCCTCACCACATAAAGCAGAAGAATAATTATCTTTGACACCAATTGGTATCCCACGTCCTTTACCATCCACAATACGCCCACAGGAACCAACATAGTCTCCCTTGGCAGCACCACTGTAGTTACCTGCTACTTTTCTTAATGTAAATTCAACAGAGGCAATATTTGAAAAAACATTATTATTATCCCAAGCAAACTCAATCGAAGCACCTTGCCCTTGTGAACCATCAATGGGGCTTTGAATAATCGGAATATTAGCACTAGGAACAGCGACATTACCTTGAATCACTTCATCCATCAGCACGGCATAATTTTCGTAGATATCCATAAAGCGACTAAAAGAAGCATCTTGCCCTGTATTATCTACTGTATACTTATTATAAGCTTGTTGGAAAGTAAGCCCTTGCCCTCGAAATTTATCAAACTGATAAGTCAAACCGGTCAGTTGTGCCAAAAAACTTTTATACTTTGGGTCCCCAACCGGATTTGAGTTAGGAATACCATAACCGGTTGCACGATTTAACTTGTGTTGAGTGGCAGAACGTTCAATAATACTTTGCTCTTGCTGAATTTTCGCTAACAACAATACAGGATTAATACTATTTTCTTTAGCAGAATAGTAAATAATTTCTGCTGGACTCATGGTAAAAACGCCATTCCTGATTTCAGTAAGATTCCAGTTAGTTACCATTTGATAAAAATTGTTTTCATCCAAATTAAAACGATTATGAAGAAACTTGTCTTTCAAATCGCCATTAGGAAATTGTTCAAGGAAAGATTGAACATTGGCAATTGAGATATTTTGATAATCATCATACATATCACCCAATGTGGGAACAGTCGTACCACCACTACCTAACACATTAACAGGATTAGTAGTGATAGCAGCCACTTTTTCCCTTGTGTTACAAGTCCCGGAGCAACTACTACGACCAACAGCATAAGTACTACTGTAATTGATTCTGACTTCAATATGTAAATGTGGCATACCGGGACTGCCGACTTCTCCAGTTGTTCCTAATTTAGTACCAACACTCACTTGAGTGCCTTTGGTGACATCTACTTTTGATAAATGCAAGTAAATAACCCGTACTTTAGAGCCATTATAAGTCGTTTCGATCATCACCATACCATAAGAACCGCCTACGGCAATAACTTTACCACTTACAATTGAGTAAGTAGAGACATGGTTAGCCCTTATATCAATACCTGCATGGTATAAAGACATATTGGAATTGGCATTACTATAGTGTGATAAATAGGGAAATGTCACGCATTTCTTGTTATTACTACCTAACGCCAAATTACTAAGACTCGCTACTTCATCAGTGTATGCTTGAGCATAACACGACGCATAAGCTGTATTAACATTAAATAAAGTCAATATAACAATGAGAATTATCCACCTATTAATTATTTTTGACATTGCACCTTCCTTAATCTAAATAGAAGTTAATTAATAAAGATCAAAGCCGGATGGATAATATAAAGTTATCTATCCTACTCAGAATCTGACATTTCCATATATCAAAGTTGTTTCAATCAAATTATTGATACATAATTGTGCTATTTGAAAAAATACTATTTTTAAAAAAATCGGATTTCTATATATCTCATTTTATGGTTTTTATGCCCTGAATATTGATAAGGGCATTAT
>Ga0209834_10000967_pt1 | contig 16717 bp, 15 predicted proteins | sample Mar14236cmmetaG_FD_184134 | JGI IMG/M metagenome (GOLD analysis project Ga0209834, IMG submission 184134) | Marine hydrothermal vent microbial communities from Guaymas Basin, Gulf of California to study Microbial Dark Matter (Phase II) - Marker... ...
AGAATTGTATGATAACTAACAAAGAGAAAGTTGTAAAATTGTCAATTTCTGTAGAAATTGCTCATCCACTTGTAAGAGTTCCTGCTTTAGATAGAGATGGTAATGCTTTTTACTTTCCAGGTGTTGGAGGAATAACTTACAATTTTGGTTTAGGTGATAATGCATTTAAAATGCATGGTGATCACATTGAACCAGATATTTCAGCAAAAAATAGTAATGAAAAATTTAATGATACTTGTATGACTTTGGCATGTATTGGAAATGAGGCGATAGTAGTTTCAGGTGATGCAAAAGGTTTAAAAGGATTTGTAATAGGAAAACATGGAGGAATAAACCATATTCTAATGCATTTTCCCGAAAAAGAAAAATTAAATATTGGTGATAAAATTTTAATAAAAGCTTGGGGTCAGGGATTGGAATTGTTAGATTATCCTAATATAAGAGTTTACAACATTGATCCTGAATTGTTTGAAAACTTACCAATAGAAGAAAAAAACGGAAAATTGATTGTTCCTGTTTCAGCTATAATTCCTGCTCATTTAACGGGTTCTGGCATTGGTGCCTCAAATCCTACGGCTACTGATTATGATATTAATACACATGATATTGATGAAATCAGAAGAATGGGGATAGACAGAGTAAAAATAGGAGATATTGTTGCTATTAAAGATCATTATAGTGGATTTGGAGTTGGAGGGTTCAGAAAAGGTGCTATATCTATAGGGATTGTCGTACATTCAAATTGCGTCAAAACTGGCCATGGACCTGGTATTGTTGTTATTATGACCACTCCTGAGGAAGTAATAGAACCGAAAAAAGTTGCTCAAATAAACATTAAAGATTTAATGTGAAAAAATTTCTCCTTTTAAAGGTAGTGTGTAAAATTACCCTGTATCCCTCCTTTGTAAGATGTATTGTTATATCACTTCTAATTTTACCGGGATACAGGGCTTTTTTTATTTTTGCAGCAATTATTTCACACTATCGAATGAAAAGGTTAATCAGTTTAATAGCCTCCTTCTTGGTATAAAGATAGAACCAAGAAGGTGATTTTAATTAAAAAAATAAAGTGTTATTTATTCATTATAAGGAGTTTAACAACTTTAAACAAGATTAACAAGGTTTTTTACGATTTTTTTTCTAATGCAAAAATTGATAAAATTTTTATGAAGATAATTTAATAATAAGGGGGGAGAAAATTGAAAATAGTTAAAGCCGAAGAGGCTATTTCTTTTGTTAACGATGGAGATAGCCTAATGATAGGAGGATTTTTAGGAGTAGGAACACCAGAAACCTTGATTGATGAATTGATAAAACAGAATAAAAAAAATTTAACAATTATTTGTAATGATACGTCATTTGAAAATAAAGGAATAGGGAAATTAATATATAACAAACTGGCTAGAAAAGTAATAACTTCTCATATAGGTACAAATAAAGAAACTCAAAGACAATATATTGAAAAAGAATTAGAAGTCGAATTAGTACCTCAAGGAACGTTAATTGAAAGAATAAGAGCAGGAGGAGTAGGCTTAGGTGGAGTTTTAACTCCTACAGGTGTAGGTACAATTGTAGAAAAAGGTAAACAAGTAATAGAAATAGATGGTAAAAAATACTTATTAGAAAAAGCTATAAGAGCAAAAGTAGCATTGATTAAAGCAAAAAGAGCTGATCATGTGGGTAATTTACAATTTGCACTTACTGCAATTAATTTCAATCCTATGATGGGTTTAGCAGCAGATCTAGTTATTGCAGAAGTTGAAGAATTAGTGCCAACAGGTGTCATTTCACCAGAACATGTACAATTTCCAGGTGCACTTGTGGATTATGTAGTGATAGGGGGGAGAAGCAAATGAATTCAAAAGAAAGAATAGCAAAAAGAGTAGCAAAAGAATTTAAACCTGGAAATATTGTAAATTTAGGAATAGGATTACCAACATTAGTTGCAAATTATGTTCCAAAAGATATGAATATATTTTTTCATGGTGAGAATGGCGTGTTAGGAATTGCTTCTGAAGTTTCTGAAGAAAAAGCAAATCCAGATTTGATTAATGCTGGTGGAAAGTTTATAGACATAATACCTGGTGCAATGTTCTTTGATACTTCGTTCTCATTTGGTTTAATAAGGGGAGGACATTTGGATTATACAGTATTAGGTGCTTTGCAAGTTGATGAAGAAGGGCACTTAGCTAATTGGATGATTCCTGGGAAATTGATTCCAGGAATGGGTGGAGCAATGGATTTAGTAACAGGTGCAAAAAAAGTAATTGTAGCTATGACTCATACAACAAAAGGAAAACCAAAAATAGTAAAGAAATGTAATTTGCCTTTAACTTCTACAAGGAGGGTTGACTTAATAGTAACAGAATACGCAGTCATTGAACCTACAGACAAAGGATTAATCTTAAAAGAAATTGCTCCTGATATTACCGTAGAAGAATTAAAGAAAATCACAGATGCAAAATTAATAATTCCAGATGATTTAAAAATAATGGAAGTTTAGGGGGGAAATATCATGGGAGAAAAGGTTATGATAAGAGTAAGAATGAGTTTACATGATGCTCATTATGGTGGAAATCTTGTGGATGGAGCAAAGATTCTCCAATTATTTGGCGATGTTGCAACAGAGTTATTAATAAGACATGATGGAGATGAAGGACTATTTAAAGCCTACGATAATATAGAATTTTTAGCTCCGGTATATGCTGGAGATTACATAGAAGCAGTAGGAGAAATAGTGAAAGTTGGTAATACTTCTAGAAAAATGATCTTTGAAGCAAGAAAGGTAATTACTACAAGACCAGATATTTCTGATTCAGCAGCAGATTATTTAGATGAACCGATTGTTGTGTGTAGAGCAAGTGGAACGTGTGTAGTTCCAAAAGATAAACAAAGGAAGGGAAATGAATGATGGAAAAGTTAATTATTACAGTAGCCTTAACCGGTGCAGAAGTAACGCGTGAGCAACAACCAAATTTACCTATAACTCCTGATGAAATAGCAGAAGCTGCATATGAATGTTATCTTGCAGGAGCTTCTATTGCTCATGTGCATGCAAGGGATGAAAATGGAAAACCAACTCAATCATATGAAATATACAAAGAAATAAAAGAAAAAATAGAAGCTAAATGTAATATTATATTTCAACCATCTACTGGTGGAGCGGTATATCACACGTTTGAACAAAGAAAACAACCATTGAAATTAAATCCAGAAATGGCCACATTATCTGCTGGAACAACAAATTTTGGAAAAGATATATTTGTAAATACAGAAGAGTATATGGAAAAATTTGCAAAAGAAATGAAAGAAAGAGGTATAAAACCAGAAATAGAAGTATTTGAAAGAGGTCATATTGCAAATGCACTTAGATTAGTTAAAAAAGGTTTATTAGATACACCAATCCACTTTGATTTTGTAATGGGAGTTCCTGGAGCTATTCCAGGTGAAATAGAGGATTTGGTATATTTAGTAAATCACATACCTCAAGGTAGCACATGGACAGTTGCAGGTATTGGCAAATATGAGTTACCACTAGCCATCCATGCTATCTTAATGGGTGGTCATGTAAGAGTAGGATTTGAAGACAATATATATTATAGAAAAGGTGAATTAGCTAAATCAAACGCTCAATTAGTGGAAAGAATAGTAAGATTAGCTAAAGAATTAGGACGTGAAATAGCTACCCCAGATGAAGCAAGAGAAATATTAAATATAAAAAAATAATACAACAATGGAGTCAACTATGTAAAATTAAGATTTAGCTTGGAAGATGACAATGCATAATCAACATTGAATTTTTCTTGTTTTTTCAACATCGCATACATTGTTCTCAACAGTTTGTGTGATACTGCAATCATCGCTTTCTTGTAAGGTAATCCATGAGCTCTTTTTCGTTCAAAGTAATCTCTAAAGTATTCGTTGTGTCTCACTACACTTACTGACATTAGCCAGACTATTCGTCTTAAGTGGGCATTGCCCCTTTTTGAAATATGACTTTCAGTTTTGCGTTTACCAGATTGGTAAATACTAGGATCGAGCTCACAATACGCAATGAGCTTTTTGTAAGAACTAAATCTTGATACGTTGCCAACTTCAGCTAAGAAATGCATTGCACTATTTTGACCAATACCTTTAATCGATGTGAGTAGTCCAATATCTACATTGAATGAAGCATACTGACAGTATTGATTAAGCATCTCATCATATTCTTTGAGAAGTTCTTTAAGAAATCTGAGTTCTTTGATATTTTGAATGAGGATTTTCTCTTTCATTGGCCAGTATTGAGCGATAGAGTTATTTGCAAGTTCTTTGAGGGACTCAGGAGAAAGGATTGGTTTTCTTCCAACGGACTTTGAAAAGAAAGCACGCAGAGAATCAATAGGAGCATTTTGAATAGCTTTAGCAGAAGGGAAAGAAGAAAGAAGGTTTAGAATAGAATCATTGTAAATATTAGTAAAACTCTCAAGCTCAGGGAAAAGAAGATTAAGAAGCTTTTCAATATTGTTTTTGATTTTTGAAATGCGAGAGATGAGACTTTCACGTTCTCTTACAACATCACGAAACTCAGTGTTGAGGAATGGAGAAGAAGGTAGTTCTTGTTGTAGGTAAAACAAAGTACGAGCGATAGAGCGAGCATCTATTTTGTCGGTTTTAGTTTTTCTAAGAGAAATAGAAGGAGAATCCTTGATAGTCAATGGATTGAAGACAACGCAAGAGAAATTATTGAGAGAAAGAAAAGAAAGAAGATTAAGATGATAACAACCGGTAGACTCCATGGCTAATATGATGGAATTTTTGGAGAAAGAAGAAAGATTGTCGACAAAGGAGGAAAAGCCTTGCTTAGACATCTCAAAAACATGCTCAAAAATGATGGAATTTGGGGTGGAGATAGCACAGACATTGAACTTGTCTTTGGACACATCAATACCAACAAAGACAGAAAAAGCTTTACAATCCATATTATAACCTCCTTTGGATTGAAAGGCGAGGGCAGGAGCCTGCTGAACCAAACCTCCGGGTTGACAAGGGCTGTAAACCCAACCAACTTATCATGGTTAAAGGCAGGCAACAGACTCCATTCATGGCTTGAAAGCCAAGGAAAAATAAGTTGTCCTGCCCTGCCTGTCTTTTAACTAAAATATTTATAACATAATTTTATGTAGGAGGGAGAAAATGAAAAAAGGATGTCCGTTTGGAACACATAGAGTAATAGAACCGAAAGGATTATTGCCTCAAGCAGCTAAAAAAATAGATAACACGATGAAAATATACTCAAATGAGTTATTAATTGATGTAATTACACTGAATATAGATTCAGCAAGTTTTACTCAAATAAAAGAAGCATGTAATCACGATGTTGAAAAAATGGAGAAAATGATCCTTGACATAGTAAATGAAAGAGGCAAAATGCAAAATCCAATTACAGGATCTGGAGGAATGTTGATAGGTACTGTAAAAGAAATAGGGCCTGATTTTCCAGATAAAGCACTAAAAGTAGGAGATAAAATTGCCACGTTAGTATCATTATCTTTAACACCTTTAAAGATAGAAAAAATAAAAAAGATCAACATTGAAAATGATCAAGTTGACATTGAAGGTCAAGCAATCTTATTTGAAACAGGTATTTACGCAAAATTGCCAGATGATATACCTGAAAAATTAGCATTAGCTGCATTAGATGTTGCAGGAGCTCCTGCACAGGTGGCAAAATTAATTAAAGAAGGAGATACGGTTTGTATCATAGGAGGCGGTGGAAAATCAGGAATATTATGTTCATATCAAGCTATGAAAAAAGCAGGAAATTCAGGTAAGGTTATAGTTGTTGAATATTCAAAGGAAAATGCTAAAAGAATAAAAGAAATGAATTTAGCTCATGAAGTAATTGTAGCAGATGCTACTAAACCTGTTGAAGTATATAAAAAGGTTTTAGAAAAAACAGGTGGAAAATATTGTGATATAACTATAAACAATGTAAATGTACCTGATACGGAAATGTCATCTATTTTAATCACAAAAGATGAAGGAATCGTTTACTTCTTCTCAATGGCAACATCATTTACAAAAGCGGCGTTAGGTGCTGAAGGTGTTGGAAAAGACATTACTATGATCATAGGAAATGGATATACAAAAGGGCATGCAGATTTAACTTTACAAATATTAAGAGAATCAGAAGAAATAAGAGAATTATTTGAAAAATTATATATATAATCAGGGGTGAAATCAATGACAAAAAGAAGGCATTACACAGAAATACCATTATGGAAAAATGTCACAGAAGAACAATGGAATGACTGGAAATGGCAATTAAGAAATAGAATAACAGATGTTGATACATTAAAACAAGTGATTAATCTCACACCAGATGAAGAAGAAGGAATTAGAAATGCTTTGAAAACATTAAGAATGGCTATAACGCCATATTATGCTTCGTTGATGGATCCAGATAATCCAAAATGTCCAATAAGAAGACAGGCAGTTCCAACATCAAAAGAATTAATAAAAGGACCTTGGGACATGGTTGATCCATTACATGAAGATGAAGATTCACCTGTACCAGGTTTAACACATAGATATCCTGATAGAGTCTTATTCTTAATAACAGATATGTGTTCAATGTATTGTAGACATTGTACAAGAAGAAGGTTTGCAGGTCAAACTGATTCACATAAAAGTATGAGAGAAATAAATGCAGCAATTGAATATATAAGAAACACACCACAAGTTAGGGATGTATTGTTATCTGGTGGAGATGCATTAATGGTTGGTGTTCAGATGCTTGAATATATAATTAAGGAATTAAGAAAAATTCCACATGTTGAAATTATTAGAATTGGTACAAGAACACCTGTTGTGTTTCCACAACTCATAACAGATGAATTGGTAAACATGTTAAAGAAATATCATCCAATATGGTTAAATACACACTTCAATCATCCCAAAGAAATTACGCCGGAATCTACAGAAGCATGTAGGAAATTAGCAGATGCAGGCATACCTCTTGGTAATCAGACTGTATTATTAAGAGGTGTAAATGATAGTAAATATATCATGATGGAATTAATGCATCAATTAGTAAAAATAAGGGTAAGACCATATTATATCTATCAATGTGACTTATCAATTGGTATAGAACACTTCAGAACATCTATATCAAAAGGTTTAGAAATAATGGAATCATTAATTGGACATACATCTGGATTAGCGGTTCCAACATTTGTAGTAGATGCACCAGGTGGTGGTGGGAAAATAAGATTAATGCCAAATTACTTAATAGCAAGAAACGAGCATACAGTTATACTCAGAAATTATGAAGGTGTAATAACAACATATCATGAACCAGAAGATACAACATCAGACGTAGATGATAGTGAATATAGGGAAAAATATAAGTGGTATGGTGTGGCAGGATTATTTGATAATAAAGAGAAAATTTCAATAGAACCTAGCCATTTAGAAAGGCAAGAAAGAGCAAAATTTAAAGAAAAATATAACCATTTAATGGAGGAGAAAAAATGAAATATGAAGATATAAAATTGAATCAAACATATGAAGTAAAAAGGAAAATTACTGCCCATATGGTTGAAACATTTGCCGAAATAACTGGCGATAAAAATCCTGTTCATTTAGACGAAGAATATGCATCAAAAACAATATTCAAAAAAAGAATAGCTCATGGTATTTTAAGCGTAGGATTAATATCGGCAGTATTAGGAATGGAATTCCCGGGACCAGGAACAATATACATGAAACAGAATACAAAGTTTTTAAAGCCAATATACCTTGATGAAGAAATAACAATAAAAATAACAGTAAAAGAAAAAATAGATGAAAAATCAAGATTAGTATTAACTACACAGATAATAAAAGAAGATGGGAAATTAGCAGTGGATGGAGAAGCTTTAGTATTATTCAAAGGAGAATAAAAAGTGCAATTTGAAAGTATATCAGTAGTAGGTCTTGAAAAAAACGCAGGAAAAACGGAAACATTGAATTACATAATAAAAAAACTAGATAAAAAGATGGGAGTAACTTCAATAGGAATAGATGGTGAATCTATAGATCAGGTAACATCTATGCCAAAGCCTGAAATAGAAATAAAAGAAGGGACAATATTTGCAACTGCAGAGAAATTTTACAGGCAAAAAAGGCTTACTGCAGAAATATTATCTATAGAAGATAGCTTAAGAACATCATTGGGTAGGATAGTCATAGCAAGAGCTCTAGATAGAGGAAAAGTAATATTGGCCGGGCCACAATCAACAGTAAAAATAAGAAAATTAATAGAAAAAATAAAAAGTTTTGGAGCAGAAGTAGTATTAATAGACGGGGCTTTATCAAGATTAAGTCCCGCTTCTCCTGTTATAACAGATGCAATGATTTTGGCAACGGGAGCCGCTTTAACAATAAATATGAATGAACTAGTAAAAAAAACAAAACATATAGTAAATCTTATTCAATTGGATGAATATGAGAATAATCATGAATTATCAAAACTTGAAGATGGTATATATATAATTTCCGATAAAATTAAAAAACTTCCCATAAAATCATTACTGACATTTAAATCTTTGGAAAAACATATATTGGAATATGGAAACAAAATATATTTAACAGGTGCTTTGACAGATAATTTTATTAAATACCTTAATAAGCAAAAATCCCTTAAAGAAGTAGAAATAATAGTAAAAGATTTCACAAAAATATTTATATCTCCTGAAACGTACACTTTATTTACTAAAAAAGGAGGGAAAATAAAAGTTTTGAAAACGACAAAACTAATAGCTATAACAATTAATCCATATTCACCTCATGGATATATGTTGAATTCTGATGAAATCAAAAAAAGGTTAAAAGAGGTAATAGACATACCAATACTAAATGTAAGGGAAGATGAATTATGTTTGAAATAGATCATTTATTAAATAAATTGGAGATAATAACCCCATTAGGTCAAAAGAGAATTAAAAACTTGATTTTTTTCACCAAAGAAAATCAAATATCCACCGAGTTGGATAAAATAGCTGAGACAATAGAAAAAATTCAAAAAGAAAAAGAAAAAATTGAAAAAATAAAAACCAACTTGATGTATATAAAGGATATAAGCAAAACAGTAGAAAGGTTAAAAGGCGATTATATACTGGATGATATTGAATTATATGAGATTAAATACTTTTCATTATACTATGAAGAAATAAGGAAAATAATGACATTTTCTTATCTTAAACAACCAGCTCTGGAAAAAGTAATAGAAATACTGGATCCAGATGGAAATAAATTACCTACATTCTATATATATGATTCATATTCAGAAGAACTTGCAAAGATACGAAAGATGAAAAAAACAGCCTGTGAACAGGGGAAAAAAGAATTATTTTTAAAAGAAACAGAAATAGAAGAAAAAATTAGAAAAGTATTAACAACAAAATTAAAAAAATATATGGATAACCTTGAACAGGCATTGAAGGATGTAGAAGAGTTGGATTTTGTACTAGCAAAAGCCAAGCAAGCAATAGATTATGGATTTACAAGACCAGAAATTTCAGATTATATAAGTTATCAAGGATTATTTAATCCTGTAATAAAAGAAAGGTTGGAAAAAGAAGGTAAAAAATATCAGCCAATAGACATAAAGTTATATGAAGGTGTTACCTTAATCACTGGTGCAAATATGACAGGTAAAACGGTAATATTAAGGACATTAGCCTTATCACAATATTTATTCCAATATGGATTTTATGTACCGGCAAAATCTGCAAAAATAAAAGTATTGAAAAAAATATTCTTAATTTCAGGCGATTACCAATCAGCATTAAACGGTTTATCTTCATATGCAGCTGAGATGTTGAAATTGAATGAAATATTAAAATACTTAAAAGAAAGTGAGCAAGTAATGATTTTACTAGATGAATTGGCAAGAAATACAAACCCTCATGAAGGAAAATTAATAGTAAAAGCTGTGACAAGAATATTAAATGAATTAAGTTCCATATCTTTAATAACAACGCATTTTAATAATGTAGCAGATAAAAAAATAAGAAAACTAAGAATAAGAGGTATAAAGAAAGAGAAATTAACAGACAAAATATCTCCAGAAAATATAACAGAAATTATAGATTATTCGTTAGTTGAAGAAAAAGAAGAAATAGTTCCAGAAGAAGCATTGACGATAGCGAAATTATTAAACATAGACAATAAATTGATAGACACAATAGAGAAGCTAAAAAAGGAGGAAAACTTTCATGAGTAAATTAGGCTTAGACTTTAAAAAAGTAAAATATGCAAGAAGTTTAGCAAAAAAAATTGCAGATGATGTACAGAGTTTTGTCGATAAAAGATCCACAGTATCAGTAGAAAGAACTATATGTAGATTATTAGGAATAGATGGAATAGATGAAAATGAAGTACCATTACCAAATATAGTGGTTGATCACATAAAAGAAAAAGGATTGTTGGAACAAGGTGCAGCATTTCTATTAGGAAATGCAATAATTGAAACAGGATTAACACCTCAGGAAATTGCAGAAAAAATATCAAAAGGAGATTTAGATTTATCAAGAGTAAAAGTATATTCTAGAGAAAAAGCCGAAGAAGCTTTGGAACCTTTTGTGGATGATATGATTAAAAGAATTCAAGATAATCGAAGAAAAAGAAATGAATATTTAGAAAAGCTTGGTGAAGGACCACAACCATATCTATATGTAATAGTTGCAACAGGTAATATATATGAAGATGTTGTTCAAGCACAAGCTGCAGCAAGACAAGGTGCAGATATTATAGCGGTTATAAGGACAACAGGGCAAAGCTTATTGGATTATGTTCCATATGGTCCTACAACGGAAGGCTTTGGTGGAACAATGGCTACGCAAGAAAATTTCAGAATAATGAGAAAGGCTCTCGATGAAGTTGGAGAAGAAGTAGGAAGATATATAAGATTAGTTAACTATGCATCAGGATTATGTATGCCTGAAATAGCAGCCATGGGTGCAATGGAAAGGCTTGATGTAATGCTAAACGATGCATTATACGGAATATTATTTAGAGATATAAACATGAAAAGAACAATAATAGATCAATATTTTTCGAGGGTTATAAATGGTTTTGCGGGAATTATCATTAATACAGGTGAAGATAATTATTTAACTACAGCAGATGCATATGAAGAAGCTCATACAGTGCTTACTTCGAATTTTATAAACGAACAATTAGCTCTAATAGCAGGTATTCCTGAAGAACAGATGGGATTAGGTCATGCATTTGAAATGAACCCAGATCTCACAAATGGATTTTTATACGAATTGGCTCAAGCCCAAATGTTAAGAGAGATATTCCCTAAAGCACCGTTAAAATATATGCCGCCAACAAAATATATGACAGGAAACATATTTAAAGGTCATGTGCAAGATGCATTATTTAATGTTGTATCAATTTGGACACATCAGGGAATACAATTATTGGGAATGCTTACAGAAGCAATACATACACCATTTATGTCAGATAGATATTTATCAATAGAAAACGCAAGATATATTTTCAATAATCTAAAGGACATAGGTGATGAAGTGGAATTTAAAAAAGATGGAATAATACAAAAAAGAGCACAACAAGTATTGGATGAATCCATACAATTATTGGAAAAAATGGTTCAAGATGGACTCTTTGTGTCATTATCAAAAGGAACATTTGCAAATATTAAAAGACCAATTGATGGTGGAAAAGGGTTAGATGGAGTGTTTGAAAAAGGTAAAAATTACTTTAATCCATTCGTTAAAAGGATGTTGGAGGATGAAAGACCATGAGTAAAGGACTATATTCAACAGACAAAAAGAATTTTGATAAAACATTGAATTTAAAAGCTATTAAACCATATGGTGACACAATGAATGATGGCAAAACTCAGCTAAGTTTTACATTGCCTGTACCAGATGGCGAAGAAGCTGTGGAAGCAGCAAAACAGCTAATGAAAAAAATGGGATTTGATGATCCAATGATTGTATATCATAAAGAATTAACCAAAGGATTTACATTTTTTATAGCCTATGGAAGCTGTACACATACAGTTGATTATACAGCTATTCATGTTCCTAAAGTTAAATCAACAACATGGTCAATGGAAGAAACAGATGAGTTTATAAAGAAAAATATAGGAAGAAAAATAAGAGTAATAGGTGCAACCACTGGAACAGATGCTCATACCGTTGGTATTGATGCCATAATGAACATGAAAGGATATGCCGGGCATTATGGTCTTGAAAGATATAAAATGTTTGAAACATTAAATATGGGAAGTCAGGTACCAAATGAAGAGTTTGTAGCTAAAGCAATAGAATTTCAAGCAGATGCATTGCTCGTGTCTCAAACAGTAACTCAAAAAAACATCCATATTAAAAATCTTACTGAATTAGTTGAAATATTAGAAGCAGAAGGCATTAGAGATAAAGTAATATTAATAGCTGGTGGGCCAAGGATTACTCACGAATTGGCAAAAGAACTTGGATACGATGCTGGGTTTGGAGCAAATACATATGCAGAGGATGTAGCTTCATATATAGCTCAAGAATTATATAGAAGAATACAAGAAAAAAACAAAAATACAGGAGGGAAAGAAGAATGAGATTGGAAGGAAAAGTATGTATAGTGACTGGGGGAGCAAGAGGAATAGGAAGAGCAATGGTAGAAAAATTCGCACTAGAAGGAGCAAAAATGGTATATGCATGTGATTTAAACGAAGAAGCATTAAAAGAATTAGAAAAAAAATACGACAACGTAAAAGGATACAAATTAGATGTAACAGATAGACCAGCAATAGCAAAATTCAAAGAAAAGGTAATGACAGAAGAAGGAAAAGTAGACGTATTAGTAAACAACGCGGGGATAACAAGGGATGCATTAATACAAAAGATGAGTGAAGAAGATTGGGATATAGTAATAAATGTAAATCTAAAAGGTGTATTTAATATGACACAACAATTTGGGCCAGAAATGATGAAAGCAGGAAAAGGGTCAATAATAAATATATCATCAGTAGTAGGAATATATGGAAACATAGGGCAAACGAATTATGCAGCAACAAAAGGTGGGGTAATTGCGATGACAAAGACATGGGCAAAAGAATTTGCAAGAAAAGGAGCTCAAGTAAGAGTAAATGCAATAGCACCAGGATTTATAAAAACACCAATGACAAAAGACTTACCAGAAAAAGTGATAAACCTAGTAATAAGCAAAACAGTATTGCAAAGAATGGGAGAACCAGAAGAAATAGCAAATGCAGCATTATTCTTAGCAAGTGATGAAAGTAGTTTCATAACGGGACAAGTAATAAGTGTAGATGGTGGTTTAGTACTATAAGTTTAATATTATAAAAAGGTAAAAATAAAAAACAAATGGAAAAAGGAGTGAGATGAAAATGGAAAAAGTATATATAGTAGGCGCAAAAAGAACAGCAATAGGAGCATTTGGTGGAACATTAAAAGACATACCAGCAGCAAAATTAGGAGCAGAAGCAATAAAAGCAGCATTAGAACAAGCAGGAGTAACCCCTGAACAAGTAGATCAAACAATAGTAGGGAACGTATTAATGGCAGGTCAAGGAATGGGGCCAGCAAGGCAGGCAGCAATATATGCAGGAATACCAGTAGAAAAACCAGCATATACAGTAAATATGGTGTGTGGTAGTGGGATGAAGGCAATAATGTTAGGAGCAAATGAAATAAAATTAGGAAATGCAGAAATTATAGTAGCAGCAGGAATGGAAAATATGTCTAATGCCCCCATGCTTTTACCTGCAAAATCAAGATTTGGATTAAAATTTGGAAATATAGAAATGGTAGATCACATGGTATATGATGGATTAACAGACGTATTTAATCAATATCACATGGGAATAACCGCAGAAAACATAGTAGAAAAATATGGAATTTCAAGAGAAGAACAAGATGAATTTGCAGCAATAAGTCAACAAAGAGCAGAGAAAGCAATAAAAGAAGGAAGATTTAAAGATGAAATAGTACCAATAGAAGTAAAGACAAGAAAAGAAACAAAAATATTTGACACAGATGAATATCCAAGATTTGGAACGACAAAAGAAACATTAGCAAGACTCAGACCAGCATTCAAAAAAGATGGAACAGTAACAGCGGGAAACTCATCTGGAATAAATGATGGGGCAAGTGCAATGATATTAGCATCAGAAAGTGCAGTAAAGAAATATGGATTAAAACCATTAGCAGAAATAATAGCATATGAACAAGGTGGAGTAGATCCAAGTATAATGGGTTTGGGACCAGTAGTTGCAATAAAAAACTTAGTAGAAAAGAAAGGTGTTAAATTAGAGCAAATGGAATTATTAGAATTAAATGAAGCATTTGCAGCACAATCATTAGGAGTAATAAGAGAATTAAGTAAGCAATACGGATTAACAAAAGACTGGTTTATGGAAAGGACAAATGTAAATGGTGGAGCAATAGCACTAGGACATCCAATAGGAGCATCAGGAAACAGAATAACAGTAACATTATTGTATGAAATGAAAAAGAGAAATCTAGAGTATGGAATGGCTTCATTGTGTATCGGTGGAGGTATGGGGACTGCTATTGTTATTAAAAACTTATAGAATATAAATAACCAGGGCTTTTTAGCCCTGGTTTTTTCATATAAAAATTATTAATATGCAAAACTAATTTTTAATTTCTCAAAATCCAAGTTTAGTTAAATTATTAGTATTTATACGATTTAATATTTCTTGTTTAGAGATATTATTTTGTAGAGAAAGTATTTCAATGGCTTTAAATATGTCATAATTGGCCTCTTTTATAGCTTTCGAAACTTTTTCATAACCAAATAAATTAATTAATGGAGTAAGATTGGAAGTTGATTTTTCTAAATTTTCTTTACATTTTTCTTCATTTGCTTTTATTTTGCTAATATAACTTGCGAGTGATGAGCATCCATTTATAAGAAATTTAATTGATTTTAGAGTATAATGTACTATTATTGGAGCAAATTGATTAAGTTCTAAATTTCCTTGTGAACAAGCATGATTAACAAGACTATCATGAGAAAAAACTACCAAAGAAAGCTGCATTACATATTCAGGGATTATTGGATTAATTTTGCCAGGCATAATAGAACTTCCAATTTGTATTGGGTGTAAAACTAGTTCACCTATACCGGCATTTGGTCCGCTAGCTAAAATCCTAATATCATTTGAAATTTTATATAAGTTGACTGCTAGAGATTTTAATAATCCATGAACTTCTGCAAAAACATCCAAATTTTGAGTTGCGTCAATTAAATTTTCGGCTTTTGCTATTTTAATTTTTGTAAATTCTCTTACAACCTCAACAATTTTTAAAATATATTCTTTTGGAGCCCCAATACCTGTGCCAATCGCAGTACCACCAATATTTACTGATCTAATTCTTTCTTCAACTTTATTTAATCTCCATCTATCTCTTGAGAGTGCTTCTGCCCAAGCGCCAAATTCTTGTCCAAGCATTATAGGTGGTCCATCCATTAGTTGAGTTCTTCCAGTTTTTCTTATTTTATAATATTTATGTTCTTTTTGTTGGATTATATCTTGAAGATATATAACCTCTTCTATTAATTCTCTTAACCTGGCAATTGTGGCAATTTTTCCAGCTGTAACAAAAGTATCATTAGTGGATTGATGCATATTAACATGTTCAATAGGTTTAACAAACCCAAAATCTTTTCCAAGTATCTGAGAAGCCCTATTTGCTATCACTTCGTTTATATTCATGTTAACGGAAGTACCTGCACCACCTGATAAAGGGTCAACAATAATATAGTCTTTAAGTTTTTCCCATTCATCAGCAGCGGAAATGATTGCATTTCCTATATTTCCGTCTAAATATCCCAATTCTTTATTAAGAAAAGCTGCAGCTTTTTTAATCATAAAATATGCCCAAATAAATTTTTCATCAGAAATTTCACCAGTTTTTGGAAAAATCTCTGTAGCTCGAATTGAACTGATACCATAAAGATAATTATTTGGAATTTCTTTTTCACCTAAAAAATCTTTTTCAATTCTCATTTGACCACTTCCTTTAGATTAAAGGTTTAATAGCCCTTTCTAACACGCCATGAAGATACGAAATGACAACTCCATAATTAGTCATTGGAATTCCTAATCTTTTAAACATTCTAACCCTTCTCATCATTGAATTTCTATTCATTACGCAACCACCACAATGAATTATGAGCTTTGCATTTTCAATATCAGAGAAATCAGGCATATCAACTCCAGCCCAAACTTTAAATTCCAAGGAAGCTCCAGTATGATTTATTAACCATCTTGGAATTTTTACTCTACCTATATCTTCTGTTAAAGGTCTATGAGTACAACCTTCCATAATAATAACTTCATCACCATCTTTCAAGCTTTCGATAGTTTTAACACTTTCAATAAAATAATGTAAATCGCCTCTGTATCTGGATTCTAAAATGGAAAAAGTTGTTAGATTGACATTTTTAGGAACATCTGAAACAACTTTCATGACGCTTTGCGAGTCGGTAACAACAAGCTTTGGTTTCATCTCGATATTTTCAATAGCGTATCTTAATTCACGTTCTTTAACAACAAGTACAAGCGCTTCACTATCAAGTCCCTCACGAATAGCATGAACTTGAGGCATTATTAATCGTCCTTTTGGAGCGCCTAGATCAATTGGAACTACAAGGATAACTAAATCTCCAC
>Ga0209834_10000969_pt1 | contig 16698 bp, 21 predicted proteins | sample Mar14236cmmetaG_FD_184134 | JGI IMG/M metagenome (GOLD analysis project Ga0209834, IMG submission 184134) | Marine hydrothermal vent microbial communities from Guaymas Basin, Gulf of California to study Microbial Dark Matter (Phase II) - Marker... ...
GATTATCATTCCCAACCGGTTCATTTCGGCGATCACTTCGCGTCCGAAATCAGTCAGGCCGCCGGGATTATCGCGGTTGTCGGCACTGGAGCGGCACCAGTCAAGGGAAGTAACATGGGTCAGGGTCAGGTACCTGACTCCTTTATTATAGAAGTATTCGATATTTTCGAGCTTATTTTCGATGGCCATGCCGTTTTCGATGGCCAGAAAAGCAGCTATTTTTCCGGATGCGATTATCTGTTTCGCCTCTGAGGCGGTGCGGCATACGGCGATTTTATTCGAATTTGCCGAGATATTTTCACTCAGACAATCGATCATCGAGTCGGCCATTGCGAACCGGTTTCCTTCGGGCAGGCAGACGCATATACAACAGGCAAAAACCTGAAGATTGATGCCGCCTTTTTGGAGACGCGGGATATCAATATGGTAGGTATCATGGAGCTGTGCAATATCGTAGCCGCGTTTCATTTGCAGGACGGTGTCGCAGTGGAGATCGGCGACCAGTGTTTCGCGGTGGATTTTTTCGGCATCTATCGGCATAACGTTTTATCTTCCGGATTTCGGCATTTTTTTATGCCAATATAATGATTGCAATCATCAGGACCACACATATATTTGGATTTATATGATTGAACGAAAGAAATTGAGAAGGTCACCCCGGTTTAATCCGCCCCGGGGGATTAAAGTGGAACGGCGGCGGCGGTTCGAGGTAAAAATAATGACTGAATCCGGTGTGCGGGTGCGGTCGCAATATGAGAAAAAATGCGCCGATTTTTTGTTCAAAAACGGGATTAAATTCCAGTATGAACCGTTGATTCTTCTGGCCGGCAAACAGTACCGTCCGGATTTTTACCTGCCTGATTATAATCTTTTTCTGGAGATATGCGGTTATAATCATATGCCCTTTTATGTCGATCGGAGCGAATTCAAGAAGCAACTTTACCAGAAACATAACCTGGATGCTATCTTTATACGCCACAACGGGAAAGGCTCTCTTGAAGATAAGCTCAGGCAATCATTTGGCGAATTCGGGCTGACTTTTCCCGAGTAAAAACACTTCCCTGTATCATAATCCTGACCGGTATTCTCCGGAATCAAATAAATTTGTATCTAATCTCTTCAAATCCATAGAAATTTTCCGAAAATAGAATGTATATATCTATTTCTTTTATTATTCCGATCGGGAGGTATCAATGCGGCTTGATGATATTCTTATTGAAGAGCAATTGGCGGATAAATCGCAAATCGATGAAGCTCTGGAATATCAGGAACGCTATGGCGGGCGGCTCGAATCACACCTGTTTAGATTCGGATATATTGATGAGATCGGTTTATTAAAAGCGCTGTCGCGGCAGTTTAATTGTAAAAGCGTCAGTCTTACCGGCCGTGAAATACCGGAAAATATTCTCAAATTGATATCACCCGAAATGGCATTCAGAAATATAATCCTTCCCTTCGATTACGACCCATTGAAAAATCATATATGTTTTGCCTGCGAAAATCCGGTCAGCCGGCAGCTTGTCGAATTACTCGAAGAGAATATTCGGGGGCGGACATTCGAATTTTATATCGCACTCGGGCCGGTTTTGAAGGCGGCAATTGTAGCCTGTTACCGGGATTGCCTGGTAAAATCAAATCAAAATAACGATGGTGGTTATTCACAGACCCCGGTAAAATCCACTGCAGCTAAAATTCCGGCAAAAATAAGCAAGAATCATATCCGTCTGTTGATATATAACGAAGATGGGTATGATATAGATTCTCTGGAGCATGATCTGAAAGAAAGTAATGCTGAAGTCGTGACGGCGTACTCGATCCCTGAATTTGTCGAGCAATATGAAAAGCACCGGACCCATATTTTAATCCTGATAAAATCGGGATCGACAATCGAGATATCGGAGATGGTCGGGAGTCTTATATCGCGGGGTGTCATGCTTGAGCAAATCCCGACCCTTCTGCTCACCGACGAGTGCATGATCGACAGCCTGATGCATTTGCTCAACAGCGGGATCGAGGATGTTCTTGCGTTCGATGCCCGATCGCTTTTAGCTCTGAAAATAAACCGTATCCGATTGCGCCTGGAGACTGAGAAAAAGCGACGCCTGAGTGTCATCCAGAATCTGGGGACACATGGAACCCTGGAAGATATGAATGTCATCGATATTATCCAGGCGATGGGACCGAGCGAAAAAACCGCCCGCATCAGTATCACCGGAAATGGCCGGCAACTGACCATGTACCTTGATCGTGGAAATATTATTTTTGCCGAATGTGATGAATGCACCGGACCCGAAGCGGTCTACCTGGCTATTCCCTGGGATAAAGGTATCTGGAGCGTCGATCCGATCGGTCCGGAAGAATTGCCGGAGCCGAATAATTTTCAGAGCAATGAATCGATTCTTCTGGAAGGCTGCCGTCAACTCGACGAGCAAAACCGCGAAGAGCAGGAGGAATGTGATTTTTTTTCAATGAATAATTACAACAATATATAGACAACAGGCATCAGGCCGGATTCTGAGAAGAAAGCCCCGGCGGCGATTCGGCGCTTTAATATAAACTTATTTGAGAATGCCGAATCGCTCGGAGTTGAACAATCCTCATTCAGAATCCGGTCTTTTTTTTGCTGATTTTTGGATATTTAATTATCCAGATCAATCAGTCTCGATTTTTTCCAGACATCTCCCAGAATGGCGGAGGCCTCCTGATCGGCCTCGACTATGAAATCTTTATTCACCAGCACCAGATAACCACCGCTTGCTGAAAACATGGATCCGGGGCCGGTCGCACCGATCTGACCGAAATGTCCGGCGCCGGAATGGATAATCACCGGGATATCTTTCCCGCGCAGGGCTTCTTCTACCATTTCAGCGTACTGTGGTGATGTCAGCAGGGCAACCGGCACCCAGTCACCATCAATCTGGTCAGACTTATCAGGTATCTCGGCGGCTTCCGGCTCCGGCGGAAGAACATCCACAAGCGAGACATCACAATCAGGACAGATCAGAATTTCCGGCTTGTACTCATACCGGCATTTGGGGCAAAAAGGCATAGTAACCTCCGGTTATTAACCGGCTGATAAAATCATTTCAGCCGGATTTAATCGTCGTTATATATACTGTTCTGGCGGCCGGGTATTCATATCAAACCCTGAATAATCAGCCGATTAATTGAAATATCACTCAAAAAGAAAACGCAGTTTCGGTCCGGTGAAGGTAAAGCCTTCACGCTTATAGAATCCGACTGTCCGGCGCCACTTCTCCCCCGGTGGCGCGGTGACATCGATTCTTACCCAGCCTCTGCTCTTTGCATATTCTTTGACAGTTTCGATCAGTTTTTCCCCAAACCCGGAGGACCTGAATTCGGGCGGTACGTACATCTCGTTTATTATACCGTAACGCCCATTAGCGTAAATGGCGAAATTCATCCGGATTGTCTTCCAGTTCCTTTAACAGCCTGACAACATGATCAAACACAAATTCGGCTTTTTCATGATCTGCTTTTTCAATTCTTATCACGCAAACCTCGATTTCTATCGGGATAATATAGCTGAAGAAATTCAGTAAGGCAAGATATGACCGGTACCAAGAAAATTTTATTCGATGTAATTGGAATCAGGAATAAGCATGAATCAGGGGGATTCCGACCTATGGAGATTAAACATCCACCTCGCCAATAAATGAATTATGAAGCGGCGTCAGACCGTTGCGCTCATAAAGTTTGATCGCCGCCTGATTGGCGGCGGCGGTATAGAGAGTATAGTATTTTATCCCGTTGCGGCGAAAGAAAGACCCGGCTACATCCAATAACTGTGTGGCAATACCCTTGCGCCGGTATTCTTTCGCAACCATGAGAGCGGAAATGGCCCCGACTTTCTTGATTTTGTAGAAGCGGGGCTGTTCGCGAACTGCCACAGAGGCGTAACCGACAATGGTGTCATCCATAAAAGCGACAATGGTGGCGCTGCTGTCCGATTCAAGCGATTCAAGAAAGCGACCGGAAATATCGGCATCGCTTAGATTGTCGGTTTCGAAAAATTCCTTGTGATGGCCCTCATATTCGGCAAAAAAGTCTTTGCACAAAGTGAGGACAGTATCAATATCATCGTCGTGCCGTAATTCGCGTACTGTTACCATTACGTCTCCCGAGCATTATATAAATACTCAGTGCCTAAACAATCTTCACCAGGAATGATTTCTTGATAAAATAGTCTATATGAATTCAATGGGCAATATTAAACAAGGGATGTAGGTATTTCAGGACAATCTTTATAGCATCTGCGTCGGTGTCCCCTGGTGAAAGACCATTTGCCATGTTGTATCCCTCTGTCTCCAAATCGAACTTCGCAGAGAGTGTTTGGCCGGTCCGCCGTCACTTTTAGAGACGGCTGCACGGTAGGTGACAAGAGCCGTATTTGGAGAAAGCGATATTGTATGAAAATCGGTTATATTAATCTGTAACGTCGATTCCGCACCAAGCGCCTCGACGATCGACTGTTTGTCATAAACACAACCGGCACTTCCGAATTCTACAAAATCATTTGCAAGCAATTTCTTCAAATCCTCGGGGGAGCGCCTGATCTCCGGCTGCTGTAGACTCTCCTCAAGATGGTATAAATGTTGCCGCAGAGATTCATCCGTGTCCATATTTTACCCCCTTGATGTGTATGTGAATCAGCGGCCCGAAATGACCTCCATAATACAATTATATCTGAGAAGTAAAATAACCCTTCGGTTAAACGGGGTCAACTATAAACGAACCGGATGGTGAAGAATCATCCCTGGCGTTTCGATCACATTGCGCGTATTTATTGTTGACAATTAATCACTGTTTTGATACTTCTTCGGAAACATATACATGAAACGGGGCATTATGAAAGGCATCAAAAAACATTCCCACGCCGACCGGGAACAGATAATCGAGAAAATGGCACCGATGATAAAGAAGAAATTCGGGGATAATTTTGTCGCTCTTGCCGTGTGCTGTTCTTTTGCGCGTAATGAAGATGTTGACTACTCGGATCTCGAATTGGTCGCCTTTGTCAAATCGATGCCGGAGGGAAAATCTCAGGGTGGAATGGCCAAGATGTACGACGGCATGCTGATAGAACTTATGTGGATGACCCGGGAGACATATTTGAAAACTACGCTCGACGTCAATGAGAACTGGCACTATTCCGGCTCGGATCGATTGATTCCAATCATCAACGAAGAATTTATTGCCGAAATAAGCGCCTACCATCCGCCGGATATAAAGCAACAATGTCTGGACAGGGCGGTGGGATGTTTTTCCGAGGTCCAGGAAGCGGTGACGAAGGTTCTCAACGCGATCAGCCAGAAGAACCATGAGGGAATGCCTATACTGTTTTTCTATATGATTCTGGAGATGCTGAAGGTCCTGTCTTTTTTGAACCAGGGACCTTATGTGACAGCCTCCCGGATGTTTTCGCAGGCAAGGAAATTCGAAACCAAGCCGGAGAGTTTTAATAGACTTCTGAATATGGCCCGGGCAGGCGGATATAATGATCTTACCTCGCTATGCAGGATTACGGTCGCCGTTTTCGAGGAATTCGAGGCTATTTTCGAAAATCTTGGTCTTGAATTGTACGATGACAATTTTGATCCGAATGAACCGGTGCATAAGATGCGTCAGATGGAGTAGGAGTGGGAATTATATGGCCGGGCAAAGATCTCCGGCATTTTCAGACACCGGCTTATATACCTGGTGTATCAAACGACTCGATTTCCAGACAGCGTCTTGCATCGCCGGTAAATTAATTGCCAATGAGAATGGGGCACTTACAGAATTACTATTACTACGGGAAAGTGATGGATATGGCGGGCCGAATGCGAAAAAACAGACTCCCTGCCTGTTATGCCGGAGGGGGTAGGATTCCGAATAGACCATTTCTCCTAACTTCTTGACGGGCTGTCATATACATGTAACTCGCTGAGTCAATATTGGTTAAGTTGCGTCAAATTGGTGCAAGTTGGTGGGTAGTTGTGTGAAGTTCGCGGTTAGAAAACGGTTAGAAAACAGCGAGGCTTAAATGCATAATTAGATCATGTTTCGGCCGACCATAAAATAAGTCTTAGTTGATTCTATTTGCACACCAGACTTTTTGTCGCTAGTGTTGAGGTCCCTGTGCTAGTTTGGATTAAAAGTCAATTTTCTTTTATACTTCGATGATTCATGAATCAATGTATATACTTACAGACAGTGTCAGCATAATAAATGGAGGTGGGGGCTATTGGAGAATGGTTTTCGTGAGTATCTATATAACAACAAATTACTATTTAAAATTCTGTCCCACATACTCCCAGGTTTTTAAAGCGTTTTGATTCGATTATTCACCGTCAAATCCCTCGGCAAGCCAGCCCAGCGTTGTACCATACTGCCGCTCTATCGGGGGAATAAATGGTTTTATGTCGAGCAAGGGAGTTCCATCGACAACATCTATATTTGTTACATAAAGTCTGCTGCCATTAATACAGTCAAGGTGAACTACTGAGAAGCCAATTGGATTTGGACGGTTAGGCGATCTTGTAGCAAATATACCATGTGACGAATTGCTATGAGAGAGTTCAACAATCAGCTTATATGTTTTAGAAAGATGAAAATGATAAAAAAGAATAATATGTGAAAACTTGTTCAGATCGGAGAGACCTTCTTCATATTGAGGCTGTAAAATTATTTCCCCTTTTGCTCCTTTTGACAATTTAGATTGCAGGGGCGTTTCTTGGGGGGTTTTAAACGGTGAATGAATAATACCAACCGGTTTATATTGAATAAGGTCCATTATTGCCTCCATACCATTTCTCTGCCTTGCTCATCTCAAATTACTTTCAACACCCACCCTCCTAATATGCCTTTAAAAAGTTACCCCCATTAAAGAAATATCTTATTAGATATTCGGATTTTCCTTATTCGGACTCATCTGCCAAAGAGCACCAGATCACCAATACCAATGCGCCTATTTCCGAGCTGAATGGCCCGTGTTCAACCTGTTTTGGAATCACCCGAAATGTGCCGGCCGGGTATTTCTGTCCCTGACTCTCGACCTGGCCTTCCAACACATAATGGAGTTCTGTGAATCGATGAGAGTGACTGTCCATTTTCCACCCGGGGGGGAGTTTTAGCATGATGGTTCTGGGTGCGATGCTGCCACCCACGCTAAGTACCTTTTCTTCGGTTCCGGTTGGATACTCCGCAGCTCCACTCCATTTTAGGTCATTTACATTTACGCTTACTGCTTTCATTTTGCCAGTCTCCTTTCTTTGGCGTGATTGCTTTGTCCTCTGAGGAAATGCCCCGGGAGCAGATATGTTTCTCCCCGATAATCTGTCCTGATCAATTCTCCATCACGAAGCATTTGTCCTACTATTCCAGAAACACAATAGGCACTCTCAATCTCGGCGATCTGATCAAGACGCAGGGGATGTCGAGAGCCAATTTCCAGGATCGCCTGTCGGGCGTCGCCATGTTCCTCCAGGTCAAATTTACCGGATTCCGGGTCGACGATGGGCATGGCTTTCCCAATTAACTCTTGAGCCATAATAATATTATCGGGTGCCGGCGGATTTACCCAGGATTCCGCGGGCGGCCGAATTGGCGTGACGACATACACGCGGTCAGGAGCTACCATGTCTACTGCCTTTGCAATACTCCGCAACTCCTCTTCAGTATCATTTACTCCCTTGATCAACATTACTTCCAACCATATCTGCCCAAGATAATCATGACGGAAATCCACTAATCCATGCAACATTACGTCAAATGTGATGTTGCGATGCGGTCTGTTAACGGTCCTGAAGGTCCTTTCATTTCCGGCATCAAGAGTAGGCATAACCACATCGGCATGTTTCAGATCCGCTCTGACATCTTCAAGAAATAGCAGGGAACCGTTGGTGATTACGGCCGTTCGCGCTCGCAGATTTTTTCTCGTCTTCTCTATGAGCCAACCCAGATCTTTACAGAGAGTGGGTTCCCCATCTCCGACAAAAGTGACGTAATCAAATTGGGAATCTCTTCCTCGCGCGAGAATCTCATCAAGGATATCTTCCTTTTTGTAGAAACTCTGACGAACACTTGTCAAATCCGTGGTTCTTCCCAGCTGGCAGTAAACACATGTATACGTGCATGTCTTCGCAGGGATTGGGCTGACACCCAAAGAAGAGCCGAGTCGTCTGGATGGAACCGGTCCGTAAACGTACATCGCTTTACCTCGCTTTTCCTGTCATTTATTTCCTCTCACGATCAAAAATGCACCCTTACCATAACCGGGTTTCACCGGCTCTGCTTTTATTGTCTCAGACAATGGATGAAAAATTGTCTGGACTGTTGCTAAATCTCGAAAGCCACTCTCTCCAAGCAGTTGAATTATTTCCGTGATCGAATAAAAGGTAGCGTTCGAGTAGAAAACAGATTTCTCTTTGTTTTGCTCATAGCTCTTACCAATCGGGCTGTTTTTATCAACAAACCCAATAAGAAAGCAGCCCCCTTCCTTGAGTATTCTGTAAACCTCCGCAAAGGCCATTCTGATATCATCCAGAAAGCAGATTGTCGTGATCATTAAGGCAATCTCAAACTGAGCGTCTGCCAGCGGCAGATTCTCTCCACTAGCTTGAATCACCTGTATACCTCTCCGCTTTGCTAGCTTACCCATGCGGATTGATGGTTCAACGCCGAACTCGATGCCCAGAGGGGCTGCAAACCGACCGGTTCCAACCCCAATTTCCACACATTCACCTCTCTGAGGCATGAGATTTCTGACCGCATTCAACTCCGACAAAAAGACAGCCGGATTCTTTTCGAACCAATGCTCGTACTTATTTGTGTTTTTCTCAAAGGGCTCTATTTTTGGCATGGTATCCTTCCATTCTATAAATTATACGTAAGCGCCGTATGGAGTTCTATATCGGGACTATTGTCAAAATAGAAGACAATTTCAAGGATACCGATATCCAAGGAAGCGTTCCGGGTGAGTTGCCGTCTGTATCTAACTTGAACTCCCGGTCATACTTCCGACGCTTCAGTTTGGTCGACATCTGAACACCTCCTTACAGTATTATAATAATACTATCCTTTCGACGTGTCGACTAAATCGGGGGAACTCCAAGCCAAACCTCTTTGCCGGGCGCCGCGGGTCAATACGTTGATATACTCAATGACCAACATCATTATCCCAACGAAGCCGGTGATGAGTAATGATTGGTATATTAACTCAACTATCATTGTTTACACTTCGACAATTTAAATACAGCCAGGAACTCATTCCGGATCAGCCTTTGGCCGTAATTTAACATCATACTCAGCCTGACAACTCTAATGACTATATACAGCCGCCGAGTAACAACTCGGCGGCCGTACCAAATAAACTATCGTAGTCGACTGATTTTTTGTTCGCGATCGATCAGTCATTTCGCGTGAAGGCCAGATCCCTGCAACGCCAACAGCCCTGTTGCTCAAAGCCCTTACCAGGATCAATGTCTTTGTCACAAAGCCACATACACCCATCATTGTCAAGAAACACTTGCATCGGACGGGCACCCGGGTGATATACACCGTGACCTACTTCCGGTTTTTCTTTGTTCCCAGTTTCCATGATATTTATCTCCTTAATTAGTTAAGTTTGCCGTTCAAACATGTTTTTTTACCTGTCATTTTAATAATTCATTGGTCCGGGGCCGGTCGCTTCAGATCCGGCCAGATCAATCATGAGTTGGTTGTAGTCGCCACGATTGGTCTCAACAAACACACGTGTGTTGCCGACAACAACAACTGAGTATTTACTACCCCACACGATCCAACCGACCAAAGATCCATACTCGCGAGGAAGTTTATTATTGAGGGCATTCAAAAATTCGCTACTTGCACGGTTCTGATTGACACATAGTTCAGCACTTTCCATCAGATCCTCAGGTATCTCACCCACTTTTCTAATAACCTGACCATCTTCGGAGAATTGTCCTGCCGCGACAACCCCTTTGACCTCCATCAATCGATCTAGTCCTATCATTTTCGGGCTCCTTTCATTTTTTACCTTCTGATCAGAAATAGATCAATAATCGTGCCAATAGCGCCAATGAAAAGCAATAAATATTGTATGTTGTTGAATTACAATTTGATAGCGTCGACAAGCCCGGATTGAACTTGTGACGCTCAGGAAGTTTATGAAAAATAGATCGAGCGTTATTGCACGACAATCGGCACCTGTCGTGCAATAACGCAATTTGTCTATTATGGCTGTTTAGCTTTCTGAGTTGGGAATTTTAAGCCCGAGCTTTTTGATTTTTCTATATAGTGTGGACGGGTTCACGCCGATTTGTTTGGCGGTCTCCTTACGTGACCAGTTGTTTCTCTTCAGGGCGGCGATTAGAAATAATGACTCCATTTCATTCATGGTGGTTGCTATTTCTACAGCAGGAATAGACTCCTTTTTTTGCAAATGTTTCGGCAAATGTTCAGGCTTAATAACGCCCTGACTACAAAGGACAAAGGCGTGTTCTATTATGTTTTCGAGTTCCCGTATGTTTCCGGGATAATCATATGTCATTAGAATTTCCAAAGCAGCATGGGCAACTCCCGGTATGTCTTTTCGGTGTAGACGATTGAACTGCTCAACAAAGTGATCAATTAGTAATGGAATATCCTCTCTCCTATCACGAAGAGGAGGGAGAACGACTTTGACCACATTGATACGGTAGAAAAAATCGGCTCGAAATTTACCTTCGGAGACCATTTTATCAAGAGAGGCGTTGGTTGCTGTAATTATTCTAACGTCGGCCTTAATAGTATTGGTACTACCAAGTGGTTCATATTCTTTTTCCTGAAGAACACGCAATAACTTAACCTGCATTGCCTGAGATATATTGCCAATCTCATCAAGAAATAAAGTCCCCTTTTCTGCAAGGGCAAAACGTCCTTTTTTGTCTTTTCGGGCATCAGTAAATGCCCCGGCCATATAGCCGAACAGTTCTGATTCAAGCAAACTGTCAGGCAGAGCGCCACAATTTACACCAATAAATGGTTCCGAGTTTCTTCTGCTCAAGCTATGTAAGGCTTTGGCAATCAATTCTTTGCCGGTGCCGCTTTCCCCCTCTATCAATACTGCGCTATCGCTTTCGGCAATTATGGGAAGAATTGCGAATAGTTCCTGCATCTCCTTGTTGCGACTGACTATTTCCTCAAATTTAAATCTGCTTTCAAAATCCCTCTGAAGTTTTCGGGCAAGATCAAGATCTCGGAAAGTCTCAACTCCACCTATTATTTTGCCATCAACATCTTTTAACAGAGCCGTTGAAATACTAATTGGAATACGCCTGTCCTTTTTATTCTTAATGCAAACTGGTTTGTTAATGACCGGATTCCCTGTGGCCAATGTGATTTGTAGAGGACAATTACTGTCACAGGCGGTAGTACGGAAGATTTCTTTGCATGGTTTCCCTATTGCTTCCTGAATCTTATAGCCGGTAATTATCCGGGCCGCCTTGTTCATATATGTAATCTTAAAATCAAGATCAACTGAAAAGACACCATCAGAAATATTCTCAACAATGGTCAGAAGCCTTCTACACAGGATCTCTTTTTCGTCGACTTTTTGCATATGCTCTTGCTATTGTTATTACCGGCTAATTTCTTCCCTGTAGACAATATAAGAAAAAATAATTTTGCAGGCAAGACGCCGTTTACATCAAGAACAATAATGAAATTGATGTAAAAAAGCTTCAAATACTCAAAAAATGAACATTTTTAAAATTCAGGCTTGACAAATGAAAATTATCGTATATTAATATGCGTAGATGCGGATATAGGTATATATGAAGACTGATGATAATGAAATATTTGAACTGCACGCTGAGTTTTGCAGGATGATTGCCAGCTCGCGAAGGCTCAGGATCATCCAGCTACTTGAGAAGAAAGAAATGAATGTTGGTGATATGGCCGAAGCTTTGGGGGTGCCTTCCAGTAATATCAGTCAACATCTCAGGGTGCTTCGAAATCACAATGTTGTCAAGGCCCGCAAGGAGGGGCAAACAGTTTTTTATAGCTTATCGAATCTGAGACTTCCAAAAGCCTGCACAGAAATTCGCTCAATTTTACTGGAGGGAATGGAAAACGCGGGAAAGAAAGCAAAGAGAATGACTAAATAAAAATTTTTAAAATATATATACGTTTCTGCGCATATTCGCCCATTCGTAGCAAGTATTGAATTTATAAGAAAGGAAAGGTAAGATGAACACCGAAGAACTTAAAGCACTAGAAGTTAATAAGGTAGTTGATGCCCGTGGCACAGCTTGTCCCGGACCGCTACTTGAAGCAAAGCGAGGAATGGCAGAGGTTCCTCAGCAAGGTATTATGGAAGTGCTCTCATCTGATGAAGGCACAAATGATGATATTCCTCTCTGGTGTAAGAAAGTAGGCCATGAGTATCTTGGTAACATTGAGGAAGCCGGTCATTGGCGTCTTTTCGTGCGGCGGATGAAATGATGTCGATAAAAACTGCAGATACAGACACTGAACCAAAGATACTTGTGTTCTCAACCAATAATATTTCCGATCCCGGGATTGATCTGGCCGGAAGTTCTCATATGCCCTATTCACCATCGGTGATGGTGATTCCTGTACCTTGTTCCAGCGGGATCAAACCATCTTGGATTCTTCACGCCCTTGAGAAGGGTTTTGATGGTGTGTTTATAGCTGCTGACGGTACGGATTGTGCCTACTTACCTGATTGCACCACTCGTACCGGCAAAGTCGTACAATCTGCTCAATCGCTACTGGAAAAGAGCGGACATGATCCGAGGCGACTGAAAATGGCGGCTATCTGTTCAGTCTGCGCTGAATCGTTTCAATCACATATGGAGAAATTCAAAAACGCATTAACGAAACTAAGCGCATCGGAGGAGAAGATCAGCCAGTGAATTATCTTTATAGCAACATACGTATACTTTTCACAAATCGAAGTTTAGCCCTGGTTTCTTGATGGAAGGTAGAAATAAATGAATTATGATGTTTTGGTCATTGGCGGTGGCATCGCGGGAATGGAGACATCTTTGACTTTAGGTGATATGGGGTATAAAGTATTATTGGTTGAAAAAGAAGCCAGTATTGGCGGTAAAATGGTTCTTCTCAGCAAGGTATTTCCGACCCTCGATTGCGCCAGTTGTATTTCAACTCCGAAAATGGCATCGACCGCTCATCACCCGAATATTACCGTATTGACCAGCAGCGAAGTCAAAGATATCAGCAAAAACGGTAATGGCGATTTTACGGTCAGGATAAATAAAAAGTCAACTTATGTAAACTCGGCGGCATGTACCGGATGTGGTGAATGCGAGGCGGCCTGCACGGTGGCGAAATCTGATCCGTTTAATTTCGACCTTGTTGCCCATCGGGCGATTCATATTCCGTTTCCTCAGGCTGTTCCCAAAAAGGCTGTTATGATCAGAGAAGGAACTTCTCCCTGTTCGTTTGCCTGTCCTGCCGGAGTTAAAGCTCATGGATATGTTTCGCTTGTTCGCAGCGGAAAATATGAGCAGGCGTTCCATTTGCATATGGAGGATGCTCCCCTGCCGGGTTCTCTTAGTAGGGCTTGTTATGCCCCCTGTGAAGGTCAATGTACCAGAGGTGAACTGGAAGGAACGGTTTCAATCCGGGCCATTAAGAGATTTATGGTTGACCATTATTATAAAAAGCATCCGGAGCCTGAATACGGTCCGCCTGAATTAATACCTGATAAAAAAATCGCTGTCGTCGGTTCCGGTCCGGCCGGGCTTTCGGCCGCCTATCATCTTGCCCGAAAAGGGTATGCCGTAACGATATTCGAATCAGCTGCGGAAGCGGGTGGTATGCTCCGTTACGGAATTCCAGCCTATAGATTACCGAAAGCTGTGGTCGATAGGGATATTAAAAATATCACAGCCCTTGGTGTAGAAATTAAAACCAAAACCGCCATTGCTTCTCTTGAATCGCTCAAAGACCGGGGATTTGATGCTGCTTTTCTGGCTTTGGGAACAATGGAAGGATTCAAGATGGGAATTGAGGGCGAGGATCTTGAAGGTGTCACCGATTGCATGACTTTTCTGAAACAAGCCAATTCACCCCAAAGCATCGATCTCAGTGGAAAGAAAGTACTGATAGTCGGCGGAGGAAATGCAGCTATAGACCCCGCCAGGATGGCTATTCGTTTAGGTGCGGAGAAAGTTGTCATCCAGTATCGGCGTAGCCGTGCAGAAATGCCTGCCCATGACTGGGAAGTAACCGCCGCTCTTGAGGAAGGTGTGGAATTACAAGTACTAAAGAATCCGGTGAAATTTAAAGGCTCAAATGGACAACTGGAAGCTGTTGAAAGCATCACCATGAAATTAGGTGAACCCGATGACAGCGGCCGGCGGCGGCCTATCCCGGTTGAAGGTTCTGAACAAAGTCTGCCTTTTGATTTGGTCATACTGGCCATAGGACTCAAGCCGAGCACATCCCCCTTTGCCGAGGAGCTTGATCTGAATCGAAACGGTACAATCCAAGTGAACGATGAAACACTTGAAACCTCAATGCCTTCCGTATTCGCCGGAGGGGATGTCGTCAGCGGTCCCTCCATGATTGTCAGCGCGATAGGCCACGGTAAGCGGGCGGCGTTTTACATCGATCGATATATCAAGAGTGAATCGCTCGATGGCATTACCTTTGATAACAGATTGCCTGCTGTGGAAGCTTCGGCAGTCTTTTCACGATATAAATCAAATAACGGCAACAATGGTAATGGTTCGGGGAAAAGACAGATTCTTCCTGTGGTTGGTCTGGAAACACCTCAACCATCAATTTCAAACCGCCCGCCCGTTGAAAAAAGAGAACTCCCCATTGCGGAACGTATCAAGAGCATGGCGGAAGTGGAATTACCTTTCACTGAAGAAGAGGCTCGCTATGGCGCCAATCGGTGCCTTGATTGCGGTATCTGCTCAGAATGCCATGAATGTGTAAAAGTATGTCCGGCAAATGCGATTAACTTTGACCTGCGCGATGAAGAAGAAACCATGAATGTCAAGTCCGTAATTATATCGACCGGTTTCAAGCTTTTCGACGCTCACTTAAAACCCACATACGGGTATGGTAAATACTCCAATGTTATAACCGCTATGCAAATGGACCGCATCCTGGCCCCCACCCGACCTTATAACCATGTAATCCGTCCTTCAGATGGAAAGGCACCTGACAACATTGCCTATGTGCTTTGCACGGGTTCACGGGACATTACCATAGATAATCCTCTATGCTCCAAGGTTTGCTGCATGTATTCTATCAAGCAGGCCCAGTTAATAATGGGTGCCTTACCTCTGGCGGATATAACAATATACTACATTGATATTCGGACATTCGGTAAGGGGTATGAGGAGTTTTACAGACAAGCCAAAGGAATGGGCGTTTACTTCGTTAAGGGAAGAGTGGCTCAGATTAATGAGAAAGAAAACGGCAATTTGGATTTGCAGTATGAGGATATGGAGGGAGAAGGCGGTCTCAAACATATGGAACATGATCTGGTTGTCCTGTCAACCGGATTCTCGCCGAATATTGATTACGTGTATATGTTCAAGAATGGCAAACTTGCACTGGATCCCTATGCCTATGTTCAGGAAATCGATGAAGATATCAATCCCGGCAAAACCAGTATAAATGGTGTTTTCGTGGCCGGAGCGGCCTCTGCCCCTCGGGATATACCCGATAGTATTCTCCATTCGGGCGCGGCGGCGGCTCAGACAGCTGCCTACATAGAGAGAATGAGGACAGGAAAATGACAGATCGAAGAATTGGCGTTTATATTTGCTACTGTGGTGGAAATATTTCTGACTACGTGGAAGTTGAAAAAGTCAGGGATGCGATAAACAATGATCGCGGAGTGGTAGTGGCCAAAACAACCATGTTCGCCTGTTCAGATGCCGCCCAGGAGGAAATGATAGAGGACATTAAGACCAATGAACTTGATGGTTTGGTAGTTGCCTCCTGCTCGCCGAAATTACACCTCTTCACCTTTCGAGCCATGGCGGAACGAGCCGGATTGAATCCATATCAGTATGTGCAGGTTAATCTCCGAGAACAGGACTCCTGGGCTCATCAACACGATAAGGATCATGCCACCGAAAAGGGCATCCGTCTCGTGAGAGCAGGGATAGCCAAATGCGCCCTGACGGAACCTCTTTCAACCATGAGAATCAAGACAACGCCAAAGGCTCTTATTGTCGGCGCCGGTGTGGCGGGATTACGCGCCGCACTATCTTTATCCGACATGGGGCTTTCCGTTTTTGTCATCGAAAAAGAGGCGGAAGTCGGCGGCTGGACCGCAAAATTCGGCAATATGTTTCCCAATAATAATAAGGGGAGCGATATTATAAACTCTCTTCACAATGATGCAAAAAAGCGGGAAAACATCACAATTTTTACCAATGCCGAACTGATAGAAAAAGGCGGGAGTGTCGGTGATTTTTCTGTGGTTGTAAAGGTTGGAGGGAAAGAGACGATATCGCTTAATGTCGGCGCGATCATTGTGTCTACCGGCTTTGATTCCTACCAGCCATATGATGGTGAGTTTGGCTATGGACAGGATGGCGTCGTTACCCTTCCCGAATTTAAACGGATTTTGGATAGCTCAAATGGCTCACTAACCTATCAGGGACGAACAATCAAGGAAATCGCATATATTTATTGCGT
>Ga0209834_10000971_pt1 | contig 16660 bp, 14 predicted proteins | sample Mar14236cmmetaG_FD_184134 | JGI IMG/M metagenome (GOLD analysis project Ga0209834, IMG submission 184134) | Marine hydrothermal vent microbial communities from Guaymas Basin, Gulf of California to study Microbial Dark Matter (Phase II) - Marker... ...
ATGTCGTTGCGAGTGGAGAGATGCGCCGCAGGCGCAGATCGAAGCGCGGCAATCACGCGGCTTTTGGGCAAAAGGTAAACTGAGAGACACAAGCGACGTGATAGCCACGTCGGCCGCAACAGCGGCTTTTTGGCTCCTCGCAACGACGTTTTAATTACTCTGTTTGCAAAATCGTTACAGATTCGGTGATGAATGGGATGCATGGTCTATTATAGAAGGAGGAATATGGGAATCAATCATCGAAGGGGCGTATTGACATACGCCCCGGTGTCGGGTGCAGTGACCCGACACCACATTGATATATAAGCAGGTATTCAGAGATGAAACAGCCCAAATACAGTACTATTAAACCGGTGATGATTTTGATCGCGCGGAAAAATGTGATGTTGAAACGCGCGCACAGGACAAAACAAAACCGAATGTTTATAATTCAATGAGAGCATTCATAGTACAGCGAAAAAATTCGTCATTTTCGGCAAATTTGACCCAAAATCGTTATTGTTTTTATAGAAAAATTGCATTTCCCCACTTGAAGCAGGCGGCGGTGGACACTAATTTTTCTCCTGCTTGTCTTGACAATATCGCCGGAGAAATAGATATTATAGTTTTCATGGATCCGGCCATATCAGAAACGGTACGGCTCCATCAAAATATTCAATCTGAAAACAGGGTCGATATGGAAACCGTATATTCTCTCCTTTTCGTCACGGCCATTATTATTGTCATCCGGGCTATGATAGCAGTCCAGAACGAGATCAATGATCGCCGATTGATGAAAGAAGATGTCGATATTGAACGACAAAAAAAGGAAAAAGAACAGAGCCGAATTCCTTTCTTTCGATTAATATACTATAAATTCCTGGAATATTTCCGGACACGTGTTATAGACGATTTTGAGTCTATTGTCGATTGCGACGGTCCGGATTATGAGATGGAATTGAAATTTCACGTCCATCGCCGGCCGGTCAAAATCGTGATATATCTGTCCGGGGCCACCGAGGCAATCCTGGACAATATAGTTTTTTTGCATAAGGGTGAAGAAATCACAGGCAAGTATCGAAGCCGGACTTTTGCCAGGCGGGACGGGATCAAAGTGGTGACTTATGTCCCGAAGGTTACTCTGATGGACAAGATCATATTTCGGTTTGAAAAAACGGCGGACGTAAGGAGAATCGCCGTTCAAACACGCCTGATGAAAGATAAATTCGAAGATTATGAACTGTATCACTCGGCACTGGGATATTTCAGGACAGCCCAATATGCCGCGGCGCTCGAGGATTTCCTTCGGTACATGAAATTGGCTCCTCATAATCCGGATTTTCACCTGGTCCTCTGTCAGTTGTACATGGTTATGGAGAATCTCAAAAAGGCCGAGCAGCATGCCCTTCTGGCGGCAGTCAACGGCCGGGATGAAATAGGACTGGGATATTACAGGTCATTTCAAAGAGATCGGCTGTTTATGGAAACCAAGGAGATCGAAAGATTGAATCGGGAGGCCGATCAATGGGATCTTGATTATCAATACGGCACCATGACTTTGCTCAAACGCCAGGAGATCACCCACGGGCTTGACGGCTGGTATTTGCTGAAATCGACATTGGTATTAAAGCTTAGAAGATCGCTGGCGGCCCGTATGCGACGGAATATTCAGTTTGAATTCTCGAGCGGGAAATATTTGCTGACAACCGGATTGAGAATAATCGGCGCCGACGGGCACATTTTCGAATTGCCAAGGGAGCGGTTCACCTCCGGTGACAGCCCCGGCAAAAATATTTATATTACAACCCGGGATAACAAGGTCGGCACCTGGATCCTGCCCAATCTATCATCGGGTGATATAATTGAATTGCAGTTCCATCTCCTTTGCGACGAGGGCAGATCGACCGTGGATGGCAGAACAGATTGTTTCATCATATTGTCCCCTGCCGACTATTCATGCCCCACATTGTCCGGGATAATCGAGCATCGCCTGCCGCCCGACTGGCCGATAGAATTTAATATCGGCAATCAGCCCGATATAGTCAGGCGCCATGAGGATAGTGCCGATGGGCAAAGATCGGTAAGTTTTCGTATTGAGAAATATATCCCGGTCAACAATGTCGATTTTGTTTTCGAAAACTCCTTTTTGAATCCAATCGTAAGTTGCGGTACAACCGGAAACACCTGGGGAGGTATAGCCCGGGAAATATATAATCATTACACCGATAATTATGAAAAAGATGAATTGCCGCCGGTCCTGGCGGAGATAATTGAAAAAAGCGGCACGCCACGCAGGGCGCTTCGAAAAGCCTTTTACTGGGTCAGGGATAAACTTAAATATGCGTCAATCGGGTCGGCTCTCGGATATATCGGGAAACCGGGCCGGGCCGGGGCCATTGTCGAATCCGGAGTGGGTGACTGCAAAGATAAGTCATATCTTCTATTTCTCGTCAGTAAAAAGCTTGGACTCGAGGCGGAATTTGTGACGATATCTACCGAGAACGGAATCATCGTGGAAAATCTGCCCGCCGATCAGTTCGATCATATACTCCTCAGGGTCAACCTTGACGGACACTGGCATTACCTCGATGCCGCCAGCGCCTATGCTGTATTCGATTCAAATCCGGGTTATCTTCAGGGACTCAAAATCCTGGCTTTGAACGATGAAGGGACTATCGAGACAATTGACATCGATCCCCCGGAGAAGAATGTCCTCATTTTTACCGAGACATTTGAAAATATAAAAGCCGACCGGCTTCAGGGGACTTTTCATCTTCTTGCGGCCGGCAACGGCGCCAGACTTCTGGATGAAAACTGGAAGTGGCAATCGCTTCAGGCCCGCGATCACCTGCAGTCGGCGCAACTGGTCCTTCGTTCATTTTTGCCCAATATTCTCTTAAAATCTTACGACCGTCTTTCCCAGACCACTAATTCCGACACGTTCGAGGTCCTGGGGGTGCATAACCGCTGTCAGTTCTCTCCATTGGGTGAGCGCAATATCGGGATTATCGAATGGAACGACCCGAATCTTCCGCTGGACTACTGGCAGACGCTTCAGCTTGACCGGCTGTTTTTGTTCCATCAGACAACACATATAAATATAAATCTTATTTTCAGCCAGGAACTTAAAAACCGGATGCTGGACTATTCCGTACCGGTGTCGATGGGAAATGATATCTGTGATATTACATGCAAAACCAACATATCCAACGACAGTCTGACGGTCAGCCGAAATATTGTAATAAAGAAAAAATTTGTCGGACAGGATGAAATCCACCTTATACCCGAAATCATGACGGGTATGGACAAGGCGCTTCAGATGGCGTTATCATTCCGGCGTGATTAGACGGCACGAAAGTGGGGAGCAAATCATGACATTGTATGTAATTATCTGTACGGCACATAATTAATTTTAATTGACACCGGCGGCTGTCGAAATGATATTTAATTTTTAAAGATTCAACGGGAGAACATTATGTTTGTCGGTTTTGCCTTGCTTGTCGCCGGAGTGCTTCTGCTTTTGGCCGAACTGGATATTATTTCGGGCGGGTTCTGGGATTATTTCTGGCCGATTGTCCTGATCGCACTTGGCGCCAAAATCATTTTTGATAAGAAAAAACATATCGAGATTAAGTGACCCAAAAGCGTCCTCCCAAAAAACCGGTGTCATCAGGGGGAAAAACCGCTACCGATCAAAAGCCGCTGGATTTGACGGTCAATTTCCATCCTGACAAGCCCGGCCTGGAAAAATTTATGGGGCGGCTCGAGGCTGAGGTGATGAAGATCATCTGGATCAACGGCCCGATGACGGTCAAGCGCGCGGTTTATTTCATCAATAAAAAATACACTTACGCCTACACGACCATTATGACGGTTATGACCCGCCTGAGTGAAAAGGGTCTTCTCTCCCGCGAAAAGCAGGAACAATCGTATATTTACACACCGACCACCGACGAAAAACAATTCATAAAACTTGCCGCGGAAAAGATCCTGGCCGGACTGATGGATGATTACCGGTCGGTTACGCTCAACATTTTCCACCGTATCCGTAAAGCCTCGAAGAAGGCCGGCGGCTGATCCCGGGGCTTATTTACTTCTCGATTTTCCCGATATATAATATATGAGAAGAATTTGCCTGATATCGCTCCTGATGTCATTTTTTGTCATTGGCGGAATCTCCGGCGAGACTTATGACAACGCCGCGTGCGGCTGTGCTTTTGAACTTCCGTCCGGTTGGTCTGTCGATTCCTCGATTATGGACATATTGATAATAAAGGATGAGCTGTCCGACTCCGCCGACATAACGGTAGCGAAATACTATCTTGAGCGGGACAGCCAGATCAACTCCGAAGAGGCACTGGTTGAGGCCATTGCCGGGCTTTATCAGGAAATCGGTATCAAATCGGCCAATACGGGGACAATCGGTTATTCTATAGATGGCGCCACCGCAGTTTTTGTTGCCGAGTTTAAGAGCCATGATGTGCAGACGGATATTATCCGGCACAATAAGCTGAAAGGTGTGCTCGCCCGATTGGCATCGGACAAGCAGGCATTATATCTGATCACCGCCTCGGCGGCGCCGGATATTTTCGAAAAAATCAGGCCGCGGATCGATACCCTGATGAATTCATTCACGATCACGGCTCCACTGGCCGACGAATTGTATTCCCGGCGCAGTTTTATGCCTTATTTGATGATCCTGCTGGTTATTGCCCTGACAGCCCTTTTCTATTCGCGTAACCGGCGCGTACAAAAATCCAGAAACCCGCTGGGGAAAGATTCCGGCAGTTTCTGGCGATGCGCTTCCTGCGGTCTGGTGAATCATATCGACAGCAACAATTGCAACCGATGCGGCAGGGAAAAAATCGCGGCCGATAAAATAAAAAAAAGCTGGCTATCGCTGTTGTAATTCCAGCAGAACCCCGCCGGTCGAGGCTGGGTGAACGAAGGCTATTTTTCTGCCGCCGGCTCCGATTTTCGGGGTTTCGTCGATAAGACGAAAACCTTTCGCTTTCATTTCACTCAGTTTTTTCTCGATATCATCGACCAGTATGGCCAGGTGATGCAGACCCGGACCTCTTTTTTCGATAAACTTTTTTATCGGGCTGGTATCATCGGCGGCCGCCAGTAATTCGATATGTCCTGAATCGGGATCATCCTTGGCGGCGAACATGGCCACTTTCACTTTCTGCTCGGCGACTTCCTCCGTCAGCGACGGCGGATAGCCGAGCATGTCAGAGAAGGCGCCAACCGCCCTCTCGAGATCTTCGACTGCGATTCCTATATGTGAAATATCAGACACTTCTAATTTCCCTTCTTTTCGGATTGCTCCCTTTTGACCGCCTCTTCGTAGGCCCGGATACGTTCCAGGTCCTCCAGGTGCTGTTCCCAATGGGACAAATATGGTTTTTTCCATCCTTCATCGGTGCGGTAAACCGGGGAACGGTATGAGTGCCCCACCGGTTCGGGATCCATGGATTCATAGAACAGGCGGATATACGCCCATGCCGAGTCGCCGAACACCTTAACACTATCGACGACGATGTGGGAAAGTGAGTCATAGACATAATCGCGCACACGGGGATATTCCATATATTCGGTGAGCGAGATCAGGTCTTTATAATAATCAAACTCATTCTCGTAGAGGACGGTTTTATCGCCTTCTCTCATACGTTCGATATATTCGATAAACAGCGCCTCGATGGCAGCTTCATCGCCGCCATCGATTGCCGTAGTTGCCGTTTTTTGGTCTGCCGTTTTCTTGGCGGATTCTTCCCCGCCGCATCCGGCAATACAAAGAATTGCCACAAACAGGATAAAACAAGCCCTAAAGCACTTCATGATATTCTCCCCAGATATCTCTCAGGCAATTTGATATTTCGCCAAGCGTTGTGTAGCATTCGACTGCTTCAAGAACCGGGTATACGATATTGTCATTGCTTCGAGCGACTTTATCCAGTTCCTTCAGGCATTTGCCGACCCGACGGTTGTCCCTGTTTTTGCGCAGTTCTTTCAATCGTTTTACCTGCTCTTCTTCGAGATGCGGATCGACCTTGAGGATTTCCTCCATCGGCTCTTCTTTGTCTTTGAACCTGTTCACGCCGACCACGATCATTTCATCTTTTTCGATCATCCTCTGGAACAGGTAGGCCGATTTGGCGATTTCATGCTTGAAATAACCGGTTTCGACGCCCTTGACAGAACCGCCCATATTTTCGATATCTTTCATGATTTCGAGTACTCTCTTCTCGATTTCATCGGTCAGATATTCGATGTAATAGGAACCGCCGAGCGGGTCGGCTGAATCGACCACTCCCGATTCGTATCCGATGATCTGCTGGGTTCTTAGAGCGATCTCGGCCGACCTTTCGGTGGGAAGACCAAGAGCCTCGTCGAATGAATTGGTGTGCAGTGATTGCGTTCCGCCAAGTACCGCCGCCAGCGCCTGGATGGTCGTCCGGACAATATTATTCTCCGGTTGCTGGGCGGTGAGGGTCGAACCGCCGGTCTGGGTGTGGAAACGAAGAAGCAGTGACTTTGGATTCTGAGCCTTGAAATGTTCCTTCATCAACTTTGCCCATATACGCCGGGCGGCCCGGAACTTGGCCACTTCTTCGAGCAGGTTGTTGTGCGAGGCAAAAAAGAACGACAGCCTCGGAGCAAACGAGTCGATTTCCAATCCCGCCTTCAGAGCCGCTTCGACATACGCCCGCGCATTTGACAGGGTGAAAGCGACTTCCTGGGCGGCACTGGCGCCCGCTTCGCGAATGTGATAGCCTGATATTGAAATTGTATTGAATTTCGGTAAATTATCCCTGGCGTAGGCGAAGATATCGGTAATCAGACGCATGGATGGTTCCGGCGGGTAGATGTATGTACCCCGGGCGATGAATTCCTTGAGGATATCATTTTGAATTGTCCCGGATATCTTATCCTGCGCGACGCCCTGTTTTTTGGCCACCGTGATATACATGGCCAGCAAAGCCACCGCCGTGGCGTTGATCGTCATCGAGGTGGACACTTTCCCCAGCGGGATCTTGTCGAACAAAGTTTCCATATCGGCCAGCGAATCGATCGCGACCCCGGTTCGGCCGACTTCACCGAGAGCCATAGTGCTGTCGGAATCGTAGCCTATCTGAGTTGCGAGATCGAATGCCACCGACAGACCGGTCTGACCATTTTCGAGCAGGTATCGGAACCTGTGATTGGTCTCTTCGGCCGTGCCAAATCCAGCATATTGCCGCATTGTCCAAAGGCGTCCGCGATACATGTTTTTATAGACGCCGCGGGTGTATGGGTAATCACCGGGGTGACCCAGTTCACTTCCGTCTCGGGAATCCTGATCCACCACGACCGGTATTTCGATACCGGATGTGGTAAAACGTTTTTCCTCTTCCATTTATTCAAACTCCACCAGTTTTTCGTTTTTGTCAACCGCACTACCGGGGTCGGCAAAGATTTCTTTAATGGTTGCATCATACGGAGCTTTTATCATGTTTTCCATTTTCATGGCTTCGATGATAACCAGCGTCTGCCCTTTGACGACCGTGTCGCCCGGAGCAATCGCTGTCGAAAGCACCAGCCCCGGCATCGGTGCTTTGATAATTTTGTCCTCAGGCCCGTCAACGGCAGCGCCGGCCCGCTTCCGAAGCTCGGCCAGATCGTATGGTTCAGCCCGGACAATAACTTCTTTCCCCTCAAGGAAGATTTCAAGACCGTTCCCGTTACGGATTATATCCACTTCGGATGCCCGTTCATTGATCTTGAACAGAAATTTTTTATCCGATAGCTGATCCACCTTGACCAGATACCTGGATTCCCCATACTCTACCAGATATCCATCCGCCTGGCGGGTCAATTCGATGTCGTACTCGTCGTCATCGACTGATACAATATATCTATTTCTCAGGTCACCCATATTTTCTATCTTCTTTTGCTCAATCCTTTTATACCTTCACGGCGATGGTAATGCACCCAGTTACTGCGGTATTCCCGTCGTTTTTTGAAGGTGGTCTGCACCTTCTGCCGGGTCATATATTCATAAACCACTGCCGCGATCGCCGCTTTCTCGCCCTGGTCGGCCTCGGCGCATTCGAATATCCTTTCGGGAAACTCGACGTCTATAAAATCGGTCGCGTAATCACCCATATGGAACCGCGGCGAGCGCATCACCGAACAACCAAAACCGACTGTTGTATGCACTCCGGATATTCTGTACTCCGACAGCGCCCGGAGCATCCGTTCGATTGCTTCTTTGCGGTCTCGTCCCCAGACAATCAATTTGGAAATAATCGGATCATAAAACATCGGTATTTCGGAACCGGCCACGACCCCGGAATCGACCCGGATACCGGGACCCGAAGGTTCGCGATATTCGGTTATAAGCCCGGTCGAGGGCATAAAATCCTGATGCGGATCCTCGGCATAAACACGGCACTCGATAGCATGACCGCGTGAACTTATTTCTTCCTGGCTGATGGTCATCGGCCGACCCTCCGCAATACGGATCTGCTCCCGGACCAGATCTATCCCGGTCACCATCTCGGTCACCGGATGTTCCACCTGCAAACGGGTATTGACTTCGAGAAAATAAAAATTCATATCCTGGTCGACCAGGAACTCGACCGTCCCGGCCCCCAGGTAGTCCGACTCGCGGGCGATATTGACGGCCGCCTCGCCCATGCGCTTACGAAGCTCTTGAGAAACTATCGGTGACGGTGACTCCTCTATCACTTTCTGATGTCTCCGTTGTATGGAGCATTCGCGTTCACCGAGATAGACAGCGTTGCCGTGCGAATCGGTAAGGATTTGTATTTCGATATGTCTCGGTTTTTCGAGATATTTTTCAAGATAAACGCGGCCGTCACCGAAAGCCGATCCGGCTTCACGTATGGCCGACTCCAGAGACTCGGTTAGATCAGATTCGGACCTGACAATTCTCATTCCCTTGCCGCCTCCCCCGGCCGCGGCTTTAATCAGCACCGGGTAGCCGATTTCCGCCGCTTTTTCGGCAACGATTTTCATATCGGTATTATCAAACTCGGCTCCGGGTACAACCGGCAGGCCCGCTTTTGTCGCCATTTGGCGTGCGGCCAGCTTGTCGCCCAATAACGCAATCGTTTCCGGTTTCGGCCCGATAAAAATGACTCCGTTTTTTTCGCACAGTCTGGCAAATTCGGCATTTTCGGCCAGGAAACCATAACCGGGATGAATCGCTTTGACATCCGCCTGTCTGGCAATTTCTATTATTTTTCCCTGTTTGAGATAACTTTCCACGGACGGTGACGGCCCGACATGATAGGCTTCATCGGCCAGCCTGACATGATAAGCGGTTTTGTCGCAGTCGGAGTAAACGGCGACCGACCTTATCCCGGCATCGTGGCAGGCTCGCATCACGCGGATAGCGATTTCGCCCCGGTTGGCGATCAATATTTTACTGGCAAGCCGTTCCATATCTGATATGTACTATAGCGGTATGTTTCCATGTTTTTTGGCCGGGTTGGTGTCTTTTTTCGATGCGAGCATCTCGAAAGCGCGTATCAATCTCGGCCGTGTTGTTTTCGGTTCGATGATATCGTCAAGATAACCCCGCCCTGCGGCAATAAACGGGTTGGCGAACTTGTCGCGGTATTCTTCGGTTTTCTTATCGACTGCCTGTTCCTTATCCTCAGCCTCGGAAATCTCTTTTTTCATAATTATCTCGACGGCCCCTTTCGGGCCCATCACGGCGATCTCGGCAGTCGGCCAGGCGTAATTCATATCGCCGCGAATATGCTTGGAGTTCATAACGTCGTATGCGCCGCCATAAGCCTTGCGCGTGATAACGGTTACTTTCGGTACCGTCGCTTCGCAGTAGGCGTATAGTAATTTTGCACCATGCTTGATGATCCCGCCATGCTCCTGATCGGTTCCGGGTAAAAATCCGGGGACATCCTCGAAAGTCAAAATCGGAATATTGAAAGCATCGCAGAAACGGATAAACCGCGCCGCTTTCATCGACGATTTAATATCCAGGCATCCAGCCAGCACAGCCGGCTGATTGGCAATAATCCCGATCGAATATCCTCCCAGCCGGGCGAAGCCGACCACTATATTCTGCGCAAAATCAGCATGCACCTCGAAGAAATCATTATCATCAACCACCTTGCAGATGACATCCTTGATATCGTACGATTTATTTGGATTGTCGGGTACGATTGTATTCAAAGATTCGTCCATCCGATCGACCGGATCGGCTGTCTCGACATAAGGCGGGTCTTCAAGATTATTCTGCGGTATGTAACTTACCAATTTCCGAAGACAACCGATCGCATCGGCCTCATTGGCGCAGGCGAAATGAGCCACCCCGGAGGTCGTGGCATGGGTATCGGCGCCGCCGAGTTCCTCGGACGTTACCTGTTCATGTGTCACTGTCTTGACCACATTGGGTCCGGTGACAAACATGTACGATGTCTTTTTGACCATCAGGGTAAAATCGGTGATGGCCGGGCTGTAAACCGCGCCGCCGGCGCAGGGTCCGAGGATAACCGATATCTGGGGCACGACTCCCGAGGCCAGGGTATTGCGCAGGAAAATATCAGCATAACCGCCCAGCGAGACGACTCCTTCCTGTATCCGTGCGCCGCCGGAATCATTCAATCCGATCACCGGCGCACCGACTTTCATCGCCATATCCATGATTTTGCAGATTTTCTGTGAATTGGCCAGCGACATCGAGCCGCCGAATACTGTGAAATCCTGTGAAAACACAAATACTTTACGACCGTCGATGGTTCCGCACCCGGTGACCACTCCGTCACCAAGGATTCTCTTTTTATCGAGCCCGAAATCAGTGCTTCGGTGGGTGACAAACATATCGAACTCCTCGAAGGAGTTCTTGTCCAGCAGGAGTTCCAAACGTTCCCGGGCTGTCAGTTTACCCTTTTCATGCTGGGCATCGACTTTTCTCTGTCCGCCCCCGAGTTGTGCCTCGCGGCGCATTGACTCGAGCATTTCCAGTTTTTCTTTTAGATCCATAATTTTTCCCGACCGGTTAGAACTTTTCCCTGAGTCGCTGTGATCTATTCGATTTTATTTACGCTAATCTTTCTGCCGTCCCGGTTTAATGCCCCTATTTTTATATCGATATCATGATCGAACACGATGGCATGTTTTTTACCCGCCAGTTTATCCAGAAGCCCTCTTTTAACAGCCATCGTTTTGAGAGGATCGAGATCAACCGCGGCCACATATGGGATCCTGATATGATGTGATGACGGAACGATATCGGCATAATACACCACGGTGGTATCTCCCGAGACCGCTTCGATGGCCATGTGTCCCGGTGTATGTCCCCCGGTGAGAATGACTTTAACGCCCGGTAAAATCTCTTCTTCACCGTCGATCAGTTCCATTTGTCCCGATTTTTCGAGTATCTCCAGCCTTTCGGGGATATACACAGCGGCCGTGCGCTCGTTCGGGTTCATGGCATCGCGCCATTCGATTTTCTGTACCAGGTATTTTGCTTTTTTAAAGCGTGTGCTATAAGCACCATCACTATTTCTTACGGCGCCGCCGGCATGATCGGTGTGGAGATGGCTTAAAAATACAAGATCGATATCATCGGTGGTCAGCCCGATCTCCTTAAGCCCGCGCTCGATATTGGTATCACCGGAAGCCGCGTAAATCTTCTTTTCGCCATCGGTCAGGCAGTCGCCCAGACCGGTGTCGAAAAGAATATTTTTTTTGCCCGTCTTCAGGACAAACAGGTTGACCTCCATCGGCACCAGGTTGTTCTCGTCGACCGGGAGCAATCGGCTCCATATTTTTTTGGGGATCACCCCAAACATCGACCCTCCGTCGAGCATGAAATGCTGCTCGACGAAGGGTACTATTTCGAAAGATCCGAATTTCATTATCGTAACAAGTTACCAGCGACAACCAGGCGCTGGACCTCATTGGTTCCTTCATAAATTTCGGTTACGCGCTGGTCGCGGTACAGTTTCTCGATTATCGAGAACTCACCGATATAACCGTAACCGCCGTGAATCTGCATGGCACGATCGACACAGAAACGAGCGACTTCGGTCGCGAACATCTTGGCCTGGGCCGCTTCGAGACTGAATCGTTCGCCGCGATCCTGCATCTGAGCGGCTTTGTAGGTCATCAGCCGGGCCGCCTCGAGCTGGGTTGACATCTCGGCGATCATCCACTGAATCGCCTGCAGTTTGGCGATCGGGGCGCCGAACGCCTGGCGTTTCTTGGAATACTTGATCGATTCATCGAGTGCCCGCTGGGCCATACCGACACCCTGGGCGGCAACACCGATACGGGCGCCGTCGAGAGTGTTCATGGCATATTTGAAACCTTTGCCGGTTTCACCCAACTGCTGGCTGACCGGGACACGGACATCCTTGAGTTCGATACGACCGGTGGTTGCGGCCCGCATACCCATTTTATGCTGAAGTGTGAAGCCCTGCCATCCGGGAGTATCGGTCTCGACCAGGATGGCCGATACTTTCGGACGACCTTCACCTTCGCCGATACGACAGAAGAGTACCGCCAGATCGGCGGCGTCGCCGTGCATGATAAATATTTTTTCGCCATTGATGACAAAATGATCATCGTCGATGATAGCCGTCGTCTGCTGATTGGCGGCATCCGAGCCGGCATTACGCTCGGTGAGGACAAAAGCGGGGATCATCTCACCAGAGGCACATTTCGGAACATATTTCTTTTTCTGTTCTTCGGTGCCGAATGCGTAAATGGGATAGGTGGCCAGTTCGGGAACCGCCGCCAGAAGTCCGGTCGGGGCATCCCAGTAACACAGTTCTTCGACCAGAGTGGCATATTCAAGATTGTCGTGTCCTTCGCCGCCGTATTCCTTCGGCATGGCAAAACCGACCAGACCGGCATCGGCCAGTTTCTTATAGTATTCTCGGGGGAATTCTTCTTTTTTTCGGTCCAGTTCCATAAAAACGGGCACAATTTCCTTCTGGGCAAATTCTCTCACCCGATCACGGATAGCTTGTTGTTTTTCATCAACGTTAAATGGCATTTTTCCTCCTGAATTTTACTTTTATATCAGTCCTATAATCATCTGCAATGAAAAAAGCTACATGATCTTTTCATCTTTTTTCCGCTCGCCCACCGCTTTTTTGACGTACTCAATCGATTCTTCGGTCGTCGTCCCCGGTGTGAAAAGTTTATTGACTCCCAATTTTTCAAGGGCGACAATGTCATCATCGGGGATGATACCGCCGCCGAACAGAATAATATTGTCGGCTTTCTTTTCCTTGAGAAGATCAAGTATCGCCGGGAAAAGGGTCATATGTGCGCCGGAGAGGATGGAGACGCCGATAGCATCGACATCTTCCTGTATGGCGGCATTGACGATCATATCCGGGGTCTGCCTGAGGCCCGAATAGATGACTTCGAATCCGGCATCGCGGAAAGCGGCCGCGATAACTTTGATACCGCGGTCATGCCCGTCGAGACCCGGTTTGGCAAGCAGTATTCTTATTTTGTCTGGCATGATTTGCTCTATCTTATTTCTAAAGAGTTAATACCTATAGTTGATAATATATTTAAATCACCGGGGGTTCGATGTACTCGCCGAAAATCGGTTTCAGCGCATCGCATATCTCACCCATGGTGACATATACTCTCACACAATCAAGCATCGCTTTCAGAGTATTGCCGTTACCCTTGGCGGCGGTCTGAAGTTCTTCAAGCGTGCGTTTGGCTTTATCGTTGTCGCGTTTGGCGCGAATGTCCCTGACAAAAGCGGTCTGTTCGCGCTCGACAGATTCATCGATTCTGAGAATGGGGATATCGATCTCCTCGTCATCCATCACGTAGTCGTTGACGCCGACTATAATCCGCTCTTTCTTTTCGATTTCCTTCTGGTAGCGGTAGGCCGCTTTGGCGATCTCGCGCTGAAGGTACCCTTCCTCGATACACTTAACCACACCGCCGCGCTGTTCGATCTCATCGAGATATTTTTCGGCATCGGCTTCGATCTTGTCGGTCATCGCCTCGACAAAGTACGATCCGGCCAGCGGGTCGATAGTATTGGCAACGCCGGTTTCATGGGCGATTATCTGCTGTGTCCGCAAAGCGATAAGAACCGCCTTCTCGGACGGCAGGGCCAGGGTTTCGTCCATGGAGTTGGTATGCAGTGACTGGGTTCCGCCGAGAACACCGGAAAGCGCCTCGATAGCGGTCCGGACAATGTTGTTTTCCGGTTGCTGGGCGGTCAGGGAGCATCCGGCGGTCTGGGTATGAAACCGCAACAGCCACGAGCGCTCGTTTTTGGCTTTGTATTTTTCCTTCATGCGCCGGGCGAAAATCCTCCGCGCGGCGCGATATTTGGCAATCTCTTCGAAGAAATCCTGGTGGGCATTGAAAAAGAACGATAAACGAGGCGCAAAGGCATCGACATCCTGCCCGTCTTTCATGGCCGCCTCGATGTATGTGAATCCGTCGGCCAGCGTAAAGGCCAGTTCCTGCGCGGCGGTCGAACCGGCCTCGCGGATATGATAGCCCGAAATCGAAATGGTGTTCCATTGCGGGACATTGTCGGTACAAAAGGCCATCAGATCGGTGATCAGGCGGATTGACGGTTCCGGCGGGTAAATCCATTCTTTCTGGGCAATATATTCCTTGAGGATATCGTTTTGCAGGGTTCCGCGAAGCTTATCGAACGGAACGCCCTGTTTTTCTGCCACCGCCAGGTACATCGCCAGAAGCACCGAGGCGGGGGCGTTGATAGTCATCGAGGTTGATACTTCGCCGAGATTGATACCGTCGAAAATGATTTCCATATCGGCCAGCGAATCGACCGCCACGCCGCATTTGCCGACCTCGCCCAGTGAGCGGGGATGATCGGAATCATAGCCCATCAGGGTCGGCAGGTCGAAAGCGACCGACAGCCCGGTCTGGCCGTTTTTCAATAAATAATGGTATCGCTCGTTGGTCTGTTTTGGTGTTCCCATTCCGGAAAACTGGCGCATGGTCCAGAGGCGGCTCCGATACATGGTGTGATGGACACCGCGGGTGTATGGGAATTGCCCCGGATAGCCGATTTTCTCGTTGAATTTGGCTCCATCCACATCGGCGGGGGTGTAAAGCTCATTGACTTCTTCGCCGGAAACAGTAATGAATCGAGGGCGGGATTTTTTGGCGCGGAATTTGTCGGCGTCCTTGTCCCATTTCTTTAAATTTTCTTCATTTTCTTTCAGAAATTCTTTATCAAACACAGCACACCTCGGTTATATTTTAACTAAATAAACTAATAACTTTGGCGGTAAAAATCAAGCCCGAATAGGGGCTAAATTTTTAACTTCCAAGCCTTTAATTTATATAAATTCAATGCAGATTATACGCAACCCGACCGGTGGCGATATCAAAAAAACCAATATCTGAAACGCCCGGAGAATCTTCTTAAACAACAGGCTTCATTATGTCTTATCTGATATTTTGTCTTGCGATTCTTCAAAAATACGATATTATTATCGGTGTGTCGGTTTATAACTGTCAATATGGCTCATTGACGAAAAGGGAAATCTGGGCTCCGCTTTTCATTACCATTCTATTTCTGGCATTATCACTGATTCTTCATAAATTATGCAATTCCACCATGTGGCAAGATCATGATATGTGGGATTATCGACTGAAGGTACATGTCGATGCATATCCCTTTGGGATACGTCATTTTACAAGTTTCCCGATTTTATTGATGCGTGATTATTTCGGCTGGCCGGTTCGGGAGACATTTTTTACTCTTCAATTCACCCTAGCCTTCTGTCTTGGTATAAGTTTTTATTATTATCTAAGAGCATTGAATTTTGATAAAACATGGTCAAATGTCGGCCTTGTATTGCTGTTGACAGCCTATCCGATAATGGGAGCGCACTTCGAACCTGTATTCACCTGGGATGATTTCTGGACATATTTATTCAGTGTCATTGCCTTTACATTTATTATCCGGAAAAGATTTACATATGCCGGTCTGTTTTTTCTTTTGGGCTGCCTGGCCAGAGAACAAACCATCTTTTTATTTCCGGCCTATGCCCTGGGAGTATTTTTTTATTCCGGCGATATTAAATGGTATAAAAAAATCATATACATGTTTTCTCCGCTTCTTCTCTGGGGTGCATATTATGTCAATGTCGCCAAAGTGGGCGATCCAAACCGATTTAAATATCTGACCCTGAATTTCAAAAGCTTTGAATGGGCAAGGGACAATGTTTTCTCGTGGTTTATTTCTTTCGGATTTATGTGGCTGATTTCAACCATGGCATGGTTCAGGTTGGCCGATCATAAAAAAAACAAGCGGGCCAGTTTGGTTTTCTGGGGATTCATTTTAGCCGTCCCAGTCAACACCGTTTTCACTTTCTGGATGACGCTTGCAAGGGAGACCCGGATATTCTTTCCGCCTTTCATTTTTGTAATTCCATTAGCGCTTGTTTTACTGATTCCCTTTTTCAAATATTTCTCCACGTATTATTCGACCATGCAAAAAATATCCACATCGACATTATTTGCCATGATCTGTCTGGGATCATATTTCCTTATCGCCAACATAGTATTCCCGGAATTTATGTATCGTCAGGGTCCCGACTATTGCCAAATTTGGGCGGCTGTTAATTTAACAGCCGCGCAGACTGATGACAAAGGGCAGTTTTTCGGGACTGTCCTT
>Ga0209834_10000974_pt1 | contig 16623 bp, 19 predicted proteins | sample Mar14236cmmetaG_FD_184134 | JGI IMG/M metagenome (GOLD analysis project Ga0209834, IMG submission 184134) | Marine hydrothermal vent microbial communities from Guaymas Basin, Gulf of California to study Microbial Dark Matter (Phase II) - Marker... ...
CATTATGAGAGAGTTCCTGACGAGATAGCTCAGAAGATAATAGAGGCAAGAAAACCAAAAAAGGAAAATTAAAAATCAGGTAGTAAAGATGTTTTCTTCAGTAGTAAGAATAAAAAATAAGTGGGAAAGTTTGGTACAAAGTTATGTTAGATGGCGGTGTGAAACTTTTGCTTTAAATAAAGTTTTGCTTTCTTTGTTTGTAGCCTTTGCCACAGCACTTGCTTCAAAAGTGCGTATACCCTTACCCTGGACCCCTGTTCCTATTACTGCTCAGACTCTTGTGGTTCTTTTAGGTGGGATTATTCTTGGAGGAGGGTATGCAGGAGCCTCACAAGTTATTTATGTAATTATGGGAGTTGCCGGGATCCCTGTTTTTTCAGGGTGGGGTGGTGGTATTGATTATCTTTCAGGACCTACGGGAGGTTATATATTAGGATTTATAGCTGCCTCCCTTTTTGTGGGTCATTTTTATGATAGAGGGAGAAAAGGTTTCTGGCAGCTTTTTTTACTTCTTCTTGTCGCCAACTTTTTGCTTATTCATGGCTTTGGACTTTTACAACTTTACATGTGGCTTTCTTTTGCGAAAGGTGAAGCTTTCAATTTTTACAATTTATTGATGATAGGAAGCCTGCCTTTTGTTCCTGGCGATCTTGTTAAAATAGTAATTGTCGCAACTCTTGCAGGAGAGAAAAGAAAACATTAAAAGTTTTTCCAGTAAATGACAGCATTCTCTCCTGTATCATGGTAATATCCGGGTCTTATAGCTACTTTTTTAAATCCAACCTTCTCGTAAAGTTTTTGGGCAGCATAGTTTGTTTCTCTTACTTCCAGAGTTGCTCTTTTTATTCCTCTTTTTTTTGCCTCCTCCAGGACATAATTTAAGAGAGCCTTGCCAAATCCTTTTCTTCGGTAAAGAGGATGTACGGCAAATGTTACAATGTGAGCTTCATCATGTACCTTCCAGTATCCTATATATCCTACTACCTTCCCTTTAAATTCAAGGATATGATAATAGGCAAAATTTTTCTTTTTTATCTCAAGGTAAAAAAGTCGCGAAGTCCAGGGAGAGGGAAAAGAGGCTCTTTCGATACTTTCAACTTGGGGAATATCTTTTTCTTCCATTGGACGAATAATAATTTCATTTTCCTGAGGCATTTTTGTTGCCTTCCTGTCTGTGGATTATAGGTGGCGAAACATAAATAGGAGTTAAATTTAAAGGATCGTCAATTTTTTTCTTTCTTATATAATCAAGTGTCAGTTTGAGCAAAGGTTTATCTAAGGTGAATTTTTCTTTGAAAATGGAAAATTTTTCTTTGAAATTTACCTGAGGAAGATGACTTTCCGGATAAATAACAAGGATTATTTTCTTTTCTGTTAACTTTTCTGCTTCAACAAGGAGTTTTTCAGGGGTTAGAAAAAGATAATCTGTTAACCTTTTAATGTTTTCACCTTCTTTGTAAAAAAATGCAGAGAAAAAAGAATTCCTATATGCGGGGATTAATGAACACACAAATCCGGATAAGGGAAGACTTGAGGCGATAAGGTCAAGTGTGGGGATTCCTATAAGGTGCGTATTTAAGCAAAAAGAGAGAGACTTTGCGAGACTTATCCCAATTCTTATTCCTGTAAATGAACCAGGACCCTTGCTTACAGAAATAACACTTAATTTTCTGAGTGAAATTCCTGTTCTTTTGAAAATCTCGTCAATAGCTGGCAGAAGATGCTTTGAGGAGGAGAAGGAAGGAATGCTACAGGAGGCTAAAATCTCCTCCTTTTTGCTTAAAAAGACAATCCCTGTAGGAAGAGCTGTCTCTATCCCCAGAATTAACATTTTACCTCTTTTTTAATTTTTGATATAAGTTCAAGGTAATTTTTACCTTTTCTTGGCATAAGGAATATCTCTCTGAGATTAAAATTCTTTATTTTTATATTCACCTCAAGGTGTTCTGGAGGTAGAAGATTTAAAATTTTTTCTGCCCATTCTATTACCACCACGCCATTTTTGTCAGAGATATACTCTTCATAACCAAGCTCAAAAAGTTCATCCGAGCTTTTAATTCTGTAAAGGTCAAAATGATAAAGAGGATGAGAGGCTTGATATTCGTTGATTATAACAAAAGTTGGGCTTTTTACTCTTTCTTCTATTCCCATTCCCTTCGCTATACCTTGAGTAAAAGTGGTCTTCCCACTGCCAAGGTCGCCTATAAGGGCTATTACCGAGGGATAAAAGATATTTTTACCTATCAGAAACCCCAGGTTGAATGTTTCCTTTTCACTTTTTGTGTGAAGGATTAGCATCTTTTGTTTTTTTAAATTTTTTTATCCTTTCTACAAGGTTTTTTGTCGCTTTCAATACGTCCTCTTTTTCAAAAATAGCAGAGACAACGGCTATCCCGTCTATACCTGTTTTAAGAACCTCCTCCAGATTATCAAGAGATATCCCTCCAATTGCTACAACAGGGATTTTTGCCCTGCTTTTTACCTCAAATACAAGTTTACATCCAATTGAAGGGGAGGCATCGGGTTTTGTTGAAGTGGGGAATACAGGTCCTATACCAATATAATCTGCTCCTTCCTCTTCGGCAATTTTTGCCTGTTCTACGTTGTGGGTGGAGATACCTATTGTTTTTTCTTCTCCCATAATCTCTCTTGCTATTTTTAAAGGGATATCATCCTGACCCAGATGAACGCCATCAGCATCACTTGCAAGAGCTATATCAATTCGATCATTTATGATGAATGTTATATGAGGAGGGAGCATGTTTTTTATCTTTAAGGCTCTTTTTAGAAATTCTCTTGAGGAAAGCTCTTTTTCTCTTAATTGAAGTGCGGTTATTCCTCCTTTTATTGCCTGTTCCACTTTAGAGAAAAGCTCTTTCTCTGGTAGAGAGGATTTTGTTATAGCGTAGAGGGCATAGTTCCTTTTTTTTCTTAATTTTGTTTTTATCTGCTTTTCTATTTCATAGGTTTTAAAGCGAAACTGGCGAAATTTTTCTCCCCAGGAAGGAAGAATTAGTTTTCCAAATTCTTCAAGGCTTCTTTCTGCTTCCTGAACTCTTCTGAAATTGGCATCTATAAGTTCCAGAAATCCTTTCCTTTTTTCCTCCTTTAAGTTTTTTCCAACGTCTTTAAGAGAGGACCTTGAAATAATAAGCTTTTCTTTTCCTGGTAAGCTGTTGATTTCCTTTAAAATTAGATGACGCAGTGTCTTTAGCTCTTCTGTTAAGTCTTTATCATTCATGCAAAACCTTGTAATATCTTCAAGAACTCTCAATCCTTCACCAGCTCTATTTAAGTTAGCGTCAATTATTCTATATACTTTATTGAGAGAAAGCATTTTTACACCTTCAGATTACATAAAATGATTGAAGTGTAATTTAGCAAAACTTGGGGGTAAGTCAACTTTTCGTATCCTTTTTAATTGACATAAACGGGGTTTTCATTAGAATACCATCAAGAACCTCTTTAAATTTACAAAGATGAAAAAACTTATACTGGGTATTGATGAGGCAGGTAGAGGACCTGTAATAGGACCGATGATTATTTGTGGAGTGGTTGTAGAGGAGAGAGTTGTATCTGAGCTGGCAAGGATTGGAGTTAGAGATTCCAAGCTTCTTTCTCCTGAAAAAAGAGAAAGATTAAAAAGCCTTATTGAAGAGAGGGCAATGAGATGGGAATTTGTAGAGATTACTCCATCTGAGATAGACAGATACGGGATAAGTTTACCACAGATAAAGGGCATCTGTTATCTAATTGATAAATTATGCCCTCATGTAGTCTTTATTGATGCCCCCACTTCCAATCCGGCATCATATAAAAGAAAGTTAAAGGCTCTTTTGAAAGAAAAAAAGATTGAACTTGTTGTAGAGAATTTTGCTGACAGGAAGTACAGTATTGTCTCAGCAGCTTCCATAATGGCAAAAGTTGAAAGAGATAAGCACATAAAAGCTCTTTCTCTTAAATACGGAGATATTGGCTCTGGGTATCCTTCGGATAAAAGAACAATAGAATTTCTGAAAAAGTGCATGAGGGAAAAAAGAAAGTTTCCGGAGATAGTGAGAAAAAGATGGAAAACAGTGAAGGTAATTTCCAGGGAATTAAGAGAATGAGAAAAAAGAGCTTTCAAATTTTGGCTACTCTTGCAGGCTTTTTTTTCATATTGGTGATGATTTTTTTAATTTTTTTCTGGAATAGAGGATACAAAGGCCCTTCCTTTGAAAGAAAGATTCCAGAAGTTCCTGTAATAGATATAACAGGAGTTGAGTTTACTCAGCTTGATGATGAAGGACAAAAACTGTGGATTCTTTTCGCAAGCGAGGCAGTAGAGTTTGAAAAAAGGACTGTTTTGAAAAATACAAGAGTCAGGTTATTTAAAGATGGACAACCTGTTTCTGAGGGAAGGGCAGATAATATAGTGGTAGAAAATTCCACTTCTAACCTGTATCTTAAAGGGGATATTCACATTGTTTCCTACCGGGATGGAGCAGAGTTGAGAACCTCTGAACTTCAGTGGAACAACATGGAGAAGAAGCTTCGTACAGAAAGTGAGGTGATAATTAAAAGGAAAGGTTTTGTTATTGAGGGTGAGGGATTAATATGCAATCCTGATTTGAGCCTGATAATTATAAAAAATAAGGTTAGAACTTACTTTGAGGGAGGAATTGAATGAAAAAAGCTACCTTTTTGGTAACTGTTTTTATCCTGGGACTGATTTTTGCAGGAGGAGTTTTTGCTGAGGATAAAAAAGACAGGTTAATTGTTACCTCTGACAAGCAAAGTATAGACTACACCCAGAGGTTACTTGTCTACGAGGGGAATGCGAAGGTAGTCTGGAGGGAATACACTGTTGAGGCAGAGAAGGTGCAGGTTTTTTTAACCAAAGGGGATACCCTTGAAAAGATCATTGCAGAGGGTGAGGTGAAAATAAGCCAGGGAGAAAAAATGCAGGGTTTTTGCCAAAAGGTAACCTATCTTGTTGGGGAGGGAATTTTGGTCTTTGAGGGAGGTGTTATTTACCAGGATGAGAGAGAAAACAAACTTCAAGCTCAAAAGGTGACAGTTTGGATTAAGGAAAAAAAGCTCCAAGCAGAAGGGAGTCCAGTCACAGCCACTTATATCCTTGGAGGAGAGGAAGAAAATGTCACTGGTGGTGAGTAACCTGACAAAGAGTTTCCAAAAAAAACCCATTATAAGAGATGTTTCTCTTGAGATGAAGAAGGGTCAGGTGGTGGGGCTTTTAGGTCCAAACGGTGCAGGAAAGACCACCACCTTTTATCTCATAGTAGGACTTATACGACCTGACAGGGGTAATATAATTTTAAATGGTGAAGATATAACAGATCTTCCCACTTACAAAAGAGCCCGTCGAGGGATTGCTTATCTTCCTCAAAATCCCTCTGTGTTCCAGAAGCTGACAGTTGAGGAGAATTTAATGGCTATTCTGGAGACTTTAGAACTTTCTGTTGGGGAGAGAAAAGAAAGGGCAAAGGAACTTATGAAGGAACTTGGAATTTATCATCTAAGAAACAGGAAAGCTTATTTTCTCTCTGGAGGAGAAAGAAGAAGGGTGGAGATAGCAAGGGCACTTGTTATCTCACCTTCTTTTATTCTTCTGGATGAGCCATTTGCGGGGATAGATCCTATCACTGTGGCTGATATTCAGGGTATAATTTTTAACTTAAAGAAAAAAGGTATAGGAGTTCTGATAACAGACCATAATGTGAGAGAGACTCTTCAGATAACAGATTTTTCTTATATAGTGTATAAGGGAAGTATACTTCTTTCTGGAACAAGAGAGGAACTTACTCAAAGCGAGAAAGCAAAGAAGATTTTCCTTGGAGAAAAATTTAAACTTTAGATTTTCTATCCTTAAGATGAAAAAAGTAAGCAAGGGAGTTGGTGTTTTTTTATTTTTTTGCCTTTTTATTTTTTCTTTTTTTGCTCTGGGAAAAGATAAGGTGGAGATTCAGCTAAGAGAGGTTTTAATTCAGGCGGAGAAAATCAATGTGAACTTAGAAAAAGAGGAAATTGAGGGATGGGGCAATATTTCTCTTGAGCTTTATCCCTACAAAATCAGAGGAGAGGCTTTAAGATTTAATCTTAAAGACGAAAAAGGTTATATTCTGAAACCGGAAGGAAGAGAAGGACCTTTTATTTTTAAAGGTAAGATGGCTTTTCTTTCTCCTTCCAGGATAAATGTTGAAAGGGGATACTTTACTACCTGTGACCTGCCTTCTCCTCATTATCATATAAAAGCAAAAAAAATTGAGTTTTATGTTGGAGAAAAGGTTATTGTGAGAGATGCCTTCTTTTATCTTGGCTCTGTCCCTCTGTTCTGGAGTCCTCTTTATGTATATTACCTTAAAAAGAAAAATAGAGTAATGCTCCCTGATGTGGGATACAGTAAAGTTGCTGGAGGGTATGTTAAGGCAGGCTATATCTTTTATCCCTTTAAAGACACAGAGGGAGTTTTTCGACTTGAGTATAGAAAAAAGAAAGGGTGGGCAACAGGTCTTGAACTTAATTATTCTTCGGGGAAAAAGGAGGGTGATGCCAGTTTATACTGTTTTAAGGAAAAAAATGCTGAGGCTTTGCGTGGGATTGTAAGGGTTAAGTATTTTCATTTTATCCCCACCTCCTCTCTTTTAAAATTAAACATTGATTATCTAAGTGATAAAGATATACTGGATGAGTATTTTTCTAATTTACCTTTTGAAGAAAGGCAAATTTTTCCATCTTTTTTTGCCTTGGATTTAAGAAAAGGGGAAAAGAGGTTCTTTTTGCAGATTCAAAAACGCTTTAATGATTTTGATGATTATTATGATATACTACCCCGACTTAAATTGAACCTTTTACATCCCTCAGTAAGTTTCAAAGGGCTTTATGTAAAAGCAGATACAGAATTTGCAAATTTTCTTGGGGATGATTCCCATATAAAAAGACTTTTTTCTTCTCTTGATTTTTCCTATCCTCTCACCTTTTTAAGATACGTAAAATTTGAACCAAATTTAGGACTGGACTTTTTTTTATACGAGGAGGATAAATCTCAAAAATTTAATGTAGTTAATTACCAGGAACTTAAATTTTCTCTTTCTTTTAAAGGAAAAACAAAAAATCTCTCTCATCTTTTCTCTCCAACTTTTAAGTATTTCCGTTTAAAAAATTCATCTGTGGATTTTCCTCTTCTTGACTGGAGGGAAGAGGAAGCCGAAGATAGAGAACTTTTTGAAGTTTATCTCCAGAATAGCTTTTTCTGGAAGGATACCCCACTTTTTTATCTTAATCTTGAGGCAGGGTATGATTTTCTGGCTTCTTCACAGAAATTTAAACCGGTAAGAATCTTTCTTGATATACCTTTTCAGGAGGGTAGATTTTATAGCGAATTTTTGTATGATTTTTATAAAGAAGTTTTTTCTTATTTTAAAAGCGGAGTTAGCGCAAGCAGAGAACATTTTCAGATTAGTGTTGACTATGTAGATGATAAATCAGCCAGTAAGGAGTTTGTGGCAGGCACCCTTCTTTTTGATGTGGGAAAGAACTTTTCCGTTGGAACGGATGTAGCTTATGATTTAAAGTTGGGCAGGGCAGAAAAACTTGGTTATAATCTGGATTTGAAGATGCACTGTCTCGGGCTCAGATTAAATATTAAAGAAAAACCCGAAGTTGAATGGAGTGCGTTTTTTTACATCACAGCCCTACCATTTTAAAGATTTTAATATTTACTCTTGGGAGGGAGTAAATGAAAGTGCTTGTTATTGGAGGGGGAGGAAGGGAACATGCTCTTTGTTGGAAGATAAGTCAAAGTAGAAAAGTAAAAGAGGTTTTTTGTGTTCCCGGGAATGGTGGTATAGAAAAAATAGCTCATTGTGAAAGATTACCTTACGAGGAAGATTTTTCCTTTCTTGTGAAGTTTGTTAAAGACAATGGAATTGATTTTACTGTGGTTGGTCCGGAGGCTCCTCTTGTAGGTGGAATAGTTGATGCTTTTCAGGAGGAGGGTCTTAAAATATTTGGCCCTGACAAAAAAGCCTCTTTACTTGAAGGAAGCAAAGTTTACGCCAAACACTTTATGAAAAAACATGGTGTACAGACCGCAGAGTTTGAAACTTTCTCTGATCTTTCTAAGGCTATATCTTTTATACAAAGGCAAAGAGAGGCACCAGTTGTAAAGGCAGATGGACTTGCAGGAGGAAAAGGTTCCTTTGTAACATCCTCTAAAGAGGAAGCTATAGAGGTTGTTAAGAACTTGATAGAAAGAAAAGTTATTGGTTCGGCAGGAGAGAGGGTGGTTGTTGAAAAGAAACTTAGGGGAAGGGAGGTTTCTTTTTTTATTTTGACAGACGGTATCTCTTTTAAGCCTCTTGTCTCCTCAAAGGACCACAAACCTCTTCTTGATGGAGATAGAGGACCAAATACAGGAGGAATGGGAGCCTACTCTCCTGCTCCACTTTCTCTTTCTCTTTATAAAAAAATAATAAAGAAAATTGTTGTTCCTACTTTGAGGGGTCTTAAAGAGGAGAAGATAAATTATAAAGGGGTGCTTTATTTTGGTTTGATGATTCAAGAAGGAGAACCCTATCTTCTTGAGTATAATTGCCGTTTTGGAGACCCCGAGACACAGGCAATTCTTCCCCGCCTTTATAATGATATAATGGATTTGTTTGAGGCAACCTTAGAAGGAAGACTTTCAACCTTAAATTTGAAGTGGCGTTCTAAGGGTGTAACCTGCGTGGTTGTTGCCTCTGGAGGTTATCCCGAAAAGTATGAGAAGGGAAAGGTGATAGAGGGTCTGGACCGGCTTGAAAGAATGAGGAGCCTTTTTGTCTTCTGTGCTGGAGTTAAAAGAGAGAATGGAATATTTGTAACTGATGGAGGAAGAGTGCTGGGGATCACAGGAATGGGCAAAAATGTGAAAGAGGCAGCTAAGATGGCTTACAAAGGGATAAGGAAGATAAGGTTTGAAGGAATGTATTACCGCAGGGATATTGGAATTTTTGAGGGTTGACAAATAAAATTGATAAGTTAGGATAAAAAAGACCCGATACAAAAAGCAAAAAGGAGGAAAGATGCTCCAATTCCTGATAAAGGGCGGCCCTTTAATGGTGCCTCTTATTTTCTGTTCTGTGCTTGCTCTGGGAATAATAATTGAAAAGTTTATCGCTTTGAGGATGATAGAAAAAAGGTCCCAGCGTTTTATCAATAAGACAAAGAGCATACTTAATGGAAATGAGGACAACAAAATAGAGAAGATTCTTGCTCTTTGTGAAATGACTTCTTCCCCTCTCTCAAGGATTTTGAAAGCAGGGATCAATAAAAAGGATAAAAAAAGGGAGGAGATAAAAGAGGCTATTGAAGATGCAGGCTCGCAGGAGATTCCCTACCTTGAGAAGCACCTGAAGATACTTGGAACAATAGTTACTGTTGCTCCTTTAATTGGACTTTTAGGAACGGTCATGGGGATGATTAAGGCTTTTAATGTGATTGCCCTGCAGGGGGTGGGTGAGCCCGGGGCACTGGCAGGTGGAATTTCTGAGGCTCTTATAACAACTGCAGTGGGACTTAGCATCGCCATACCTTCTCTTATTTTTTACAATTACTTTATGCATCGCACTGACAAAATTGTGCGTCAGTTTGAGAAAGTAAGCAGTGAATTTATTGACTTTTTGATAGAAAAATAATGAAATTTAATCGCCCAAAATCAAGGTCTGAAGAAGTATTCATAAATCTTACTCCTTTAATAGACGTTGTCTTTCTTTTACTTATATTTTTCATGGTATCAACTACCTTTGTTACCATAAGACAGGGTATAAAAGTTGACCTTCCCAAGACTACCACTCCCCAGGAAAAGGTCAGGCAACATATTGTGATTTCCATAACAAAAGATGGACATATATACCTTGGTAAAAGATGGGTTAAAAATGAGAAAACTTTACTTGCACTTTTGGGGGATAGAATAAAAGAAGAAAAAGAAAAACTTGTTCTGATAAACGCAGATAAAGAGGTAAAGCATGGCAGGGTGGTTAGAGTAATGGACCTTGCAAAAAGGGCAGGGGCAGAAAAAATTGGCGTTCTTACTACTCCTGAAAAAGAGGGGTAAATGTCTCAAGAAAAGGACAGTTTTTTTAAGGCAGGTATTTTAATTTCAACAGGGATTCACTTTTTTATTATTATCTTTTTCCCTCTGTGGAGACCTTTTTTACCATCAAAACCTCAACAAAGGATAATTGAGGTTTCTCTTATAAATATAGAGGAGCCTGAAAAAATAGAGCAAAAGGTAGAGATCAGGAAAGTTCCTGGCACTCCTCCAAGATCTCAGGTGGAGCAGGTTCAAAAGGGGAAAATTCCCAAACTTTCTCCTGTTAAGGTTTCTGTAAGTCCTTCACGTGATATCCCGGTAGCTTTACCTCGTGCAAGAATTGAGGAGAAAACGAGAATTCCTCTTCCAACAGTATCTTTCCAGCCTCCGGCTTTTTACAGAGGTGAAAAAATTATAAGGGAAAAAGGGCAGGCTGTAAAATCAATACTACCACAAAAGCCTCCTTTATATGGTGAAGTTCCTCATATGATCTCCTCTCCTTTAAAAGAAGAGGTCCCTTCGTTTACACCCTCCCAGAAAAGGGGACCAGGTGAGGATATCACTTCTGGTGCAAAAGGACCTGTAGGTATTACTTTTAAAGGGCTTGGTAGTAGAAAACCGGAGAGAACACCTTACCCTTCTTATCCTCCAGAAATGGAAAGAAAGGGAGTGGAGGGTCAGGGAGAAGTCAGGATTTACGTGACAAAAGAGGGTCAGGTTGTTGATGTTGAAATTATCCACACATCAGGCTGGCATGATTTTGACGAGGAGGTTCGCAGTGCACTTTTAAAATGGAAGTTTACTCCGGTAGATGAGCCAGGAGTTAAAACCTATGAAGGTAGCTTTTACTTCCGTTTCACAGATTAAATCTTAATCTGATTTTTTTGAAAAATCTTCCTGGAGGGATGAAGTTATGATCTGGAATCCTGAACGTGAATGTATGAAAAGAGAAGAACTTGAAAAAATTCAGGTTGAGAGATTAAAGTTTGTTGTTGAAAGGTTGTATGAGAGGCTTCCTTTTTACAGAGAGAAGCTTGATAAAGCCGGTGTTAAACCTCACCAGATAAAGTCTTTAAAGGATTTAAGGTTTCTCCCCTTTACCACCAAGGAGGAGCTGAGGCAGGGTTATCCTTATGGTCTTTTTGCAGCTCCTCTTGACCAAATAGTGGAATTCCACATGTCCTCAGGAACAACCGGGAAACCTGTAGTTGGTGGTTATACAAGGGGGGATATAGATGTGTGGTCAGAAGTTATGGCAAGAGCCCTGTCCAGTGCAGGGTGTACTTCCAGGGATATAGTTCAGAATGCCTATGGTTACGGTCTTTTTACAGGGGGGTTGGGCGTTCATTACGGGGCACAAAAAATAGGAGCAAAAATAATTCCCATTTCCGGGGGACAAACAAAACGTCAAATTATGATAATGAAAGATTTTGGTTCTACTGTCCTTACCTGTACACCTTCTTACGCTCTGCATATTGCAGAAGTAGCAGAGGAGATGGGAGAGGATCCTGTAAAACTTCCTGTGAAAATAGGAATTTTAGGAGCAGAATGCTGGTCAGAAAGCATGAGGGAAGAAATTGAGAAGAGGTTGGGTATAAGAGCCTTTGATATTTATGGGCTTACAGAGATTATAGGACCTGGTGTAGCCCAGGAATGCGAGGAAAGAGCGGGTCTTCATATTTATGAGGATCATTTTCTTCCTGAGATAGTTGACCCTGATACGCTGGAACCTCTCCCGGAGGGAGAAGAGGGAGAGCTTGTTATAACTACCCTGACAAGAGAAGGAACCCCCCTTTTAAGATACAGAACAAGAGACATATCCTCTATAACCTATGAGCCCTGTGGGTGTGGTAGAACTATAGCCCGCATTTCCAAGATAAAAGGTAGAACAGATGACATGATTATAATAAGGGGGGTTAATGTGTTTCCTTCTCAAATTGAAAATGTTCTTATGAGAGTGGAGGAAACAGAACCTCATTACAGGCTTGTTCTTGAAAGGAAAAGGGGACTTGATGATTTGACTGTGGAAGTGGAGACAAATCCCGAGATCTTTTTTGACGAGGTTAAAAAGCTTGAAGAGATTGAGAGAAAAATAGCAAAAGAGATAGAAGAAGAGATAGGACTTCGGGTGAATGTGAAACTTGTTGAGCCCAAGAGTATAGAGAGAAGCGCAGGGAAAGCTAAAAGATTAATTGACAAGAGAGCTCTTAAATAGAGTAAATAAAAGTAAATAAGGAGAAAAGAAAATGCTTGTAAAGCAGATTTCTGTTTTTCTCGAAAATAAAATAGGAAGACTTGCTGAGATAACAGAACTTTTAGGACAGAACAGGATAAACATAAGAGCACTTGCTATAGCTGATACCACGGAATTTGGCATTTTGAGACTGATAGTGGATAACCCTCAGAAAGCTCAGAAAATTCTCGAGGAGAAAGGATTTACTGCCAAGCAAACCGATGTTATAGTAGTAAAAGTTGCCGACAGACCCGGAGGGCTTTCGGAAATATTGAAAGCATTAAAGGACTTTTCTCTAAATGTAGAGTATCTTTATGCTTTTGTAAAGCAGTCCGGAGAAAATGCTCTTGTTGTGTTCAGGATTGAAGATACGCAAAAAGCTTTAGATATATTCCGTGAAAAAGGTGTTGAAATTGTTTCCCCAGAGGAGATTTATAAGCTATAAGGTATGATATAAAGATGCCTGTGAAAGAAAAAGATATTGAATTTTTAGAAAGAGAAAAATTAGAAGAAATCCAGCTTTCTCGTTTTAAGGAAGTAGTTAAAAGAGTATATAAGAGTTCTCCTTTTTATAAAAGGGTTTTTAAAAATGAAGGTATTTCTCCTGATGATATAAGAAGTGTTGGTGATATAAAGTTTTTGCCTTTCACCACAAAGGAAGATTTAAGAGAAAACTTTCCCTTCGGGTTTTTAACCCTCCCTCTTAATAGGATTGTTCGTGTTCATACTTCCACCGGGACAACTGGAAAGCCTAAAGCTATCTTTTTTAGCAAGAAGGATATAGATGAGGCAGCAAAACTTGTTGCTCGATGTATGAAAATGACGGGAGCAAGACCTGGAGATGTTTTTCAGAATATGATGAGTTATGGTCTTTTTACAGGAGGGCTTATGTTTCACTACGGAGCAGAGAAACTCGGGGTTCTTGTGATTCCTGCAGGTGCAGGCAATACGGAAAAACAAATTGAACTTATGAAAGATTTTAAAACCACAATTCTTCATATAACTCCAAGTTATGCTCTGTATCTTGCAGATGTTCTGGAGGAGAGGGGGATTGATCCTAAAAAGGAACTTTGTTTGAGGATAATGTATCTTGGTGCAGAACCTTATTCTCAAAAGACGAGAGAAAAAATAGAAAGTATATACGGGGTAAGTGCTTTTAACTGTTATGGTCTTTCCGAGATGAATGGTCCCGGGGTCGGATTTGAATGTCCTGCAAAAGATGGGATACACATATGGGAGGATAATTACATTCTGGAAGTAGTTGATCCTCTAACCGGTAGGTCTTTACCAGAGGGAGAAGAAGGAGAGCTTGTTTTAACTACCATTAACAGAGAGGCAATGCCTGTTTTAAGATACAGAACAGGGGATGTTGCTTTTATTTATTCTAAAGAATGTGAGTGTGGCAGAACTCACAGAAAAATTTCTTTTATAAAAGGTAGAACGGATGATATGTTTATTGTTAGGGGAGTGAATGTATTTCCTTCAGAGGTGGAGAGAATTTTAATGAACACACCAGAGGTTGCAAGGAACTATCAGATTGTGCTTGAAAGAGAAAAGTCCCTTGATGTTATGAAGATAAGGGTGGAGATAAAAAGAAGATTTTTTGATGGTTCTCTTGAGCATCTTAAGGCTCTTGAAGAGAGAATAAAAAGCAAGATAAAATCTGAATTGATGGTTACACCCAGAGTGGAACTTCTTGAGCCAGGAACACTTCCAAGGACAACCGGCAAATCAAGAAGAGTAATTGATAAAAGAAAGCTTTAAAAATAAAGGAGTGCAGGTTGCAGAAAAAAATAAAGCAGGTGTCAGTTTTTGCCCGGAATGAACCTGGCAGAATAAAGAAGATAACAGAAGTCCTTGCTGATGAGAATATAAATATCCGCGCAATAACCATTGCAAGTGGAGATGACTACGGGGTGGTAAAGCTTCTTGTTAGTGACCCTTTGAAAGCCTGCAGGGCTTTAAAAAAAGAGGGGCTTTCTGTTGCTTTAAATGAGGTTATTGCGGTTCAAATGGAAGATAAGCCCGGAGGTTTGTGTAAAATCTTAAAGATTTTTACCGAGAATAAAATAAACATAGAGGATGCCTACGGGTTTGTGATAAAATCAGGTGAAGTTGCTGTTCTGGTGATAAATATCGCAAATATTGAAGAAGGTATAAAGATACTTTCTTCTCAGGATGTAAGGCTTCTTACAGAGGAGGATCTTTACAGGCTTTAACGTTTGTTTAAAAGACTCTTTTCTTTTTCATTCCCTTACTTTTCCTCTTCCATAATTGCCATAAAAGCTTCCTGAGGGACGTTTACACTTCCAAATCTTTTCATCCTTTTTTTGCCTTCCTTCTGACGCTCAAGAAGCTTTTTTTTCCTTGTTACATCTCCTCCATAAAGGGGGGCAGTTACATCTTTTCTTAAGGCGGGGATTGTTTCCCTTGCAATTATTCTGCTACCAATTGCAACCTGTATAGGGACAGCAAATTGATGGCGGGGGATAAGTTCCTTTAGTTTTTTTGCAAGATAACGTGCCTTAAGGTAAGCTTTTTCTTTGTGGACTATTACGGAAAGTGCATCAAGCAACTTCCCGTTAACAAGAACTTCAAGTTTAACAAGGTCTGCTTCCTTGTATCCTGCATGTTCGTAGTCAAAGGTGGCATAGCCTCTTGTAACTGACTTTAATTCATCGTAGAACTTTGTTGCAACTTCCCCAAGGGGGACATTATAAGTTAAAAGAACGCGCGATGTATCAAGCCACTTCATATCTAAAAATTTGCCTCTTTTTCTCTCAAGGAGTTCAAATACAGCTCCCATATACTCTTTCTGGGTTATTATATTTGCCTTTATGAAAGGTTCTTCAACAGCTTCTATTTTTTTGTTTGAAGGAAACTTTGCAGGATTATCAATTTCTCTTACCTCTCCATCGGAGGTGAGAACTCTGTAAGCAACATTGGGAGCAGTTGTGATAAGATTAAGATCAAATTCTCTCTCTAATCTTTCCTGCACTATTTCTTTGTGCAGAAGACCTAAAAATCCACAGTGGAAACCAGGACCAAGAACAGGGGAATTTTCCGGTCTGAAGGTAAAAGAGGGATCATTTAGCCTTAGTTTATTTAAGGCATTTTTTAATCGCTCAAAGGTTTCTCCTTCTGCAGGATATATTCCGCAAAATACAACAGGCTTTGGTTCCTTGTATCCGGGAAAAGGTTTTGAGGTGGGATTATCCTTTTCGGTGACGGTATCTCCAACTCTTAAATCAGATATATTTTTTACATTAGCAATTAAATACCCCACCTGGCCTGACTCAAGACTTTCTTTAGGGTATCTTTTAAGTTTCAAAATTCCCACCTCTTCGACTTTAAATTCCTTACCTGATGACATTATGATAATTTTCATCCCGGGTTTTATAACACCTTCAAACACGCGGATATAGGCAATTACTCCTCTGTGGTTATCAAAGAATGAATCAAATATAAGAGCTTTAAGGGGAAGATGGTTTGCACCGGGAGGGGGAGGTATTTTTTTTACTATAGCCTCAAGAATCTCCGGGACACCTTTTCCCTCTCTCGCACTTGCTAAAATCACCTCGGAGGAATCTTTACATACTCCCAGTTTTTTAAGCTGAGACTTTACCCTTTCAGGATTTGCAAGAGGAAGGTCTATCTTGTTAATGACAGGTATTATGACGAGGTTTCTTTCTCTTGCAAGGTGAAAATTTGCCACAGTTTGGGCTTCCACTCCTTGAGTTGCATCAACGAGAAGCAAAGCTCCTTCACAGGCAAAAAGTGCTCTTGAGACCTCATAGCTGAAATCGACATGTCCCGGCGTGTCAATTAAATTAAGAGTGTAATCCTTTCCATCTTTTGTTCTGTAGGATAGAGTAATTGTGTGGGCTTTTATGGTAATTCCTTTTTCCCTTTCAAGGTCCATTGTGTCAAGGGTTTGTTCTCTAAGTTCCCGGGGAGAGAGAGTATGGGTATATTCCAGCAATCTATCGGCAAGTGTAGATTTCCCATGATCTATATGAGCTATTATGGAAAAATTTCTTATATTTTTCTGGCTCATCCCCGGGTTTTTTCTATGAAGCAGAGTTTGCCTTTTCTTCCTGGCTTTGTTCCTCTGAAATTTCTTTTTCTGCTTGATTTAATTTTTTCATAATTTTAGATTTTTCTCTTGATACTTTGTTTTTATGCCATACACCTTTTGACCAAGCAGAGTCAATGATTTTTATAACTTCCGGAAGCTTCTCTTTTGCCTCTTCAATTTTCTTATCCTTGATAAGTTCAAGAAATTTTTTTATACTGTTTTTTACTCTGCTTTTAA
>Ga0209834_10000976_pt1 | contig 16604 bp, 14 predicted proteins | sample Mar14236cmmetaG_FD_184134 | JGI IMG/M metagenome (GOLD analysis project Ga0209834, IMG submission 184134) | Marine hydrothermal vent microbial communities from Guaymas Basin, Gulf of California to study Microbial Dark Matter (Phase II) - Marker... ...
CCGGATTCCGGGTGCGGTCGGATTTTCCTATTACACAGCCGATTACAAACATATTCCCTTACTTATTGAAATGCTTGATCCCGAAAGCAATGAGATTATTATGACACTGACGCTCCAGGAATATGAATAACTTAAAAATACCGCTTGATATAATAGTATAAAGGACTATTTTCCAACTTATGATAAAAAAAGATAAAAGAACCAGGCGATTTCGTCAGAAGCAGATTTACAATATAATCACCAATCCTAAGGCGGCTGAGTATTCACGGGAAAAGGTCGATAAGCTGTGCCAAAAGATTGTCGATGCCGGCGGACGCTATTTTCTATCTGAGCCGGATTCGGCCAAAAATGTGATCTATCATGCCAAACGAGCCGCTTCCAAAGGACCCGTTGGTATTATTGTCTGCGGCGGTGACAGCACAGTCAATCTGGTCGCCCGGCATATTATTCGGCGGACGATTTCTCTCGGGATCATCCCGATGGGGCGTTTCAATAATATCTATCGTTCGCTTTACGGGGAACCCGATTTCGAAACAGCGGTCGCGCATATTATGTCCGGGAAAGATAGAAAGATCGACTACGGTCTTGCCGCCGGTAATTTTTTTCTCGGATCTCTTTCCCTGGGATTGATTCCCCAGCTTCACGGACTGCTTGAAAATCGGAAAACCCCGCGTTTTGCCATAAGCTGGTCGCGGCTGGCGGCCCAGGCCGCGGCGATGATCGAAGTTAAGCCGCTGTCGTTTAAGGTCGATGCTTTCGGTTTCGATTTTTCGCCGCAGACTATCAGTGTCAACCTGCTTCCTTACAGCTCCGGTATTCCGCTTGTCCCTTCCTGTATATTCGATGACGGCAAGTGTGAGGTCAGTTTCGATATCGGCGAGGGGCAGGCGATCATGTCGAGTTATATTCGGCAGATATATAAAAAGAAATTTATCTACTCCGATGAAATACGATTATACCGCGGCGAACGGGTCTCGATCAGCTCTGTCAAGGACAGCAAGATTTATATAGACGGGGAATTGATCACCATGTCGGAACCGGAATTAAAAATAGAGACTTTTTCTCAAAAAGTGAGAATATTTTTTAAACCGGATATTCAGGATCAATGAAGAATTTCGTATTGACGGCTGTACTTGTACTGTTAGTTTCTTTTTGCGGCCGGCCATCGTGTGCCCAATTCAATGCTGATACGCCGCCTGCGTTCTCCCTGTATCTTGCAGATCAGGCGGGAGATGAGGAAAATACTCCGCGGCCTTACTATGCCGACAGGCCGACCGATACAACCATCAAGACACAAAATCCCACCGCCGCTCTTTTTAAGTCGATGTTTATCCCGGGATGGGGGCAGATCGGCAACAAGAAATATATCAAAGCCGGGGTCATAATCGCCCTGGAATCATCTTTAATCGCCACCCTGGTTCATTATGCCGACAAGACATCGGATGCCAGAAAACTGTTCGATGCCGCGGTTGATGAAGAGGAGAAGGCCCGCCTGTTCGAAGAATACCGTGACGCCAAGGATGAGCGTAATCGTTTTTCATGGTACACGGCGACAGTGGTTTTTCTTTCCATGTTTGACGCTTTTGTCGATGCGCATCTGGCCGGATTCCCTAAATGTGATGAAAAATTATCGATAGATATGTCTTCTGAGGAATACCGGGATTTGAGCGTAAATCTTTCCTACAAGTTTTAGACCAGAACTTACCTGTCCGATAATATTATATTCTTGACATCGATATTGAATTTCGAGGGGTTGATAATGCGGATTATTTTTTTACTGCTGTTTTCCGGTGAGGACAGGTCATACTCGATGTACTTCGAGTAAGGTCCCGATTTGTCTCCGATCACTCGTACCACCGGCCGGGATAATTTATTTTTGTTGGTTTTGTTGACAACGGCCAGTTTATCGCCTGTCAGCAGAACCATTGTTCCGGGCGGATAGATGCCGATGATATTGATAAACAGTTTCATCAGGAAATCATCGAATTTGATACCCATCTGATACATCATCTTTCTCAGTACTTCATCGGGAGGAATCGGTTTCTTGATATAGACGCGTCCCGAGTTGAGCGCATCGAAGGTATCGGCAATCGATACGATTTTCGAGAAGAGATTGGTGGGGCGCGGGATGATCATGGACGGATATCCGGTATAGTCTTTATTTATATGATGCTCGAAGGCGACAGTGGCGGCTCGTGCGGCCTGGCGGCTGAACTGAAGATTGCGCAAAATTGTCTTAGCCCCGAGAATGGGATGCCGCTGCATCTGGATCCAGTCGTTTTCATCGAAGACATCCGGTTTCCTGATCAGGTCTTCGGGTAGTCTTATTTTGCCGATATCATGGAACAGGGCGGCAAAGCCAAGATCCGACAGGCGTTGACGGTCAAGCCCCAGTTTAAGACCGATAGTAAGCGAATAGACACAGACATTGGCGCAGTGAGCGTATGTGTACTCATCAAAATCCCGGATATTGGTCAACTCTATCAGCGAGCATTCATCCTCGGAAATCTGATCGATAAGCGAATGAACCACCCGACGGGCCTTGGAGATATCTATTTCTTTATCATGGGCGGCCCGCGTCATACTGTCTTCGACGAGCGATATGGCCCTGAAAAAAGTTACCCGTGCCGCGCGTCGCATGAATTTTCTTTTTTCTTCGGTGAGGACCGACCTTTTTTCTTTTTTCTCGACCGCCAGGAGGGTAATTCCGGCGATTCCAAGTTGGGTCAGACGGTTGGCGACTTCCTCGCGGTTACTGTTCTGCCTGTCAAGACTGTTGATCAGGTAAACAAATTTGTCGATTTGCCGGTTGTCCAGTGAATCATCAAAGGTCACGCCGCCAACGCCGACCTGGTGCAGGGCATCGATGACGACTCGTGCCCGTACCATGCCTTCGCTGTCGAATTTGACCAGTTTGTCGTGGACGAATATTCTGCCGTCGATGACCTTCACCGTAATCTTTCCATGCACATCAACAAGTCTCCGAAAGGACACATAGAATCGCGATGATTGCGTCTGGTAGGTGGCATTATTGGCCTCGACGTACTGTGCCGTCCGGAATAGAATAAAAAAGGAATTTATAAAGGCAATTTCATCTTTGCCGGCTATATCAATCCTTTTATCTTCCTTACAGGTTTTTTCCATAATCAACTCGAGTATTTAATTTCTCTTCTGATACGAAGTGCTTCACCGGCCATCCGTCGCAATCGCCTGCGCCATGAACGGTTATATTTTAAAAGCGTCTTTTCTGCTTTCTCCGACATATTCTGAGCCAGCGCCTTGAACGCCACCCGCTGGTAGAAATCTTTTACCTGGCTCCGGAACCAGCCCCGGCCCGAAATCAGGCTGACCAGATAGTTGACGGCATATTCACCACCCAGGTCTGACAATGAAAGGATCATCTGCTCCTGAATCGATTCGGCAAGCGATGCAAATCGATCATCATTGATTATCTTTATGATGGTCTTAAGACCCACTTCACCTGATAATTCAAGGATGGCATTGATCGCCGTCTGCCTGACACGTTCGTCATTGTCCCAGACCAACTCAAAAAACAGGTTAATATTCTCGCTTCCCTCTTCCCGGCACAATCCCACGGCGACCTGATAACGAACCCTCGCATCGGGGTGAGTGATGGCTTTTTCCAGATACGGCGCCGTTTCGTCGGTACCGATCCGAGCCAGAACAGCGGCCGTATTCCTGACAACAAACCAGCGTCGGTCAAAAATACCTTTGGAAATGATATCAACATGTTCACGGCCGTGCTGGACAAGGAAATCGCAAATCGCCTCGCGGTGATGACGGAATTCGAGAACACCGAGCAGATCGGTGACGGTGGAAAGCGATTCCCATCCGAAATGACTCAGATAGGCAATTACATCCTCACTCTTGATCGATGAATCTTTGTTGAGGGCATCGGAAAATTGTGACAATTTTTCCCACCCTCCGGACATCACAATAGCTGAGTTAATCCGTTCCTGAAATCTCTTATCCGGAGTCTTTATCCTTTTTCCGGCCTCCTGGAGACAGTCGATTATTTTACCGGCATCAACAAGATTGCTTTGCCTGATAAACTCGGACTGTATTTTTTCGGCCAGGACTACAACCTCGGAGAAATCCTGAAATTCACTTTCCTGGTAAAGCATCTCGTTGAGGAGGTCGATCGTATCGGTAAAGATATCGAACTTCTCGTCCTCATCGATAAGTTCCCGGACACGCTGGAGTTCTTCCTTTTCAAGGGTAAACGATTCGTTCAATATCAGGGTGGTATCGGGTAAAGGTGATCCTTTGCCAGCCGATTCAGAACTCACACTCGACGAACGCTTGCGGGATGGCATGAATCCAGCGGGAAGATTTTCCATGACGGGCAGACCCGCAATTGCTGAGAAATTATCGGCCTCGTGGTTATCTTCATGCATCATTCCTTCATCATCTTCTTCATCATCATCGAGGAATATGGCCGAGTACTGGATTTTACCGGAGTCATCATAAGAGCCCGGTTTGATAATCGCATCCTTATCGACACAGGACTCCTGAATCAGGAAATCACCTTCATACTCTTTAAGAGCGATATCCTCGAGGGTGGCATATTTAAAACCATCTATCTCGGCCTGCCAGAAAAGAGCCACCAGGTCCTCGGCGCCCGGTTCTTTATTTATGTACGATTTAATCGCTCCGAAAAAGGTCTCGGCTTCCTTGTAGTCGAAATCCTCGCTAAAAGATATTTCGGTAATACCGGCACTGTGAAAAATTTCGCCCAGCGCATCTTCGGAGGAGTCGTCATCATAAACCACATCGCCGCCATAGATAATCTGACCGGCACTTATGGTAAAGACAAGTTTTTTGTATTCTTTAATAATATCCGTGAAACGTTCTTTGAAGGATTCTTTCATACGTACCGGAATGGGATTGCTTTCCGGGTACACAGAAACAACCTTAATGGTCTTCATTAAATCGATCAATATCCGGGCGATATCCCCAGAATTTTCGGTCGATAGTTTTTTTGATTTTTTTTCTTCGTCCATCGCAGATATAGTTTCCTAAGTACTTTATCGGCAAAAAGTTAGAAGGATTTAGATATATCAGTGATATTGTTTCGGATTAAGCTATTGAGGAGTAAAGACTTAAGGCCCCCGTAGAAATCTGCGGGGGCGTCCAAATATTATTTACAGAGTATTGATTTTGTCTCTTCCCTTTTTTACCGTTTTGGTGGCATTTCGGGAATCAAAAACCAATTTGGATCTGTCGACAATCCATTGATAGTCATAGTCGGTATGATCGGTCAGGATAACGGAAATATCCATTTTTTTCATAAGGGCCGCCGTCAGTTTGCTGGAGCGGTGAGTGTCACTATTCCAACGGATCTGCGGCACATAAGGATCATTATAATATATTTTGGCTCCGTCTTTTTCCAGGAGTTTGATAACATCCAGCGCCGGTGATTCCCGCATATCCTTGATGTCCCTTTTATACGCGACGCCGAGAATCAAGATCTTTGCACCATTGACCGAACGGCCATATTGATTGAGCTGTTTTCTTATTCGTTCGACGACATATTCCGGCATATGCGAGTTGATATCTCCGGCCAACTCGATAAAACGGGCATAGTAGTTCAGGCTTTTCAGTTTCCATGACAGATAATGCGGATCGATCGGAATGCAGTGTCCGCCAAGACCGGGGCCGGGATAGAACGGCATAAAGCCGAACGGTTTGGTAGCGGCGGCATCGATTATCTCCCAGACATTCAAACCCAGGCGATCGCACATCAGCGCCACTTCATTGACCAGGCCAATATTGACCGAGCGGAAAGTATTCTCGAGCAATTTGACCATCTCGGCCGCTTTGGTCGATGACATCGGAACGGCAGTATTGATTATCTGCTCATAAAACACTTTGGCGACTTTGGTGCAACGCGGAGTGATTCCTCCGACAACACGCGGGGTGTTACCGGTCATAAATTTCTTATTACCCGGATCGACCCGCTCCGGGGAGAATGCCAGATAGAAATCTTTTCCGACCTTGAGGCCCGATTCCTCCAGAATCGGCAGAATCATATCTTCGGTTGTGCCCGGATAGGTGGTCGATTCCAGTATTATCAACATCTCTTTATGCAATATCTTGGTGATGGTATCGACGGCCGATAAAATATAGCTGACATCGGGATCCTTGGTCTTTGACAGCGGAGTCGGCACACATATTGAAATAGTATCAACTTTCTTCAATTTTTGAAACTCGTCAGTCGCGATAAGTTTTCCGGATTTCACCAGTTTCTTGACCGCTTCATCAGAAACATCATCGATATCCGATTTGCCCGAGTTGATCAGTTTGATCTTGCCGATGGAAATATCATGGCCGATTACGGTGAAACCGGCCTCGCTAAATTCGACCGCAAGCGGTAAACCGACATAGCCAAGCCCGATTATCCCGATTTTGGCTTTTCGATTTTTGATTTTCTGAATTAGATTATTTATCATAATGCAACCCTAAATGGTTTTTATACCTAATTTCTGTCTCCAGAAATCAACAGTATCTATTAATGTATCTTCCAAACTGTAACGACATGTCCAACCCAGATGTTTCTTTGCCCTGGTATTGTCGCCTTTCAATACCGGGATATCTGATTTTCTTAATCGGCTTCTGTCAACACGAACCTTAATCGGAACGAGGGCCAGTTTAAGCAATTTATCAAGAACCGTCTTTATGGCCACCGTCCGGCCGGAACACAGCTGGTAAACATCGCCCGGGAAACCTTTCAGGGCCATAAGATAATACCCGTTGGTTATATCACGGACATCGGACAGATCGCGACGGGCCGACAGATCACCCACCGATATAATCGGTTTGACATCGCCTCTTTCGATCGCCGCGATTTGTTTGCAGAACGATGGCACGACAAAGGTTTCGCTGTGCCGTGGTCCCGTATGATTGAACGACCGGGAAATTACAATCGGCAATCCGTGATGATTGACATAATAATTTGCCAGGTATTCCGCCGCCGCCTTGGAGATACCATAGGGAGAGTTGGGATTAAACTCCTGCGTTTCGGTCAGGACCTTATTGGTCGGTTTGAATTCCCCATAAATGTCGGCGGAACTGGTGAAAATGACTTTCCTTAGACTTTTCCCGCTGTTTCGGGCGGCCTCGAATATGTTCAAGGTACCTGTAAAATTGACATCATAGGTTTGCCTTTCAAGGGCAAATGATTTCCCTACGGACGATAAAGCGGCCAGGTGGAATATAAAAACTGGTTTTATCGAGGTTATATAGCGACCGACTTTATCCTCTTTGACGATATCGAAACGGTCGAGATTGATCTTGCCCGACAGGTGTTTGATATTGTCTTTTTTCTCGCCGGGAGCAAGAAAACCGTAAACATCATATCCTTCGGCGAGCAACAGCTCGGCCAGGTATGATCCGGCAAAACCGGCAATACCGGTAATAATTGCTCTACTTTTTCGACTCACTTAGTTTTTCCAGATCGCTATTGACCATCATTTGGACCAGTTTTTCAAAGCTGACTTCAGGTTCCCACCCGAGTTCCTTTTTTGCCCGGGAGGCATCGCCGAGCAGATGATCGACTTCGGCTGGGCGGACAAAACGGGGATCGGTGACGACATAATCATGATAATCCAGATCGACATAGCCAAAGGCGGTTTCCACGAAATCTTTCACCGAATGGCTCTTGCCGGTGGCGATAACATAATCGGTCGGGTCATCGCGCTGAAGCATCAGCCACATCGCCCGGACATAATCGCCGGCATATCCCCAGTCGCGTTCGGCATCGAGATTTCCCAGCGCCAGTTTATCGGTCAGACCGAGTTTGATCCGCGCGACACCATCGGTAATCTTACGGGTGACAAATTCCAGTCCGCGGCGCGGCGATTCATGATTGAACAATATCCCCGATGTTGCCGGGATATTGTAACTCTCGCGGTAATTGACCGTAATAAAGTGCCCGTAAACCTTGGCCACTCCATACGGGGACCGCGGATAAAACGGGGTATTTTCGGTCTGCGGCACCTCTTGTACTTTGCCGAACATCTCCGACGACGAGGCCTGATAGAAATGAATTTTTTTGTCCAGCAGACGGATCGCTTCCAGGAGCCGCGTCACCCCAAGCGCATCGAATTCACCGGTCAAAAGCGGTTGGGTCCACGAGGTCGGCACGAACGATTGAGCCGCCAGGTTGTAGATCTCGTCCGGTTTGGCTTCCTCCAGCACATTCACCAGCGAGAGCTGATCGAGAAGATCGGCCTGCAACAGATTGATTTTGTCACGGATATGTTCGATCCGCTCGAAGGATTCGGTCGAAGCGCGGCGCACGACGCCATAGACGTCGTATCCTTTTTCCAGAAGCAGTTCGGCCAGATAGGAACCGTCCTGCCCGGTTATTCCAGTAATTACAGCCCGCATAATATGCTCCCCCAAAAAACTATAAGATTTAAGTTCGAATATAAGAAGTTACAATCTATTGGGCAAATGGTTTCAGGGGGGGAAATTAAAGAGAGTCTTGATAATTAAATCTATATTGGGATTAATATCCGAAAATTCCTCTGCTCCTCACACCAGCTTCAAATACGGGATGGCATTGGTGTTCAAATCCGAGGGGCCGTCGAGCTTATAGCGCATATAACCCGCGGCCGCGATCATTGCGGCGTTGTCGGTGCAAAGATCGGGGGGAGGAAAATAGAAGTCAATTTTCTTATTCGACAGTTTTTTCAGCATCAAATCTTTTAGCCTGCTGTTGGAAGCCACTCCTCCGGATAATGTCACCGCACCGACGCCGTATTCCTCAGCCGCCCGGACCGTCTTAACCACCAATACTTCCAGCGCCGCTTCCTGAAATGAGGCGGCGATATCGGCCCGATGAGCCTCCAGTTCCAAATCGGACAGATCGCGCACATGAAGCGCCACCGCCGTTTTCAGGCCGGAATATGAAAAATCAAAACTGTTCTCTTTGATCACTCCCCGCGGGAAACGGAAATATTTCCGATCGCCGATTTTTCCCAGCCGGTCGATCTCGGCCCCGCCCGGGTATCCCAGCCCCAGCAGTTTGGCCACTTTATCATAGGCCTCACCGACAGCATCATCTTTGGTCTGGCCTAGTAGTATATATTTTCCGAATCCCTCGACCAGCACCAGCGAAGTATGTCCTCCGGAGATTATCAGGGTCAGATGTTTATCGGGGAGATTTTTATGCATTATAAAATTGGCCGCAATATGCCCTTCGAGATGATTGACAGCTACAAACGGTTTGTCATACCCGTAGGCCAATCCCTTTCCGAAATTAAGTCCCACCAGAAGCGCGCCGACCAACCCCGGGCCATAGGTGGCGGTTATCAGGTCGATATCTTCCGGCCCGATACCGGCTTTGGCCATCGCTTGCTCGAATACCGTCACAACCGCCTTAAGATGTTCCCGGCTGGCTATTTCAGGCACCACTCCGCCGAATCCCGCGTGCACAAGCTGGCTCAGGATTATATTCGAGAGAATTTCCTCGAAATCCCTGACGACGGCGACTGATGTCTCGTCGCAGGATGTTTCTATACCCAGAGTAATCATCGTATTTCAGATATCTTTACGGAATCAACCGATTTCCCGATAAGGGAAATAGTCGAGGGAAGAACCACCTGAACAGGTATATATCCGCCGCTGTCGGTCAGGATATAGTCGGCTATCACCGATATTTTTCCGGCCGTCAGGCTGTCGATCGATTCGGCCTGTCCTGACACTTGAACCTCCACGACAGACGGTGTGATATCGAATTTTTTAAGTAGCGGGGCGTTGATAAGACTGACCTCGACACCGGGGAACACTTTTCGCCGCACCGGCCCGATTGTAACATAAACTGTTACCGAATCCGGATCGAAAGTAATTCCATAGACATCGTTGGAGGAAAGAGCGAGTTTTTTGGAGAAACTATTCCGTGCGTTATCGAGTACCAGTTCTTCGGTTTCAACAAATTCCATGGCGGCAATCTGACGATTTGATCCGGATACACTGACCACATTGGGGACCAGCGAATCGCTGTCATAGACAGCGTATCCTTCATCGGGCACGACAACCAGGCGTGATTTAACCGGCAATTCTTTGTCGGCCTTTCGGTCGCAGATAAAATATATCTCGCGCGGCGAGATAACATCGATCAGACTGACCTTATCGGCATTCACCAGACTGAGATTGGTACTGGAAACATCGACTTTAAACCGACCGGAATGACTGCGGTCGGCGACCAGTCGCAAACCTCGTTTTTTCCAGTCGGTTCTCAGCAGGACCTTGCCGCTGGCCGAGACCAATACCGTTATCGAATCCGGATACGGTTCGGTCAGCACCAGGTTTTCATCAATATCCACCTGTGTCAGAGGCAAAGCGTACTGGTGCTGGTATACCTTTTCGGTGGCGACATGAAACCACAGCAGGACGGCCAAAACGACCGCCGCCAGTTTCACCCATAAATTGTCGAACATTCCCGGTAATCTCATCATTTACTTGATACGGCCAGCGGTTTGCCGTAACTGATTTCCCCATTGTCAATTCTTAATGAAAAGCCGCAATTGGGATTGGTACATACCCAGGCCTTATACATGATCGTGGCGCCGTCGCGGCCGTAATCAGAGAGCGGCAGAAGGCGGCCCTCATTACACTTCAAACATAATGGAAATTCAAATTCTGACATACTCCACCCTTCTATCTTCTTTAATTCTCCCTGTTTTTCAATATTGTCAGGCGATCCAGGCGACCGCTTAAATTATGCTCTATGATAATATCCGATCTGGCGCCGTTATACAGATGGAACGGGTGTATCTCCTGCGGGTGGTCGACAGCCACCTCCAGATCAGGCTTTTTTGAAAGGTATTCGCCGTTTTGCCCCCAGAAAAACTGGAGCTTACCTTTGCCGTCGGAAAAAACGAGATCATTCAGATTATCGCCGTTATAATCGGCCGTCCATTCCAGGGCGACTTCCACCGTCGGCTGAGGATCATCAAAATCGAACCTGAATTCGTATTTCATCCGTCGTGCCGGTTCATCACCGGGCATACCGTTATCCAGCGGATATATCAGCAAATGCAAATCGGCTTTTTTCATCAAAAACATCTTGGTCGCCGCCAGGGCTCCCAGTTCCACAGCCGGCACAACCATATCGAAACGACCATCCCTGTCATAATCACCTATCATCAGATTACAATGCGAATCGGACAGGGTGATTTCCTTCACCGCCACATCCCTGATACGGCCCTGGGAATCGGCCATGTGTATCCTTATTTTTGTCTCGGTGTTGGTTATGCCGCCCGATGTGTTGGACACGACCGCATCAAGGCTGCCATCGCCGTTACAGTCGGCCAGAAGACTCTCATGATAACCGCGACTGTTGACCGGATAAAAATCGACTTCGACATCGGGGTCACTGGCAAAATTACCGCTTTGATCCTGGAAAAAACAGCACACCTTTCTGTCCCATAATAAATAGATATCATTGGCACTGTCCCCATTACCGTCGGCGACATAAATGTCGGCCAGGCTGATAATGAATTCAATATTATTCCGGCCTCGGAATCGCCTAAGTCCCTTCTGTGTGTTTCTCCCTATAACCGGGGCCTCGATCTGGTTCAGAATACCGTAAGAGCCGTCGTCGCCCTGCTCAAAGATGGCGTACCCTCTGGAGTTGGGTATGATTATTTCGGGTCCGGCCTGAGAATTAATATCGAATAAAAACGGCTCCACGATAATTCCGCTGAAATACGGGATCGAATATATGGTCCTGTGACGGACCACCTGCTCCGGGGTCGAGAAGCCGACATTGGGCGTGAATCTGATGACACTCACCCTCTCGGCCTCGATCAAATAGATCTCGGCAAGACCGTCACCGTCGATATCGGCAACATCGATTTGAGACGCACTCTTGGGAAGGGGACTCAGATAATCGGCAATCGTCCGAAAACCGGATGACCCTTTCTGTAGATACAAACCGATATACCTGGTCTCGAAATCATCGATAGGCGAATAGATAACGATAATATCGGTATAGCGGTCACCGTCGAAATCAGCGGTTACATAATCATAGATGTCACCTTCGACTTCCAGAGTGTAGATATCGAAAAGATCCTGATCCGCGGCACCGGCAATAAGCCATGCCGATATCACCATGCAGAAGACAAGAATGAATATATATAGGATTTTTCTCATAATCGTGGTTATGTATTAAATTCCGCCTTATCAATATAATCTGATAAAAATAATAAGAAAATATATCCCCCGGTTCAAATAAAAATTGAGAATAAAACCGCCCGGAAAATCAAAGCGCCGGATTTTTATACCAAAATCGGGTCAGCCCCCGGTCAGTAGCCAGCCAGATATAATCCCCCTCGAACAACAGGTCCCTGACATTGTTGGATATCAAGCCGTCATCCACGGTAAAAAGCTGATTATGCGGTTTCTCACCGTTGAAGAGAAGAAGCAGACCGGATCCGGTTGCGACCGCCGTGAGAGTATCGTGGACAGCCACGGCGCGGACACCGCCGTACAGACCGATTTCGGGATAGGTCTCGATTTTCGCCGTTTCAAGATTTATCGAGGCCAACTCATTGTCACCGGCCACCCACATTTTTCCCCCGGTATTGACCAGATCATTTATCACCCAGAATCCATTCAACTCGCCGGCCGTAAGACGGCCAAGTTTGTTTTTGTCGATATTCCAGCGATATATCCCGTCATCGGTACCGATCCAGATATTACGGCCGGAGCTTTCCAGGCAGATTACTGTCGCCGACGGCATCATCACACGGGCAACCTGCCCCGAGCTGTCGAAATTCAAATCGACGACCCCGAGCCCGAATTCGGTTCCCGCCAGCAGGTAATTTTCGAAATTGAAGACACACAAAATCTGATCATCGGGAATTCCCGCATGGCGCGAAAGGCGTTCGACAAATTTCTTTTCTTTCCGATCGATTATCCAGACACCGTCGTCGGTGGCGGCGAATATTTTCTCCTCACCGGCATATATGTCAAAGACGCTGGCTCTCAGGAATCGGTTATTATCACTGAATTCGATATAATCGAATTCATTTTTTTTAAAATCGTATGCGGTCATGCCGGTACGATAGGCGCTGTCGGTCAATCCGCCCATCCAGAGAACCCCATCACTGACAGACAACGATGTGATATCGGCATACAACGGCCCGAAGGGCAATAATTTAATATGCCTGCTTTCTATATCCGACCAGGCCGCACCTAACCCCCAGATTCCGATCCAGAGGTTGGCCCAGTTGTCATCAACAATATCGGTTATTTTAAACTCGCGGGCGTAATCATCGACAAGATATCCGCTTGTCATGTAATTGTACCCCCATGGTGCAAAATAAAAAGGATCGGGATCAAGATGCCGCACCTGTGACTCATCAGGGGGAAAATCATTAATGGGCCGCCATTGTTTTATCGACGCACTGTATTCATAATTTCCAAAATCGGTTTTAACCCAGAGATTCTCTTCGTCGAACGAAACCCTCACCTCATATATTCGACGATCATAAAAACCGTCGATCGACGTCAGCGGATCCGCCCACCGTTTGTTAACTTTATCGTACCGGGTTATCCCATGAGTTGTTCCAAAATAGACATACTGGTACCCGACTGCAATCGATGATATATAGGAGAAATTCGAGTAATTTACGACCAGATCAGTATATAAACCGGCCTCAACGGGGCCGGTAAACAACAATGATAGAAGAATCAATATAATTGATAATTTCAGCCGGGTCATTTAGTATCCGCCAAATTTGCTCAGAACCGCCCGCGTCAGCAGAGCCGTTCCAAAATACATACTTCTTTCATCTGCAATAAATTCGGGGGAATGCCATGGTTTGTTGGCGTGAATTTTATTATTCCTGACGCCCAGCCGGAACATGGCACCCGGAACCTTCTGCAGAAAGAATGAAAAATCCTCACCGCCCATCGTCTGCGGCGTCTCCCCCACCTTCCTTCTGCCAAAAAGCCGGGTATAAGATTCTTCGATAATTTTATTTGCCGCGGCATGATTAACCATGACCGGATACCCGGCCTCGATGGAAAGCTCGTATTTGGCGCCGCGGGCGCGGCAGACGCCGTCGAGGGTCCGTTTAATAAGGCGCGGAATCAATTTCCTGTTGTCTTCATCAAGCGTTCTGGCCGTTCCGCTCAATTTTACCCTGTCGGCAATAACGTTCCGCGCAGTTCCGCCCTCGATCGAACCGAAAGTTATCACCGCCGGCCGCATCGGGCTCGTCTCACGCGATATTATTTTTTGTATGGATTCTATAACCTCGGCGGCAACCGCAATGGCATCGACGGCATTATGAGGAACGGCGGCATGTCCCCCGACACCGATTATGGTAATATCGAAATCGGTCACCGCGGCCATAGTGGCTCCGTCACGGATCGAGATCCGCCCGGTGGGTACGGTTGGATCGGTATGCAAGGCAAAGATCATTTTGACCTCGGGATCTTCCAGCACACCTTCCCGGATCATTCTTTCCGCTCCGCCCGGCGGTTGCTCCTCCGCCGGCTGAAAGATAAACTTGACACATCCGGGTATTTGTTTTTTTATCCGGTTCAAAACAGCGGCGGTACCCAGAGCGGTTGCCATATGAATATCATGCCCGCAGGCATGCATGACGCCATTATTCTTCGAGATGAACGGCAGATTTGTACATTCGACAATGGGAAGAGCATCGATATCGGATCTAATGGCAACAGCCGGTCTATTTTGCGGATTGATCAGCCCGAGAACACCTGTTTTCATCTTCAACAGACGGATTTTAATTCCAAAGTCCCGCAATTGCTGTTTGATATATCTTGTCGTCTCGAACTCCTGATCAGACAGTTCGGGATGCCGGTGAAGATGACGGCGTATTTTTACCTGATGCGGAAATATTTCTTCCGCCAGCCGTTTGATTTCTCCCTCAGAAATTTTCATTTTGTTAGTTGAATATTGCCTGTAATTTTATCATTTCAGCCGGTTTCGTGCCCGGCCGTGATCTGTCTCTGCATTGCTTTTTTTTCTGCCGAATGCTTGTACTTATTGGCAAAAAGGTGGGCCAGTCGCAGCGGTTCGGGCATCCGGTAATCGGTGAGGCACTCGATAATAATATCAAATGCATCCCGAATGGTGCACATGTGCCCGGGAGAGATAAATATCGGTTTTACATTTTCTTTTGTACGGTACACAAACCCGCTTTCGACATCGGAGATAAATAATGATGAACACCCGCCCTTTTCCTGGGCCGGCCGGCGATAATCACCGGCCAGACATCTTCTGGCGCACCCGATCGACGGAATACCGGTAATCAGGCCCAGATGAGATGCCATGCCTATTCCACGTGGATGGGCCAGACCATGGCCCGGATATATGACTACATCGGGTCTTGTTTTCAAACGCCCGAGGGCTTTTAATATGACCGGCCCCTCGCGAAAAGCCAGCAAAGCCGGAATATACGGGAATTTGGCCTCGGCTTCGGCAATCACTCTTTCATAATTTGTCATATCGGGACATTTCAGGGTCACCGCAGCTGCGTAAAGACGATTGGTCTTGTTATTATAAGCCGTATCAACCGCCGTAACCAATTGGGGCGTACCAATAGACTTCGACACATTTATATGCGGTTGTAGTTCATATTGCAGTTTGACCGCTTCATTAGGATTTTGAGACCAATCATGTAAAGGTTGAAAATCCAAACCCTATCCCTCGATCCCAATCACAGGACTCCTTTAACTCAGAAAAATCATACAATAATATGATTTGAATTAGTCTGACCGCCGATATGTCCCTAAAACTACTTGCGACAGAGGCATTTCGGCTACAATTAATTAACGATATTTTTCTATTTTTGTCAAATCCTATAACCACCGCCGCCCCGCTTTTTATACACAAAAGATAAGACTGAAAAGAAATCTTTTTTATTGATTTATAAGGCACCAAATGCAAAATTAAGACCATGAAGATTCTGAAAGTAATTGTCATACTGCTTTTATTTGCTACCCCGCTAAAGGCTGAGGGATTTCATCGCTTTTCGGCAGGTCTCAACACCGGATATACAACGTTGCTGGGCGGAACTCCGCCGTGGTACACTGTCGAAAATACATACGGCCTGAAATTCGATACTCATCTCAAAAATAACTGGCGGCTGGGTATCGGCTTTTCAAAATGCAAAATATATGATGATTCTTCGGCCGACAATGAGTTCAAATTCGGATCGGATGACGCCACGCGCGGCAGAAGCTGGAATGGGTATGATCTGTCCATGTTTCTTGACTACCGACTGATGCCGTATAGCAGTCGATTTTCCGTCGGAGCCGGTTTCGGAGGCGGAATATCAGTCTGGAAAATCTCCGACGCCGATACCGACACGACTCTGAAAGCAATCGGCGAGAGGGGCGAAACGGTGGACCTGGCCGCCACTGAAATCATACTTCTGTCAAGGCTTGGCGCGGAATATCGGATCCACCCGAGATTCAAACTGGGTTTGGATTTATATGCGAATTATCTGACCGGGGCAGGCCTGGAGTTCGACCAGGTTTTTGAAGATGATCTGAGCAAATGGCAGATCAAGGTTGCAGCCAACCTGACATATATG
>Ga0209834_10000978_pt1 | contig 16575 bp, 25 predicted proteins | sample Mar14236cmmetaG_FD_184134 | JGI IMG/M metagenome (GOLD analysis project Ga0209834, IMG submission 184134) | Marine hydrothermal vent microbial communities from Guaymas Basin, Gulf of California to study Microbial Dark Matter (Phase II) - Marker... ...
AGACAAAGGTTTAATAGATGAGTGGAAAAGCAAGAAAGTGGTTCAGGCTTGGATCGAAGAAGGCAAGCAGCTAAAGGATCTGGACCCGCTACTCCAGAAACACAAGGGGATGTTGGAAGCGGAGCGTCGGGCACAGGAGCTTCTTGGGGAAGCTGCGGAACAGGCTCGTTGGAAGGAAATTCAGGCATTGGCGAATGTCGGCGATGCTTACAAGGAATTCCGCGCCGCTTCTACCGATGAAGAAAAGCAGCGAATCGCAGAAATGATTTACGCGAGCAAAAAGTGGCAGGATGCCTATCGACTGTCGTTGGATGATTACGCAGCGCACGCAGCAAAGGTTGGCGGGCAGGTGTACGATGTGATGACAGATGCCCTGTACAAGACGGAAGATGCCTTGATGGAATTCTGTATGACGGGCAAGGCGAGCTTTGCCGACCTCGCCAATTCTATCATAGAAGACATCATGCGGATCTACGTCCGTTCGCAGATCCTTGGTCCGATTGCGGAAGGTATTGGTCAGGGCGATTGGTTGACGAAAGCAGTTGGTTTTGTGGGCGGCATTTTATCCGGCGGTAGCGGTTTCGCAGGTCCGACACATATCGGGGCGGGAGGAACTACGGCCTTTAATATGGCCAAAGGCGGTTTCCTGCCCAACGATACCAGTCATGTAAATAAGGTGCTCACCAAGCCTACCTTTATTCCCTTTGCCGCAGGGGGCGTGCTTGCGGGCGAAGCAGGCAAGGAAGCCGTCATGCCGCTTACTCGCACCAGCTCGGGCAATTTGGGAGTGGAAGCTATTGGTCTGAAAAGGGGTCAAGGTGTTACGGTCAACATTCACGAAGCTCCCGGCACTCGCGCCAATGTGCAAACTAGTGATGACGGGATGAGCGTGGATGTGTTCATTGAACAGATTGAAAACACTATTTCCGGTCGGATTTCTCGGGGGACCGGGCTTGGTTCTTTCCTTGACAGCCGATATCGTAGGAGGATGTGATGGCTGCTGTAGCATGGCCAGAAACATTGCCAGCGCCACTACATGAACATTCTCAGGAATACGTCAATGGACTTGCAAATCCAGATGAAGTGCTATGGCCGCAAAGGGTGCGTCGCATCCCGGATTTGAAAGATTCTCTTAGGTGGGTATTCACTCAAGAGCAGATGGAATCGTTTCGGGATTTTTTCTACACCGATTTGAATGCGGGCTGTGCCTGGTTTTCGGCTGATTGGGTGTCTTTGCTTTTTGATGACGCGGATTATGTGCGGTTTGACGGGGTTTATTCCAGTCAGTTGATAGGCGATGGCTTGTGGTCGGTGTCTGGTGCGGTGGAGGTCATGCGGATATGACGTTAACTTCCTGGCCAAGTGGGGTGTCTGCGCCAAGCGTGGGCGATTTGCGGATTATTCCCACAGAATCTGTCAAGATCCGCAGGTTGGAAAGTGGCCGAGTGGAGGTTCGTCGGTTTGGTTCAGGAGCACCTTACCGTTTCGAGGGCAGCATTGAGATGAGTCAGACAGAATATGAGACATTTTGTCAATGGTACGAAGGCGACCATGAGCTCGGCACAGTGTGGAGCGAAGCGGATTGGCTATCTACCATTGGATTTTCTTCCGATACTTATGTTGTTCGTGTTATTGTGCTACCAAAGGCAGCTCGGCACAACGGGCACCGGGCAACGGTTTCTTTCAACTTACTAGTGCAAGATAGGGCAAAGGTAAGTGAAGCGTGACGCGGCTCGTATATTTACCGACATCTGTAAGTTGGCCGGAGGGGGTTCCGCCCCCACTACGGTGGAAGGTTGGCACGTCTCCGCTGCCCACGGTAAAATCACGAAGAACAGAAAGTGGAAGAACCGAAGTTCGTCGGTTTGGTTCAGGGGAACCAGACAAATTGGAGGCCGTGTGGCTACTGACCGCAAGCGAGTACCAAATTTTCCGTCGTTTCTACGAAGGTCCGCCTTGGTACGCAGAAGACGGCGTGCGGCTGGATTGTCAATTAGGCACCGTGTGGATAACGGCGGATTGGCTTTGGGAACTCGGTTATTACCATCACGAGATCCGTTTTTGGAGTTCCCCCCGAGTCCGGCGCTTTGGCGCAGCGGTGGAAGTTACCGCGACCATGTTAATTCAGCACGAGGATCGCATTATGCGGGAATGGCCACTATGGGAATGGACTTGTTTTCCAATGGCGGCCCGCGTCACCCATTTTTACTCCGAGCAGTTGATTCACGGACTTTCGACGGCACGGGTAACGGATTTATACAGCGAGCAGTTGATTCACGGACTTGCGAAGGTTCGGGTAACCCATTTCTACAGCGAAGTCCTTTACCTTCCGAAGGCAAAGCCGCGGGTAACCCATTTCTACAGCGAAGTCCTTTACCTTCCGAAGGCAAAGCCGCGGGTAACCCATTTCTACAGCGAAGTCCTTCGGGAAGGTGGCGCTGTTGCCAGGACCACCCGTTTTTACGCAGAAGTGCTTTTCAGTATTCCGTGGGGCGGAGGCCCCGGCAGCGAAGGAGGAATGTTTGATGGTATTTGCAGGGTTGCTTCCAGAGGGGTTTCTTTACTGGATGGCCGGGCGCATATCCTTCCGAATCAGTTCGATGGTAAGGCGGTGGTTAAGGATGTTGCTACCGATCAGTTTGACGGCAAGGCAACTTTGGGCACTCCTGTCGTGGAACAGTTCGATGGTCAGGTGTTGGTTGAGCAAGCTCCTGTTAATACCTTTGATGGCAAGGCCGTGGTGGTGTTGCCTGTTTACGCTCGCATTACTCAACAGTACGCGGAGGTGGCCGGAAAAGATTTGTCAGACGAAGCTCGTGTCACTCAACAGTACGCGGAGGTGGCCGGAAAAGATTTGTCAGACGAAGCTCGTGTCACTCAACAGTACGCGGAGGTGGCCTGGCGGCCGCCTTTAAACAGGTTTGATGGAAAAGTTCGCATTAAAGATGAAAATACAATTTCCTTTGATGGAGAAGTTCATATTAAGGATGAAAACACAGCTTCATTTGATGGAAAGGCCGTTGTTGAATAGTAAGGGGGGTTGGTTATGGCGATACATCTTATGACAGGATTTGAGGGATGTAATAGTGTAGGAGAATGCTATGCGATTTTAAATGCCTATGCGCTTTATCTAAGTCATGGAAGCAGTAATTTTGAACCGACCGGTGGGTTCAATTCGTCCCGAGGATTGCGGCTAAATGTGGATGATAGCATTGTTGACAACAGAGGAGTTCGTTTACTATGCATTTTGCCAACTGCGCTTGTTGGAAAAACAGTGGCTGCCGGTTGTTATTTTAAGGCGTCTGTTTTGGGGTATAAGTTGGACAATTACGGATCAGGAACAATTCTCGGCTTTCATGGCCCTGATATTAAAATTATGAGTACTTCTATAGGAGGATTGAAAATTTTTCGTGGGTCAACAGAACTGAAGGAAATCGCCGCTGGCCTTGTTGCAAATCAATGGTTCCATATTGAAGTGTGCTTATTTTCAGATGCTTCAGCGGGCACTATTGTAATAAAAGTAAACGGACATGAAATATGTAATGAATCTGGCTTGAATACAGACGGCCAAGATATCACAGGCATTCGATTGAGCTCACCATACACAAAGCATGGCAATTCGTATTATGATAACATCTACTTTGCAGATGAACTCCAGGGAATGCTCCAAATGTCTTTAGCTCGCCCAAACGGTGACTATGACGCGGACGATTTTACTTGTTCATCAGGGACAGATCGTTATGCTTTGATTGATGAGGATTATGACGGCGACGCTTCTTATATTGAAAGCGACACAGTTGGGCATCAAGCTATTTTTGATTATGAGGATTACGCGGCAGGTGGTACTGTTGTTGCTGTTCAAGTGAATACCATAGCAAAACAGACAGATTCAGGCAGATCTATCAAGCATGTTTTTGTTCAAGATTCATCAGTGTATGATGGAGATGAATTTGCTCTTGGATTAGATTATCCTGGGCAAGGTGCGTTGATTCCACCATATTTTGAAGTGTTGAACACTCTTCCAGACGGTTCTGCTTGGACAACGTCTGGTTTTAACGATCTTAAAATCGGAGTTGAAGTGAGCGCGTAAGGAGAAGCAGTCATGGCCAACATAGAATTTTTTACCGGTTTTGATGGGATGGGCACCACTGCCGATATGTATGCTTTTTTCGAAAATAGAGGCACAATAGATAATACGTATAATGCTTTTCTTGATACCACCAATGGCTATAACGATTCTCATTGTTTACAATTGAAAGCAACTCTTACAAGAGATGCGCCTTGGATAGAAAAAGAAGTCATTGCAGGAAAAGTGAAGACCATAGGATTTCATTGTAAAATACCCGATAGCAATATCTATGCTTCGACGTTGGTCACGATCCGTTTTTCCTCTGGACGGAATTACTACGTGAAGGCGCCCGCTGGTGGGGAAGGCATTAGTATTTATGAACACAGTACAAAGCTCGCGGATAGTGGCGGAATCGGCGTTCCTGGCACTCTTAGCCATCTTGAAATAAAAATGCATAGCGATTCAGTAAATGGGTATTTCGGTGTGAAGTTAAACGGGATTTTGATCATTGATTATTACGGCCCAACTAACGGTTCCGATGTTATTGCGTTTCGTCTTCACGGATTGAATTGCGTGGATCTTAAAGTGTATAACAGTTATTTCGACAATCTTTTCATTGCTGATGATTGGGTTGGAGAATGCCGGGCCGTTGTAAAGCGCCCTTCACAGGATATTATTTCCGAGTTTGAACCGAGTAATGTAAGCGCATTCAATTATACAATGGTGAATGATGCGGGCGGGCACGACGCTGATGAGACTTACAATGAGACAGAAGACAGCGCCATTGATCTTTTTGAATTCGAAGATTTCGATCAGGATGTGTCCATTAAGGCCGTAAGTCTTGTGGGTGTCGCCAGAAAAACAGATGTGAGCGAATACCCGGTTATGTTTCGGTTTTTGGCACATGACGGCGATGTTTCTTGGGATTCTTCCGGCGCTGTTGATTCTTCCGGTTCCGGCGACTCTTCATTATCTTCTGAGGAATATAATGAATTGATCGAAGAAATGTATTACGGCAATGAATACGCGCTTGATACGGTGTACCCGCAGGCACTTAATTCTGGCTATTTTCAATGTTTTTCACAAACCCCCAACGGAGAAGAATGGACAAAAGAGGTTTTTGAAAACTATCTATGGGGTTATTGGGGTCGGGTACCGGTGCTTTCCACCACCAATTTTGACGGCAAGGTGAAACTTATCCGGGATCTGAATTTCGACGGCAAAGCAGAGGTGACAGATGGAACTTAATGATGCCATAAAACAAGCATACGAGTTCGCCCCTGCGGACGAAATCTACTACGATACACTTCAGTTAGATAATGACTGTTTCACGGAACCAATCAAGGTAGTGGACAGTTACGAGGAGTTGGTGACGAACCAAGGAACTTTTCTCCCGGTAAGATTTAGTTTCAAGCTTCCCGAAGTGGGCAGTGGCATCCGCGGCCAAATGACCATTACCGTGATGGGAGTGCCTTTGTCTGCGAGAAATATCATTCGGGTGGCGGCTAGCCAGACATACGTGACTACGGTGACCTACCGTCAATATCTCAAAGGCGACATGGACCCCAGTGCGTATTTTCCAGTGCCGTTGTCGGTGCAAAAAATTGTTGAGAATTATGATGGAATAGAATTCACGGCAGTCGTGCCGGATCTGACAGCGCTGTATTTCCCCCGTCGTCTGATGGATACCACCAATTTACCAGGGGCGCGATTCTAATGGAACACTGGTCTGACAAATACATTGGGCTGCCTTGGACGGAGGAACAAGACTGCTTTTTCCTAGTGAAAGAGGTCCAGGAAAAGGAATTCGGAAGAGATATTTTCGTGGATATCCCGCATTTTCAGACGCACAAGAATCCCGCCCTGTCCATTGCCAAGCTGTTGACAAATGAACAATTTGTCAAAAAGCTGAAGACTGTACACTGGTATGAAGTGGATAAAGCATCTGATGGAGACATCCTATTTCTATCCCAACGGACGGTCCCGCATCATGTTGGAGTGGCGGCTTTCGTGGGCCATCAAATGGAAGTGCTGCATTCTTTGGATGGAATTGGTGTTTTGCGAAGTACAATGCTGTCTTTGCGTGCCAACGCCTGGAAGGTAGCTAGGATTGTGACATGGAGATAAAACACTGCTGGAATCCAATAACGCTGTCTGATGGGGATTGTAAAGCATATAATATTCCGGATCGCACCACTCCCAATCAGATCATTCAGGAATGCGGTCTAACTTTTCGGCGGCCGTTCATTTTGATTGTCAATGGCGAAGCAATTGATCGCAACGAGTGGGATGTCTTCTTCATTTATGAGGAAGACACGGTTCATTTTGTTGAATTGCCTGGGTTTGGTGGCGGTGGTGGTGGCAGTAACCCATTGCGAGCGCTCGCTTTCGTTGGATTGATGCTCCTTGCCCCAATGGTGGCGCCTTTGCTAGGTGCGACAAGTCCTTTCTGGTCTGCCGTAATTACTGGATTGGTGACTATCGGCGGTTCCATGCTGATCAATGCCCTGCTACCGCCGACGTCTCCGACGGGGCCATCGTTGCCGGAGGTTGACCAGCCTTATTATCTACAATCATCCAATCAATTACGCCTGGGATCGCCTTTTGTTGAGCATTTTGGACGTATTCGTCTTTTTCCAGATCTTGTTCAGGGGAGCTATACGCAGTATGAACCGATTGGAGTGGTGGGGCCGCAGGACCGGGTCATGCAGCATCTATATTTTCTTGGTGTGATTGGTGTCGGAGAATATGATATCGAGGATGTTTGTATAGACAAGACCCCCATTGATGATTTTGCGGGTTCTTCATATGCGATCATTGAGCCGGGCGTCATTCCCAGTATTGTATCCTACGTTGTTTATACAACGACTGCAATCAGTGGACAAGAAGTGCCTGACGAAGATCCGCTTGTGGCGATTGTTAACCCGGCAGGAACCTCTATTTGGAAGATTTCTTTAGATATCACGTGGCCGGGCGGTTTTTACTACATGGGAGATGAAGGAGATCTTGGCCGGGCGGGGATGAGAATTTATGCTTCCATAAGGACTGTCGGCAACGATGGGACTCCCATTTCTTCTTGGTCGCAGGTGGTAAACAAACTTTGCTATGGCAGTTACCCGGAACCTACTGCGGTGACTATTGAGTTTTTGACTCCTGACCCCACTGCGCGGTACGAGATTCGCGTTTGGCGGTCAGAAAAAAACTTTGACCGCCATGTTTGCTATACCTGTTATGCTGGCGATATTCGAGCTTTTGGTCCTTCGCAAGGAAGTTACGGCGACGTGACTTTGCTGGAAGCTCGACTGCGTGCTAGCAAACAACTCACTGGCCAAGTCACGAACAAGATAAATGTAATCGCCACGAGAAAGCTTTATCAAGTAGAAAGTTCGGGTTTTGGATCTGTGAAAATTCCCACTCGTTCGCCCGTGGACGCTGCTGCGTATGTAGTAACATGCGATAATGGAGGCCGACAACCGGATACTGTGGTGGATTGGGAAGCAATGGTTGAATTAAGGAATACGCTGGAATCTGCTGGTTACTACTTTGACCACCGCTTTCAGCAGCGTGTTTCTGTGATGGAAGCAATTTCCACAATTGCGTTGGTGGGAAGGGCCTTTCCCTATATGCCGGGCGGGAAATTTACATTGATTCAGGATCGAGAACAAGCGAGCCCAGCCAGAAAATTCACCCGTGATGATTATACTGAAGGCAGTTTCAGCATTGAACACCTGTATCGAACAGCAGATTCTCCAACTGGGGTGGAAATTCATTACATTGACGCGGACACGTGGCAATCGGATAAGGTGGTGTGTTATGATCTTGTTGGCAGCACAGAAAACCTGGCGGTCAGGGATTTGACGGGCTGCACCAACCGGCAACATGCCTATGATATTGGCATGTACCTATACAAGGAAGATCGCTATAATCGTTCCTTTGTTTCTTTCACGACCGGATTGAAGGGCCACTTGCCGATACCGAGTGAGCGCGTGCTAGTAGAGCTACCTTCCGTAGATTTCCAACGATCTGGATTCATTCATAAGATCGACGGTTCCAACATTCATTTAAGTGAAGAAGTTGATTTTGGCGATAGCGAAACGGGCTTGTTATACCTGTCTGATAACACAGGGGGGTTACTTGGGCCGTTTACTGTTTCCCCTGGTGCCGAACCCCATATCGTCGTTGGTGATCTTGGTGAATACGACGATTCTTCCTCTGCACAAAATGCTACTTTAGAAGAAACTCCTGATGGCGCGGTAAAATATCTGTTTGCTCTGAATGTTTCCGAAATGACATCAATTCGTGTAACCAAGGTCGAACCTGCGGGGCAAAACAGTGTTCGCATCAGCGGTAGTATTTACAATAGTGAGGTGTATTTGGACCCCGGCACCGCCCCGGAAAGTGGCGTGCCGATGACCGAATACATTGAAGGTGTCCGTTTCCAATTTTACGGTGTGGTGGAAGACAATTGGCCTATTGGTGGAGACTATATTTATTATATTCAATGGCAAGGACTCGCCACCGAAGTCCGGATTGAACTGGATATCGGAACTGGGTACACGATTGTAGCGGATCATTTTACAGAAGCATACAAGACCATTACTACGTTTGGGCCAGAACCTTACGTAAGGATCACACCTTACGTAAACGGGGTACTGCGCACTTCGATGGCCGAGGTGTTGGAATCAGATGCTATCCATACGCCGCAGAATGTTGATATAGATGTGAGCGGTTTTGGCCTTGGTGTAACCATTACGGCATCGTGGGACGCCGTGACGGATGCTGTATCATACATTGTTTACTTGTATTCAGGCAGCACTGAGCAGGGGCATTTTTATACTGCGGGCACTTCTTATACTTTTGATAAAACCAGCGCGTCTCGGTCTTATGATGTCTATGTGGCGGCAGTTGATGCGGCCGGTTTCCGAGGTTTGGCCGGTCATGCTTCTTATTCACCACCAGCCGAAGAAGCGCCAACGCAGTCTGATTGGGAACTTTACGGGGGAGGACCATAATGTCAGACTTGAAAATTTCATGGGCTGCGGTTGAGAGCACTGAATACCCGGATCAAGTGGGCTATGTGATTTATGAACGTGTATTGGATTCTGCCGACCCGGATGATTCCAGCTTTGATCCGGATTTTGACCCCGCTACCCAAGGCACGGAAGTAGCGGTGCTTTACCCGCAATACCTTGGCGGAGACGCCTATGTCAGCGCTCAAACCTATGTGATTTTAAGTGGTTATGATTTGAGCCCCGGCAATTACTATTCTTTTAAAATCGCTGCTTGGAATCCATCGGTTACTTATGAAAGTCCGGAAGCATTGAATTGGTCAAGTGTGCTGGAAGTCGATACATGATTGCGCACAAAATGAAAGGAAGCATAGCATGAAATTCCTCCAGTTTCTTCTTAAATTGATCCTTTGCAAACCGGTCCTCCAGGCCATCGCAACCAAATTGGATGGCTATAAAACCGTGCTGGGCTTTGCTGGTTCGGGCCTACTGGCAGTGGTGTATTTCATTTACACGCTGTTTCCTGATATGATAGACCCATCCGTGGTAGATCCCAAAACCATAAACACTGCGTTGGAAGCTGCCGTAGGATCGTTTCTTGCTTTGGCATTTGGCGGAATGGGGCATAAAGTGATAAAAAAGAAAAGAAAAGAAGAAGACATTGAGCGGCAATTAGAAGAACTGAAAAAGAAGATTCAAGAATATGAACAATCCAACGGCACCATTACGAGTAATTACACGGAGTATGAACAACATTGAAATTCCACGATAAATGGGAAATCGACCCAGTGCGAGAAAAAAAGCCTTTGCGGATAGGGGTTACTCTTCCATTGGATCGTTACTGGTGGCGCAAATGGTTGCGTCGCGTTCATAAAACCCTAAGTAAGAGGAGGAAGTAAAATGCAGATTCTTCAAATGGTAAAGTGGATCTTGAGCATCGTGCCGGAAATCGCCAACATCATCGTCATGCTGGAAAAAACCCTGCCGCAAGCCAAGGTAGGCACGGAGAAGCTGGCAGCCTTGCGAGGGATTCTGCTGGCAGCCTACGAGGGGATCGATCTTGTATGGGGGTCCATCGAGAAGATCGTAAAGGTTCTGGTCGCACTGTGGAACAAATGCGGCTGGCCAGTAGAAGAAGAGGCGCCGCAGCCCCCGGCACCGTCCGATTAAATTAATTTAAAAGCGTTTGTTTGGCCGAATGCCCCTATCCGTTATTGGATAGGGGCATTGGATTTGGATGGGTATGGTTGGTGGGAGATTATGGAGGCGGATTTACAAACGCTCAACCCACAGCAGCACCAGCAGAACCGCGAGAACATTCAGCAATATTATTCCAATGAGATCCCAAAGCATATTCATGATCCTAGCGGAAAAAAATTCGTGCTGCAATTATATCATTCGTCGTATTGATGTCAATCCATTGGGAATCTTTTTCCAGTGGCAATCCATAGATTGGCAGTCGGTAGTGAATGAACCGGAGTTGTTCTAGTCCTTCTTGTTTTTCCAATTCCACCTGTCTGAGCCAATGAAAATGCCATAGCGATGTTTCGTTGAAAGTGTAAACCCCACAATGCCGATATGCATATGGAAACCAATGTCGTGTAAAGTACACCAACAAACACCCAGCGCCTCTGATTGCATAAACAGCGCTATCCGAATGTCGTTCCCTTTCGTACACGTCTCTGTATAAAGTACACATAAAAGGGCCGTCGTGCTTTGTAGGAACATTAAGCAGTTCCAATTTTTTCCAGGTTTCCTTGGGCACCGCAATATTATCGCCCTGGAAATTAATGGCGAAGTCCACGCCTTCCATCAGGTTTGGATATCGCTTCACTGCCACCGCGATTCTGTCCGTTCCGCAGTGGCAGTATTCTTCATCCGTTTCATTTGTTAAAACTAAATCAAATTTTACTGAACGATCAATGCCTTTCATCAACGCCGCCGCATCGGCCTTGGGGCAAACCAATACGGGCCGTTGCGGGCATTGTTCAATGGCTCGTTGGATTACCGTCTTGCCGCAAATGTCAATTAGCGGTTTGTTTGGCAGCCTGGATGAACCCAAACGCACGGGGATGAAAATTTGGTAATTCATTCTGCCCCTCTATTTTCCATTATTGTAGTGTCATTCTGTCAGCTTCTTTCATCAATGCACTTTCTTTTGATGCGTTTTCCGTTAATTTTGCTATCAATGCAACATAAAACAAGGGGTTATTTTGTTTAATATTTTCGATTAATGAAAATATTAATGCGGTATAGTGTTCAGTAGTGCCGTAACTTATTGTTTTATAGCCATTGTCGTGTTCAAAAGAAAACAAAAATGACGGCAATTCCTCAGCATTTTCCAGCTTTTCGTATATCTTATGCAGTTCTTTTAGTGTCATTTTTCTTCCTTCTTTATATTCAGCGTTCTTTGTTTCCTTCTGTTCGTTATTATTTTAACCACGCATTAATTTCCACAAAAATGATAATTAAAAATAATGATAATGCTGTCCAAATGCCTGTTTCAGTGTAAACACCAAAAATAAGGGCCAATGATAAAATCCATCGTATTATAGGTGTTCTCATTATTACTCCCCCTTAGGCCTCAAGGCGTCGCTGTTTTCACCTAAATATTTTTGAAGATTAGATAATCATTTCCGTCGAGCCAAACCGGCGAACACGCCCGACGGAAATGTTCCGTTTTTCCAGTTGGCCATCCCCTTTCTCATCAATGATATATTTTATAAACGCCGGTTATTCCCAAAACCGCCTGACCAGAAGCCAGCCAAGTGATGACATAAACCACGCCCATGCTTCCCACCACGTACTTTTGCGACGAAAAAACACAATACAAAGAAATGTCAAACTAATCCCAATGCCAACGGTGGATATTGTGGTGGGTGTCATTTTATTTTTCTCCAACACTTATTCAGCGTTTCGTTTTTGCATTCCGTGACTATCAGTATCCATTGGCTAATCACATTGTTCATTGTATTACTACATTTTCCGGCATTTTTGATTGAGATGTTTCTTCCTTTTCCTTGGCGCTTATTATGTAATCCAACAGCCTTAGTAATAACAAAACATGAATGTATCTATTGCCCCGCTCAATTTTTTTTATCAACGAAAAAATCAACGAAACATCGTGGGCGAAACTGCTTCGTCCAATGGTGGCAATGCTGCCTTTTTCTTCATAAGAAAATATGAACGAGGGATTCTTTTCATCATCTTTGATTGCATCCAATTCCATATATATTTTTTTCATTCTTTTTGTTGTTTTATTCATCGATCTTCTCCTTTCGCTGCCTTGAGTTTGGGTACCAGGAATCCGGATAGGAATCCGGAATCGAAACCCATCCCATGCCACCGCACCCGTGGCAGATAATGGTGTAGGCCGTGCTGTCCGCATTGACCTTTCCACTTCCTTTGCAAACCGGGCATATTTCTGCGTGTGCCATTTTAATAATCCTCCTTTTCGGACTCCTCCCCGATAATAGCTTTGAAGTGGTCCCATTCATCTGGAGTGGCATTGTAGTAGTTGAGCAATTCCGCAGTAAACCCGATCAGTTCTTGAAGTCTGGCCCCGGCTCGTTTGGCGCGTTCTGCTGCTCGGGTTGTCTTTCCCTCCGTCCATTTTTCCATGGCTTCTTCCACGACCTCGTTTACGGGCGAATAAACCAATTTATCTTCAGTCTTCATAACTTCCCCCTAAACAAATATTTAATCCTTTGCCGAAAGGAAGCATTTTTGTAAACAGACAATTCTATTTCCCTCGCTTCCAAGCACATCCAAGTCTTGTAGTAGGCGTTCTGCGTTGCGGTAAATCTTTTTTCCAAATCTTCCCAAGCTTCATACAATAACCCGAGAACATCCTGTGCTTGCTTTGAAGCGGCGACAACAACCTTTTCGCCATCTGGTCTGGTGAACTTTCTTCCTTTGATGAGTTCTACGCAAAACTCCGCTTGTGTTGGATCAACGCAATTATCGTAAACCTCAACGGGGTCCATATCTGTCTCGAAGAAATCAATGTTCTTAATTACAATCAATTTCTTTACCTCCGTCTATTAATTGTTTTCAGGCTCGGTCCCAACTCCCAAAAATGTTCGTCAACAAGCTGCGAATACTCGACTGGCAAATCTTTGGAGTGTTCTTTGATGTAATTGTATAGCTCCTGCAATTTAGTTTCGGCTTGCTCAGTTGTCATGATTCGCTCCGTCAGCATGTTTTCCTAGTCATCAAGCCACCCAAGATAATCAAGTGTGGCGATAATGTGTTTTTGCATATTTTCAGGAATATGGTATCTTTCGAACGCCTTGGGTAAAGAATCTTTGAAGGAAAGATTTGGGCTTCTTCTGCTTGCCGCCTTCCAATCCGCCAACATTTCCAGAATATCCAACAAATTCATGTCAGCAAACCCACCTTCATGAAAGCCGGTATGATGCCTGTTGTTACAATAGTGGTGATCAATGGCGGGCTTGATTGTATCAACACATTCTTGATATTCTGGACTGCCGTAATTGGCCTTTTTGAATTTTGGCCTTGTTTTTACAAAAGCATCAAACTCGAATTCTTCCAGCTTTGATCTATCGTGTTTAACGCCACGTTGCTCAAGATCGGATCTCATAACAGCAAGGTTTTCTGCAACCTCGGAAATATGCCGCAAAATGTCAGTTAAAACTTCAAGTTCTGTATTCATGCTTTTATTCCTTTAACCAGTTGGATGTCTTTTTCTAATTAACAACTTCAAGTTCGTCATTCCTTCCTATCTTAGGAGTCTTCCAATGCACTGTTAAGTGCTTCGCAAAGTGTATCTCGAAATCTCACGTCTTTGGGGCTACTGCTGCTGCCCAAGTCGCCGTAAAGAGGGCTGCACACAGTCCGTTTCAACCAATGAGCTTCTTCTACGCTCATTTCAAGCGTAACCTTTTTTGTTAAATCAACTTTCATAAAGCCTCCTTTTAGTTTTGCTGACGGGCCGGGATTCCCCGCCCCGGCTCCTGCTATGCGGTCACCGCCGTCAGCAAATTGCTACATCCAATGACCATATCGCGCATCATGCGGCAACTTGGGCACATCGTCCCACGTAAACGGAAGCTCCAGTTGAATAGGTGGAGCCTTTCGGGCATTGATCATGCGAAAATGTATATGAAATAATTTCAACCACTGCTCTTGTTCCGATTTTGAAATAGAAACAAAGTCTTTGGCGATATGAGCGCTCATCGTCCCACCTCCACCACGTTATCCGCAGCCTCTGCCAGCTTTTGCGAGTGCGTTACCATAATAAACTGCACTCCGGCCTGTTCCGCTATTTCTCGTAGCACCTCCCCAGCTACGGGGTGTAAGTCTTCCTGCAAAAACCTGAACGGCTCATCCATCAACATAATGGGCCGGGGCCTGGGTCGCAATTGGCCCCACAAGGCCACCCTAAGCCCCCAGGCGGCCACTTCGACCGGCCCACCACCCGCTAATAGCTGCCCACTTGGCAATACCGGTTTAAAGCGCTGTCCTGAACGTTCGAATTGTATTGTAGCATCTATGGTGCCACGAGCAGTAGGTGTAAATTCAATCACCACCCGGTACGGATCAGGAAATACCGAACGCAATGCGTGAGAAGCCACTGAAGACAGTCGTGCGGAGATTCGTTGCTGCAACGATTCGCCCACAGTAGTTACAATTGTCATGGCGGCTTCGCACAAACGCTTTTGCCGCATGGCTTCCTTGCGATTGTCCAGCGCTTCGGCCTTTTGTGCTTCGTACACGCTGCGTCTTCCGGCAGCTTCGGCTACTTTTGTTTTCAACTCCGCGAGCCTATTCACCGGCCAACTCCTCGATCTCATCCAACAGTTTGTTCAATTCCACCTGCACTTTTTCCAACTCTTTTTTCCACTTGTTTACTACCTTTTGTGCTTTGGCTCGGTCTTTGGTCTTGGTCAGCTTTTCTAGTTCATCCTCCAACCCTTCGATGCGTCCCCAAAGTTGATCGACATTACTCTGCGCTTCCGCCAACATTCGTTCATATTTTTGAATTCGCTCTAGTTTATCCATTTTCATTATTCCCCCAGTATCTTCCTTTGGACTTCCGCCCGTGTTTTGCGTTTCCGGAAATAGGTTTCCAACGCTGATCTAAAATCCAATTCATCTCCATCCACTGCCGCATCCAACAATTCGCCCACAGCTTCCAAGTTTCCCGCCCATGCCGCAGCTAATTCTTCCTTGGAAGTGTCTATCACTGCTTTTGGATTATACGGTGGCTCTGCCCGCTCCACCTGCCCATCTTCGTAGTAATAGAACCCTGGTGCGTGAGTCTCAGTCGTGCGCTGCCGTGTCATGCTGCCGGGGTTCACCAACCAGCGCCCCTTGTACTCTTCTACAAAAGGTTGATGGTTATCTCCGGTGACGATCAGATCGTACTGTGGAAATTGCTTGAGCAGTTTCTTGGCCATTGTCGCTGATTCTGCTTGTCCCGGATATGTAGCATCCTTTGGGTCCTTTAGCACCATTAAATGAGCCACTGCAACGCGGGCTTTTTTCTGGCTTTTTTGTATCTTTTCGCCCCAAGCGAACCCTGCTACGTGATCTATACAATTTCGCACTGCGCCTGCTGCTAATAAAACGCCTAAATTACTGCGGTGAAGTTGATTCAACTGGTGGTATGGCAAATCATGCTGCCCTGGAATTACAAATATCGGGACATTGGACCATTTATTAAAAACATTGATAACCCGCCAAAACATCCAGGAAGGCCAGCCCGTGGCTCGGTGGCAAATATCTCCCGCCATTAAAACAGTGGCGTGTTTTTTGTCCGCAAACTCAAGGATAAAAGACAATTTCTTGAGTTGGGTATCCACCCATTCGTCGGTGCTTTCCGCTCGACATAACGGCTTGTCCGGCCGTAGGTGCAGGTCCGCACAGCAGACATATCGCATTTTGTTATTCCTTTCTTATGAATCATTCTTTTAGCGGCATGGCGTTTTCCATGTCGAGCATCTGCTGCCATAGGTCGGGAAAGTGCCGGCGTAGAGTTCTCAGCTCTCCAAGACGCTGAAGCGGGCAACAGAAACACGACACGCGGTCCCACGGTAAAAACACCCCTATTTCATTTCAAGCCACTCCCTGATAATCAGCGGGATAAAGTCGTCAAAGTCATCCACTTCGCTGACCTTTATTCCCCAGGTTGCCATCCGGCGCAATAGCGATAGCGGGACAACATGGATGGCCGATAGGCCGGGAAGTGCCATAGACTCGTTAAGATCGATAGCCGTTCTGTTGTCTTCGTAGTGCAACTTGCAGGGCAATAACTTTTTCATTTAATCACCTTCCCTGATCTGCTGCTACTGCCTCCATGCCATGCTTGTACCCGTGCATGAACGCCATCAGATAGTGAAACCCGATCCTGGCAATCTCATCCCCTGCCGCGCCGTGAGTCTCAAGCACTTGGCGGATGTGCTGCCAGTGGTGATCTGCGAGCTTCGCTGCCGTCAGATAGTGAAACCCGATCCTCGTAATCTCGTCCTCTGT
>Ga0209834_10000979_pt1 | contig 16566 bp, 18 predicted proteins | sample Mar14236cmmetaG_FD_184134 | JGI IMG/M metagenome (GOLD analysis project Ga0209834, IMG submission 184134) | Marine hydrothermal vent microbial communities from Guaymas Basin, Gulf of California to study Microbial Dark Matter (Phase II) - Marker... ...
ATTTTCCACCAGCGCCTTCTGCTGATGTTCGAGTAATTCAAGAAAGGTTTCGAAAAGAGCCGCTTCCTTTTCCAGGGTCTCAATCAGCTCCCTAACCAGTTCAGAATTTGAACTATTTTCATTATTTTTTTTCGGCATATTAATTATTCTCTTTAGTCCCTCGGGTTATTCGTAATATTTTTGCTTACTCCCGACCGTGTCTATTACCATCCTGACGTAGTTCTGTGTTTCCGGAAATGGGGGAATGCCGCCGTATTTTTCCACCCGCGACGGGCCCGCATTATAGGCTGCCAGGGCATCCTCGATATTTCCGAAACGATCTATCATCTGCCTTATATATTTGGTTCCGCCCTCGATATTCTGCTCTGGATCGAAAACATCCTCGACACCCATCTCGGCCGCCGTGGTATCGGTGAGTTGCATCAATCCCTTTGCCCCGGCGTGCGAAACCGCCTTCGGATCGCCGCCCGACTCGGTCATGACGACCGATTTGATCAGGTCAGGATCGATTTTATATTTTTGCGAAATCTTTTCGATCAGCGAGTCATAGCCGGTCTGATCGATTTTAGAATTATTTTTTTTCACCGGACCGGCCGGTTCGGATTCAACCGTATCATTTGCTTTGACCTCAATATACCTTGTCTGGGGTATCACGGACTGATCGAGACTATTTTGAGTCTGCCCCGATCCGTATCTTGTTTCAAGAACGTGAACCATCGAATTATATATTGAAGTGGCGATACTGCGATCGGAAACTCCGGCCATTTTCCCGGCCAGTTCCTGATCGAACATCTGTGTGTAAATATCCTTCCCCAGTCCACCCCCGAGGCCGACCTCTTTGTCTTCATCCGCCTTTGGTATAGCGCTCCGCATGGCCTTGAGAACCTGATTCAAAAACAGTGATTCCATGTCTTTGGCCGCCTTGAACAAACGTTTTTTCTCGGCTTCAAGACTCGGTTTCTGTTCCAGCGAAATATTTTTATTTTCATTTCGCTCGATGCCGTATGCGCTTGCATTAATATTAATATTCATATTCTTATATTATCACCAGCTCGGCTCTCAATGCGCCGGCCTGTTTTAAAGCTTCAAAGATCGCGATTATATCACGAGGGGCCGCCCCGATCGAATTAAGAGCGGCGGCGACGTCGGACAGCGCCACGGTCTCCTGAAAATGTATCACGCGGGCTTTCTCGCTGTCGACCGCCAACTGATACTCGGATGTGACAACCGTCTCACCGTCGGAAAAAGGCTGCGGCTGTGATATTACCGGAAATGATTTGATGTTTACATTGATATTTCCATGCGCGATGGCAACCGGCGCAATGGAGACATTGTTGCCGGCCACTATGGTCCCGGTCCGTTCGTTTATAATCACCCGGGCGGCCTGATCCGGGATTATTTCCATCTGTCCGATATCGGCTATAAACTCTCCCCTGTCGTTGGGATAAGAAAGAGAATCAGGTACGACCACTCGAATTGTGGAAGCATCTTCGGTATAAGCGGTTTGTCCGTATTTAATGTTTATTTTCCTTGTCACAGCCGCCGCAGTAGCATAATCAGCGGACCTTAATGTAATCAGTATGTCTTTGCCGTTGCCGGCTGTCTGCATCTGTCGATCGACTTTGGCGCCGTTTGGTACCCTGCCGACCAGTGTATAGTTATTGACGATTTTATTTCCATCATCGACCTGGACATTGAAACCGCCGATAGACACCGGTCCCTGCGCGGTGGCATAGACATCGCCATTGACAGTCGAAAGCGGGGTCATAAGCAGGGTTCCCCCCTGCAACGAGGAGGCATCACCCACTGAAGACACGGTCACATCAATCCGGTCGCCGACGCGATGATTCGAGGATAGCCGTGCGGTTACCATCACCGCCGCGGCATTCTTTACTTTAAGCTCGTCGGCATCGACAGTCATACCCATTCGCTCCATCATGTTGGCCAGCGATTGCCGGGTAAAGGGAACGCTTTTACTGTCACCGGTACCATCGAGACCGATAATGAGGCCGTAGCCGATTAAATCGGTTTCGCTTTCGGTGTTCATTCGGGCGATATCTTTGATCCGTACCGAGGCGTCGGCCGGAAGGCCGTAAATGTTCAAAATCAGTGCCAGAAGCCAGATCAGTATGGTCGGCAGTGATATGGAAGTGCTGAATAATACTTTCATGACACCCTCCTAAAACAGCCAGTTGAGAAAGCGCATGACTATACCGGGGCGGCTGGCAGTACTGGCCGCTCCCTTGCCGGTATAGGTTATTTCGGCATCGGCGATCTTGTATGATTCGACCGCGTTGGCGGCGGTGATGTCCCGCTGACGAACGACACCGGTCAGGGTCATGGTTTCCCTGTCCTTGGAAATGCCGATGGTACGGCTTCCTTTAATGATCAGGTCGCCGTTTTCTCTGACCGCCACCACAGTCACCGACATTTTTGCCCGAAGATTCTGGTTTCGGAGATTTTCACCTTTGCCGTTGAAGCTGTTGGAACTCTCGGCTTCGGCGCCAAAAAGCGGGATGAAATCGAGTTTGCCGATTCCCGGCCCTCCTGATGTCGAGGATTCGCTGTCTTTCTCCGTCTTGGTTTCCGCTTTTGTGGATGCCATCGAGTTTTCATAGATCAAGACAGTCAAAATATCACCCACCCTGTGAGCTTTGATGTCGGTAAACAGTGACTGCGACTGCCCGAAATCACCCGCCCAGACGCGCAGGGAAAATGGAAGCAGAAGCATTATCACGGTCAGGATTATGATTCGTTTAATTTTCATTTGCTCACCTCAATGTGTATTTACCTGCACTGTTTCCCGATCGATTATGGTGCAGGCTATTATCTTCCTGGATTGGCTGTTCCGGACCCTGATCGATTCCCCGATATAGCCGGCTTCGAGAGCCGTCCCGCGGGCGGTGATCTCCATCGCCTGTGTCCTGTACATAATGGATACTTCTTTACCCGAAACTACGGCCGGGATCACCTCGATCAATCCCGAAGTTAAAATCTGATCTTTTCCAATATTTTTTTTGGCCCAGCATTCGGCCAGTTGAGCCGGGGAATTCACTATCTTTTCGGTCAGATAGGTTGTTTCCACCCGTTTTAATTGATATTTATTCGGCATGATAATGTCATGCCGCCTGATTTTATCGGTGGTCACCAGCGCATTTTCGAACCAGCTGATCCGAATGCGGATCTGGCCAGATTTTACCTCATCACCGTTTTTATACAGAGTGACTTTCAGGGGTATCAGGCCCCTCGGTTCGGAATTGCTCATCGGATTGATCTCAAGACTGTCATAATCACCAGGCTCGGCTTTTATCCTGTTTTTGCGAAATTCAATTTCCACCCTTACCGGATCGAGATCATAATAGGAGATGATACCGTTAATCATATCACGATTCAGGTCATCGTCTGCCATTGTATCGATCGACACCACCATCAGCAGAGCCGCCAGAGCAAGAGTAATCAATCGGTCTTTAAGCATCAATCAGGCATCCCTATCTTTTAAGATTGTTCGAAATCTGAAGCATGTCTTCGCCGGTCTGGATAACCTTGGAGTTCAATTCGTAGGCCCTCTGAGCAACAATCATGTTGACCATTTCATCGACGACCTTGACATTCGAGATCTCCAGATATCCCTGATCGAGTTTTCCGAGGCCATCCTGGGTTGGGTTACCGAGAATAGGCGATCCCGATGCGGAAGTCCGATTATACAGGTTATGACCTGCCGCTGACAGTCCGGCCGGATTGATAAAGCGGGCCAGCTCGAACTGCCCGATCGACTGCGGCTCATCACCACCGACGAGCAGTACAGAAACGTTGCCGTCAATCGAGATCGACACCGAGGTCGCATCTTCGGGAATAGTCATTTCCGGGTAGAGATAGAAACCGTCGGCATTGACGATCTGTCCCTCGGCGGACATTTTGAAGGCGCCGTCGCGGGTGTACGAAATCGATCCGTCAGGCATCTGAATCTGGAAAAAGCCGTCGCCCGAAATGGCGACATCGAGAGCATTTCCGGTATTCTGGAAATCACCCACCGAAAACTCCCTGACAGTCGCTACCGGTTTAGTGCCGTAGCCGATATCGAGACTGACCGGAACACTGGTCCCGGTTGCGGTCGAAGTGCCGGCCTTGCGAAAGTTTTGATACAGGACATCCTGAAATTCCACACGGCTTCGCTTGAAGCCGATGGTGTTCACGTTGGACAGGTTATTGGCTATATTGTCCACGTTCATCTGCTGTGCAGTCATGCCCGAGACTGCGGTGCGCATTGCTTTTAACATGATCTATACTCCATTACTATAAATTTCTATCTGACCCGTCCGACGTTGTTGATCAGTTTTTCCAGCGATTCATCCTGGGCCTGGACCGATTTGGCATCGGCTTCAAAATTGCGGTAAGAGATAATCATATCGACCATCTCCTTGACGACGTCGACATTGGATGATTCCAGGTATCCCTGCCGGATTCTAAATTCTACCGCCTGTGTGATTTGGGCCTCATCCGGAATTCTAAATTCACCGGTGCCGGTTTTCTGAAGGACGGTTTTGTCTTCGATATCGACCACCTGTATGGCCGCCACATCAGCCTGATCGACCTGAACCTGTCCCGACTCCGAGACAGACAGCTCGCCTCCGCCGACATTGATGGGGCCGCTGTCGCTCATAAGCCGATTACCATTTGAATTGACCAGATAACCGTCGGAGCTGACCGATAAGTTTCCTGATCGTGATAAAACATTCTCGCCTTTCTCTGTCTGGAAGACAAAAAAGCCGTTACCCTCAAGCGCCAGGTCGAGCATATTGCCGGTACGATCGAAGTTTCCCTGCTCGAAAGTGGTATAAACCTGATCAATCATCGGCGTCTGCCAATCTGTCTGACGCGGGATGTGTCTGGCCTGGGCGCGCGACAGTTCCCTGGTGAAAACGGTGTCGCGTTTAAAACCGGGCGATGATGCATTGGCGAGATTATTGGCGATGATCTCCTGCTTTTTGATGCGCGGGATCATTGCCGATGCTGATTTGTACAATCCTTTAATCATAATTATACCACTCCGACACATTTATAAGCAATGCTTGTGCCGCAATTATACAGGGTGGATAATACGGCTGTAACACAATGGCGGATGGGGACATAGACGATCGCTGTAAATTGTTGTTTTTTGAAAATAAGTAAGAAAGCGGAAAATATTTCCTAAGGAGGCAGTTAGTCGTTTCCAAGCAAACCATTTCGCAGGATTGGTTGCAAGAACTTTCACAAAGATTAATTTTGCCCGTTTTTCGCTTGCAACCGGGGACCGGACATACTATCTTAAAAAAAGTTTAATTGTTGCCGCTTAAATAGTTACTACGCGTTGGGTGTTTTTTTGATCTGGACTTTAAATATCTAATACTTTCGCATCTCTTTTGCTGTAATTGATAATGCACAAAAGGATGTACACTATGAGAACTGCCAAATTTACTTTATTATTGATTTTGTTGCCGATGCTGGCGTCGGCCATCACCGATCCGGGTGAAGTAGACACTTTGCGTATTGAATCATCGACCGGTCTCCCCGGCCGCACCTGCACCGTCCCGGTCTATTTTTATAACGACGAGACTCTGTATGGTCTTGAAGTGGTGATGGAGTACCAGCCGGAATATCTTGCTCTTGATTCCTTTTCGCTTGTGGGCGGGAGAATCGAGAATTATGAGTCACCGTTCACCCTTTCTTTTATCGACTCCGCTAATCTTATGGATTTTTCCTTTATGCCCAATTTTATTACCAGCGATGATTCCATACCTCCCGGCAATGGTTTGCTGGGGACTTTACATTTTACCATCCAGCCGGTTGCCGGAGATGTTACGACGACCATCAACAGCGGTTCCTGGCCGCAGGTTATAGGCGGCAATAGAAGTACCATATTTATTGCCGAACAGACACAGTCTATAACCCCGTATTTTTCTTCCGGCGAAGTATATATCCAGGAGGCCCCGCCGAGCATTGACTCGATATGGGTGGAAGAAGTCACCGGCATTCCCGGTCAGAGCGTGGTGGTCAATGTATTTGCCTACAACCAGGAAGATATAAAAGCGGCCTATCTGGCCCTGCATTATTCTTCGACCGATTTGCTGTATAATACAACCATTTACAACGGAACCCGCGGGGATATTGCCTTCACCAAGCAAACCAGCCTGAATGATCAGTCAATGCTAATCAGCCTGATATTCGATGACGCCGCGCCATTGACAGGCGGCAGCGGTTCGCTGGCAAAAATCGTTTTCGATATCCATGCCGAGGCCGCCGAAGATACGGTAGTGATCGATTCGATCACGTATCTTGGCGTGCAACCGACGCAATTTATACTTACCGATGATCTCGGCGCATTGACATTCACGCCTTATTTTACGCCGGGTCATGTTGAAATTCAATCGATGACCGATGTGGATAACATTACGGCCGAAGTGCTTCCCATTCAATTCGCACTGGGCCAGAATGTGCCCAATCCATTTAACCCGGCCACACGAATTTCGTTTGATCTGCCGCAGGCTTCAGATGTGCAATTGAATGTATTCAATATATTGGGACAAAAAGTGCGGACGCTGGTGAATGATTTTATGCCGGCGGGTACGCATGAAGTAATATTTGATGGAAAGGGAGATCAAAATCAGCCACTGGCATCCGGTGTATATTTTTATCGGATAAAAGCCGGAGAATTCCGCCAGAGCCTTAAGATGACTTTGATGAAGTAGAGATTTTGATTACGATATTACATCGTATCATCCCAAAAGCTCCCGAGCCTGCCGGGAGCTTTTACTATATGCAAGCATCTGTGAAGCGATCTCGTCCTGTTCCTTCTGGAGGTTCAATTCGACATCTTTCCGGTAGCTGTCGAACTTGTTTTCTTTCAGCTTTTCGAATGTTTTTTTCTCCCGGGCGGCTTCGACCAGTTCGCGTCTTTTCTCTTCCTGGTCTTTTTTATATGCCTTAAGGAGTTCCAGTCCTCCCAGTTCCTTCTTTTTGAGAAGCAAATAATATCTTGAATAGGACGACATCATGGGTATATCCAATCCGCCGCTCAACCGGCGGCGCTGATTGTTTTGCGTATCCGTTCGGATATTGTCCAGCGCTTTCAGCTCAGATTCCTGGTCGACCACCTTGCGGACGGCCATTCCGAATATTTTCTGCTTTTCTTTTTCTGCGTGGGCTTTAAGCTGCAGTATTCGCTCCAGCCGGAACCGAAACTTTTTCATCTTTACCCGCCTCGTCTTCGTCGGTTTCCATTATTTGAGATAATTCGGCCAGTGCATTTTCGAAGTCACAATGTTCTTTGATCGCCTGACGAAAACACCGATTTATAAGGTCGATTTTTGAGATGGCGTAATCAATTTTGGGCGATTTCCCCTTTGCATAAGCGCCGATATTTATAAGATCTTCGGCCTCACGATAAGTCGCTACCGTCTCGCGGACCCTGCCGGCCAGTTCAAGATGCTTTTCATCACAAACATCGACCATCAATCGGCTGATCGAATCAAGAATATCGACTGCCGGATATTGATTCAGCGATGCCAGTTTTCGTGAGAGGGTGATATGACCGTCAAGGATGGATCGAACGGCATCGGAAATCGGCTCATTGAAATCATCTCCTTCGACAAGCACCGCGTACAGACCGGTGATCGAGCCTTTTTCATTGGTGCCTGCTCTCTCCAGGAGACGCGGCAACAGGGCAAATACCGACGGCGTATATCCTTTGGTGGCCGGGGGTTCTCCGACCGCAAGACCGATCTCGCGCTGGGCGATGGCAATTCGGGTCAGCGAATCCATCAGGAGCATGACATTCATTCCCTGATCGCGAAAATGCTCGGCGATGGCGGTGGCGACAAAGGCGCCCTTAATCCTGACCAGAGAAGGCTGATCGGATGTGACAACCACCACGACGGAGTTTTTCAGACCTTCCGGGCCGAGGTCTTTCTCTATAAATTCGCGGACCTCTCTCCCCCGCTCACCCACCAGTGCAATGACATTTACATCGGCAGTCGATCCGCGGCTAATCATACCCAGCATGACTGATTTACCGACACCTGACCCGGCGAAAATACCCATTCTCTGCCCCCGGCCGCAAGCGGCCATGAGATCGATGGCTTTAATACCTGTTCGAATGGGCTGAGATATTCGGCTTCGTTTTAAAGCATGGATGGGAGGGGCGTCTATGGCCCTGTGCTTTGTGCACATAAGCGGACCCTTGCCGTCAATGGGCTGACCCAACCCGCCAAGAATACGTCCAATCAACTGCTCTCCGACAGGGACTCGAAATCTTTCCCCGGTCGATATAACTGTCGAGCCGGGAGTAATTCCCGATACCGATCCATAGGGCATCAGAAGAATGCGGTTATCCCTGAATCCAACCACCTCGGTTTTTATTTTTTGCGATGTTTCCGGGTTCTCAATCTGGCATAGATCACCTATCGAAACTGCCGGGCCGATAGATTCGATAACCAATCCGATTATCTGGACCACGCGTCCCGTCTGCTTGATGGTACCGGCACGCTCAATGCGATCGGTATAAAGGTCGTATGGGATGGTAATCACGACGGATCCTCAAATGTGTTGAGTTCCTCGGCAATTATATCAAGTTGCGAATCGACCCGGGCGTCGATATCCCCGGTGGGTGTCTCGATAAAACATCCGCCGTACCGCACCCTCTTATCCGGCTCAATCGCGATTTCTTTGACGACGGTCGAATCCCCCTTGAAGCGGTCGATCTGTTGTTCGATTATTGGCAGATGATCCGGATGGACCTTGATTATTATCTTTGATTTATCGACCAGTTTCTCTATGGTTCCGGCAATGATTCCGGCCGTCACCTCGGGATCGACCCGGGCGGTTTCGAAAGTGACTTTACGGGCGATCTGGAGCACCAGTTCCAGAATTTTCCGATGAGCCTCTTCATATAAGGCTTCCCGTTGAGAAACAGCGTCTTTAATAAGAGTATTGAAGTTGTCGATAACCTGTTGGGCCTCTTTATGGCCCTTGTCCAGTCCCTGCTTGTGTCCGTCTTTAAAACCCTGATTATACGCCTGCTGTCTTTCTCGTATAAGATGGTTATCTATTTTCAGCAGCTCCTGGATGGGTATCATTTTTTTACCTTCGATGGTTGTAATCACATTAATATCCATGAAGGTTGTGGCCAGTTTTTTTTCGGCCGCCCGGTCCGCTTCGATATCGGCGCGGTATTCACCTATTATGACTTTTTCATTACGCACCGGGCTGTGAAACAGCTTAGACAATGACATCCTCCTTGCCGCCTCGTCCGGAAATCACCACCTGCCCTTCTTCCTCGAGATGACGGACCGCCTCGACAATCCGCTGCTGTGCGGATTCCACATCGGAGAGCCGCATCGGACCCATAAATTCCATTTCTTCTTTGATCATGACGGCAACACGCTCGGAAACATTGGAATATATCTTCGAACGCACTTCTTCGGAGGCCGCTTTAAGGGCGATGGACAGGTCTTTTGTCTCGACTTCTTTAAGGAGTCGCTGGATGGAACGATCATCGAGAAGCACCAGGTCATCGAAAACAAACATCATATTTTTTATTTCGCCGGCAAGATCCGCATCATCCGCTTCAATCGATTGGAGGATGTTCTTTTCAGCCGAGCTTTCAATTAGATTGAGTATCTCAGCCATAGTCTTGGCTCCTCCCGACACCGATAAATCGCCGGCATGACCGGTATCGAAATGTCCCTCGAGTGTCGATTCGATTTCTTTGAGCACTTCCGGTGAAATCTTTTCCATGGTAGCGATTCGCAGAGCAACTTCCGATTGCAGTTCCGAGGGGAGTTCCGAGAGAACCCCGGCCGCCTGATGAGGCGCCAATTGCGACAGGATCAGGGCAATAGTCTGTGGGTGTTCGTTTTGCAGGAAGTTTATCAGCTGGCGGGAGTCGATATTTTTGAGCAGATTGAATCCCGAGGTACGGAACGAGGATTCGAGCCGTGCCAGAATCTCCTGGGCCTTCTTGATACCGACAGCTTTTTCGAGTATCTCTTTGGCAAAATCGACACCGCCCTGTGATATATACTGGCGGGCCATAAATATCTGGTAGCACTCAGTGATAACCTGCTCTTCGATATCCGAGGGGACATCACCCAGGTTGGCGATTTCAACCGTGATTTTTTCAACTTCCGGTTCGGCAAGGCCGCGAAGCACAAGAGCTGAAACCTCTGTTCCAAATGCAACCAGGGCAATGGCCGCTTTCTGCAGTGATGTCAATTCTTCGTATTTCATGACCCCACCTCATCGATCATCATGGTCTTTATGACTTTGGCCAGTTCCTCTGGCCGATCTTTGGCGGCGCCCTGCATCTGGTCGATCAGCTTGGGCTGCCGTTTTTCCGGCTCGACCACCGGAACATCTCTATTAACCCCTTCTCCGCCGGCTGCGGCACTGGCAGCAGTTTTCCCCTGTGGCGTCGTCGATACGATCCGGCCGAGCGACATGAAAAGCTTTTTGACCTTTTTCCTCAGGTAAAGGAATGCAACAACCGCCAGCAGAACCATGCCCACCTTGCGCGCTATTTCGTAGTAAAATTCCTGCTTATATATCTGGTCAAGCTTATCCTGTTCAAACTGCATCGAGGAATTATCGAAGGCGATATTCATGACCTCGATTTGATCGTTGCGGTCACCATCAAAACCGACGGCGTTTTTGACAACCGCCGAAAGACGGTCGATATCTTCCTGGGAACGGGGTTCATAGACAAGTTCCGTCCCGCCGCCTTCTCCCTCGACCTCTTTATATATACCATCGACCAGCAGGGCGATAGAGAGCCGTTTGATGTTGCCGACCGAATTGATAATGTGTTCCACCGTTTTATTGATTTCATAATTTGTAATCGATGATTCAACCCGACTGTCATCGGTACTCTCGTTGACTTCTTCGGTCTTGTCCGCCATCTGTTTGGTCTCTTCAGTTTTTTCTTCACTCCTGATAACCGAGGAGTTTGGGTCATATAATTCCGAGGTTGTTTCGACCTGCTGGAAATCAAGTTCGGCGGTTACGCGTACTATTGTCTTACCTCTGCCGATGACGCCATCGAGCATTGACTGCGCCTTTTTCTCGAGATAACCTTCGACATTTTTGCGAACCTCGAGCTGGGATGATGTCAGTCCGGCAAGCACATCGGATTCACTTTGCGATGTCAGCAGGTTGCCGTTGTAATCGATGATCGAGATATTTTCGGGTTTAAGACCCTCAACCGATGAGGCCACCAGATGTGTTATCCCGGCCAGTTGAGATTTACTCAGTCCTGACGGGTTTTTCAGCTTCAGGACTACCGAGGCTGTTGCTTCTTTTTGGTCTTTGGCAAAAAGTCGATCTTTTGGCATGACTATATGCACCCTTGCCGCCTGGACATCGGACAGTTGCATGATGGTGCGCATCAACTCGCCCTCGAGGGCACGCCGGAAATTGAGATTCTGCAGAAACTCGGTCATGCCGAGATTGGACTGGTCAAAGATCGAATATCCAATATTACCCGAGCGCGGCAGGCCATGGGAGGCCAGCGAGATTCTCACCTTGTAAACATCGCCGGACGGTACCGAAACAGTCCTGCCACCGTCGGATAATTTAAAGGGAATGTTCTGTTCAGTCAGGTACTCCGAGATCTCCCCCGCCTCGGATGCTTCCAGGTTGGAATAGAGGGCCGAGTAACTGACGCTGCTGACCCAGTTTGTCATGACCATAGCACCGACAATGATGCCGGCGATGACACCGATCAGCATAATCGCCTGACTGGGCGACATGGCTCGAATAAAATTTGAAATATTTGTAAAGAGATGTTTGAAGTATTCCATCGCAAATCCTATTTATTTGTTCAGCCAAATCCTATGGCTATGCCGATGAAATCCTACATCGGCATTTGCATTAACGTTTTATATGCATCAACCAGTTTGTTACGAATCTCGAGTAACAGATCGAGTGCGATTCCCGCTTCTTCGGCGGCAATCATGACCTGGTGCAAATCGGCCGCATCTCCTGTGGCCAGCAGTTCCTGAGCCTTGGCGGCATCGAATTGGAGATCATTAACAGAATTGACCAGATTGTTGAACAGATCGGTAAAACTCGCCTTGTCCACAGATGGATCCAGCGCCTGATTTTTCTGAGTTTTTTCGATCAGACCGGGAACGATCCGATTTATCTGTCCAACACCGGTGCTCATAACTTCACATCCACCAGGCTTCCTTTGACCGTCATTTCGGACGCGCCGTTTTTAGCATAGGTGCCGTTCTCTGCCTCGGAAGCGCTGTATTTTTCGAAAGCCATCTGCATCGCCTGCTTCTCCTCGGCGGAAAGCATATCGACAAATGTTCCGGGTTTCAGATGTACAGCCAGTTTCGAACCGACACGACCGATCTGGTCGGTGATATTGACACTTTCTGTTTTGGCGGTCTGTGTCGTCTTGCTGTCGACATTCTGGCGATTTTCGGCCTGGGGCCGTTCCATCGCCTGACGGTAACTGTTAATTCCTACTGGATTGACTTTCATGGTAATTACCTCACATCCTATATATCGAGCGCGTTTCGGGCCATTTCTTTGGCCGCCGAAATCGCCATGGTATTTGCTTCATAAGCCCTCGAGGCGGACATCATATCAACCATCTCGTTTATAATCTCGATATCCGGCATCTTGACAAATCCGTTCTCGTCGGCATCGGGATGACCGGGATCATGCACGATACGGAAACTCGAAGCAGGATCCTCAACTGTTTCGCCTTCGACCCGGGAAATCTCGGTTTCCTCGATCGATGTCTTCCGTGAACCGGCGATATGGTTACTGTGAGTGCGGGACAATTTCGAACCGGCCCGCGACAGATGCGTTTTAAAGGGCACGTTATCGGTATTCTCATTCACGACCACACGCCGGCGGCGATACGGTCCGCCTTTCTCGGTACGGGTGGTCTCGGCATTGGCTATGTTTTCGGCCACCGCATTCATCTTCTGCCGCTGGAGACTTAAGCCGGTGGCTGAAGTCTCAATGGCTGTAAATATTCCTGACATGACATTAAACCTTTATGCTATTTGCTTTTTATCGCATTACTCAAAGCCGCAAATTTTTTGGCCAGCAGTTTAGCGCCGACACTGAAGTAAATCTGGTTGGTTGCCAGATTCGCGATTTCCTTATCGACATCGACATTATTGATCCCGTTTATTTCTCGGGAATTATCAACCTGTATTTCCGGCCCGCGGTCTCTCGACGAGCCCAGCGGAATGTGCGCCGGGTCGGTCAGTTTGGCCTGGATATGATTATCCCCGCCCACTGCCTTTTTCAACTCGTCGTGGAAATCAATGTCCTTGCTTTTGTAATTCGGTGTTGATACGTTCGAGAGATTCCCCGCAATCAGTTTATGCCGTAGAGAAGACAGATTGAGAAACTGCTTGAACAGCGGAATCCCGCTTTTATCAATCACCGCTTTTTGTATAATATTTGACATAGCTTTACCCGAACTGACGTAAAGCAAGGCGGATGCCAAAACTATTGATGTCGTATAAGTAGCTGTTATGCCATGAGATATGATTTCGCACCCGACTGTTTGCCGGTCGGGGCTGGAAAAAATTATCCTTGTGGATAGAGAAAACTTTTCCGAAGGAATTATTCTTAGGGATTATAAAAGCCCGAGGTCGGTTCTGCCTGTGTCATCTCCATTGTCAGGATAACTATATCGACACGACGATTACGGGCGCGGTTTTCAATAGTATTATTGGGTTTGAGCGGACGATACTCACCATAACCGAGCGCCGAAATTTCATTGGGGCCGACGACCTTATTATCGATAAAATACCGGACGACCTCAGTGGCACGGGCCGATGAAAGCTCCCAGTTAGACGGATATTTGACGGTGTTGATCGGGACATTATCGGTATGTCCTTCGATACGAACATGATTGTCGATCCCCTTCAAATGCTGTGAGACAATCTCAAGAACCGATTGTGCCTGCGGTTCGAGTTTGGCGGAACCCTGTTTGAAAAGAGCCGATTCGACAATATGGATGACCAGGCCGCGCTCGCTCATCTCGGTGGTGATCGGTTTATCATCGCCTTTTTTGCGCGAATCCTCCTCGATCATTTTACCAATAGACATCAGGTGGCCGATATCCATTACACCTTTGCCGCTGGTAACGCCAATATCGTTGCCGCGCTTGATGGCAATACTACCGCCTTTGAGTGCGCCGGATAACGCCCGTGACATCTTGCCGAATTTCTTGGCATCGACCTGTGACATGGAATACATGACAATGAAGAATGCCAGCAGCAGGGTGATCAGATCGGCATAGGTCAATAGCCACCGGTCAAGGTTTTCATTATCCTCGCCTCTTTTACGCCGGGCCATCATAATTTACTCTACATCACGCATGTGTGGAGAAATAAACGACAGGAGCTTGGTCTTGACTATCCGGGGATTGTCGCCCGATTGGATGGCTATCACGCCTTCCATTATTAAATCAAGATTGGCGAGCTCTTCTTCATGGCGAAGTTTCAACTTGTCACTGATAGGCAGGTAGCAGAGATTTGCCAGCGCCACGCCCCAGAGGGTGGCAATAAAGGCGCCGGCGATGGCGCTTGCCATTCTCTCGGCATCGCTGGTGCTTCCCAGAGTATGAATAAGTCCCAAGACAGTACCGATAATACCCAGGGTCGGTGAAAATCCGCCCATTTTCTGGAAAAAGAGTATCCCCTTTTTGTGGCGATCTTCTATATAGGCGATTTCAGTTTCCAGTATTTCTTTCAGAACCGAGCCCTCGGTGCCGTCAATCAGAAGCTGTATGGCTTTTTTGAAAAACGGGTCCCTGACGGTGTGCATGTCGTTTTCCAGCCCCAGAATACCCTCTTTGCGGGCTTTTTCGGACAGCCTGACAATATTATCGATCGTTCGCAGAGGATTGGGGCTCTTGCCGGTAAAGGCCAGTTTCAAATATGTGGGGACACTATTTAAGGTTTTGATTGATGTGGTGATCACGGAAGCGCCGATTGTGCCGCCGATAACGATAAGCATGGCGGGAGGTTGGACGATAGCGCTGAGGTGACCGCCCTCCATAATAAATGATACCACTATCGCTCCGACACCGAGTATCAATCCGCCAATTGTCGTAATATCCATAAAGAACCTATAACTTTGCCATTACAGGAATGTTTCCCGTCATCAAAAAATAAAGACAATCAATAGAAATATCGGCATTTACGCCTGATTTTGAAGGGAACGGGGTGGAATTGATGAAATTTAGGCTAATTATATATGCTTCTATTCGCCTGTTTCGATATCGTATTCCGACAATTTATTTCGAATCGTACGGGTTGTGATATTCAGCACCTCGGCGGCCTTTGTTTTATTGCCGTCGAATTTCTGAAGTGTCTTAAGAATCAAATATTTTTCGCTCTCGGCGAGTGTCATCCCGACCGACACTCCGCCAATCTCGTCAGCCAGCTTTCCGAGTGCCAGATCCTGGGGAAAATCAGATGTTTGCAGGATTTTCGATGATGCCGTAACCACTGCCCTTTCGATATAATTCTCCAGTTCGCGGACATTTCCCGGCCAGTGATATTTCATGAACAGGCGCATCACTGAATCATCGATACCCTCAACATCCTTTTTGTTATCGCTGTTGCTTTTATCTATGAAGTGATTGACCAGCAAAGGGATATCTTCCAGCCGCTCTCTCAATGGGACAATATGAATCGGAATGACATTGAGGCGATAATACAGATCCTCGCGGAACTGTCCCTTTTTAATAAATTCTTTTAAATTCCTGTTTGACGTGGCAATAATACGTACATCCACCTTAATCGAAGAATCAGAGCCGATTCGCATTATCTCCTTTTCCTGCAAAACGCGCAACAGCTTGGCCTGAAGACCCAGCGGCATTTCGGAAATCTCATCGAGAAGAAGTGTCCCGCCGTCGGCCGCCTCGAATTTTCCCCGATGTTGCCTGACGGCCCCGGTGAAAGCGCCTCTCTCATATCCGAACAGTTCCGCCTCAACCAGGTTATCCGGCAAAGCCGCGCAGTTAATGGAAACAAACGGCATCTTGCTGCGATCTGAGGCGTAATGCATGGCACGGGCCACAAGTTCCTTACCGGTTCCCGATTCTCCCGTAACAAGGACTGTCGAACGGGCATTGGCGGTGGTCTCGATAAGATCATAAACCTGTTTCATTTTATTCGATCGGCCGACAATATTCTGGTAACGGGCGGCCAGATCGGACCGCAGCCGGGTGTTTTCCCTTCGTAGATTGATGAGTTCCGATGCCTTTTCAACAATGACTTCCAGAGCATCGGGCGAGGCCGGTTTGAGCAAATAGTCATAGGCTCCAAGTTTCATTGCCTTGACAGCATTTTCAATCGTCCCGAAGGCCGTAATCATGACCACGACCATCTCCGGGTGCAGTTCTCTGGCCTTCTGCAATAGCTGGATACCGTCCATTCCTTTCATGCGGATATCGGAGAGCATCAGGTCGAAGGATTTTTCTTTCAGCAGAACCAGAGCATCCTCGGCCGAAAATACCGAGCTGACCTCATGGCCGGCACGTTTCAGGAC
>Ga0209834_10000982_pt1 | contig 16559 bp, 13 predicted proteins | sample Mar14236cmmetaG_FD_184134 | JGI IMG/M metagenome (GOLD analysis project Ga0209834, IMG submission 184134) | Marine hydrothermal vent microbial communities from Guaymas Basin, Gulf of California to study Microbial Dark Matter (Phase II) - Marker... ...
GATCTGCCCTGGAAATTAACAAAATCTGCGTTTTCTGCGTTCATCTGCGTCCTATTTTCTGTATCCGGAGTCAAGTGTTAAATTTGTCAGTCAACCAGCTAGCACGGTTATACTCCCCGCTGGACCCTGAGTGCCGTGGGTTACGTTCGTCAGGCGAACCTGTGCCATAGACTAAATTTGCAAGGAGAATGCTTCATGGCAAAATCACGCCCCGCTGTAGTTACGTTGGTGGCTATCCTGCAATTCATCCCTGCCCTGCTACTGCCACCAGAGTTGCTCCTGTCTATCAACCCCGCATTGCTTCTGGTCCCTCTTGCCTTTTTTGCATTCCTCGGCTGGGCCATGCTGACGCTCAAGCGATGGGCCCTGACACTGTGCATCTTCGTGCAGGGACTCAACGTCGTGGTTCGATTCCTGATCCTGTTCCCCCAGGCATCCAATGGAGAAAACGGCATGGACTGGCCGTTTGTGATTACCAGCCTGATGTCTATCCTGCTGTCCACTGCCATTCTGTACGTTATAGACAGGCCCAAGACCCAGGTGGCCTTCAGAGCATAGCCTGAAACTTTATCGCCAGCAATGTGGCGACACCGTTACACCAATCCTGTGGAAGGGAGGTGATGGTGCCTGCGATAGGGGATAGGCACCCCAGAATACTGTCGGTTGAAGCGCAGAGAAGAAGCCCTTCAATCAGTAGCAACTACACACAAGGAGGAGTTGAAAGATGAAAGCCATGAGAATTTTGGGTATCTTGGTGGTCATGTCCCTGCTCTTCAGCATCGTGGCAGGCTGCGGCCCCAAACCCACAGAAGCCCCAGAAACAGAGGAGCCTGTTGTGGCTCCCACCGAGGCGCCTGCAGAGGCAGAGCCGCTCAAGATCGCCATGCTGGCGGCGATGAGCGGCGACGTAAAGACCTTTGGCGAGGGCACCAAGCGCGGCGTGGAGATGGCCGTCGCGGAGTGGAACGCCAAAGGTGGCGTGCTCGGTCGTCAGATTGAGATCATCGTCGGCGACACCAAGTGCGATGCCCAGGAGGCGGCCAATGTCGGTAACAAGGTCATCACCCAGGACAAAGTGCATTACATCGTCGGGGCCGTGTGCTCCAGTGCCTCAATCCCCATCTCAGAAATCGCCAACGCCGCTGGCGTGTTGCAGATCAGCCCGCCCTCGACCAACCCGCAGGTGACGATCAACGAGGATGGCTCCAACAAAGAATACATCTTCCGCGCCTGCTTCCTCGATCCCTTCCAGGGTGAGGTGGACGCTTCCTTCGCCATGACCGAACTGGGGGCGAAGAGTTCGGCGGTGCTCTACGACGTGGGCAACGACTACGTCAAAGGGCTGGCCGAGTACTACAAAGCCTCCTTCGAGGAGTTGGGCGGCACGGTGCCGGTCTTTGAGGCCTACGTCAAGGAAGACACCGACTTTTCGGCCCTGCTGACCAAGGTAGCCGAGGCCAACGTGGACGTGCTCTTCCTGCCCGATTACTACAACAAAGTCAACGTCATCGCCAAGCAGGTCAAGGATAAGGGCATCACGGCAATCATGCTCGGCGCCGATGGCTGGGATTCGCCCGACCTGGACCTGGAGGCAGTGGATGGCGCGTACTTTAGCAACCACTACTCGCCATACGACCCACGCCCCATTGTTCAGGACTTTATCGCGGCCTTCGAAGCCGAGTATGACATGACGCCCGACTTTGTAGCCGTGCTGGCCTACGACGCGACCAACGTCCTGCTGCAGGCCATCGAGAACGCCGGGGTGGACGACCCCGCCGCGGTCAAGGATGCGCTGGCAGCCATCCAGTTCGAGGGTGTGGCCGGCGACATCGCCTTCAACGAAGTCGGTGATCCGATCAAGAAAGCAGCCATCAGCCACATCACCGGCGGCGAGATCGAGTTCGTCAAGTTCGTGGCGCCCGCTGGCGCACCGGCAGAGGAACCAGAAGAAGAGGCAGCGGTTCCGCCTGCGCCTGGCTTCCCCATCAAGGTCGGTATGCTGTTCCCGATGAGCGGGGACGTGAAGACCTACGGCGAATCCAGCGTCAACGCCGTGGAACTGGCCTTCGACGAGGCACGGGCGGCCGGGTGGGAGATCGAGACCACCCTGGGCGACACCAAGTGCGATGCCCAGGAGGCAGCCAACGTGGGTAACAAGGCCGTCACCCAGGACAAGGTGCACTACATCCTGGGCGCTGTGTGCTCCAGCGCATCGATTCCCATCTCTGAGATCACCAACCCCGCCGGCGTCGTCCAGATCAGCCCCACTTCGACCAACCCGCAGGTGACGATCAACGAGGATGGCTCCAACAAGGAGTACATCTTCCGCGCCTGCTTCCTCGACCCCTTCCAGGGTGAGGTCAACGCCGCTTTCGCCATCCGTGACCTGGGGGCCAAGACGGCGGCAGTGCTCTACGACGTGGGCAACGACTACGTCAAGGGGCTGGCCGAGTACTACAAAAAGTCCTTCGAGGAGATGGGCGGTGAGGTGCCGGTCTTTGAGGCTTACGTCAAGGAGGACACCGACTTTTCGGCCCTGCTGACCAAGGTGGCCGAGGCGAACGTGGACGTGCTCTTCCTGCCCGACTACTACAACAAGGTCAACGTCATCGCCAAGCAGGCTAAGGAGAAGGGCATTACCGCGATCATGCAGGGTGGTGATGGCTGGGATTCGCCCCTCCTGGACCTGGAGGCGGTGGATGGTGGGTATCACAGCAACCACTACTCGCCGGCTGACCCGCGCCCCATTGTGCAGGACTTTGTCGCCAGCTACGAAGCGGAGTACGGCGCGCCGCCGGATGCACTGGCCGCACTGGCCTACGACGCGGCTCGGGTACTCTTGCAGGCCATCTCCGAGGCCGGGGTAGATGATCCGGCCGTGGTGAAGGACGCACTGCAGAACATCGAGTATGAGGGTGTGGCTGGCCGCATCGCCTTTAACGAGGTCGGTGACCCGCAGAAGACGGCGGCCATCAACCACATCACGGGCGGCAAGGTCGAGTTCGTCAAGTTCGTGGCTCCGTAGCCCACCGCAGTACAGCGAAGAGGGAGCTGGTGCTCCCGCCCCCTCTTCGCTTTTGTGATGCAAAGTCTCTACGAGTTTGCGAGGATGACATAGATGCAAAAATGGGGCAGACTTTTCGGTTTGCTGTTTGAACAGGCTAGTTCCTGGTGCGAAATGCTCAAAGCCCCCGTCTCAGGGCGGCCAATGCAGCGAGTGATCGTCTTCTGCGCAGCGTATTCTTGCACGTGGCGCCCCCTGGGGACAGAGGCTGGGAGCACTGGAAAATAGGCTTGCGCCGAAAACCAGGCCGGAAAGCCTGCCCCACCGAGTGGGAGGAGAGCATAGCATGAAAGACAACCTAGTCAAGATACTTCTCAAAGCACTTTGTTGGGGCGTACTAGCAGTCATTGCAGGTATGATCGTCTCGATTGTCGGCGGCTGGGCCGCCGAGAATCCCATCACCTTTGTCCAGCAGATGCTCAATGGGCTACAACTGGGCTTCGTGTACGCCATGATTGCCGTGGGCTACACGTTGGTCTATGGAGTGGTAAAGTTGATCAACTTCGCTTACGGGGACCTCTTTATGGTCGGGGCATTCGTGTCGTTTTATGGCATCACCCAATACGGCCTTTCTTTCCTGCCTGCTCTGCTGCTGGCGACTGTGTCCTGTGTTTTCCTGATGGTGATCATTGACCGCGTGGCCTACAAGCCCCTGCGCGAGGCCCCACGTATCGCAGCCCTGATCACTGCCCTGGGCATGTCTATTTTCCTGGAGTACTTCACCGCTCTCAAATTCGTCTTCAGTCCCGACTATATCGCTTTCATACGTCCGTTCGAGTTGGTGACCTGGGAAGTAGGAGGGGTGACATTCACCAACATCCAGTTGGTTATCGCTGGCGTCTCAATCGTGTATTTCGTCGGTGTGCAGTACATCGTGGGGCGTACCAAGATCGGCAAGGCCATGCGAGCCAGCGCATTCGACAAGCCCACCGCCCGGTTGATGGGCATCAACGTCAACGCGGTCATCGGGGCCACGTTCGCCCTGACCGGGGCGCTGGCGGGGACGGCGGCCATGTTGTACGCCACCGCTTATCCCCAGATTTTCACCTTTATGGGCATCCAGCCTGGTCTGAAGGCGTTCGTGGCAGCGGTCATCGGCGGTATCGGCAGTATTCCAGGGGCCTTTGTAGGGTCGCTGATCATGGGGTTCGTCGAGGCTATGACAGTAGGTTACGTGCCTTTGGGCTCCACTCTTAAAGATGGTATCGCCTTCATATTACTGATCGTTATGCTCCTAATCAAGCCCACTGGCATCTTTGGCGATCCGTTCGAAGAGACCAAGTAGAAGGGGACAAACAATGAAGATTCGCTCACTACCTACCTGGCTGACAGCGGGATTATTCTTTCTGGTCGTCGGCGTTGGGTTTCAGATCGTTTCTGGCCAAGGGTGGCTCAGCGGGTACTGGCAACAGGTCATCATGCTCGGGACGCTCATGGCTATTTCGGCCCTGGGCCTGAACCTGAAGTACGGATATGCGGGGCTGTTTGCCCTGGGCCACGCCGCCTTCTACGGCATCGGCGCTTACTCCTCCGCCCTGATCACCAAGGACTGGGTTGTGGGGTGGAGTGGAAACCCTGCTGGAGGGCTGGCTGGCATTCTGGCCATCGAAGTGGGATTCATCCTGGCTGTGGTCGCGATCTCCTACTTCAAGATCGGCCACCTGCGCAACCTGATGCAAGATAAACTCTCCAGGTGGCTGACTCCTTTCGAGGCCTCGGTGCTGGCGACGGTGGCTATGCTTCTGGCGGGCGGGCTGACTATCGTCGTCGTCGGCGGGGGAAGTGGCTGGTTGGTGCGACAGGGCGTGTTAGCCCTCGTGCCTCCGGTACTAGGGGCCCTGCCCATAGCCATATCGCAGCAGGCGATCTTTTTGCTCGCGCTGCTATCTGGGGCTGTGCTGGCCGGGCTCGTCGGTTTCCTCGTCGGCCTGCCACTCCTGAGCCTGACTTACGACTACCTGTGCATCGCCACGCTGGGCTTTGGGATCATTACGTATGTGTTCTTCAACAACGCTGACAAATTGATCCCCACGATGAAGGGCGCACGAGGCATGGTCAATATTCCCAACCTGACTACCTGGCCGTGGGTGTTTGTCTGTGCAGTGGTGGCACTCGTGGTCATGCGCAACTTTATTTACTCGAGCACAGGACGGGCCATACTTTCTGTCAGGGATGACCCTATCGCGGCGGAGACGATGGGCATTGACGCTTTCAAATTCAAGACGCTGGCCTACGCCCTGGGCTGTGCATACGCGGGTCTGGCCGGTGGTTTGTACGCCCACCTGTACAGTTTCCTACACCCTTCAAACTTCACCTGGCTCAAATCGGTGGACCCCTTCGTGATGGTGGTCTTCGGCGGGGTGGGAAGCATGACTGGCACAATTCTGGGGGCCTATACCTTCGAACTCCTGCTCGAGGGGCTGCGCGTCCTGCCGGCTGAGTTCATAGACTGGCGCTACGTCATCTATCCCCTGATTCTCCTGACTGTGATGCTGTTCCGGCCCCAGGGTATCATGGGTACGAAGGAGTGGGGCTTCCTGAAACTCCCTCGGATAACCAAGAGGAAGCATGAGGAGGTGCCTGCTGGAGCGACACAGGCCGAAGCGCGCGCATCAGAAGGTCAGGAGGACTAGAGAAGATGAAGCAAACAATGGCGCAATCAGATATTCACAATCCCGATCCGGGCAGCAACTCGACTGTTCTCAAGATCGGCGGCCTGACCAAGTTCTTTGGCGGGTTGCGCGCGGTCCACGATTTCGACGTCGAGATCAAGCAAGGGGAACTGGTCGGGCTCATCGGGCCCAACGGTGCTGGTAAGACCACCATCTTCAATATGATCACCAGCATCTATCCGGTCAGTGCGGGCAGCATTGTGTTCAAGGGACAGGACATCACATACCTGCCCGCCCACGAGGTCACACACCTGGGCATTGGCCGCACTTTTCAGAAAATCCGCATCTTCCCCAACCTGACGGTCCTGGACAACGTCCGCGTCGCTTACCATCCCCATGCCCGGTACAACATGTTCGACGGTATCCTGCGCTCACGCCGCTTCAGCCGGGGCGAGCAAGAGATGACAGAAAAAGCACAGGAATTCCTGGCCGTGTTCGGGATGGAGGATCTTCAGGATACACTGGCCTCGAACCTGCCCTACGGCGCGCAGCGGCGCTTAGAGATCGCCCGCGCACTGGCTACGGAGCCAGACTTGCTCCTGCTGGACGAGCCGGCGGCGGGGATGAACCCGCGTGAGGTCGTCGAGTTGATGGAGTTGATTCACTTCATCAGAGACCACTTTAACTTGACGGTCTTCCTGATCGAGCACCAGATGCGCGTAGTGATGGGCATCTGCGAATGGATCACCGTCATTGACTTTGGGGAGATCATCGCCCGTGGAACGCCGAAGGAAATCCAAAATAACCCTCAGGTAATCGAAGCCTACCTGGGCAGCCAGGCGATAAGGATGGTGGCATAATGTTGCTAGAAGTCAAAGACCTGAACGTCTACTACGAAGCCATCCACGCATTGCAGGGCATATCCTTCCACGTGGATAAAGGCGAGATCGTCACCCTCATCGGAGCGAACGGCGCCGGCAAGTCAACCACACTGAACACAATCTCGGGCCTGGTTCGAGCGCGCTCCGGGAGCATCCGGTTCAAGGGGCAGGAGATTACCACCACCACCCCCTACGAAATTGTCTCCAGAGGTATCGTCCAGGTGCCAGAGGGACGCAGGATATTCGCCCCTCTGACCGTGCAGGAGAACCTGGACATGGGCGCCTTCTCGCGCAAGGACCAGACAATCATTAAGCAGAACCTGGAGTGGGTGTTCAAGAGTTTCCCACGCCTCAAGGAGCGGCTTAATCAGTACGGCGGTACCCTGTCCGGTGGCGAGCAGCAAATGCTGGCCATAGGACGAGGGTTGATGGCCAACCCCGAACTCCTACTGCTCGACGAGCCTTCGATGGGGTTGGCGCCCGTGCTGGTCGAAGAGATTTTCGATATCATCCAGGAGATCAACGCCCAGGGTACCAGTATCCTGCTGGTGGAGCAAAACGCACAGATGGCCCTCTCCATCGCCAACCGCGCCTACGTGCTGGAGACAGGGCGCATCGTGCTCGAAGGCCCAGCCCACGAAGTGGCCGACAATCCAGAAGTGAAGATAGCCTACCTCGGCGGGTAAGTGAGCGGATTGAAGGGTTGGTCAGTGGACAGTAGCAGTCTCCCGCCGGTGACTACCGACGGGAGACTTTACTTTGTAGGGTCTTCCGGATTTCGCGGGGCAGGTTGCTCAAAGGGGACGTACTGTCCCCGTCTGCGGTGCTGAGACATCACACTGCCCTCCAGATGCAGGACGCGGGCGGCACGCCCGCTCGGAGCAGCCTGCGAAATCCCAGAGAGCTATACCCAACTTGACAAGCGGGGAAATTGCTCGTATCATAATACCATCAACACACACCGACCATGCCAAGCGATGACCGGAAACCCCGACGCATGTTTGGCATAACCAGAGAGTGGCATAATACCAGGCCAGAAAGGAGGGCGCATAAGACAAATCAGCACAACGCAAAGTGACGTATAGCCACATGGTCCAGCACGAGCCGGACCACCACTCACAATCCAAAATAGAGGAGATTAGTCATGTGTAAAAAACTCGCTCTGCTGTTCCTGGTGCTCGTTTTGACCCTGCCCCTGCTTGCAGGTTGCAAGAAAGAGGCGGGGACGATCAAGATCGGCTTGGAAGGGCCGATGACCGGCGACTACGCCTACGAAGGCCAGGGCTTTGAGAAGGCTGTCCAACTGCTCGTTGACCAGACGAATGAGGCTGGTGGCTTGTTGGGGCGTCAAGTCGAACTGGTCATCGAAGACGACGCCGGCGACCCGGCCCAGGCTGCGCTGGTAGCCCAACGGCTGGTGGACGCCGGGGTCGTGGCCGTCATCGGCGCCTACAACTCCACCGCCACCGAGCCTGCCTCGGAGATCTACAATGATGCTGGCTTGCTTCACATCACCCCCTCCTCCACCGCCACCGGCCTGACCCAGAAGGGTTTCCAGCGTTTCTTCCGCGTCTGCTTCCTGGACGACCGCCAGGGCCTCTTCGCCGCCAAGTTCATGAAAGACGTGCTTGGTGCAGCGAACGTCGGCATCCTGCACGACAACTCCACCTACGCCCAGGGGTTGGCCGAGCACACCAAGCGCTACGCGGAGGAGATGGGACTCAACGTGGCCTTCTACGACGCCATCAACCCCGACGACACCGACTTCACACCCATCCTCACCAACATCGGGGCTGCCGGGTTGGATGCCATCTACTTCACCGGCTATCACGCCCAGGGCGGACTGCTGCTCAAGCAAAGCGGCGAACTGGGACTGGACCTGACGTGGGTGATGGGCAACGCCTGCAACAACCCCGAGATGATCCAGATTGCCGGGCTGGAGAACGCCGCCGGCACCTACGTCACCACCGAGCCGCTGCCCAAGGACGTGGACTATCCCGAGGCCAAAAAGTTCGTGGCCGACTTTGAGGCCGCGTATGACATGTCGCCCGACAGCGTGTGGTGGATGATGGCGGCCGAGGCTTTCAACGTCATCCGCTACGCCATCGAGCAAACCGAGTCCACCGACTCGAAGGTACTGGCCGAGTTCCTCCACAATGAGGCGAAAGACCTCAACGGCATCACAGGCCCGATCCTGGGCTGGGATGAGAAAGGGGACCGGCTGGGCACCATCCACGTGGCCTATGTGATCAACGAAAATGGCGAGTTCATCATGAACCCGCAGCAGCCGTAGGCCTGAGACAGAAAGGGGGAGCGAGGGCCTCGCCCCCCCTTTCCACAGTTTACTACTCTTGCGAAGGTTGCACCTAACCTTCGCAAGGATTCAGCCATTGGGGGCAAACCTCATGCAATTCATCCAGCAGATGATCAATGGCATAACCATTGGCGCATTTTACTCGCTGGTCGCCCTGGGCTACACGATGGTCTACGGCGTGCTAAAGTTGATCAACTTTGCCCACGGCGACCTTTTTATGTGGGGGGCCTACCTGGGCCTGACCGGGCTGAACGTCCTACTGGCCCTGCTGGCCCAGGCGAGCGCGTGGGCCATACTTCCGGTCGTCATCATCGTGATGGTGACCGTGGCCCTCGCCGGAGTTCTGGTGGAGCGTGTAGCCTACCGCCCCCTGCGCACGGCGGGGAGGCTGGCACCGGTGATCTCGGCGCTAGGGGTTGCTTTTATCCTGGAGAGCCTGGCCCGCAACGTCTACGGTGCCAGTTGGAAGACTTATCCGGCCGGGATCACACCCACGGGGAGAATCGCGTTGGGGGGAAATGTGCGAGTCGGCATGATGCAGATCGTCGTCCTGGTGGTCTCATTCCTGATCATGGGCGCTCTGTACCTCTTCGTCCAGCGCACCCGCACCGGCACGGCTATGCGCGCGGTCTCGCTGGATCACGACGTCTCGCGGCTGATGGGGATTGACGTTGACCGCATCATCGCCATCGTCTTTGTTATCGGCCCGGGGCTAGGCGGGGTAGCAGGGATGATCGTGGCCCTCTACTACGGCTCATTCGACTTCACACTGGGGTGGGTCTTCGGCCTGAAGGCATTCATCGCCGCCATCCTGGGTGGCATCGGCAACATCCCCGGCGCCATGCTCGGCGGCATGCTCTTGGGCATCATTGAGACACTGGGTTCCGGGTACGTGTCGCCGCAATGGAAAGACGTCATCGCCTACGTGATCCTGATCGTCATCCTGATCTTCCGCCCCACCGGGTTGCTCGGCGAGCGAGTGGCGGAGAAACTGTGAGGAGGCAATCATGAAAGACTTGCTAACACGCCTCCGACAAGTGAACCCCCTCTGGTGGCAGGTGGGGTTCATCGTGCTGGCCGTCTTGCTGCCGCTGCCGTTGGGCGACTACTACCGCTCCGTGCTATGGCGTACCGGCCTCTATGTCATGTTGGGCCTGAGCCTGAACATCATCGTCGGCTACGCCGGGCTGTTCCAACTGGGCCACGCCGCCTTCTACGCGCTGGGAGCCTACACCGCCGCTCTCCTCAACCTCTACTTTAACGTGCCGCTTCTGCTGACGCTTCCTGCCAGCGTCGTCGTGGCCGCATTCTTTGGCTATCTCATCACCCGCCCAATCCTGCACCTGCGGGGCGATTACCTGTGCATCGTGACCATTGCCTTCGGCGAGGTGGTGCGGCTGGTGCTAGTGAATAATCTCTTTGGTATCACCGGTGGGGCGAACGGCCTATGCGCTATTGACCATCCTGTTCTGTTCGGCTTCGAGCTGCGCCAGCCGATCTACCATTACTATCTCATGCTGATCTTCCTGGTCATCACCATCTTCGGTATACAGCGGCTGGAGCACTCCCGCCTGGGACGAGCCTGGATGTACGTGCGTGAAGATGAGATAGCGGCCGAGGCGATGGGGGTTGATACTACTCGTGTCAAACTACTGGCTTTCATGCTGGGTTCCGGTTGGGCCGGGCTGGCGGGCGCTCTCTACGCGGGCAAGATCACAGTGATCTCGCCCGATATGTCCAAGTTCATGGAATCGGTGATCATGTTCTGTATTGTCGTCCTGGGCGGCGCAGGTTCCATCCCTGGCGTCTTCGTGGGTACACTGGGCATGATCACTCTGCCAGAACTCTCCCGCCCGCTAAAGGCCTGGCGGGACGCCTGGCTGGGCTTCGCGATGGTGGCCATGATGATCCTCCGGCCGGAGGGATTGTGGCCCAGTCGCCGCGTGCGGTTGGAAATGCGGGGCGAGAAAAAAGAGCAAGCCCTTGCCGTCCCGGCGGCAGACACTTGATCCGAGGGAAGCACATGGCACTTTTGCAAGTTCAAGACCTGACCAAACAATTCGGCGGCCTGGTAGCAGTTGACCACGTTGACTTTGGGATCAACCAGGGCGAAATCCTGGGATTGATCGGCCCCAATGGCGCCGGAAAGACCACAATCTTTAACATGATCACTGGCGTCTACCCGCCCACGGTGGGCGAGGTTTACTTCCAGGGCGAACGCATTGCCCGCCCTCCCTATACCTGGCGGGAGCGGCTGAGCACTCCTATCTGGTGGGCCAGTTGGCTGCCCCTCCGCCGTGTGCAGAGAGCATGGGACGCAACCAGATGCCGCCGTCCTCACGAGATCACCGAGCGCGGCATCGCTCGCACCTTCCAGACAATTCGCCTGTTCAAGAATATGACCGTCCTGGAGAATGTGATGGCTGGCCCGCACTGCCGCACCAGGGCAGGTGTAGCAGGGGCAATCTTCCGGCCCCCGTCACAGCGCGAGGAAGAGACACACATCGTCGCGGAGGCTGAACACTGCCTCAAGTTTATGCAGTTGTACGAGTATAGAGGTGAACTGGCCAGGAACCTGCCCTACGGTCACCAGCGGCGGCTGGAGATCGCCCGCGCACTGGCAACCAAACCCGCCCTGCTCATCCTCGACGAGCCGGCCGCTGGTCTGAACGAGCAGGAAAGTCTAGAGTTGATGGCCGTGATTAGAGAAATCCGCGACTCAGGGATAACCATCCTGCTCATCGAGCACGACATGAAGGTGGTGATGGGTATCTGCGAGCGCATCGTCGTCCTCGACCATGGAGCCAAGATCGCCGCAGGCACGCCGGCCGAGGTGCAGACAAACCCACGTGTGATCGAAGCCTATCTGGGCGAGGAAAAAGTGGAGGAGGTGTGACCATGGCGCTACTAAAGATCGAGAACCTGCACACCTACTACGGCCACGTCCACGCGCTGAAGGGCCTCAATCTGGAGGTAGAGAAAGGGGAGATCGTCACACTCATCGGGGCCAACGGGGCCGGCAAAACGACGACGCTGCGCACCATCTCCGGCCTGATCCGCCCCCGCGAGGGCCGGATCGAGTTCGACGGTCAGGACATCCACGGCCTACCGGCTCACCGTATCGTTGACAGGGGTATCTCCCACGCGCCCGAGGGCCGCCAGGTTTTCTCCACCCTGACGGTGACGGAGAACCTGAACATGGGGGCCTATACCCTGGGCAAGGATAAAGAGGCCATCGAGGAGAATCGCCGCCGCGTCTTCGACCTATTCCCCCGCCTGGAGGAGCGGAAGAATCAACTCGGCGGCACGCTCTCCGGCGGCGAGCAACAGATGCTTACCATCGGTCGCGCGCTGATGGCCCGGCCACGCATCCTGATGCTGGACGAGCCCTCGCTGGGCCTGGCCCCCATGCTCGTCAAGGCTATCTTCGATGTCATCCGTGAGATCAACGCGCGCGGGATGACGGTGCTGCTGGTAGAGCAGAATGCACGCATGGCGCTCCGGCTCGCCCACAGGGGCTACGTCCTCCAGACAGGTGAGATCGTCCTGAGCGACACGTGCAAGGGGCTGCGGCAAAACCAGATGGTGCAGAAGGCCTACCTGGGGATGGAGTAGCGAGTCGGCGAGTCAGCGAGTCGGCGAGTCGGCGAGTCGGCACGTGAAAGCCTCCCGTTGGCGGGAGGCTTTGTGTTTGCCTGGTTGGGGCGAAAATCACACTTCGCTCCGGCTGGATCGCCAGGTCCGGCCGCACTTTTACTTATCCGTTTGCCAGCCGACGCAGGAGGCCATCATACCGCTGGCGAAAACCGTCAAACCACTCTAACAATTCCTGCTGATCAGAGAAATGAGGGCGAATAATCACCTCGCCTGGCAGGAAAAACAGGTCCAGCGGCGTCATCGGTGGCACGTCGTTGGCGGCCAGCCAGTCTTTTATCGTTGGGGTCAATTCTTCCTGTTTGACAGTTTTACTGACCGTCATCTTGTTGCCCCTTTTTACGTGGAATTATTTCCGGATGCCGCAACTCGTTGCGGTGGCCTCGCTGCCAGAATCAACAGCGCAAACCGCATCTTGTCCAGCCAAAAACGCCAACAAGTTGGCGCGTCCGCAAAACGCCCATTAGTGAATTCCCTGCAAGTTGCTCAGAACCCCTCCAGCCGGCTCAGATCCACAATGCCACCGGCCAGCGCGGAGATGTGCTGCAACTGCGCCAGCCGGTTCTCCCGCAGCGCCTGCTCCTCCGCCATCACCAGCACGCCCGACTCCCTGGCAAAGTAGCGGTCAATCACGTCCACCAGCGGCAGGAAGGCGGTCAGGAACTCGTCCACCGTGCTCTGCGGCGTGACCTGCGCCCGCGCTTCCCGGTAGGCCGCGTACAGTTCCTCCTCCGCCGGCTGGACAAAGCGGGCCGGGCGCAACGGGAACCGCTCCGGCAGATCGCGAGTGATGCGCACACAGCGAGCATAGTTGTCGAGGATGAGGCTCCAATCGTCGCGGGCCACCCAGTGGCCGAGTTCCACTACCGCCTGGTGAGCGCGGAAGGGGTCGTCGCCCCGCGCCGCCAGCACAGAGTCCACTACGTCGTAGCGGAAGCCCTGCTCGCGCAAGACCCCGCGCAGCCGCTCGACGACAAAGTCCAGCGCCGCCGCCAGTGCATCCTCGGAGACCCCCACTGGCAGCAAACGGGCTGCCAGCGCCAGCCCCTCCCGCACCGAGAAAGGAACCTGGTGGGCAATCAAGTTCTGCACCAAGCCCAGCGCATCCCGCCGCAAATGGTAGGGGTCGGACGAGCCGGTGGGAGCCAATCCCACTGCAAAGAGCCCCGCCAGGCTGTCGAACCGGTTCGCCAGCCCCACCACTAGGCCAGGCCGAGTGCGGGGCGACGCGTCGCCGGCGGAGCGGGGCAGGTAATGCTCAAAAATGGCCTCGGCCACGGCCGGCGGCTCGCCCGACTTTAACGCGTACTCCCGCCCCATCACTCCCTGCAAACTGGTCATCTCGACCACCATCTGCGTCGCCAGGTCAGCCTTGCACAGGTGGGCGGCTCTCAGAGCGGCTTTTGTTTCCCCATCGCTCAACCCCACCATCTCGGCCAGTCGAGGCGTCAGTTGTTCCAGCCGGCGAGTCTTGTCCAACATTGAGCCCAGTCGTTTCTGGAAAGTGAGTGTCCCCAACCGGGGCAGAAATTTCTCTAGCGGCTTTTTAATGTCCTCGCAGTAGAAAAAGTCGGCGTCGGCAAATCTGGCGCGGATGACTTGTTCGTTGCCCCGGCGCACAATGTCCAGGTGCTCGTCACCCCCGTTGCGGACGGCGATAAAGTAGGGGAGTAGATTGGTAGATTGGTAGATTGGAAAGTAGCGCTGATGCTTTTTCATCACCGCGACGAGTACGTCGGCAGGCAGTTTCAAATATTCTTCATCAAAGTGACCCAGGAGAGCAGTGGGTTGCTCGACCAGGTTGGTGACTTGGTTCAGCAGCGCCGGGTCATCGGGGATGCGCCCACCTACACTTTGCGCCAGCCGGGTGGCCTGCTTGACGATGATAGCCCACCGTTCCTCGGGATCGGCCACGATGTGATGCTGGGTCAACAGCGGCAAATAGTCCTCCGCCCGCGCCACCTCGAATTCGGGAGAGCCTTCTGGCCGGGCGCCTCGGCTGACGCGGCTGCTCCTCACACCGGCGTACTCGAATGACACAACCGTATCACCCAGCAGGGCCACCAGATGGCGGATGGGCCGGGAGAAGGCCACGCCGCTTTCGTTCCAGCGCATACTCTTCTGGAAGCGCAAACTGGCGATCAGTTCGGGCAGCAACGTGGTCAGCACCTCGGCCGCGGGCTGACCCTCCTCGCGCTTGAGGGCTACGACGTACTCGCCGCCGCCGATCTCTTGCACCTCCAGTGCGTCCACGCTCATGCCCTGTTTGCGGGCAAAGCCCTGGGCGGCCCTCGTCGGTTGGCCCTCGGCGTCGAAGGCCACGCGCACCGGCGGGCCTTTTACCACCTCCTCGACCGCGCGCTGGCGCTGGGCCAGTCCCTCGACCAGCACCACCAGCCGCCGGGGGGTGCCCAGGATGCACAAGTCCTCGTAATCGAGCCGCGCCTCCGACAGGCGGGCCGGCGCCAGTTCGCGCAGTTGCGCCAATACGTCGTCCAAATCGCCTGCGGGTAACTCTTCAGTGCCCACCTCCAGTACGAAAGTGTCCAGAGTGTCCTGCTCCCTGCTTCTTGCTTCTTGCTTCCTGCTTCCTGCTTCTTGCTTCTTGCTTCTTGCTTCCTGCTTCCCTGCCTCCTGCTCCTCCAGCCACGGGTATTCCATCCGCTGCCGCTGCTCGGCATAAGCCTCCGCCACCTGCCGGGAGAGGTCGCGCATGCGGCTAAAGTAGGTGGCCCGCTCGGTCACGCCGATGGCGCCGCGCGCGTCGAGCAGGTTAAAGGCGTGAGAGCAGCGCAGGATATAGTCGTGGGCGGGTGTGACCAGCCCGGCGTCCAGGCAACGACGCGCCTCGGCCTCGTACAGATCGTACATCTGCCGCAGGTTTTCCACGTCGGCCAGTTCAAAGTCGTAGCGGCAGTTCTCAATCTCGGGCTGGAGCAGAATATCACCGTAGGTGTGGATGCCGTCCCAGTCAATCTCCCACACCGAAGCATTGTTTTGCAGGAACATTACGATGCGCTCCAGTCCGTAGGTCAGTTCCACCGAAACCGGGTCGAGAGGAAAACCGCCCGCCTGCTGAAAGTAGGTGTACTGGGTAATCTCTAGCCCGTCCAGCCAGACCTCCCAGCCCAGGCCCCAAGCTCCCAATGCCGGACTGGCCCAGTTATCCTCAACGAAACGGATGTCGTGCTGCTCGCGGCGGATGCCCAGCGCATACAGGCTTTCCAGGTACAGTTCCTGGGGATTGCCAGGGTCGGGTTTGAGAATGACCTGGAACTGGGTATGCATCTGCATACGGTTGGGGTTATCTCCGTACCTCCCATCGTCGGGCCGGTAAGAGGGTTCGACGTAGGCCACATTCCAGGGCTCTGGCCCCAGGACGCGCAGAATGGTGGCGGGGTTCATCGTCCCCGCGCCGACCTTTTCGCTGTAGGGTTGCCAGATCAGGCAGCCGTGGTCAGCCCAGAATTGTTGCAGGCGGAGGATGACTTGTTGGAAAGATAGTGGTTGGTTCATTTTGACTCCTCGATGGACAACCGCGAGGGGTTGCCCCTACGGTATGATAAACCGTCTACCGGCAGATCAACACTGGCTGCCGGGATTCACGCAGCACCTGATCCACCGAACTGCCAATCACGACTTCCAGCACCGGACTGAACCCGTAACCGCCCATAATGATCAGATTGCTCTCGTGAACTTGGGCCGTCTTTAGGATCGCCTCGGCGACCGGCCCGCTCTCTTTTACGAAAGTAGGGGCGGGCTTGTCCCTCCCCTTTGCACCCCACGCCTTTCCAGGTACCTCTGGGCGTGCTCCAGCGTCTCCAGCGTGGCACGACCACGTTCGATGACAGTCACGACTACCAGGGGAATATCCCACCGGCCTGCCAGATAGGTGGCGACGAAAAGCGCCTCTTCGGCCTTGGGGCTGCCATCGTAGGACAACAAAACGCGATCCATAAGAGACGAAACCCCCGGCACTGCCAGCACTGGTCTGGCGCAGCGCCGGATCAAGGTTCGAAATCCCGAACTCAGTT
>Ga0209834_10000986_pt1 | contig 16540 bp, 10 predicted proteins | sample Mar14236cmmetaG_FD_184134 | JGI IMG/M metagenome (GOLD analysis project Ga0209834, IMG submission 184134) | Marine hydrothermal vent microbial communities from Guaymas Basin, Gulf of California to study Microbial Dark Matter (Phase II) - Marker... ...
TTCGTTGTCGACATTCGGGCAGTTATCACAGGCATCACCATAAGTGTCAGAATCGGAATTGGCCTGATCACTATTATAAACACCAGGGCAATTGTCTTCCTCGTCAATAATTCCATCACCATCGGCATCCAGGAACTCGTATATCATAAGATCCTTGATATCGACATAAATAATATCGCCCCTTCCGGCCGCGATATATTCGTAGGTGACCTTGACGTTGTAACCGTCGGATTCGGAAATATCGACCGACCTGTATTCGGCGACCACGATTTGGTCCGCGTCATTCAGCTGTATTGGTGCATCCCAGGTCAGACCGGCATCTCTACTAAGCACATAATACAGATTGTTGCCGCTGATATAGGTGGCAATATACGTGCTGTCATCGATATCCCGGATCCTCGGGAATCTCTCATCGACCTCGGTATCGGCCAGCGCAATCCACGTAAGGTCGGATGTGGACAGGTCGCCGCCAAGGATTGTTCCGACAACCACATCCATATCGGATGTATCGGTGGCGCCGGCTTCGAAATACTCGCAGACGATTACCGCATTGTAATTGGTTGCCGCTACATCGGGATAGCGCAGACTGGAGGTATCACCGGCATTCAGATCCCATGCGGCCGATAAGGTTCCGCCCCAGTCGCTAAAATTATCCTGCCAGTACAGTATCATCCAGGTATTGGAGCTGTCATTCAGGTAATCATAGACCATATAGGAGTTCAAATTGGTGGCATCGATATCGATCGCCGTCGTTGCCGCGCCGTTGGCAACCCAACCGTTCAGACTGACCCAGAGACTGCCGCCTATATCCACCGAATCGGGGTGAATAGCCAACGGAATGTCTATATATCCGCTGGACTGCAAAGTCATTATAAATGAAATCAAACCAAACTGCTCGTAGTCCAATGAATTATTGCAGGCGATATCGGTCATGAGGATATTTGTCCAGCCGTTGGAATTCCAGTTGAAAGTGCCGCCTGTGTATGAAGTCGGGTCGGCGGCATCAAGCGCCTCCATATAAAACAGGCCACCGCCGTTATACAATTCGGTCGGCGGTACCAGAGTGCCAAAAAATCTGGTGCTGTCACCCCAGTAACTTGATGAGGGATAAGTGCCTGTCTTGCCGGATAAATTCCATGAAACGGCGTTGCTCCAGGAGAAGCCATTGTCCCGAGAACCCATCCAGAACAGGGTGGTGTCATATTCGTTGAACTCGAAGGCATGGAAAAGCATGCCGTTGTTTCCGTCCGAGAGGGCCGGATGCAATGAGGTCGTATCGACCGGATCCCAGGCCTGTACATCAAGAGTATAATCGCCTGAAGCCCCGTTAAAACCGTCGATAACAAAATAATATGTATTTCCACCGACCAGGTCCATACCCCAGATGGCCCCGTGGTAAGGATCAAGGCAGGTGTCGGAATATTGGTTACAGTCTACTTCGGTAGTCGTATCACTTGCCTCATAGATGATCAGTTTCGTCCAGTAGGCGGAGGCGCAGGTCGATATATCAACTCTTTCGGATACAGCCGGTGTATATGAATAGACGACATCGGGAGATGTTGAGGATGTCGGGCATGAGGCATCGTAATCGTCGGTATATCCGGTAGTAGTACCATTATCCAGGTATGGTAAACCGGGAATTACGGTCGCTGAAAGAAAATTATCGCCGCCCTGCATACTGCCTGAAGTGAGAGGCCCTCCGGCACTCATTTGGGGCGAATATGAGGGGAAAAGCAATTCCGCATTTACGCTTTGCGGCGTTATTTTCATTTTATCTCTGTCAAGCTGCGGGGGAACCACCTTAATTGGCCCCGGCAGATTTTTCGCTGCGGCCCCGACGCAGAGAAGAATAAGCAACATCAATGTTGCCGAAATAAAGATTTTGCTTCTCATAATAATCGATCCTCTCTCTTATGAAGCATTTACGACCAATATGGTCACTTCGTTTTCCCGAATAGTCACATCCAACAACATAAATAATATTCAGGCTGCTTTTATATTGCAGCCATCCCGCGCACCTCCTCCCATTGGTACTGATTTTATCTCGAAATTACTTGTTTTCAGTCCTTTCTTAATTAATTCGTAATTTTTCGGCATATTATTAGCCTTTGGAATAAAATTTTCACTTATAGGTATTTGATCCTTCCATTAACGGCAGAACAAATGTCAAAAAAACACAATTTTATTATAAAGAAGGGTCTTGAGAGTAGATCTATAGTATGGCTTGTCTTACATATTGCAGTAAATAGTCAAATCTTTCCTACCTGACTGCAATATGCTTCATTTTAATCATTTCGTCAAGTCTAATATACCGTCTTCTAATAAGTTATTACGAATCAAATGCTAAAAATGTTACGTCCCGGCAGACAAATATATTGCCTTCCACAAGTGATTTTACAAATAATGGGCGTTTCGAGAGGGCAGTCTTGCAAAAAAGGTTTCAATTGATTGAAAATATCACAGAAGTTGATCTATACTTTAGCTTCAATCTTTCTTAACAACATCATTATCTGGTGTCAATTCCGGGGATTGCGGCAATCTGGTGGTTTTATCAACAGGTTCGACATTCGGAATTTCCTTTTGTGTCTTGATGCCAAGCTCTGTTAATCGCCTGGCGGAAACCAGAAATCTTGATTCAAGGGAGACTACTGCCTTATTGTAAGCATCAACCGATTTATCGAGGCCGCGGCCGACAGAACCGAAATGCTCGGCCATAATTCGGATGCGGTCATATAACTCTCTCCCGAGGTCACTGATTGCCTGTGCGTTTTCGGCAATTTTCTCCTGTTGCCAGCCATAGGCGACGGCACGAAGAAGCGCAATCAGAGTAGTCGGGGAGGCCGGGATAACCTTATTTTCAACCCCGGCATTGATAAGATTCGGATCATGTTCCAGCGCGGCGCTGAAAATACTTTCACCCGGCAGAAACATAACCACGAATTCCGGTGAAGAATCAAATTGATCCCAATAGGCTTTGGCACTCAGGTTTTTTATATGTTGACGTACCTGATCGGAATGATGTTGCATCTTAAGGTTTTTTTCATCAATATCATTAGTGTCCATCGCTTCCAGATAGGCGATTAGCGGCGTTTTAGCATCGACAATGACTTTTTTCCCGCCCGGAAGATTGATTATCATGTCGGGACGCAGACGGCCCTCTTCCGTGTCCCGCGAGGCTTGCTCAACAAAATCACAGTGATTCAGCATACCCGCCATTTCGACCGTTCTGCGAAGTTGCATTTCACCCCAATTACCTCGTACTTTTGGCGCCCGGAGAGCAGTGACCAGGTTACCGGTTTCCTTCTGCAATTTTTCTTCCGACATCAAAAGCGATTTTACCTGCTCCGATAACCCCGCACGGTCCTTTCCCATCTGGGTCATCAGATCCCTCACGTTTTCAAGAGATTTTTCAATCGGTTTAACCATATTTTCGATCGTCTGTTGGCGTTTTTCCAGATCCCCCTTGGCCGCAGTCTGATAATTTTCCAGTGTCGTTTTGGCAAGTTCCAGAAAAGCCTGGTTGTTGCTTTTAAGAGCGGCCGAAGAGAGCGAATCGAAAGCATCGGAAAGACGTTTTTCCGTTTTCTCCAGCAGCTCTATTTTTTCCTGCGCTGATTCTTTTTCATGTTTGAGCGATGTTTCAAGGCGAGCCTTTTCAGCCTTCAGTTCTGAGATTTCATTTTGACGATTTTCCAGGCTATGGCGGGTTTCCCGGAGTTCCTTTTCAATCTGGGACTGCTGGGAAATCAATGTCTTACGCGCCGATTTTCCCATGAACCATATTATACCACCTGCGAGTATGGCACCGGCAAATAGCCCTATGATCAATATAATAAAATCCATATCTTCCCGAAAAAATTAAAGTTCAGTTCAGTTAAGTCTCAAGTAAAATAGAAAATTCAGCCCTCAATTGCAAGCGACTACTTGGGCCGGCAATAAAATATGTGAGATGATTACAAAGGCTGGCTTTATGCCGCCCGGGTTATGGAATGCTATTTTATTCCCGGTTGTTTGAAAAGAAAGCTGTTTTCGTCGGTCAGTTCCTGGATGCTTTTGCTGACCGGCCTTCCCCCGGAATGTCCCATTTCGGTATCATAAAGCAGTAATATGGGACTTTCATGGCCCTTTTGGGCCTGCAGGAGAGCGGTCATTTTTCTTGCGTGGAGTGGAGCCACTCTGGTATCGGAGTCGCCTGTTATAAACATGACGGAGGGATATTCAGCATCGGCATTGACATTATGGTAAGGAGAATATTTGAATATAAATTCGAATTGCTCTGCACTATCGGCCGAACCGTATTCCGGAATCCGGTAGGCGTATGGAATCCTATACGCGCCTAATAAATCAGGTTTCATTAAGTTGGATTAAGTCAGCGTCGCAATAAAGAAAAAGGGAAGAGGTAAACTGCAATATCTCAACCTTTTACTTAAGGCCCGTATTCTACTCGCAGTCGGGGTGAGGCCCCCCTTTATAGAGGTAATTTATTAAATAACTAATATCAAGAATATTGATCTTGCCGTCGCCATCGATATCACCGGCCTCCAGCGGATCCGGCGCAGACCCTTCTTTGTAAAGATAATTAATCAGCCTGGTCACATCAAGAATGTTGATTGATTTGCTGCCGTCGGGATCGCCGCACATCCAGGTGATTTCCGTTGAAAAATTCCAGGCAGGACACCAGTCACTCCAACCGATTGCGTTTTCCGCCCTGACCCGCCAGTATAGTGTCGTCCCTTCAGCAAAATCAGATAGTTCGCACTGTGAATTTGTTATGCTGGTATCCTTCATAGTCGAGACAAAAGCGGCGCCGGTGTCGATCTGAAGTCTGTACAGCGTGGCTGTCGGTGCATCACTCCAATCCAATATGAAGGGTTGCGCGATGTCGGTCGTCCCGTTTGCGGGACTGATCGGCGCCGGTATCTCCGGCGGAGCCGGTTCTCCCTGTATTGTCATAAGGACCGGAATCATCGCTTCAGGCGTGTCGGGATCGTTCGAATTAATCGTTAATTGTCCGCTGTAATCCCCATCGTACATGTCCGCGGCATCGAGAATGACATTTACAGTATCCGACATATAAGGGTCGATTGAACCGCGACCGGGATCGACAGACAGCCAGTTGGCGGCGCTGATCCGAATTGCCAGCGAATCATGCATATATGCGGCATTATAGACTATGGTCAATCCATCGGTGCCGGACGGATCTTCAACCCCAATCGTGGCTCCCGCCAGCCCGCTGACATCGATTCCCGGATCCATGTGTTTGTACTGAAGCAATATTCTGCCATCGTCATACAGGATTGCCTGGAAAGTAAGCGCGCCCGTCCCGCCTTCACTGGAATAATTGGGAACGGAAATAAAACTGACTATAAATCTTGAATTGGCCGCGTCATGATAATAGAAAACGTGCCCAACCAGGCGAAGGTCAAGATCATCCCACCACACGGCAATCAAATTATTCGGCGAAAGTTCGTCCGGCAGAAATGTATTATTACGCTCAATCGATCCGCCGCCAAACATTATAAGACCGTTACTGGTTATTACCAGTTCACTGTACTGACTTTCATAAAACGGAAAATCGAATCCAATCGGTATTGACGGCGTGTAGTTGTCATCACCCAGGGTTTCGATCTCTGTGCCAATGGCCGTGATATCGATCCATTCATAAACCGGTCCATCAGGATTATCCGAATCAATCCATTGGTGACCCCAGATATCGGGCCCGCCGCTGTTACGCGACACTGGCGAATAATAAGGTTCTCCGGGATCGCTTTTGCCGGGTTCGGGAGGAAAAAATCCAATGGCATCGGATCCTGTCGGCGCCTCATCACGGGTATCGAACATCCGCCTTGAAATGTCATAATCCAGCCGTCCGGCTCCCTCATTATCGATTACAAAGGGGATTGTCAACTGTAATCCGGCAGGGACTGTTTCTGAAAGAGTACTCTGCGGAAATTGTATGTTCGGCGAATGTATCATGATATCGACCGGGATTGCACCATTCGGATTGAGCGGATCATTACTGCTGTACTGTATGACGCCGCAGTATTCTCCCGCCATCTGTCCCGCCATATCGATTGTAACCGGCAAAATCAGGCTGTCTCCGGCATCGATATTTTGCTGTTCAGTGTTAAATGCCAGCCACTCATCATCACTGCTGAAACGTGCCAGCAGAAGCGTCTCCCCGATATTATGGACAATCAGCGTATCGGTCGTACTGGAATCCGGCTGCAGACTGTCGGCCAGGGCCGCGGGAAGGAATGATATCCGTGGTGATCCGGCGGCGATTACCCCGTAGCCCTTGATTTCGATATCATCGATATTCCAGCCGCAGTACTGGACACTGGGATCAGTTGGGCCGATACCGAATCGAATTTGAAAGTATTGATTTCCGTCGGCATAAAGTGATAAATCATAAAATTCATCGATCCAGCTGTTATCATCGACAATCCCGATATTGGCAAACAAGGTCACCCAGTCCGATCCGTCGTACACATCAAAATAGGCATGATCATAATCGGATTTCTCGACTCCAAGCCAGCGGGAAAAACGTATTTGAACACCGGTGAAAGCGGACAGGTCGAATTGGGGTGAATAGATCCAGTAAGTAGTAGTCAGCGATGGGTCATACATACCGTCGGTTGGTGAAAGGTCATTGCCGAGAACATAATTGTCGGCAGTTATGGAATGATCCTCGGCGGGATCGCCATTACCCGATCCGCTCATACCGCCTCCGGCCGGACCTATCTGCCATTCACCCGATCCGCCCTGTCCGGTCCATCCCTGGTTCAGCGAAAAGTCATCGCAAAAAATTACCACCCGCCTGCCGACCACAAAATCGATGTCGACGATAGCCGAAAAATCCCCGGCGCCGGTCAGCTCCAGATGAAGGATCAATTCATGACCCAGAGGGCAGGATTCATCGGCCGATATTACATAATAATCGGAACTGTTGTCGCCTGATCCGCCGCGGGCATTGATGTCCCCGAAATAACCATTGTCGTCAGTAATAGTCACCAGGGCGTCTTCTTCGCTTACGATTCCACTTACTGCAATGGCATCGGTCGAACCATTATTGATCAGACTGATGACCATCTCGGCCGTTTCGCCGGGATCGAGGTTACCATTATTGTTGCCCGTGATATCATCCATACTAATTGAAACAAAGGCCAGCTCCGGTGAATAAACGGGGATAGTGAAATCACTTGTCCATGTGGTATCTTTTGCCGCCGAATCGGACACTTCCAGAATGAATAATATCTCATGTCTGTCGGGGGTGTTACCGGCGATATCAAAGGCGTATGCATCAAGAATATTAATGGTGCTGAAATCCCCCGCAATAAAACCGTATTCCTCGATATTATCCGTGATAGTAACAAATGAATCGGATGTCGATAGAACCGCCGCAACATTGAAAGCGGTATCGGGGCCGACATTCACCAGCTGCAAATCGAGAGTTATACTCTCGCCGTAATTTACCAAACCATCGTTATTACCGGCAGAATCATGAATCGTATGATCATCATAGATTACAAAAGAGCCATTGGGCGCGATTATGGTGACTGTTCCAAAATACGGCAGAGAATTATACGCGGTAACTGTCAGGGTTAAATCTTCGCCAATAGGCAAATCCTCATAAAAGTCGATTGATGCAATACCATCTGCCCCGGTATATCCAGAACCGTACAAAACACCATCCTTATACAATGCACACAAAGCGCCTTCGACACCAGCCACCTCGACCGGCAAATCCTGCTGACTGAAAAGAAGAGTTGCGTCATGGTTGACCGTTAGTGTCCCCGGATCGTCGGTTCTGATCATGACCGAGGGATCTCCGAAAATGGTCCAGGCGTTGAACTCCGTAACACCGTCGGCGCCGGTGGCCTCCATCATATAGCAGGAGCCGTTATAACACAGACCGCCAACTGTCAGCTTTTCTTCGGCAATCAGCAAATCCGCCGCCTCATCCTGAGCGTACATCGGCGGATCCCAGGCCTGGCTGATTATCGACATATAAGCCGCAATAGCCCCGGTCGGTGCAGTGCCGGTGGTCGCCCGAAGCCAGGATTCGGCAAAACACGTAATACTGGTGAAATTGCCGTTAAAGCAGGCGACACTGAAAATGAACGGGAGCATCTGTTCATTTACAAGAGCATTAACATCGGTCAATGAAAATCCGGTTGTGCTCCAACTCGATGATGAGCCGTGTCCGGCATAGTTGACCACGCTCCGCCCGTTATTGAGCGCCGTTGTTACCTGCGAGGCAGTAGCGGTTGGATCATAGATCTGGTCGACTTCCGTAAAATTATAGCTGAGTAAATCACCCCTGATATATTCCATGTGCTGATTGTCGTATTCATTGAAATGCCCCGGCCCCTCATTGGATGCGATCCCGGTGGCTTTGTGAAACCAATCGGAACCTCCCGGAGTTTTTTCGTAAGCGATGGTGCGGGTCACCTGTGTTTCCACCTGAGCCACTGTCTCCGCGGAAAAGCGGCCGATAAAAATATCCGGCCAATCGTCACTTCCGCTGACCTTGGAATAATAGGCGTCGGAATAGGCGCCGGTGGCATAGCCGGGCGGAATCTGCGCCGCATCACCGACCAGCAGAACCCAGGCCAGGTCATAATTGGCGGCGTAAACAGAATCGATGTAATTTTTTATATTATAACTGTATTCACCAATCGAGGAAATGTTGACAATTGTCGTCCTTATTCCTTTCTGGCGTTTCCATTCGACAAACGGAAGCATGGCATCATAAAAATCATCGTATGTGATTATCAGCATATCGCCGGTCTCGGAAACCGCTGAATATTTTTCGGCAGGCCCATAATAATTTAGAAATCTCCGGCTGTAAATTTGCTCAAATTCATCGATTCTGACTTTGGCGTTGTTATCTCGCTGAAGAACATTTACTTCCCCCGGGCCGACATTTACAATTTCCACTGTCATTGATGTATAAACACGCAGTGTCTTTTCGGCAGGATTATATCGAAAGGGATTTATTTCGACCACCGTCCCGCGGTGATCTCTGAGAATAAACGGGCCGCGTAAATTTGCCAGTTCCGACGGGTACCAGTCCGAGCGTGAATAAACGTCTCCGAAGACGTAAGGAATATCTTCCGGGTTAACCGATCTTTTAAGATTTCCTTTTGAGGGAATAATAGGCGTATTCAAGAAATCCACATATTCCGAGGCAATCACCTTCAATTCAATCCTGGCATCATCGGGAATGATAATACTCCGGCAAACGTGGGGAAGGGCCGGTTCTTTTTTATTCAATAACAGAGCTTCATTACCGCACTCGAGCGCATAATATTCCTGTCCATCGATAATGACGGCATCTCTGTAAAAGGCATCGATTGAAAATCGGAGAACCGTACGAGTATTATTGGATTGCTCAACAGCCACCGCCACATCTTCATCCATTGCGCCGAAATCGATTCTTTCGGCCATGGCCGTATCATTGAGGATTATCCAGAAAATCGAAATGAATGTGAAAAACAACTTCGCACGCATTGATGCCTCTCTATAATTAATATCGTCGGACGATACGTCCCCCTGAATAAGTATCTAAATGGCGGTTCGAGGCAGAATATTCAAATTCAATTAAATATATATCAATAAAAGATTTTAACAAGCAGGAAATGAGATGATTTGCACGAATTGCAGCGCAAAACTGTTCAATTAAATTACCTACCCATAAAAAGTCATAATTAAAGGCCCGGTGTTGTCAACCGGGCCTTTATAATGTTTACCATTTTGTATATAATATTGAACGATTATATCGATTATTTTACGTTATATTCTATCAACTCCCAGGTCTCATCGGGAGTGATAGTTGGTTCGCCGTTCCAGACATACAGTTTCACCATGCCAACACCGGGGGCGAACCAGATTACCTTGTAAGTATCATAAATCTCGATGCCATCCGCAGTTGACGATTGCTGTATCTGATAGACATCCTCAAGATACCCGACCGGGAGATCGCCTATGGCCTCAACCGATACTACCGAATCATAGATGATATACCCGGTATCCTCGACTGTCCAGCCGTTGTTGACCCGCATCGGAAAATCATACACGAATTCCATCGGCGTATAATTGCCGACATAGACCATTTCGTTGATTATATCGACATTCTTTTCCACTGACGAATCGCTGTATATATAGGTCAATTCGTTATAATCCGACACAGTCACCAAAACCGTATCGTATATGTCGCTGCCGGTAAGATACCGATCATATTTCCAGTAATAGCCCTTAGTGAGGGGGAAGTCATCCTTGATATTACGACAGTTAAGCTCACCGGTTTTGTACAGATAGTCGATTATCCGGGTAACATCGAGGATATTGAGATTGCCGTCGGGATTTACATCGGCATGATAGAAATGAACGGGCGGATCAGCACCCTTGTAAAAATAATTTATCAACCGGACAACATCGAGTATATTCAATTTCATGTCTCCGTTGACATCCCCGCAGGCGGACTCGATTTCAAGAGTGAATTCGCATAAAATATAATCATATGGATGACTGGCCGTGGCAACTCCAATTGTCATTGCAAAGACCTCTCCGGCTTCACTTATATCCGGATCAAAAATCCAAATTCCCGTATGCTCTCCAGCGGTCCCGGGGCCTGCAAAAATCATGAAATTATAAGGCAGATCACCATAAGGATCGGTGGCATCAAAGTCGTAATAAAAATCTTGATCATGAAGTAGGTGGATTGATAATACAGGGCAATTCGTAAAATATGCCGGTTCATCCAAAGATGTTCCATAGATGCATGGCATATTTAACAACAGCCATAGCAATAGTAGTGTTACTTTTTTCATCTTTCCCTGCGACTTTTTATTACTTGCTTACATAGGAAATTTATAAAAATAAAATTTTTAAACGATTTAAGCCGATTCATGTAATCAATAATAAAAATGCCTATTCTATATAAATATAGGAAGAATCAAAAATTGGTCAAGGAAAAACTGGACAAGATAGTATATAAACGGGACAATAAAAACTCGGCATTAAGGATACTATTTATCCTGAATGTAACCTAAAATTAGACTAAATGTCATCACTGAATGGCCAGGCCGGAAGATTGATTTTACGAGGTCGGTCTTGCCTTAATCCAAGAGCATAATCAGCCTGCATTAATGTTTGGATCTCGCGAGATCCTTCGTAAATCGCCGCACCTTTTGAATTTCGGAAAAACCGCTCGACCGGGTACTCGTCGGAAAAGCCGTATGCACCATGCACCTGGACAGCATCCGACGCGGCTTTTTCGGCCTCCCGGCAGGCGATCCATTTGGCCATCGCCGTTTCTCTGGTCGAACGGATACCCTGATTCCGCATCCACCCGGCTTTCAGCCACAACAGCCGCGAGTATTCATACCCGGCCGACATATTGGCGATCATCTGCTTTACCAGTTGATGTTCGGAAATCGGGCGTTCGAATGTTTTGCGGGTCTGAGAATATTCGACACTGGCATCGAGACTGGCCTTGATCAAACCGGTCGAACCGGCCGCGACCGTGTAGCGTCCCTGTTCCAGACAGAACATGGCTATTCCGAACCCCTCGCCTTCTTTGCCGAAAAGATTTTCCGATGGTACTTCGACATCCTGCATCGATATCCATCCGGTATTGCCCGCCCTGACTCCGAGTTTCCCGTGGATAGAACCGGTGGTGACACCGGGGAACGATTTTTCGACAATGAAACATGATATCCCACTGTGATCGCGTCTTTTCTTTTTATCCTGATCGGTCCAGGCAAAAATGAGAAAATTATCGGCGACATCAGCGAGACTGATCCACATTTTCTCGCCATTGAGAATATATTTGTCGCCCTTTTTGACGGCGGTGGTCTGGATACCAACTACATCGGAACCGGCATTCGGCTCGGTCAGACCGAACGTAGATATTTTCTCGCCCCTGGCCTGCGGTACCAGGTATTTCTCTTTCTGGAATTGATTGCCGTATGAGAGAAGCGTCAGCGAATTAAGCCCGATATGAACCGAAAGCACCACCCGGGCTGAGGCGTCAATATATTCCAATTCTTCACATGCCAAACCCAGCGAGATATAATCCATCCCGGCGCCGCCGTATTTTTCGGGAATGCAGATACCAAGAATATCAGCATCGGCCATTTTGTCCAATAATGTAGGGTCGAATTTATGGGCCCGGTCGTTTTCCTGGATAGTCGGAGCTATATATTTTTTGGCAAAATCCCGGCACAGCTCCTGTACCGACAGGTGATCATCATTTAGTTCGAAATTCATATTTTATTCCTATCTTGTATTCGGTTTGGTTGTTCGCTATCGCAGTCCCTATATATAAAATATTGTCATAATTGCCAAGAGCAAAAGCCCTGCAAAAAGAGTGGAGGTAAAATTTACAAAGTCGTTGTCTGCTATTTGGTAACCGCTGTAAAAGGATGTCTCCCGGCCGCAATGCCGTTTTTTCTCCGTTATTTGATTACAAATGTGACATTTGTACTGCACCTGGACCGCCGCTCCCAATACCGAGTCAAATATTGCCCCCGTCCAGCCGGCCAGCACCGCCATAATCCAGACGGAATTTGCATACTCAATTGATCCGCCGGTAACAAAATCAACTAAATAACCGGATAATATCACGACTGCCGAACCGATCAGCGATGCCGCCGTTCCCGGAAGTGATATCCCGCCTGAACGTCCCGGCTCTACAGTCTTGAAATTTGTAATCAATACCGGCTTATGGCGCGAAAGAGTACCGATTTCGGTAGCCCAGGTGTCGGCGGCGGCCTCGGCAATCGAAGTCAGGAATACAATATACCAGATGGCATTATTGGTGATTGCGAATATTACCACCGTGAGAGTCGCAATCCCGCCGTTTGCAAAAACCTGAAAAATATCCCGCGGGCCGCTTTTGCCGATCACGGCAAGCGCTTCTTCTTTATGAACCGACTTTATAAATGACAGCAGGGTGGATGTTATAAAAAAGACTATCAGCGGAACTGCGAATAATACCCCGCCCAGTCCGAAAATAATAGTTCCGATAATCATCATCCCGATTGCGCCCGACTTGGTCAGGGCGCGAAACCTGTAAGACAAAATCGCTATAAAAGCCGCCAGTAGAAATCCCGGCGCGATTTGAGACAGATTTATCAGATTATACAGACTGTTTTCCAATTTCCCGGGCTCCGTTTTTTCATTAACATATACTTAAATAATATATTCCGAAAATCACACAAAATAGTGATAAAATAAAGGCGGGCCAAAAGACCCGCCCGTTTGGATTGATTGCACAGGAGATTTTACTTTGCGAATTTTTTGAATCTCTCGTTAATCCGTCCCCAGTGGAGGTTGTTGAAGAAGTTGTCGATATACTTGGCGCGGCCCGGGCCATCCTTGTGATAATATGCATGCTCGAAAACATCCAGAGAAATTATCGGAATTCCGCCCCAGATGGCTCCGTAATGATGCTCGTCAACAACGACATTCAAGAGCCTGCCGCTGTAAAGCCGGTCGAGTGTCAGAACCGCCCAGCCGGAGAGCTTGGCCGCCATCGCGGTCGCCTTGAAATCTTCTTTCCACTTCTCAAAACTGCCGAATTCTTTCTCGATCGCCGCAATCACTTCCGGGCCTTTCGAAATGTCACCATCGCCGCCAAGGACTTCCCAGTAAACATCGTGAAGCAGGGCGCCGCCGTGATTCCAGGTCATCCGGCGTTTCAATTCACCGATATCGGACCAGTTTCCGTTAGCCGTCGAACGGTCGGCTTTTTCAAGACTCTGCTCGATCTTGTTTAAGAAGGTAACGTAGCCTTTATGATGTGTATTGTAATGCCAGTCTGAAGTCTCCGGTGAAACGACATCCTTGAGCAATTCTTTGGCCTTTTCATCCGAATACGGGCGCCTGTTAAATTTCCATTCGTATGCCATTGTATTTCTCCTTTTTTGTTTTTAATTTTGCTGTTGACTTGTTGTAATTAATGCCCCTTAGCTATCCCGCTGGTTGCCCTCTGATATTTTGTGTTTATCATTTAGATTATAGGTGTAACCAAAAGATTGCAGAAAAGTTCCTTGAAAAGTATGGGTGATTGTAATCCGGGTTGGGCAGATTGTCCGCCCGGGTTAAAATTGGGATGGACACACGGGTTGCGATTGTGGGGATTATGTTTTCAGCTATTGGGTGATTTATAGTATATCCGTTTATATCGGCCGGATCAAATCAAACGACTGACTTTTCCCGGCCTTTTTCTCTGTATCGGGCGGCCGCCGCGGCCGCCCATTCTTATTTGGTGTGACAATAGCTCACTTGAATGTGCCCGTCAATTTCCTTTTTGCATAATATAAAAAGAGGGGACAGGATCACGGGGATTCTCAGGATCCTGCCCTTTATGAATCAAAGAGGAAGTTTTCATTTGCTTCATGCTTTACGGTGCCGGCAGATAAGAATTCTTACAGAATAAATTATGGAAGACATCAGGTGATATTTAGTCCGGGCCTTCCCGGCATTATAGAGGCCATTCTCACAGCAACCTGATCGATGGTCAGCCGATCCGGTAGGGGAAATATATATGCGTCTAAACGGCCATCTAATTTGATACGGCAGCCACCGCAAAGGACCCGCCCGGAGGGCGCGGATTTTCATTCAAATTTGGTCATCGAAAAGTAATTAAAAATCCCTCATCATTTTTCCCCTTATTCAAAATAACCGCAAGCGCTTAGCTGAGCAGCCTTGTGACAAACATCACAAGCTTTTTTGAAAACAAGCTTGACATTTGACTTATTTCTTATAAATTCAGCTTTAAATTTGTAGGGATAACCCGCACGGGCAACAGGTGAGAGGATTTTATCAGGGCAGGGACATGACTTTGTGTTTAATCATAATTAATTATATAAACCTAATTTAAGGGAGTTGTAAATGGATCACTGGATCTATTTGTACGCTGCACAGATTTTAGGTGTTGTCGGTATCATCTTCGCCGTGATACTCTACTTCAACATAAAATCCAAGGATGCAGGAAACGACCTGATGAAAGACATCGCCTCGCAGATTGCGCACGGCGCCATGATCTTTCTCAAACGGGAATACTCGATTCTCGCCATTTTTATCATTGTTGTGTTCATTTTGTTGTTCATTTTCATAACCCGGGCCACAGCGATCGCCTTCCTCTGCGGCGCTCTCTGTTCCATGCTTGCCGGCTACTTCGGTATGCAGGCCGCTACCAAGGCTAATGTCCGGACATCGGCCGCGGCCAAGGATAAAGGCCAGGGTGGAGCGCTTTCGATTGCTTTCACCGGCGGTGCCGTAATGGGCATGTCGGTGGCCTCGCTGGGCCTGCTGGGTGTGGGAATCTTCACCTACCTGGTTTTCAGAACCGACTTTTTCAACTGGCCCGATCTAGCCGGGTTCGGTATGGGTGCTTCCTCGATTGCGCTGTTCGCGCGTGTCGGCGGCGGTATTTATACCAAGTCGGCTGATGTCGGCGCCGACCTGGTTGGTAAGGTTGAGGCTGGTATTCCTGAAGACGATCCGCGTAACCCCGCTGTTATCGCTGACAATGTCGGCGACAATGTCGGTGACACCGCCGGTATGGGTGCTGACCTTTTTGAATCCTATGTCGGTTCGGTCATCGCAACAATTGCCATCGCGGCGGTCGCACTCGGCTCTGATATGCCGACCGGCTCGACTCTGGCTAAAGTGCTCCTGCCGATAGCCATCGCTACCGCGGGAATTATTGCCTCGATTCTGGGTGTGCTTTCAGTCAAGATATTTGCCAACATGAAAAACCCTGCGGCTGTTCTTCGAGTTGTTACCTATGTCGCCTCGATTGTCCTCTTTATCGCGGCCTGGTTTATTATTCAAAAGCTTGGACTCGACCCCAAATTGTTCTGGGTGATCCTGGCCGGTAATGTGGCCGGTATTTTAATTGGTCTGTTGACCGAATATTACACCGCCGCCGGGCCGATCAGAAAAATCGCCAAGGCTTCCGAAACCGGCGCCGCCACCAATATCATTTCCGGTCTGGCCGTCGGTATGGAATCGGTGGCAATCCCGGTCTTTGTTATTGCTATGGCTATCCTGCTTGGATTTAAGCTGGGCGGTTTGTATGGTATCGGTCTTGCCGCCGTCGGCATGCTTTCAACCATCGGTGTGACCATGTCGGTCGATGCCTACGGACCGATCGCCGATAATGCCGGTGGTATTACCGAGATGGCCGGTTTGGGCGAAGATGTCCGCAAAATCACTGACCGTCTGGATTCGCTCGGAAACACCACTGCCGCTATCGGTAAAGGCTTTGCCATCGGCTCGGCCGCTTTGACCGCGCTGGCCCTTTTCTCAGCCTACAGCACGGCCGCCGATGTCAAGACAATTTCTCTGCTTGATGTCCACGTGGTGGTCGGATTCTTCATCGGCGGCATTCTGCCGTTCCTGATCGCCTCCCTGACAATGACCGCTGTCGGAAAAGCTGCGTTTAAAATGGTCTCCGAAGTGCGCCGTCAGTTTAGGGAAATCACCGGTCTGATGGAAGGCACAGCCAAGCCGGATACCGGAC
>Ga0209834_10000987_pt1 | contig 16521 bp, 9 predicted proteins | sample Mar14236cmmetaG_FD_184134 | JGI IMG/M metagenome (GOLD analysis project Ga0209834, IMG submission 184134) | Marine hydrothermal vent microbial communities from Guaymas Basin, Gulf of California to study Microbial Dark Matter (Phase II) - Marker... ...
CCTTTATATTCATCCGGAAGAGGGTTATTTGTTCTTTTCATCTTCCGGCATAATATTTTTTTAGTCGTAGTTGAATAGTCACTGCCTGCATAAAACCGGTAAAATTCTGTGAAAACAGCTTTTCTCTTTTTTTGATTTTTACCCGGAAGCAATAGCAGAAAAGATGTTCCGTTCATATCAGGCACATCAGGCAGATTCAGGGCATGCAAAATAGCGGACATAAAATCAATAATTTTAATTCAGAAATAGTTAAGGCACTATAGTTACAGTAACAGGTTTTCTTTTTTCTAAAAATAAAAATACAATCAGATTGTTCCCTTCAAGTTTATGATTTATTCCCACTCTTGCATCTTTAGCCGGTTTGCCATTTATCAGGACGTTTGCATTTTCTGAATTCCAGTTATTTACTACAAAAGCCGGATTAATTACGGGTGATTCAGCGGTGCCGGAGATACGCATTTCGAGCTTTTTTGCCTTCGGATTGTTATTTACAATCTTGTAGCATCTTTCACTTCTGTCGTAACCATCTGATATAAAATCATTTCCAGTTATCTTTAATTCCGGTGCGTATGCCCATGATCTTCCTAATTCGACAACTTCTTCCATTTTCATATCATTTATTCCGTAAAGGCCATTCCAATAGAAACGGTCACCTTTTTCATTTATAACGGGATATGAAATGGGAAAACTTCCGCAATGTGAAGGCCGGTCGGCAGTGGTACTGGTACGGCCATCACATCTGGCCTGCCCAACAGGAAAATGATTGCAGCCACCATGATCGTTATACTGTGCTATGTTGTTCCATCGTACAGACATCTTGTTTCCTGGTTCAAAACAGATAAAAGGTTTGTTTTTCGACTTAAAATTGTATTGTTGCACGGTGAAATCCTTTGCAAATTCACAATCCATACTGGCCGGGTCCTCAACATACGATACTGCTCTTATATTTCCATTGTAGTCTGAAACATGGACAAAATCTTTATGAAGCAAATCGCTTTCAACCTGTTCCGGGTGAAGCAGCGGCAATGATTCCTGAAACTGCCGGGGAAATCCAAGCGTTCCTTTCTTCCATGAAACTTTTCGAATACCCACAGCATCGGGATAAATGTAGTGATACTCGTCAACCCAGCATTCCCAGCCTGTTTTTGGATCTACCCTCCATGTATTATTATAGGCGCTCACGGGGGCATAACGCCAGTGGACCACAACGCGTGCGTCGGTATTTTCGATTATCCTGACATGTGAAAAACGACAATGCCGGTCCTGCATATGTTCAAAGCAACCCTCATTATCTTTATCGCCCACTCCCCAGGCTTCCACACTCTGATCCGACATCCAGTTATTATTTTCCGAAACCCATGATGCTCCGTATCTTATCCCACGCCAGAATATTACTTTAACAGGTAATTTGTCGAAACACACCACAATATCGGGATCCTGATCAACGGGCCATAAATTGTCCCATCCATCGTAATATTTAAGTTTGGTGTAAAAAGCCCCAAAGCGTCCGGGGTGTTTTTCAATATCGGGCAACCGGTGTGGTTTTAGATCCGGTGTTTTAATTTCATATCCGGCATATTCAGCGGCAATTTCATCACCTGGTTTTGCTTCGTTCATTACCTTTATTTCGTCTAAAATTCCATTTAATCCGAAATATTGCGGCAATGTACCCCAGGTCCGGTGAATATCGGAAGGCTTATTCGGATGGGCGACCATTCCTATTATACAACCCGCCCGTCCCTGGTAATTTATTTTGCCCTGAATGGGCATTCGGGCTTTCATCTCACCGTTCACATAAACAGTCAAATCTTTGTTGGCTCTGTAAACTCCAACAACATGCATCCATTTTCGGAGTGGAAAAGTTAATCTTTCGGTAGTACATGAAACCCATTGTTCGTTAATGGCAACCTGCATTGAGGCTTGCCCGTGGGGGCCTACCATTAATCGATATCCCTTTGTTTCGTTATTTTCAGTTGTAAGGACCGGGCACCAGTTCCAAGGGTAATTCCCTAGAGCGACCCAGGCTTCTATGGTAAATTCATTTCCCACTGCAGGCATATTCCTGTCGTTATGAATTAAGCAGGCAGTAAATCCATCCAATTTTATGCCATTACCCTTAATCCCTTTTGAAATAACGAAATTTCCTTCTATAGTATCGGTAATACCACTGACTTTTTCCAGGGCAGCCCTGTTTTGAATTTCATCAAAATCCCATGATAAAAGAAAATTCTGTGCCTTTAAAGAATGATTAGACATACTGATAAGTATGAATAATAGAATTACCTGATTAAATTTACTCAACATTTTCATATCCGTTTTTTAATTCATACAATTGATTAATTGTCAGATCACTATTTTCGGTTTAACACTAATGTTTTTCTTTCCCAGGGATATGGATAAGCAGTTATCCATAATTCGGAACTGAAATCAAGGTTATCTTTATCGTATCCCATAATAAATACTTCAATATTTTTTCCTTTGTATTCCTCCAACAAAGGGATGTAATAAGTATAGTTTTCTTCTTTGCGAGGATTAAAACTCTCCCAAGGATTACACAAGTATGATGGCGCCCGGTTGGGAGCGCCAATGAACTTCCCATCAACCTTTGCAGCAGCATAAGCCCCTTCCCTGCCATGTTTTCCGTTAATTGCCACACACAAGTAGCTGCCTTTGGGAATCTCATCCAGATTTATCTCTGATTTCCATGCTTTTAAAGGTTTTTTATAATTTGGGTGAGCAAACAAATTGGATGCCCGCCACCGGGATCGGTCAAGAAAGTTTCCGTCGGTTACACCCTCGATTTCGCGAATTTGTTGAGGGAACCGGTTAAACCTCATATATCGAACCGGTTTACCGATGGGAATCCGAATCTTTAGTTCAGTCATAAACGTTAATCGTTCCCAATTTTCAAGGTCTGTCGAGATTTCCACATAATTTCCTTCCTCAGGTAAAAGCGGAAGGAGCGAGAATATATCCGGCACGGTTATTATCAACTCATCTACTTTCTGAATTTTTCCAAGGTCAAGCCTGAGACACCCCCTGTCTGTTCGGTACCTTTTGGTTTGCCAAAATCCGGTTGTAGTGTCCCCATCGAACAGGTTGCGATCCCAAATCCCTCTTTCAACAAAGGTTTTTTGGTTGAAAAAGGCATCGCGTGCAGCTTTTACCTCCGGAATTGATGTCTCGCCAGAACGTTCCAGCGAACGCACTTCCAGAGCATTATTATCGGCGGAAAAAACAGTTGCCTCATATAATGATTCAGCGTCTTCAGGTATTTTTATTTCCTTGAAAAGACCAAGTTTCCGGTGAGGTTTATTCTTCAGTTTTTTGCCCGGGAAATTTATTTGAACTATCTCTCCTTTAATCAATTGAGAAATATCTTTTCCGTCAAGTGATGCCCTACTGTAAAATTCCGGATTCATAAGCGCAATTTCGGAGCTTGTTCCGGGCATTCCCAGAATTTCTATTTCAACAGGTTTCCCTTCCACATTTTTTATCACCTGAAAATCTGAACCGCTAATTGCGGGTTCATCATATTTTTCAGTGGTTGCCAGCAACAAACATGACCTGAATGGGGCTACTTCAATTGTTACGCGATCCCCTATATTAAAATTGCCAATCACTTTTTCAGTAGGATGCAATTGTACCAAAGTGATTTTTCCATTGGATTCTATACCAATTTCTTCATCCAGTTTTACGTCATAAAAGCTTGTCGTCCATTCCAGATTCCTTAGGGTTATTATTCGTGTAGTTTTATTGCCGCGCGAAACTGCATACGGGCCATAGGATTCAGGAAGCACTTTGCCATGTATAAGAATGTTCCTGTATTTTCGGTGCAGGTTGAAAATGCGGGCCAGTTTTGGAAATTCATCATCGCGAAGCAACCATGGATTTCCATAAATCTGGGGGGCCAATATCAGAGATCTGTTGAAGGCCTGCAATACAAGTTCGTCGTCCCAATAATCCAGGCATGATGACAGGCAGACTCCGTGATCTTCCTTCAATCGCCGCAATCCGGGCACGAGCCCTCGGGATAAAGCCTGTGCCCTGTTATGCGGAGCAGTCATGCTGTTTGTCATATGAACATCGATGTAGGTTTCAGCACCCCCCATCAAAGATGTAGTGGCGTAGGGTTTACTTTTATTCAACCCGAGGCGGTGGTTTAACAGAATCAAATCGGGGCTGTATTTTCTGCACTCTCGCATCATGTGAATAAAAGCATCTTCTTTTTCAGGACGTAATGGCCCGCAAACCGCATCGAATTTAAAAAGTGCAAACTCATAATCCCGACATAACTTTACCATCTGATCTATTCGCATTTTTTCTTCCTCAGGAGTATTGCCAAAGCCATCTGGTCCTCCCCAGACCCCTAAACGAATACCCAGCGATTTGGCTTGTTTGTAAATGGGATCAAAACCATTCGGAAACTGTTTTTTAAAACGATCTGAATAAATGCTGCCGTAAAACCTGGCTCCGTCAATAGCGCCGGCATCGAAAGCATAAATATCGAGTTGCATCCCATATTCCTCTTTTAACCAGGCAAAGAAGTTCAGGTTGATTCTTGTTTGTTCTTCATTTGTTCCTTCATTCGTATTATTTATCCAGCTAAAATACTCTGCTTTTGAAGGAGTATTTTCATCGGCGCCAGGGAAAACTTTTTCCTGCGCTGTTAACTGAAAAATGAAGAGAAAAAATATGGAAAAAATAACAGAACTCTTTTTCATAATCAGGTGTCTCCTTACTTAATTAATCGTTGAAACTGTAATAGTGTAATTTCCTTCTGTTAATTTAAAATTACCCGATTTCAGGTCTTTAATTTTCTCCGTATCAAAATCCATATTGTCTTTTTGAATAGAAATGGATTGTGAGGGACCAACCGGTAGTTTTACATTGGCGGTGCTTCCGACAGGGATTTTCATTTCGTACCGATAAGAATTCTTTGCAGTTTTTTGCCAGTTTGATACAATATCTCCGTAGGGAGAATGATAGACACATTTTACAAATTCGAGTCCTTCAGGAGTAGCAGGAGATAAAATAAACTCTTTGAATCCGGGATTTTGAGGATCTGGCCGTATTCCGCCAAGCCACCGGTAGAACCATTCGGTTACTGTTCCAAACATAGGATGACAATTTGAATACGTATTGTCGCTCTCTTTCCAGGTTTCCCAGATTGTTGTGGCGCCTCTTTCAATCATATATCCCCAGCCCGGATAAGCAGTGCTGTTTACAATATTAAACACCATTTCCGGTGAATGATATGCCGAAAGTGCTTCCAAAATATATTTCGTACCAAATATTCCGGTGGTAAAGTGGCCGGAAGGCCCGTTTCTAACTGCGTTTACCAAAGAATCTTTTGCGGCGGAAATCTCCTCCTCAGGAACAATTCCATGATAAAGTAAAGTAGCAAACAGCGTCTGCCTGTTTATTTTTTCCGTTACAGGCTTATCCCAGAATTCAGCCTTTACTATTTTCTTCAATTTATCGGCAAGTATTTCGTATTTCTTTTCACCGGCGGTATCACCCATAACCGAAGCAAAAGTTTTCATGATCCGGGCACATTGCAGATAATGACAGGTCCCCGTTAATTGCACAGGAACCGGTTCCATCGATTCATGGTCGCTCAGCCCCTTGTCAACGATTCCTTCAGGATGAAGTCGGGCAACTTTGTCCATCCATTTTTTATCCAGTTCATATAGTTCTTTTATAATATCTGTGTCGTTGTAATAAAGATAAAGATAATATTGTGTGATAAGAAAGGCTGATTCCCAGCTTATTCCACAATATTTTATTCCGGTGTAGGGAGCTGTATCCACAAAGGTCGAATCATTCATGGCATCCACCCAGTCGTAAATCGTTTTGCGATAAAAGGTATGCATGTCGAAATTGTAAATAAACGACTCGCTGGTTGCATTGAGATCTCCTCCGTAGCCAAATCTTTCGCGGGCAGGACAATCTGACTGTACACTTATAAGGTTTGCCCGAAATGTTCTTTCAACTGCTTCCTGTATCGAATTTAATAATTCAGAAGAACAGGTAAAACTGTTTAAGTCAGGGACATTTGAGTGAAAAAACAAACCTTTGATATCTGTCAATTCAGGCTTATTCTGCAACCCGGAAATCTCCATGTACCGGTAAGTATGATAGGTAAAATCAGGAGAAAACCATTCCCCTGATTTTTCACCAAAAATGTAACTATCCGTTTGCCAAGCGATTTCGGGTGCGCCGGGGCCGCCTACACCTTTCCGTTTAATTTGCCCGGCAACAGTCGTCATCGGATTTAAAGTGCCATCTTCATAAATGCGTTCGCCAAATCTAAAAACAACTGTATCGCCCTTTTCTCCGGATAGCTTTATTTTATAGGTTCCTGTAAAATTGACGCCCATATCAACAATGAAAATTCCTGTTTCAGGGCTGTAAATTTTAACCGGTGTTATTTCCTCGGTTATCTGAACAGGGGGGAAAAACGCTTTTTGAAGCTGTCCCCCCGGATTTTTGCCCGGTTGAGCATAACTCCACGAATGATCATCATATCCGGGGGAATTCCACCCTTTTATTTCCCTTCGTGCATCATACACCACTCCAAGATAAACATCGTTTTTAACAATTGGTCCGTAAGCATATTTCCAAGATTTATCAGTAATTACCTCTTCTGTTTTTCCATTTTTATAATTTATAAGAAGTCTGGCAATAAATGTGGGTTTTCCGACAGTTAAATCGTTTCTCAAATTTCTTCGTCCCCATTTCCGGAGAGGAAGCGGATTGTAAAAACCATTTCCCAGCGATACCCCCAGACAGTTATCTCCAGTATTGATTAGTGAAGTAACATCGTATTCTGAATAATAAATTCGTTTGCTGTAATCGGTCCAGGCCGGATCGAGGACATTTTTCCCAACCGGGACAGCATTAATGGTGGCTTTATAATATCCGGCTGCGGTTATAAACAGGGTTGCTTTTTCAACTGCAGCAGCAGCATTAAATTCTTTTCGGAAAAGAGGAGCAGGCTGATCAAGATAAAACAGTGAGTCACTTTCAGGCAAGGCTCTTCCATCCTGAATCCATTGTGCGGAAGAATTCGCACTTAAACCCTCAGTTTCAATATTAACTCCGGCATTATTGCAGGCAAAAAATAACAACAATACTGAAGTAACATAATAATTAAAATGAAATATACCTGACAAAATTTTCATCATTATAAATTTTTACTCTTGTTTCATTTTCTTGCCGAAATACAACCCATTGAAAAGGCAACGACATCACAAAACTTTTGCATTCAAAAATATTAAAATAATTGTAATAACCTGACTTCGATATAAGGGAAATAAAAAATATTTATATACAATAAGGACTGTTGTTATCTTTATATAATGATACATAAACAGATACAACAGTAAGCCTTATGAATAGTAATGTAAACTTAGTGGAAAATTTTTAAAAATCCACATCCTTTGGGCGTGGTTATGTACTGACAGGGCTTTGTCCTAAAGACCATGTAGAAAAAAGAAAAATTTTCTCCGGAATGTTTCCATGGGTTCAAGACACAAGAAACAATTGGTCAACTTGCACTATTTTAGCATATTTCTTATGTCGAACTCATGTTTATCCCAAGTATTATGAATTTTTCAATTCATAAAACTTGGGTTTATACTTTTTCCGGTACTACAAAAGGTTTCCTGTATTTACGCGTGATAAGTTTGTTTGCTTCAGTAGCATAATCACCAACAAATTTTTCCGTATTGTTATCAAATTCCAACATAGGCCCCATCATTACATCATCTTTTTCCCAATCAATGCGATTGGCAAAGAGATGGTTTCTGAAACGATCGAAAGATTCATTCAGATAAGGCCTCCCTTGGATTCTCTCGTATATTTCTCCCGGATTCGATTTTATACCGATCCGGTAGGATGCGTTCCCCATGTGTACAAGTGCCGCCGAGAGGTGTCCCTCTTCAACGTCAGCAAACAGGGTTCCGGGATCATTTTTTCTTACCGCATCAATAAAATTCTCTTTATCGCCATCGAAGTGGGATTCAAATGTTTTGATCAGCTTCCCATTGTTATCGAATGCTTTATTGTTTGCCAGATAGCCATCTTCACAATGGACAACCACTCCTATTTGAACCCCAAGAACATCATCCATGCTTATCCGGCTTTTTGCAGCCCAATCTCCTTTTCTGAAATATTTATTCTTGGGCAATCCCCTTACTTCAAAAATAATGGGTGCTTCTTTATATTCCAGATAGACGATTTGAGTATTTGGTGTTTGTCCGTCATCATCATACCCTAATCTGCCACCGATACTCATAACTTTACTGGGCAAATGATTTAACCCTAATGCCATTCTGCAACCATCCATGTAATGAATCCCGTTATTACCCAGATCACCGTTGCCATAGTCCCAGAACCAGTGCCAGTCGTAATGAAAATTCTTTCGGTGAATAGGACCCATTGGAGCTGGTCCTGCCCATAGGTTATAATCCACTGATTCAGGAACAGGAATGGGTGCAGGTACTTTTCCTATGCTCAGTCTTGCCCTGTAATTAATGCCCTGCACATATTTTATTTTTCCAAGATTACCTGCCCTTGCCCATTCAAATGCTTCTTTATAACCAAGTGGCATCCTGGGCACATGAGGGACTTGTACTACACGGTTATACTTCCTGGCTGCTTCTACCATTTTACGCCCTTCGAAAATGTTATGCGATGCCGGTTTCTGGCAGTACACATGCTTGCCAGCCTGGCAGGCCATAATTGTAATCAGGGAATGAGAATGATTTGGAGTGGTAATGGAAACTACGTCAATATCCTTATCGTCAAGCAAATTCCTGAAATCCCTATAGGTTTTTACCTTGATGTTCCGATTTTTCAGTTTTTGTTCCTCTTCACGGAGTATATCTGAATCGCAATCGCAGATTGCTGCAATGTTCACACCAGGGATCTTGGCAAATCCTTCAAGATCCATTCTTCCTTTTCCTCCAATTTTGACATGAGAACCTAATCCGATAACTGCCAGGTTAATTTGATCGTTCCTGCCGAGTACATTCCCACTAAAAGGCAGAGAAGCAGCCATTCCGGCCATTGATGTTGTTTTTATGAAATTTCTTCTTTTCATGATAGTACTTTTTTTATATTTCATCTTGAAAGGCTAAAAATAAAGTTCGATAATAATGCATTAACCTGATCGGCTCACAACTTTGGCTGATCTCAGCATTGCAATAACCTTTATAACCCGACTCCCTGAGCAATTTGAAGAGCTTCCTGTAAGGATAATCACTATAAAGCTCATGCAAATGCACACCCCGTATCTTGTCCTTTACCAGATTAAAGTTGTATTCCAGTCCCTTTCCTTCGGTATCGCTTGCCATACAATTCCAGTTAACGTATACATGGTCGCTTTTACTGTAATCCAGTATCTTTTTAATGACGGGTACATACCCGGTTCCTTTTCCATGAACACAAACCCTTACATCTACACCAAGATTATGTCCATATTCTCCGACTTCGGCTAATGCTTCTCCAATTTGCTTCAACATCTTTTCACTTGACACATCTTCAGAAGATGCATTTGGAAAAACCCGAATACCAATTGCCCCGACATCGGCAGCTAACTGCAGATACTCTTTTGTACCTTCAATATTTTTCTTTAATTCCGCCGGATCAGGGTACCAATACTGAAATGCACTTGCCAAACTGATGGCCTCCAAAGGAGAATCTTCAAATCGTTTTTTCACCTCGGCACGTTCCTGTTTGCTCAGGGTTACTTCAACCCCATGTTTGTGGGTTGTGCGCAACTCGGCATGTACAAAACCCGTTTCAGAACAATTTTTTATGATGGTATCAATGTCCCAGTCTTTTCCCAGGTTATAGGTCATTAATCCCAATTTCAGGGGTGGTAATTTTTTCTTTTTTTTCTTTATTCCGGGAGTGGATTCTGCAGCGGAAATATTTAAAACGCCTGTTGTCAATGCTGCCGTTCCCAAGGTGGCAGTTTGAATAAATCTTCTTCTTGCAGGTTCTTTTTTCATGGTATAGAATTTTTATACGTTAAAAAATAGTTTTATTCAAGCATGTATAAAAAGGTTCATCACTTGCCAACCAATCGCACCTTAATATCAAAAGTATCATTGTTAACAAAAACCGGAATACGAAGTTCTACTCTTTTAAGATTATTTATGTGTTTATCAAGTCTATGTGGCGGCGGATCGAGCGAAACGATCGTAAAAGGTATGTCAGGATGTGAAAGGTTGAGAAGTTTCAATACCTGCCCATTCTGCTTCAACAAGGCACCGTAACCGGTTATTTTCACATCTGCCTGGGTGATAAGTTGCCAGGTTACTAACTTTGTATTCTCAGTAGGTTTGATTTTATCTTCAATCAGCAAAGATCTTTCACTATCTTTTGTAAATGTTCTGAATGCACTTTTTAATTCTCCTTCAAATGTTGGTGTTAAATCGAAAGTGACCTTAGGTCTCTTCCCTTTTTTATAACTTTTTAGTAATGCATAACCATCCACATTATGACGATGGTTATTAACGGTTAAAGTACTATGTCCGAAATTATTTTTAGTCAATAACTCCCATCTTTGACAATTCTGGCACTGGTGCCATAAATCGAAACCTTGTTCTCCTATTAAATAGGATTGAGTACCCGGGTCAATGCTCCAGCGCACACCCTTCAGTTCAAAAATAAATGATCCTGCATCCATGTTACCGTGGCTCACTGCACCACAACCCCCTTTTGCCGCAAAATAGTAATCACTGTTATCACCTTTGCCTTTGAAGACAACAACCGGAGTTTTGCCTTTCCCCACCCACACCGGAGGAGGCTTCTCAGTTGAAAGTTCTTTATATTTACACATCCATGCAAGCGCCGCCCCGGTTAAATAACTCAGTCTTATCTCTTTTGCCGGTGTCATGAATTTCTCTTTTTCGTAATATATGCTTTTTCCCGTCTGTACTGCAAACCAGGCGAGTGCAATATCTCCGTCAACGTTAGGTTTATCTTGACAATCGGCAAAATTATAGTACCATCCTGAAGGGGAATTACTACACATCAATTTAAAATTGGCACTTTTTATAAAACCGGGGTAATCTTTATAACCGCAATCTGTACCAAATGCGGTTTCAAGCATCGAGGCTGTCAGCAACGCATAGCTTGTGGCATAACTCCAGTACATGACGCCTTCAGGACAAACACCGTCCGGATAGTAGTCTTCTACAAGTACATGAGGGATACCATTCAATGCTCTTTTTATCGTTTTTGCAGCAAGTTCCGGATCATCATCGGCTATGGCAATTGATGCTGCTATCATTCCGCCATTACAAACCTGGTTCCAGTTATTATAGTGATTTACCCACCATATATTTTGTTTATTTCCACCATATTCTTCCCAGCTTGGATAAATACCTTTTTCAATTAATGATTTTTTTGCTTTTTTAATCGTAGATTCAGGCAAATCATCAAGTGTCCAGTCCAAAGCCAATGAAATGGCCATGGAAATTTCGGCCACATCTAAATATACAGGCGGATTCCAATCCGAAAAATTGCAGGTTGCCAGCACCTCCTGATTAATGCGATCAAGAATTACTTTATCTTTTTCAATCAAATATACCAAACCAAGCATGTTTATTCTGCGAAGCAATTCTCTTGAAACATCCAGCATTGAATTAGTCGTTTTAACTCTTTTTATTACGGGGGTGTCAAGGATTTTGTATGCAGCGAGACGAATTGCTTCATATAAATTATTAATGACCGGATCTGTTTTTATCTTTGCCTTAAGATCTTCAACAATCCGGGCATTGTATATCATCCTGGGTTTCGACTGTTTCAGGTTCTTCCTGAGATACGACACCGAAAACGGATTCTGAAGTCTTGGTATATCCTGATCCTTTTCCTGGGCCAAAAGTGTGTTTGCCGTGCAAAGTAAAAGATAAACAGTTAATGTAAATGAAGTTAATAATTTATTCATTGTTTGATTTTTATTTTTTTTAGCACTCATGACATTTGCGTCAATTAGGTTAGTTAAAATTATTTATTCTGAGTTTCTTTGTTTCAGTTCATATTTTTGGGTCAGCCCGTCCAGCATCATTGTTGCTATGGAAGAACTCATACAATAATCCTTAATTCCCAGGGGTTTCCCCGATACAGAATCGTAATGTTCACTAATCCCGTTCTTTATGGCATTTTCAACGGTTTTATCGGCAATGACAGCTGCTAATTTTGTATGTCCATAAGCAGCCAGTCCACTTGCAATCTGATAGTTGGTAGATGGCCATACATCTCCACGCCAGAAGTCATTTGATTTCCATCGCGGATCTTTGCGATCCACGGTAGGAATTGGTAGCGGAGTTTGCCATGAGTCAGTTGCAAGAACCTCAGCCATTCTTTGAGCCATCTCTTTTGTGGGTACTCCCGCAGCAAGAGGAATCCAACTGCCGATAGTTGCCACCGGGATTTTTTCCATGGTCTTTTTTTTCACCGACAAAAAGGTTCCGGCCTCTTCATCCCACATATAGTTTCTCATGGCCTGAACCGCTTTGTCGATAAACAATTGTCTCCTGGAAGCCATTTCTTTGTTTCCAACCGCTTTGGCCAATCTTACCAAACTTTTTTCACCCATGATGAGGTATGAGGTGTTTCCTGTAACCCATATATTTCCATACCAAGCACCTTCATTTTTTCCCTTCCGTGTTGGGTGTTTGAGTAATTTCAAATCATCCATGTTGCATTCATAGTCGAATGTTTCCCACCGGGCATGTTGTATATTGCCGCTGTAGGAACCGACGGTAACAAGTCCGATATTTGTGACATCCCGCTCCCGCCAGTACCAATTGTGAAATTTTTCCAGCCTTGGAAGACACTGTTCGAGCAGTTTTTTGTCACCATTGCGCCGAAAAACACGTTCCACCCCCCAGGCAAGAATAGGTATTTGTGAAAATTGGCGAACTTCCTGTGGAAATGTTTTAATAGCAGCCGTAACCATATCATGAGCATATTCAGGTACTATTTCATTCCATCGATCCTGAAAATCCCAGTAGTTTTGAAAAATATCTCTTATCAATTGTTTTTTTCCGGGTAAAATACTGAGCAGATCCACCACAAACATCGTATCCCAAATCCATTGCCCCTTATAATATGGTCCGCCAGGAACAACCCAGTTGTGTTTTAAAGGAGGTGTTGGTGGCATTATCTTTTCCAAAATACATTTCTCAAAAACACGCTCGGTAAGCGTCAAAACATCTTCCCTGTTTGATGTAAACAGTGATTTAATATCTATTTCTTCTATTAAATTTCCACCAAAAGGCGAATTTGCAAATATTGAAGGCATTGCTATACTTCCCAGGGAAAATGCTCCTGTGGTTTGAATGAATTTTCGTCTTGTAGTTTTCATTTTCATTTCATAACTTTTTTGATTTTTACCTCCTCATTATTTCGAATCTTGATTGATTGCCCATAGGTATATTCCCGAGTGAATTCCGGAATGGCTGTGGGATCGTATTCGGGATTTGGAATCGGCATTTGGGCATTTGTCTCAACAAGCCATTTGTTCAAAATGGTCTTGAGCTGATTGACTTTTCCCGGATTTGACCTCGACAAATCAATTTGTTCGTAAGGATCATGTTTAAGATCAAAGAGATGATGTGCACCTCCGGAATCGTTGTAGTAGCGATACAATTTCCAATCCTTATAACGAATCGCACTGAAAGGACTGCAACCAAAATCGCTGTAATGGGGAAAGTGAAAAAATAATGGACGATCTTTAATTGTTCCTTTTCCGGTAAGTACGGGAAGAAGGCTCTCTCCGTCCAGATGCTGATCCGGATCAGGTCTGGTATCAGTCAGATCAAGTATAGTTGGATACAAATCGATTTGCATTGTCGGTGTTGTTTCCTTCTTGCCGCCAGGTATATGGCTTGGCCATTTTATTATCAGCGGAACCCGATATCCGCCTTCATAAGGCATGCCTTTGCTTCCAAGTAACGGATATGTTGATGTCACACCATGATATCCACCGTTATCGGAGGTAAAAATCACGACGGTATTGTCTTCCAGTCCGTTTTTCTTCAACGCCTCCAGAATGCGTCCTACACTTTCATCCACGCTTTCAATCATAGCTGCCATTATTGGATTGTCTTGATCTGTTGTCGGTATCTTCTTCCATTTTTCCAATTTGTCTTGTTGGGCCTGCAAAGGAAGGTGTACCAAGTAGTAGGAAACAAATAAGAGGAAAGGGTTATTTTTATTTTGTTCAATATAGTATTCAGCTCGGCGGGTCAAAGCCTCACTCATAAATTCATCTTTTTTCAGACCGGGGAGTTTAGCCCCTAATGGTGGAAGATAATCCTTTCCCCAATGTCCCCTGGTGAAGGATGGTGTTGTACGAAAACCCTCTGAAAATTGAAATCCCTGTTTATCAGGCCACTGGGAAGGGGCCCATCCACAGTGCCATTTTCCAAGATATATTGTTTTGTAGCCATTTCCTGCTAAAACTTCTGCAAAAGTAATCTGATCAGGATGCAGGCACCAACGAAATGCAGCCCCTTGTGTCTTAATACCGGGAGAAATTTTTTTATCATAGCCAACCTGTATAAGACTGTCGGAAGGCTCTGCAATGGGACTAAAAACTGTTGTCATTTTATTCCGGGCAGGATATTGACCGGAAAAGATAGCTCCACGTGATGGGGAACAATTAGGGCCAGAAGAATATGCCTGCGTAAAAAGCATTCCATTTAAAGCCAACCGATCAATGTTTGGTGTTTTATAATATTCACTCCCCATACAACTGATATCCTTCCATCCCATATCGTCGACCAGAACAAATACGACATTAGGCTTTTCATTCCCCATAGAGGCAAACTGCATGCTAAAAATTGAAATGAGCGCATATAATATTAGTTGCTTCATCATTTGATTATCCCGGATCGTCGTTAATTTATGAATTCAATTTGTTTCCACTCAAAGTTTATTGTATCATTTTGTTGAATTGTGCCAGGTGTACTGCGTCCTTCCCTTATATATTTACCGAGCAGCAATTTCAATTCTTCAACTATATCAGGGTATTGTTTATATAAATTGTTTTGTTCTTCTATATCATCCTCAATATTATAAAGCTGACCAGGTAATACACTTCGGTTCTCATCTTCCTGGGCATTATTGGCAAAACCACCTGACTTGTCTGTCAGTATTAACTTCCATTTCCCCTTTCTAATGGCAAAACTCCCATTCCATGAGTGATGCACCAAAGCTTCTCTTATGGGTTTATGATTCTCCTGGATCAAGGCGGGAAAAATATTGTAACTGTCTTCTCCTGCATTTTCCGGCAATTGATACCCGATGATATTTGCAAACGTTCTCATGATATCTACCTGGCAAATCAATTCATCATTTGAAATTCCATTTTTGACTTTTTCAGGCCAGCGTACAATAAAAGGTACCCTGTGCCCGCCTTCCCATATATCTCCCTTATAACCTCGCAAAGAGCCATTGGGTAAATGACCGTACTTTTTTACCGATCCTATTTTTCCACTCCAATTCGTACCATCCCTTCCGGGCGAACCATTGTCACTTGTAAATATTACAATTGTATTATCTGTAATCACACCTGTCCAAAATAAATAATTTTCAGCAAAAAAAGTGGCTGGTTGAAATACCAGATAAATGGTATTATTATTGTGTAAACAAAAAACCAACCAGCCATGCGAAATATAACACTTTTTAGTTAGATAATAAGGCTTATCCCAAGAGAAATATTCAATTCTTTAGTGAGAAAATACAAATCAGATCATTCGGTAAAAGGAATCAACTCATGGACTCACCTAATAGCTATGTTATTTTCTCAATTTGGCAACTGTCAATCATTGAGAGATATCAGTAACGGATTAAGGAGCGCTACCGGAAATCTCAATCATGGGTGTACCTCGCGCTCCCTCTAAGTCAACTATTGGTTATATCAATGCTCATCGTGGCTGGAGGTTATTTCGGGATTTATACTTTAAGTTACTGAAACATTTCAATGTAAAAGTAAAACGTATTCGTATAAAAAGGAAAATATTTATCATAGATTCTACGCTTATATCTTTGTGCATAAGCCTTTTTGACCGGGCATTGTATCGTCAAAGGAAAGGAGCTATAAAAATACATACCATACTGGATTATGAAATGGGTTTACCAGTATTTGCAGATCTGACGGAGGGGAGAGTAAGTGATATTGAAGTAGCCCGGGAATATGTGTTTCCTCGCGGCAGTGTTGTTTTGGCAGATCGTGCATATCTTGATTTTGAATGGTTGAATAATTTGGACAGCATGGGCGTATATTTTATAATCCGGTTAAAAGATAATATTCTGTATCAGTTTATGGAATCCTATGATCTGGAGGTTGAAGCAGAATATGTCCTCTCTGACGAAGGCATAAAACTTCTTGGACAGCCTGCCTGCCTGCCGGCAGGCAAACCTCAAAAAAGCATAAAAAGAAACTTCGACTGGTGTGGGTCAAAGATCCGGATACCGGTAAAATATATGCTTTTG
>Ga0209834_10000988_pt1 | contig 16501 bp, 14 predicted proteins | sample Mar14236cmmetaG_FD_184134 | JGI IMG/M metagenome (GOLD analysis project Ga0209834, IMG submission 184134) | Marine hydrothermal vent microbial communities from Guaymas Basin, Gulf of California to study Microbial Dark Matter (Phase II) - Marker... ...
TCTATATCCCTGACGATCACCATTTCATCGTAGGATACTTTAAAAATGGCTTCGTTAAGCAGGTCAATAGGATCTGTCCTGTATCCGCTCAAGAGCTCAGCATAAGCTTTAGCTACTCGCTCGGGCGTTTTTAATAATCCTTCTCGCGCAGGATCTTCACCAATAGCCTTTAGTATTCCAGTTACCGCATTGACTATATACTCTTGATCAATATCCTCTTTCAACAATCCTGCTATACGTTCAAGAATTTCCCTATCTTCGTGCATATTTGGCTCCTTTTCGCCTTACCTACCCATCGATATAAAAAATCTTTGGATTAAGTTATTATAACCGTCAAGAGATACCCCATTAATCTATTCCTTTAGATCGTTAACAAAAAGGCGAAGGGTTTTTACCCTTCGCCAAATATTCTTAAGCGATTTTACCCTATGTAAGGTTGGATTAATCCTAAAGTTCCATCATGTCGTCTATAAAGAACATTTATCGCCTTTGTTTGCGCGTTATAAAATACAAAAAAGTTGTTGTGCCCTAACAGTTCCATTTGATCAATGGCTTCCCATTCATCCATAGGCCTTAATGAAAATTGTTTCCTCCGTGCGATAATAGGAGTTGTTTCCTGGTTGATATTTTCTTCAATTTCCGTCGTTTCTTCGAATTCTACCCCCTGCTTCCAGCGTTGATTCCTTTTCCCCTTATAACGTTCAATTCTACTCTGAAGTGTATCAACGGCTATATTCAAGGCATTGAACATATCTGAAGAACGCTCTTCTGCCCTTAGGATAAACCCTTTTCCCTGAACCGTTATTTGAACTACTTCTCGTTCTTCTGCGTTACGGGCATTGGTTGACGCTAAATCAACTCTAGCTTCTGTAATTTCATCCAGGTAGCGATCTAAACCAGAAACTTTCCTTTGGATTTGTTCTTCTAGATTATCACCAACATTCATATTTCGTCCAAATATCTTAACTTCAACTGCCATTGAAACCTCCTTTTCCTTATCATAACATCAATACATTTAAAGTCGTGCAGACCTGGCTAGCGTCAGCCCAAATACATGCTCGGCACCCGATTCAATCAAAGCTTTTGAACAGGCATTGAGCGTCGACCCAGTTGTTATCACATCGTCAATTATCAGGATGGATTTCCCGTATGCTATATCGGATTGGCAACAAAAAGCCCCATCCATATTCTGTTTCCGCTGCTCTCTTGATAATCCAACCTGCGGCCTTGTTTTCCGAACCCTGACAATAGTCTTCTCATTAAAAGGAATCTTCGTCAACCAGCTCAAAGGACGAGCCAGAAAAACAGATTGGTTATAACCTCGTTCCTGTTTTCTGTCACGATCGAGAGGTACTGCCGTGATCAGATCAATATTCCAATCGGTACCGATCAGAAATTTCGCCAGGGGCACCGACAAAACCTCCCCTAGTCCTATATTTCGCTGATATTTAAGATTGTGGATGGCTTTTTTTAAGGGATCTTCATATAACGCCCATGAACGTACCGCTGTAAAGTAAATTTCCGAAGATTTACAGCGCTCACAAATCGAGACTTTATTTTGTCTCAATGGCTCACCGCAGGTTTGGCAAATTTCGGGGCTGATAGTTCTTGTGTTTGCGAAGCAAGTTTGGCAGTATCTTTCCCCCCATTTTCCACACCCTGCACAGGATGGTGGAAATATCATGTCAATTAATTTCCAACCAATATTAAAAATTCGAGACTGCAAAACTTAATCCTCCCGGATTAACAATGATCTTCGGTCTCGAGCATATTTACTACGGTATTCTTTAGCCCCCGAACATCCCGGATAAAGCAGAGTCTTTTAATTGCAATCCTGCAGGGCCGAGCAGAATGATCAAAAGGGATGGGAAAATTAACAATGCCATAGGGATAAGCATTTTAACTGGTGCTTGTTGGGCTTTCTCTTCCGCCCTCTGCCTTCTCCTGGTCCTCATTTGATCGGATTGGATTCTGAGCACTTTAGCCATACTTACACCCAATTGTTCACTTTGGATAATGGCCGCGACGAAACTGGTCACTTCTGCAATGCCGATCCGGTCTGCCATATTTCTCAAGGCCACGCGTCTAACATTGCCCAATTGGATTTCTCTCAGCGTCCTCTGGAATTCATCAGCCAATGCATCTACCCATTTTTCCGCCACGCGCGACATCGCTGCGTCAAAACCCAAACCCGCTTGCACACAGATGGTCAGCAGGTCCAAAGCGTCAGGCATGGATTTTCTAATTTCTTCCTGCCGTGTGTTGATTTTGCTTTGCAGTAAGAGTTGGGGCATGAAAAAACCGACCAAAGAAAATACGCCCGTGAGCAGTAATTTTCTACCCCAAGACCAATCAATTGTTCCCATAGAAAAGACAAATAATAACAAACCGCCAACTCCGACAGCTGCGATAAAACGAGATGCCCAAAATATTGTTGGGTCAATCCCTGGTGGATTTCCAGCCAATTCAAGTTTCTTCTCAGTTTGTTCAACAGCATTTTGAGGAGTGAATCTTTCTGTCAACTCTCCGATCTTTTGAACAACTGGGACGATGATTCGCTCAGTGATTGGTTGAGAAAGTTCGATTTCTTCAAGGGAGACTTCTTCGCCCCTCGATATATATTCATTAAGCCTGTCATCTAGCGGTGTTTCCTCCTGCCGGTTTCTCAAACCTACAATAACGAGGGCCGCAGCCATGACAACAATAATTCCAATGAAGATCCATATGTAAATATTCACTTATTTCTCCGATGTACTTATACTTCGATATCGGCTAATTTATTCATCGCAAGATAACCACCCAATACCATCACCCCTGCTACACCCAACATAACTCCTCCACAAAGCAAGTTTCCGGGTTTAAAAAATGTCATTAAATAATCACGATTTGCAAACCATAACAAACCCATCAAGATCAACGGTAGCATCGCCAGGAATCGGCCTGAATAGATAACCTGAGAAACAAGAACTTTAATTTCGCCTTTTATCTTTATTCGTTCTCGAATTGTATATGAAATCGTATCAAGGATTTCAGCCAGGTTACCACCAACCTCACGCTGGACATTGATCGCGGTAATGATCAGATCAAGGTCATCACTTGGAATGCGCCGGTGGAGGTTACCCAACGAATCTTCCATTCCAATACCAAGCTGCATTTCTTTCACAACCCTGGCAAATTCGACTGAGAGCGGCTCGGGCAGCTCTTTACTAACAGCTTCCAAAGCCTGCATGGTGGAGTAACCAGCCCTCAAACCATTTACAACAAGGTTTAACATGTCAGGCAGCTGATTGCCAAAAGTTACCAGCCGTTTACTTTGCTGGCGCCTCATATACATACGGGGAGCCATTGCTCCAACTACTGCTCCTATCATGGCTGAGACGATATTTTGACCGCCAATTGCCCAGGCGAAAAATCCCAGCAAAAAAGCTGCAATAATTATCGCTGCTACATACTCAGCCGGCCTAAGTTTCAAGTCTGCCTGAGCCAAGTTTGTAGCTATCTTGTCACCAAATTTCGACCCCTCAAGCTTACTGTCCAGCCAAACGGAAAAGGCAGAAGTCTTTTGTTCTTCGGCCAAAGCTACGGCGTCTTCGAATTCTTCTTCTACATAATGGGAAAAACGATCATCGAGTACGGTTTGTTCTTCCCGCACAGTGATGATAATACCAATAACAAGTAATACCCCTGCTATTGCGCCACCGATTATAAGTATTGTGGTCATCATGGAGATTAGCCTCTGTTATTGATCAGGAATCTAAACTCCACCGCGTTTTGAGAAAATGGAAGGCGGTAGGTGAATGCCATGAGCTTCAATTTTATCCATATATTTAGGCCGCAATCCGGTCGGGACTAACCCTCCTAGTACTTTCCCGTCCTCAATTGCCGTCTGTTCAAATCTGAAAATATCCTGCATAGTGATGACATCACCTTCCATGCCGATCACTTCCGTTACAAATGTAACTTTCCTGGTACCATCCTGCATCCTGCTCTGGTGAATTATTAGGTCAATAGCAGAAGCAATCTGTTCTCTAATTGCGCGAACCGGCAAGTCCATGCCGGCCATCAATGCCATTGTTTCAATTCTTGAGAGAGTATCACGGGGTGAGTTTGAGTGCGCGGTAGTCAAAGAGCCATCATGGCCAGTATTCATTGCCTGGAGCATATCAAGCGATTCCTCACCACGGATCTCGCCGACGATGATGCGATCCGGCCTCATACGCAATGTATTGATAACTAACTGGCGGATGGTTACCTCGCCCCGACCTTCAATATTAGGTGGGCGGGATTCGAGAGTCACCACATGGTCCTGCCTCATCTGAAGTTCAGCTGCGTTTTCTATTGTAATTATCCTTTCGTCATTTGGGATAAATGTAGATAACACGTTTAGAAGTGTAGTTTTTCCTGAGCCAGTACCACCAGAGATAACGCAGTTAAATCGAGATTTGACAGCGGCTTCCATAAATAAAATTGAGCTGGGTGTGAGACTTCCAAAATCTATCAGCTGCTCAACAGTGAAAGGGTCTTTGGAGAATTTTCGGATTGTCAAACAGGGGCCCACTAGGGAAATTGGCGGAATAACAGCATTTACACGGGACCCATCAGGTAGGCGGGCGTCTACATAAGGACTGGATTCGTCGATTCGCCTGCCGAGCGGCGCGACAATACGGTCAATAATACGCATCACGTGTTCATCGCTTTCAAATGTAATCGGTGCTCGAAGGATCTTGCCTGCTTTTTCAAAATAGCAGCTCTTGGCTCCATTCACCATTACTTCTGTAATCTCATCATCTTCCAGAAGGGGCTGAAGGGGACCAAAACCAAGAATTTCAGCAGCAATCTGTTCAAATAGCCTGTGTTTTTCTTGTCTTGAAAGCACAATGCTTTCTTCTGTCAGGATCTGCTCAAACAGATCCCGGATCATTCCCCTGACTTTTTCAACCTCGGAAACATCAATGGACGGGTCAAGTTCGGCTAGCAAACGGTTCTGAACTCGTACCTTTAAATCTGAGTATGTTTCGTCCTGAGCGTCCTTTCGCGGAGGCGATACTCGCCTGGCTTCCAAGGTGCCTAACCTGGAACCACCTCCACTCACTGAAGTATCTTCTTCACCTGATTGTTTTCCCTGTTCAATTCTTTTTAATAGTGACATATCTACCTGTCCTAACTAAAGACCTGCAAAAATCATTCTTTAAGCATCGGGGACCTGGTTCTGTTCCAATTTGGATAATTGTTCCCGTACTTTTCCTACTAATTCCAAAATACCTTTGCCAATTTCTTTGGATTTCCCCTCACCAAGCATAAAAGGAACACCTCGATTAACGCCCGGTACAACTACTTCCTTATCCTCAACTATAACCGATGCAACTTTGTGACCAAGATTATGACTCACTTTGTCTGGAGATATGGCAATTTGCTTATCAAATCGATTCATAACCAGCAAGATCTTATTCTTCTGAACTCCCAGTGAATTGACTAGTAGTTGGAGCATTGATCTCGTATTAATGATCGAGGGTATATCCTGGGAGGAGACCATAACCATCAAATCGCAGGCATCCAACGTATCGATAGTTACATCTGACAGATAAGAATGAGTATCCACAATCACATATGAATATAGCCGGACTAAAAATTGAAGTACCTTTACAAAATCTGAACCTTTTACTTGTTCAGCGTCGATCGGATTCGGTGGAGCCGAAACAATGTCAATGCCAGAATCTTTATGATGGAGGACTACATCCTCCACCAGTTCTGCATCCAATTGTTCCGCGTTCGGAGTTAGATCAATGATCGATGTCCTTCCTCTTTCGTTCAGAAATACTTGCACATCTCCAAACTCAAGACTTCCATCAACAATTACCGCCGGTGTTTCCACGCTGTGCAAAGTTACTGCCAAGTTGGTAGCGATAGTCGTTGATCCTACTCCCCCTTTGGGACTGTAAACGGCTACGATCTTCCCCAAGCCAGATAACTGGATAGTTGTTCCGCGAGGGTCTTTCAGGCTCCCAGTACCTCTTCCAATGTACTGAACATCAGATCTGATTGCCTTAGCTTTAGCGCCTGCCCTTCGTATAACAGAGACCAATTCATCGCTCTTGGGCGGCTTAGTGAGGAAGTCCCTAGCACCGGCAAGCATCGCCCGGCGCATGTAGTTGGTATCGCCCTGTACAGATAATATGACTATCTGTGATATTGGCGCCTGCTGCTGAATTAACTCCGTAGCTTCGATGCCATCCATATCAGGCATATTAATATCCATCAATACGACATCTGGGTCTAGGGCAACCGTTTGGTTGATCGCGTCCTGACCAGTTCTTGCAGTCCCAACGACATTGATATCGTTTTCGAACTGCAAGAGTCTGGCAACGTTTCTTCTGGTATCTTCCTGATCGTCAACGATCAGGACGTTATATTCATCAGGCATGCAACCTCTCTGGTCTACTTAAATTAACCGCTTAAGGGACAGGAGCGGGTTGTGGAGCAACACCATCCGCATCTTTAACTTGGTCCACTCTTGGAGCGAGCCCGTAAGGCAGTTTCCCCGGCAGTGGAATTGAGTAATCGTCCAGGAAGTATTGGATTGTAGCTGTTTCAGTGTCAATTACTGTGCTATCCCCTGCCGATCGAAGGGCCAGACTAATTTTCACACCGCTGTCAATCAAATAAGTCAGATTGACTGCTTCTTGCGGAGTCACGATTAAAGTTATGTTATCAGGAGGTGATTCTTCGGGAGCTGGAGCCGCCTCGCCATCAACAGGCGGCGCCGCAGGAACGTCGGCAGTCAAGTCTATGCCTTCTTCTTCAAAGTCGAAATCACCTACGTGAAGTACTGTTGCGCTAGGAATTATGATCTGGGCAGCCAGTCGCGGTCGTTGAACTTCTGAAGGAATCAGATATACGTCTTCACCCAATCGTTCTCCTCCATCAAGGGAGTCAACTCGACCAGCAACAGCATAATGATCTAACAGTTCGGCGTGAGCCGCAATACCAGTTGGACCGCTTTCCGCACCCGCGATCCCTATTTGAGCACCAACTATCACGGCAGTCTGGTTGGGAAGCTTGGTCTGGAATTCGGAATCCATGTCAACGAATTGCATAGAAGCAATCACAACAACCCTATCACCAGGCCTTAATGCGTAGGAAACACTAGCCAGGCGATTGATCGGTATTGATTTTGCGACCATCCCTTCGGGTATCGATAATGAAGCTACAGAGCCCGCATCAGACAGCTGAGCAGCAGTATCCACAAGCATATTTACTGTTAGAGGAATACCACTATCCAGATCGAATTTTGCTTGACGGCCTACTACTTGAGCCAGATCAGTAAACATACCCGCAATAACCAGGTCCCTGGGCAACGGTATCAATCCAAGGACCGTCTCGTCCAGCACCGTTCCGCGAGGTGCTTTTTGAGTAATAACTACAATATCAACCCTGTCAGGGATTGCTACTTCAGCCGGAGCGTCAGATAGCCCCGCAGTTGGGCTCAGGAAATTTGAATAAAGTAAATATCCTCCTGCCACTAGCAAGACCAAAATCAAACTCAAATAAAGGAACACCTTTCCGCGTCGCATATCAACCTCCTAGCTATTTACCAGTGTAATCCACTTTCTATTTTACCCCATAAATAAAACAAGCCATTCGTTTGTTTATGTATCATAGTTTAACGGATAATAGCCATAATTTCTAGCAAACCTTCATTGCAATCCTGTGAGGTCTTCAGATCTACAATTGCTCTTCCAAAAGCAAAACCCTACCAAATGGTAGGGTTTTGCATATGTGACTTAGGAAGCGGTCACTCGCCTAGAACCTAAAAGGCTCGTTTAGATATTTTGAACGATATTGCTGAAAATATTACCAATTGCGGGGCCAAGAAGAGAGAGAATAACAATCACTACAACTGCGACTAATACAAGAATGAGTGCATACTCTACGAGACCTTGGCCTTTTTCTTTAGGTGCGAATAACATGGTGTTTACCTCCTGTTTAGTAGATTTCCTTCGAGGTGTATGCGAACCCTTCAGGTTTGTATGGACATTATAAAGAACAAGTTTTTAAAATGCAATAAGGCTTTCCTTACAATTATGCAAAGACATCTTGGCCCTCTGTAGCAAGGGGAATTGTAAAGCCAATCCGAGTTCCCTGGCCGATTGCGGTATCAATATTGAATTCACCGTTCAGGATATCTACTCTTTCTTTTATGACTTTGATTCCCATGCTATTTCCCAGAGCCTGTTCTTCGTTAAATCCCTGACCGTCGTCTTCTACATCAACGGCTACACGGTCCTCGTTGGTATCAATATGGGTCTTGACCGAACTGGCCTGACTGTGCCTCGCAGCATTGCTCACTAATTCCTGGACAGCTCTAAATATCATGATTTCCAGGTAACTTTCTAATCGCCTTTCAGTACCAGACGCAGTGAAATGAACTTCGATTTCATTCTGCTCATTGAATGCATCAAAATAATGCCTCAAGGTAGGAGTTAATCCCAGGTCGTCCAACATCATCGGTCGTAGCTCAAATATAAAATCCCTGACTTTCGTAAAGGTTGCACTTGCAGTAGCTTTCAGCGCGTCAAGCTCGTCTCTGGCTTGGTCCAAATCTATATCAAACAATCTTTGGGCAATCTCTACTTGCAAGATGAAATTCGAAAGTGCCTGAGCAGGCCCATCGTGCATTGCATTTGATAAACGTTTTCGTTCTAATTCTTGAGCCTTGATCACTGATTCTACAAACTCAGCAGGATCCAGCTCAGTATCTCCGCCTTCAAGCAGTGGTGTTTTAGTCAGATATCCATTCATATCCTGGAGCTGCATGATCAGCTCCTGCAGATGGCCCTGCTCGCTCCTAAATTTATCCATCTGGCCCCGCATGACAAATAACCTCTGCTGGGCTTCGAGGGCTTCATCGTAAGCGTCCCGTACATCCACAGCTGTGAATTCAGAAGTGTTTTCCTTAATATTCCTGACTTTAGCGGAATTAGAGATCTGCTTTTGAGCCAATTTGTCAACTTCAGCTTGGCTCTGGCGTATCTTTGTTGTAACCCCCTCTAATTTACTTTCAGCTAGGGAGATTTTTTCAGAGATCGACTCTCTCAGCTGCTCAGTGTTCCTTTCATTTTCGTCCGTTTTAAACACCATAGGATTTCTCCTGCCTTTTCACGCTTATCTACCTTGAGAGTATAGCATAGGTACATCCTTGAGGCAATTTATGTCTTTGTTAGGTCTCGCCTTATTTCCCTCTGCTTATTGACCGTTTTTCCAATAGTATACAGCGGTATTCTCGAACCCAAGCCTGACTCCATATTTACCATTGCTTTGATATGCAATTTCCAGGCCTGGCGTCAGTCCTGGATACCAATCCATAAAAGTGTATAGATAATCAACCCCTTCTTTATCGAGATATTCCGCCAACTGCTCATCGTCCCACAAGAAAGGAATTACTTCGGGAGATATCAAGCCAGCCAGGTCTCGGATCTGACGTTTACCAAAATATCCGAGGGCTCCTATATCATGTGCTGCAATGATTGCATCCTCAGAAGTATTCCTTTTTACCCATATAGCGGCATCAACCATCTCGGTATTGATCACGCCAACATCCAGGGCATACGATCTAGCTCCCAGGATCAAGAATCCCACCAACGTGATCCCAGCAATTGCAGACCAGGATCGACCGAGAATCCTCTGCCAGCTAATAGTTGAGTTAACTCTTAGCAATCTGAGCATTCCCGTCAATCCCAGGAGGAAAATCACCGGCATAACTGGCATAATATATCTTCCATGCTGGTATGCCACTGGAAGCCGCCAGGCATAGATCGATATATACCCAAATGCCCACAAGAGTGCCCCCATCCTGTCCCAGTCAGTTTTCTTAATCAGATCAATTATTTCGTTAACCAATCCAGGTAATATTACAACTCCAATCCCGATCAGGATCTGGTAGCTTACCGTACCAAACCTTGCCAAGAACGGTTCCTCTCTAAGGAACGCGTATTCGGCTTGTTTTGCATAAAATGTGTTAGGCCACACATCTCCCGCAACTACATAATTAAACAGAAAATAAGGTAAAACCGCGATCAACAATCCCCCGAATAAACCGACCAATCGCCAAATCATATCTTTAGTTTTATAACCGCGCAGGGCTAAACTAAACAAGGCCGGCCCGACAAGAGTAAGACCGTCTGGTCGGATCCAGGCAGCTACCCCTACAAAAAGTCCGACTGCCCACCAGTTATCTCTTTTATCCAGCAGCCAGCAGAAAATTGCCAGGGACAGTAAACTAAGCAGCATAGTTTCCATGCCTGACAAAGCTGCCCAAACCAGGTGCCATTCCATCGTGCACATCAATCCAAGTAGCAGAGGTCCAGTTTTTGAGTTTGGAAATAGCCTGATCCCAAAATTCAAGCCCCCTACACCCAGCGCCCAGGTAATGAGAAAACCCAACACATATGTCCCCCATAATGCCGGTATTTTCATCCAGTACAGGATCCCAAGCATTATGCCCCACAAAGGTCCAGTAGAGGCTCCAGAGGTTTGCCCAATAATAAAACTCCATTCCCCGCGATAAGCCAGGTTTCTGGCAAATGTTTGATGTATCCAGGCATCATCAAGCGGAAATCCCAGGCCGCTTTCAGATGCGCTGTATGCCAAATACAGAGCACACGAAATCAGTGCGCTGACCCCAAGTATTATTTTTTCTTTTCTTGAACCCTGGATAAATTTCATTTTTGATCAAGGTTAATTCTAAAATAGTGGGTTCCAGCCTTTGTAAATAAGAACTCTAGAGAGCCTACAGAAATAGGATCTTGATAGAATTCATTAAGCCCCACTGGATGATTTACTTCAAGGATCAAGTAGCGGGAATTAAATTCGTCCGCAGCTTCTAAGACTGTTTTTATATCGCCATCAGGTATAACGATAGATTGCCTGCCGGTTGATGCATACAATCCGGGAGGGTTATTGATCATCACCATATCGTCCGGCCCAGCACCTATTTCTTCTAATATTTTTTCTATCTCCAAGCCATTTTTGTAACTTTGATTCCAAATTGGAGCGCGAAAATCCCCTCCGATCACACTTTCTGAATAGACAAATGCTGTTGCGGATGCCAGCACAATAATTAGACTAAGGCTAAAAAGAATAGTAGCTTTCCCTTTTGTCCAATTCCTTCTCTGCACGCCTAAATTCATCAATCTCTCAAATCCGCAACCTGCCAGGCCCCACATCAGCGGCTGGAGAGCAGCTCCGGAATGCAGGAAACCGCCTCTCGGACCCGCAAACGGGAATATGATTGTCATAACAATAAAAATCAATCCAAGAGCTGTAAATGGTCCCCAAACAGATTCCTCTTTTTTGTGTATCCAGAACCCAAGACCAATCAAGGGAGCCAGGAGAATTTGCCCTTGAACGAATAATATTGTTTTGAGGTTAGCAACCAACGCTCCAGCCATATTTGATATTATTACTCGCCAGCCTTGCTGAAGCCAATTTTCAAATGTTATTTGCGAAGGCCAATAAACGAACAAGTCGTTATATTCGGTCATCCAGAAATTTTTAGTCGTTCCAACAGGAAGCAGCGCTCCGAATGAGATCAAATTCCGGATCAGCCATGGCCCCATAACAATTGTGTATCCAGCCAGCACCAGCCCTATTCTTCTTACACTATGTTCTTTTTTGCGGATTGCAATGAAGGCGGCAATTAGAAGCCATATTAAACCATCTGCTCTGGTTAAATGAACCAATCCTGCGATTAAACCCAACAAAAATATATATTCATTTTTGTTGTTTTGCCTAATCGTTGAGACAAATAATCCCCCAAGCACCATCATCAATCCAAATGAATCTGTGGTCCCCAAAAAAGGACTGTAAAATACCGGTACTAAAGAAAACGCTCCAGCAATGAACGAGGTTGATCGTTTTCCAGAAAGATCATAAGCTAATTTCATGGTTATTACCGGTACGAAACTAGCAATAAATATCGATCCAATCTTTGCTCCCAAGAAATTCATAAGCCCGGTCAGCAGCATACTTACTGCAGCTATGATCGCTGGCAATGGCATCCAATACGTAAAACCAGGGTGTGGTACTTCTCTCAAGGGGTGAAGGTAATTCCACAAGAAAGGCTCTGATAATGTTGAGTGTTTGGCTATGCGCAACCCCATGCCGTAATAGTACTCAGCATCCATGTAACCGGGCGCAGATTGTATGTATGCATACAAGGAAAATATTAGGATTCCTGCCAGGAATGCGGTTAGATATCCTTTCCAGTTCATTGAAAATCATTCCATATCAGTGGCTTGGAACCAATGAACCACCACCTAATCCAATACAACCCGATCAAAACAACTGCAGGAAAAGGGAAAAATAATAGTGAGCTTTGCATTGGCTGATAATCATAGTCGAGTGTTGCCACAAATAAAACCCACAATCCAACCAAAACAACCATCATAATCACGAAAACTACCGCGTGCCCGCGTTCTTTCCATCGCTGTCCCAAGAATGCCAAGACAAGAACAAATGGAGTAAAAAGGATTACAAAATTTCCGGGATCTGTTTGAATACCAGTCCATTGAGAAATAGCCAGGGTACTGCAAACCGTCCAAAGGAACCAGTTATACTCTTGTTTTCTGGCAATCCACCATTCGTAAACCAGCAACAAACTAAAGCAAATACTTATCAACCATTTGAGAAACGTTTTTATCTCTGGGAACCAATTTCCTAATACATCACCTAAAGAGCCAGCAGGATTATATGCAGGATATTTAAGAATTTCCCATATATTCTGCAGGATCCAATTTGGAATAACAAGCATACCTCCCAGAGTCAGAACAATCATGGTTCCAAAGAACCATAAGATTAACTGGGTTCTTTTCTGATAAAAACACCAAAACAAAATATAAATGATCACCAGAATAACCAGATTAGGTTTTATCGTTGAAAAAGCTAACAAAATACCAGCAAGCTTGTCTTTTTCAATTTTAATGGCGTATAAAGTTCCTGTAATCAGTAGTCCAACCAGAATGACTGCATTTCCGTTTATCAACCCTCTGAATGCATGATACCAAAAGAAGGAAAAAAAATAATAGAAGCCTAGCAGGGCCAGCTTTGGTTTCCAAACAAACAAATTCAAAGCCAAGAATGCCATTACTGTAACTGAAACCTCCAAGAACAACATCCAGGCAGCCCTTGCAGTAACATAATTTCTGATTAATGAAAAAGGAGAAAATATCAACGTTGAATAAAGAGGATAAACCACACGGTGTTCAATTTCCCCTTCTTGAGCCGGCCTGCCAAACACTAAATCTTGGATTTTTAATGCTACTTCATCACTATAGGGACTTACACCATCCAATATAAGGGACCTGGTTCCTATATAATGAGCTAAAAAATCGTTACCCCCGGGATTATTTCGGGCAAATTGATAGTTAACCCAAAATAAACCCACCAGCACTACAATGCTTAAGGCGATAACAAGTATCCAATTCTGCTGTATTCTCCTCGCCATTACTTGTCACTCCTAGCCTTAGCTAAAACCAGTCTTTAATATTAATTCTTAACTGAAAACGATTCCAGGCACTTATTCAAATCATAACTAGATCTTTGTGTATAACTTCTCTCCAGTCCTCTCTGCCAATCCAACAAATCGCTAGAACTAAACACGCTATATTCAAATAGTTCTTCTTGCTCATAAGCGATTTCCAGTTGATCCTCGATCCAAGGCACGGGCTGATCCAAAACTACCATTCCGTAATCTTGAAAGCATATTTTATTTCTGATCTTTTCAACAAGATCATATCCAGCTGGTTGGATCTCCCCTTTAAAATATCCGGTCAATTCGAAGAGGTTAACAATATGGATCTGCGGCCTACCACCCAATTCGTCAGAAAGGTGGCTGCGGTAAGGAATCAATACCTGCAAGTCAGTATTTGAAATCCTCTCCGCCATCTGTTCATTTAATTTGATTTCATCTTTTGTTGGCAAAAATGCGAATGGATTATAAAACAGCCCAACAAATTGGATTGAAATCACTATTGCGATAAATCCATAAAACCATGGGCTGCTCTCCACCCAACTGTTTCTCAAGACCAAACCTACACCAAGCCCAAAACCGATGGCTAGCGCAGAATAAATCACCATGCAGTTATTCGCCCCTCCACCATTCGATGAACGAGTTATCCAGGCTGTTCCTGCAGCGCCTGCTAAGAACAAAAGATAAACTAACCAATGATCCCTGGAGCCCACTTGAACTTGTTTTTTGCCCTCAACTATAGCATCTGGATTGCTCGACAGAAAATCTAATTTATATGCCAGTAGGAAAAACAGACAGAAAACAAAACCAATGCCAAGTGGACCGATTGTATCGCTAATCCAGAAATTTACAGCTGAAATAAGCGAGTATCCATGTTCCCCTGGAAGATCGAATATATAGTAGAAGAACCAACCGTTAGTATAGCGATTGATAATATATAGCGGGACGACCAACCCGATAATTTCTATCGTAAACGCTGTCCATGAATTTTCTCTGTGTTTCAATAAAAGATATATATGCAATGGTAGAAAAACAATAATAAATGATTGTTTAATAAAAAAGCCTATCACCACTAACAGGCCAAATACCAAGTATCCTGTTTTGTATTTCGCTCCCAGAACGACATCAAAGGCTATTAAAACAAATAGAATGTATAGAGAATCAACTCTGGCCAAGTCATAAAACCCATCACCGAGCGCAAAACATGCCAGAAAGAACATCCCGGAAATCCAGGCTAATAGATTATTCTTTGTCTCTTTTTGAACAACTCTTCCAATCAACACAACACTGCCGATAGCAGAAACAAGAGAAACTGCCCTCGCGGAAAATAAGGGATTGCCAATTATCGCTGAAATCCCTGCGGAAAGGTAATAATACAAAGGCGTATAAACAAGCGGAGTAAAGTCCAAAGCAGGTTGGACGTAGAGATCCGCGCCAGACAGGATGCGATTGATCTGATTCAATCCAGCGCTTTCACCCCACTCAAATACAAACGGAAGGGATAATCTGTTCCATGTGACAAAAAAGAACAGTATTAGAGGAACCAGCGTAATTGAAAAAACCAGGATATTTGAATATTTCTTGATTTTTAGCATATTTCTGGGCGTCAATTTATAACCTTATCGTTTTTATCTTGAGTCAAAATTATCTGGGCAAATAAAAATGCCAGAAGTATAAATATCGCTGTCCTCGTCAGAACGATCTCGTCCAGATACTGAAACCAACCCCTAGATAATAATATAGGCCATTCAAGCAGGTTTACCAGTGTCAAGACCAATGCAATTAATAAGCTTCTATTATTTTTGAAACACAGTATCACCAGCGGTAATAAATATAATGTCCACTGAGGGCTATAGCCTGGGGACCAGAGGAAAAACATGATCATTGTAAAGCCGCTCATACCAATTATTTGATATGCCGATTCAATTGTAGATTTCCAGAATACCCATAATCCAATCCCGCCCAAAATCAACAAGGACAGCCAGACCGGCACAACAGGAGGATTACCAGTTGAAATAGAAGCTGAGGAGGCTATCGTTCTGTCAATATCTGGATTAAAATTCCCAGTAGAAAGGTTTCCGTCAATCAGAGCCCAAACAGTTTCCCAGGAACCTTTTGCGCCCTGAGCAGTCAGTGATGCTTTAGTGAATTCCGGTGAGATACCTAATAGCAATCCCCAACCCAGGCTAATGACAAAAACAGCGATAATCACAACAGTCAGTGCTTTTTTGGTTTTCAGCCACTTCCAGGCAGCGGGCAGGACAAGGACCGGGAACCATTTTATCAATCCCCCTACTCCGATCACCAGTCCGGCAGCTCGGGCATTTTTTATCGTTATCAAATATAAGCCCAATAATAAGCAAAACACCGCCAAGCTGTCAAAGTAGGCCCACCCGTAAAACAATCCCACAAGAAAGGAAACGTAAACATAAACCCTGTTAATGGATTCATTTTCTGCATTAATCGCTCTAGCTATTTTTTGAAACAAATAGATATTTGCGGCTTGAATAATTGAAAATATGGCTATCAATGCATAAATAAAGCTATGTTCTCTTCCCCCAACCATCAGATATATGCCTCTTGAAAGTACCGGGAATAAAGGCGGAAATTCTACCCAAAGATCTAGAAATGGGCGTCCCAGGGAAGCCAGGTGATAAAAATTCCAAAAATCGCCATAGGATTTCAAGCCTTCCAGTGGAATTGAGATCACCATAATGAAGCGAGCACACAAAAAAAGAAGGCTTATATGAAACAACTCAAGTTTCCTGTTTCTGAAAATATTCATAAGTTCTCATTTCCGCCAATAAAGCTCAAGTCAAATTATTGATCAATATCCTCTAAGATCATTACATTTTCATTTTCAAAAACAGTTGAATAAAACCCGCTTTCTTGGATATCTTCAGATAACTTTCTATATTTATCCAAATTATCAAGATAAATATAGTTTACATGGATTTTATTTTCATCTTGCCAATT
>Ga0209834_10000996_pt1 | contig 16461 bp, 13 predicted proteins | sample Mar14236cmmetaG_FD_184134 | JGI IMG/M metagenome (GOLD analysis project Ga0209834, IMG submission 184134) | Marine hydrothermal vent microbial communities from Guaymas Basin, Gulf of California to study Microbial Dark Matter (Phase II) - Marker... ...
TGGGAAGTTAATCTGTGAGCGATAACTAAATCGGCCTGAGACAAAACATCAGAATGCAGTTTATCAGGCATCTGGGTGATAAAAAGCTGGGATATCCCGGGTTGTCTTCCCTGTCTGATCACAGTTAAAATTATATCTGAGGCAGCAGTTGTTCCTGTAGATGGAATGAAATTGTGAGCCTCATCGGTAATAATCCAGCATAATGGAACTTCCCTTTCTTTCTTTTCTTCTTCTATTGTTGATAATTCTTCTTTTCTTCTCGCCATAACTCTCGCCTCATAAATTTTTTTCATCAGCAATCCAACTATTAAACTTTTTACATTCCATCCGACACCTCCTCCAAAAAGACTGACATCAAATATCACAATTTTTCCGGGTTGCAAAAATTCGTATATATCAGTTCCTTCACTTGAGAAAATTCCCCAGTTTTTTGTGTTCAGCAACATGTTTTCAACCTTCAGTTTTATTTTTTCATCAAAATCCTCCTCTCTTAATTTTGATGCAATATCATCAATGGAATAATTACCTTTCATTTTGTTCAAAACTTTTGACAGCAAAATTCCTTCTAGATCATTTTCATCAAATCCAAGAGAATAGCACCAATCGGCGGGAGTTAATTCGTTTGGTTTGAAGGAGAAAGTTCTATCATATAAAACACCCATCTTATCAAATTTATCTTTTTGTCCAAAAGGAACATATTCAAAAACTTTAAATCTTTCAGGTTTTAAACCCCACTGATAGAGCAAATCTCTTTGTTTGTTATTCGGATATTTCATGCTCCAGAAAATTCCCTGAGTATCAATTGAAATAATGCAGAGATTTCTTTTTATCTCTTCTGGCAATTTGTACATTTCTTCCGCAAAAATCTGACTGGTATATGATTTGCCAGAACCTCTTTTTCCAACTATAACAATTACATGAGGCCTTAAAACATCAACCTTTATTTCACTTGCCAGATGGGTTTCGGTTCCTGTTCCGACAATATTTTTTCCAATAATTATTGTCCCCTTATCTCCATATTTTTTTAAATCATCCCAATCTCTTCCAACAATAATTTCCGGCATAATTAAGGATTTTTATTTAAGAATTATTTATATATTTATATCTTTTCTAAACAATTACAAACCAAAATACAAACTCAAATAATAGAATATAACATACAAGATAAATCCAAGCATTCCAAGAAGGAGGACTCCTATTGCAATAATCTTTGCATAATTTATGTATTCTTCTTTATCCGGTTTTGTGGCAATGCTCATGATTCTCCTGCACTGCTTTAAAAATGATCTTATTTTTTCCATCATTATTTAATTTTATTAAAATAATAGGTTTATATATTAAACTTAAATATGGACTGGACAGATTTTCAATTATTATATTGGTTCTTTAAGAAAAGCGGCAAGGTTCTGTATCTTGGAACTCCAGAAATACTAAGATTTGCAATTCTAAATTCCAAAGAGGTTTATTATATTTCTCCAGAGAAAATAGACTTTAAAAGCCCAAGATTGAAAAAATTTGTAGAAAGCCCTCAAGATTTTGATTTATCTTTATTGCCAAAAAAACTGAACAGAATTATAAATTTCTTGCCCTTCAATGTAGTGACCAGTTTCAAGATAATGAGCCGATATTTAAACTTGCTGGAGCCAGAGGAAAAGATTCTTATTAAATTACAGGTTCCAAAAAAACAAGTACAGTATACGGATATAATGATTAATGACCTGCTTCCTCCATTCAATATTTCCAGACTATCTTATTTAAATATTGAAGGATACAAATATGTAATAGGGAAGAAATTGCGAATATGAAGATAATGATCAATTAGGAAAATCCAGTAAAAAATGATAAAAAATGTTTTTCTGTAATCAACTAAAAAAATTTTTTAAATTATCATAGGTTTTTTTATAAATCTTTCCAGATTCTAATTTTTTAATATCTCTATGATATATATCATCTTTCAATTTTCTTTTATTCTTCTTTTCCCATTCTTCCGTCTTTATGCTGAACTCTTCCTGCACTTTATCCCTGTAAAATTCTGGCAGAACATTAAACGTGCAGAAGGGAATTATTTTTTTGTTTGGCATTAGATAGTGAATTACGCATCTTTCCACCCTTTCAACGTCGTAATTATACAAATCCTGAAAATGCATCATTCCAATAAACAAACTTCTGTGATGAATCTCTCCCAAAGCTTTATAATTGTGTTTTACCAGAGCATTATAAAGCAATTTGTAGAAATTCAGATTTTTTGGTTCTTTCTTTTTGTCAATGAACTTTTTCAGATTAAAGAGAATTTTTAAGGCAATCATGTATTTATTTTTTTTATTTTCAATCTCTTCTGCTTTTTTGTCTAAATATTCAAGAAAACCTTCAACATCTACAAATCTTGTTATCGGAATCACTTTATTCCCATCAAGGAATAAATAGGTTGCGGCTCCGCATGCAAAATGGCAACTTAGAGAATATTGTGGCTTTCCTGTTATCGCCTCAACAAATCTTGTTATTGGCCCGACAACAGGAACGGGATAGAAATCTTCTTTTGATATTATTCCTCCTGTTTGTTCTTCCAAATTTTTAATCACTCCCGGAATTGTAATTCTCTGTTTTTCTCTTTCATCTCTCGGCATCCTACCAACCAAGGAAACAGGTTGAAAATTTACTCCTCTTACAATATCTAAATTGTTCAGGGCAAAGTTTATTATTGAACCCAATTCCAAGTCATTTATTCCTCTAATAACCGTTGGAACTAAAACACATCCCAAATTGGCTTTTCTTAAATTATTGAAAATATAAGGGACTTCCCAGTGGTTTTTTGGATTTGTTTTTTTAGAGACGCCGTCAAAACTTAAGTAGATGGTATTAACTCCGGCTTTTTTTACTTCCTTTGCAAATTTTAAGTCTTTATAAAACCTGTAAGTTCCTTGAGTATTCAATTGAACATGGTCATAACCCTCTTCTTTGCAGATTTTTATAATTTCTATTAAATCAGGTCTTAATTCAGGATTCCCTCCGGTTAACTGGATTGCTGTTGGCGGGACCGGTTTTTCTTCTCTTCCAACTCTCAGCATTTCCCTGATTTGTTTCAAACTAGGCTCATAAACATTCCCCCCTTCTTTTGCAAAATAGAAACAATACCAGCATCTTAAATCGCATCTGTTTGTAACCGAAATATTTGCCAGACAGGTATGGGATTTATGATTAGAACAAAGCCCACAATCAAAAGGGCAATTTCCAGTGCTCTCAGTATTCGGATTTGAAACACCTCTTCCATTATAACCGAATTTTCTGAATTTGTTATACATTGCAGAATCTTCAAAATAAACTTCTTTGAATTTTCCGTGTTTTGGGCAGGTTTTCTCTATCCATACTTTTCCTCCTTTCTCAAATACTCTTGCGGGAATCTTTTTGGCACATACGGGACATAAAGAATTTGTCTTCTTTGGCAATTTTTGCCTATACATTATTTTTATATCTTTTAAATATTAATATCCATCAATCTTCACTTTGAAGACAATAATATAAACCAGAACCGAATTAATGTTAGTCAGATTCAAAACTTGTCTGTGGAAAAATCTTTTTAATATGCATTTTTACCCTGATGCGATAAAAGAATAATATATAAAACTATAAAAATTTATGCTTTTTATAATTTTCACGGATTTAGATGGAACTTTGCTCGATGAAAACTATTCTTATAAAGAAGCTTTGCCAGTTTTGAAAATTTTGAGAAAGAGGAGAGTGCCAATAATTTTTTGCTCGGCGAAGACTAAAGCAGAACAGGAAGTTATCAGAAAAGAGATGAAGCTTGATCATCCTTTTATTGTTGAAAATGGCTCGGCAATTTATATCCCCAAGGGATATTTTGGTAAAAAAGTCGGAGAAGTGAGAGATAAATACGAAGTAATTTTATTGGGAACAGAGGTTGGAAATATCAGGAAGGAAATCGAAAGACTGAAGAAAAATTACAAAGTGAAAGGTTATGGTGATATGACCGATAAAGAGGTTGCGGAAATAACGGGATTGAATTTAGAAAGTGCCAAACTTGCAAAGAAAAGAGAATTTGGAGAAACCATAATTGAAGTTGAAGAAGAAGTTTTAAAGGAATTGAAAAAGAAATTTAATGTTGTAAAGGGAGGAAAATTTATACAGGTTTTCGGCAAGGGTGCGGATAAAGGAAAAGCGGTTAAAATATTATCTGATCTATACAGGGACTTTGGAACTATAACAACAATTGGGATAGGCAATGCACAAAATGATGAAAAAATGCTTGAAGTTGTGGACATACCCGCAATAGTAAAAAATCCTGATGGAAACTGGGTTAACTTAAAGATTGATAAAATTTACAAAGCTGCCAGAATAGGACCTGCGGGATGGGTTGAGATTATAAAAAAATTTGTGTTAAATTATGAAGATGAAAAAAGAATTTAAAGATCAAATTTATTTAGTTCCGCATACTCACTATGATGCCATATGGATTTTTACAAAGGAAGATTATTTTTATATAAATATAGATTTGATTTTGAAGAATGTTGTTGATTTGTTGGAAAAAGATAAAAATTACAAATTTCTCATAGAACAGACTTATCTTTTGGAAGAAGTTGAAAAACGATATCCCGGTCTTTTCAAAAAAATTGTGAAATATGTGAAGAATAAAAGAATTGAGATTGCGGATGGAGAATATCTGATGGCGGATACAATGCTTCCACAAGGAGAAACTTTAATTAGAGAAATAATGTTTGGCAAGCAATTTGTAAAAAAGAAATTTGGAGTTGATGTGCCAGTGATGTGGCAGGCAGACTCTTTTGGATTGAATGCTCAACTTCCGCAAATATATAGAAAGTGTGGATATAAATATCTTGCATTCAGGCGAGGATGTCCCGAGAAAAAACCTTCGGAATTTATATGGGAAGGTTTGGATGGAACCAGAATTATTGCGCACTTTATGCCTTTGGGATACAGAGCGGGTTTAAATTTGGAAAAACTTGGTGAGAACTACAAAAAATTAAAGAAGGTGGCTGCAACAAACCACATACTCATGCCTTCGGGAAGCGGTGTTACAATGCCGCAGAAAGAATCTACAGAAGCTGTTAGGAATTTTAACAAAAAGTTTAACGGCAAAATGAAAATTGCAACTCCTTCAGAATTTTTCAAGAATGTGGAAAAAAATATTAAAAAACTTCCAGTAAGGCGAGGTGAAATGTATTCTGGAAAATACTCCCAAGTGTTTCCAGATACTGCATCGAGCAGAATATGGCTTAAAAAAAGCTTAAGAAAATATGAAAATAAATTGTTGAGTCTTGAAAGATTTTGCACAATTAATTCTCTCATCGATAGCAGTTATCCTGAAGAATTGAGAGAATGTTGGAAAAAGGTATTATTTTTGGCTTTTCATGATGTTGTCCCAGGTACGGGAATGGATACCGGATATGAAGAAGCAAAACAACATATTGGTTTTCTGAATACCAAACTTAAATATCTAATTCCGCATGTACTGAACTCAATTATTGAAAATGATTCTAATGAAGAAACTAATGGCGATATTGTGGTATTTAACCCTTTATCCTGGACTGTCAAAAATTGGGTGGAGGTCGACCTCAATTTTGATGAGGGGCAGATATTTAAGATATTGGGATTAAAGAGCGGTGATGAAGAGATAGAAGTAGAGATTATAAGATTTTCAAGATATGAAGACGAATCATTGAGAAGCGCAAAAATAGGTTTTGTTGCGGAGATTCCTCCGACAGGGTATAAAGTTTATAAAATCATGGAATCAACGCCGAAAAAAAATTCATCCATAAATATAGTCGGAAACACAATTGAAAATAAGTTTTTCAAAGTCAAGTTCTCTCCAGATACGGGACTTATAGAAATATTTAAAAACAACAAGAAATTGTGCAGGGGAAATGAATTAATAATTGAAGAGGAAACCGGCGACCTTTATCATCACAAAGACACGGTTGGAACCCCATTAAAAACTGAAGGAGGCGGAGGAGTGAAGTATGGTTCCTTTAATGTAAAAAACTTCTGGATTGCGAAATCTCCTTTGAGAAGGACCATAAACATAGAAACTGATTACTATTCATTAAGATGGCCATATAGACTTACACATAAACTCAGACCATTAATCTGGAGACACAGATATATGAAGTTTAATAAGAAAATAATCATCTATGGAGATATTCCAAGAGTGGATTTTGTAACCCGTGTTGAAAATAATCATCCAAGAATAAGACTTAGAGTGGTGTTTGATACGAACATTAATAATTCGGAATACACAAGCGAAATACAGTTTGGCGCAATAAATAGGAAAAATCAGAATTATTCAAAAACAAAAAGCTGGGTGGAAAAACCAAAAGGCATATTTCCTTCTCTGAGATGGATTGATTATAGCGATAAGGAAAAAGGATTGACTTTTATAAACGTGGGAAATCCAGAGAATGAAGTGAGAGACGGAAAAGTTTATCTGACTTTGATGAGATCTGTGGGGATGCTTTCTTCCGATGGGAGAGCGGGACCTCCCATTCCGGTTCCAGATGCAAGAGAATTTAAAAAATATACCTTCATTTATTCCGTATATCCTCATTCTGGAAACTGGAAAAAAGCAAAATCCTATAAATATGGGTATGAATTTAATTATCATTTGATCGCGTTGCAATTGCCAAGAGGGAAAAAATATAGAGTTAAGAATTCATTTTTAAAAATAGAACCAGATAATGTAATTGTAAGTGCGCTAAAAAAAGCCGAAGATGGCAAAGGAATAATAATCAGATTTTATGAGACGGGTGGTGAAAAAACAAAGGTCACACTAACTTTATTTAGGAAACCAAAAGATGCAAAAGTAGTAAATTCAATAGAAGAAAAAGATAAAGAGTTCGATAAAAAGATTAAAGTTGAGGAAAATGAAATTAAGGTTGTTGTCAATCCTTTTGAGATTGTAACTTTGAAAGTTGAAATTTAATTATCTACGATATATAAGGTGTGTGTATGGAGACAATATTTTTGCAATCTGAGGGCATAATTTATTTATTATCCAAATAACCAAAACCTGTAAAACACAATTTTAATATTAATAATAAAATATGTTATGGTATATATTGTAGAAAGAATTAAAACGGGGATTCCAGGACTGGATAAATTAATTCAGGGAGGTTTTGTAAAAGGTTCGGCAGTTTTAATCAGTGGAGGAACCGGAGCGGGAAAAACAATTTTCTGTTTGCAATATCTGTGGGAAGGACTAAAAAACGGAGAACCGGGAATTTATATAACTCTAGAAGAAAGTTCTGATGAAATAAAAAAAGATGCTTTAGTATTTGGTTTAGATTTTGAAAAATATCAAAAGAAAGGCAAATTTAAAATTATTGAGAAGAATGTTTTTGAAGATCCGGATTTGGAATTTTTTGATATTGACAAATTAAAAGTAAGGAGAATTGTTATCGATTCTATTTCTTTATTGGCTATTATGATCAGTGATCAAGCTTCTCTGAGGAACAGATTGCTTGAGTTAATTAGATCTCTAAAAAAAAGAAATGCAACCATCTTATTAACATCGGAAAGAGTTGACGATAATCTGTCAAGACTTGGTGTCGAAGAATTTTTAGTGGATGGTGTTGTAGTATTAGACTTTACCCCTATTGGACCACAAGCGGGCAGAAGTTTATTTATCAGGAAAATGAGAAGAACCAAACATTCTGAAGATATACATCCTATTGAGATAAGTAAGAGGGGAATCAAAGTTTTAAATATTTAGTTTTTGATTTTGATTTTTTGGAGATTTTTTATAAAATACTCGTCAATTATCTATTTTTTGAAATATTATATACTTTTTATACATTTATAATTATTGTAGTGCATTGTTGCACAAATTAAGCATGAGTGAAAAAAAAATTTTGGAAACTCTAGAAAAAAACCCGGCGGGGTTATCAATTTCAGAGATTGCCGAACAGTCAAAGTTGCATAGAAATACTGTAACAACAGTTATCAAAAAATTACAAGAAAATAGAAAGGTTGAATTTAAAAAATTGGGTCTGGCAAAAGTATATTATTTGAAAAAATATTCTGGTTTGCATAGATTGGAGGGGGGCTATAAGGGAAAAAATATTTCTGTTGGCATAGGTATTTCAGATTTGCAGAATGGATATCAAGCTGCAATCTCTGCAGCAAAACAGGCCGCAATGCAAAGTTCAAAAGGAAAAAAACCTTCTTTCTCACTTGTCTTTGTAAGCTCAAAATATAATCCTCAAATAAAGGAAGTTGTCAAAGGAATAAATATAATTTTGGGAAATAACTGGATAGGATGCACAACGGACAAAGAATTAAACTCAATCATTGGATATTCTGAGGGAACAATTGAAGTCCTCTGCATAGATACAAAATATATGCATTTCGGAATTGGAATTTCTGAAGATTACAGAAAAAACCCCGCAGAAGAAGCAAAGAAGGCAACGATGAAAGCAATAGAAAACTGTCCCGCTGAAAGGTCAAGATTTGCAACGGCTCAATTCATGAGAGGAACAAAAAAAGGTTTTGCCGAAATCGTTAGAAACCCCCCATATTTTGTTTTGACTTTTATTGGAGGAACATATTACAAAAATAAAAAAGCTATTCCAGGAATGGAATCAGAGTTTTTAGAAGGAATAAAAAGTGTAGTTGGTTCCTTTCTTCCCATTATAGGTGCCTCTGCTTCATCTGATATAGAAAAAATGCTAAATTTTAATGCTGAAAACTATGTTTTTGCAAATGGAAAATATTACAAAGATGGTGCAGTAGTTTGCTTTGTTGTTTCAGAGTTATATTTTTCTTATGGATTCTCTCACTCCTACATTCCAACCGATATACGAGGCATTATTACTAAAACTTCCAAAGATAAAAAAATTATAGAAGAAATAAATGATAAACCTGCAGTAGAAGAATTCAGAAAAGGTGTATCAAAAATAAGGAAAAAATTTTCTTTAGATGAACTATTTGAAAAAATATTTGCTAGAAAATATGAAAATGTATTGCTTTTCATAAAGTATCCTGCGTTAATTATAGATTCATTTGGAAATAGTTATCCTTTAGCGTTTAGACCAGATCCTGAAGGCAAAGTTATTATCTCACCTCAGAGAATAGATAAGAACATAAGTTTTGTATTAGGAAAATATAATAAGAACAAAGCAACCGAAGAAACTCCTGATTCTATTAAGAAGATGATTAAAAATATTGGGACCCCTATTTTCTGTCTTATTTTTTCATGTGCTGCGAGAGGTTTTTTATTACATAAATCTGGTCTTATGAATAAATTCGTGAACAATCTAAATAATACCTTGCAATCCTATTTGGGTTTCTATGCAAATGGAGAAATAGGAGGTACTAAAGAATTTAGATTTATAGGATTTTCAGATACATATCTGGTCGTATTTGATAAAATAATAACAGAATGAATATGGACAACATAACAGAGTTTGGATATAGAACTGAGCCAGAGAAGATAAAAAAACGAAAATTAGAAGGAATAAAAAATAACTTTAAATATTTCTATGATCATAATTCTTTTTATAGAAGATATTGTGAAACCATTTATAAATATGGAATTGGAGATGAAATTAGTCCAGAGGATATAAAAACGTATGAAGATTTATACAAGATACCTCTTCTACCATCTGATTTTTTTAAGGAACTTTCTGCAAGAGGATTAGAAAATTACATAATAACAGATAACATAAAAGCAAACATTTTTTTTACAACTAGTGGCACTACAGGAACTCAAACTAAATACTTGTTTGATGAAAACAGTTTAAAATTAATTAATGAAGAAAATATATTCACATGTAAAGAAATATTAAATGTAAAAGAAGGTGATAAAGTAATATTTCTGGCACCACCTCCAGAAAGAAGTAGAAGCGGATTAGTACAGGGAGCATATAGAATGTTTCAAGGAATTGTAAAAGATAATATATATTTCTTATATGAGGAATCTATTGAAAAAGAATCAAGCAAAATTTTGGAGGAATTGATGAAAAAAATTAAAAAAGAACCTGGTGATAAAATCCATTTATATGGACCTCCTTTCGTATATTATGAAATTGCAAAAGAGTTAGAAGAAAAGAATAAAATAATGGATACAGGTGGTAAATGTATGATTACAGGTGGGTGGAAAAGATGGAAAGGAGGAGAAATACCAAGGGAAGAATTATATAATTTAATTGCTGAAAGATTTAATATAGAAAAGAAAGATGTGAGAGATGGTTTAGGACTAACAGATATCTTTATGTGGTGTCCAGAATGTGAATATCATAAAAAACATATTCCTTTAGGAATTCATGTATCTATAAGAGATCCAGAAAATTTTAACATACCTGTAGAATCTGGAGAAGAAGGATTACTGGCTTTTATGTCACCTTATATAAAATCTTATCCTCCATTTGTGGTTACTGGAGATATTGGAGTTGAAACAACATCTGTAGAAGAATTTTGTGAATGTGGCAGGACAGGAAATACAATAGAACATAAAAGAAGAGCAAGAGGTACACTCCCTAGAGGTTGTGCTTTGGTGCTGGAAGAATTAATAAAAAGAATGGAAAATGAGGAAAAAATATAGAGTATATAGTACTCCAAAAGAGAAAAAGATTGACGAATATTTTAGGGAGGTAGACAACTTTACTCTTGTTTATCCATCAAATCCAGAACTTCTAATAAATGATTTTCTTAAAGATGCAAATAAATTATCTTACGAATTTAAAGAAGAATATAGTGCAAAAGATATACCAAAAATATGGGATAGAGCAGGAAAAGAATGTATAAAATTGTGTGAAGAGAATTTAGATGTATTAAGTGCAACTACAAAATTTCCAGAAGAAGCTCTAAAATTATATGTAAAAAATATCTTTGATAATTTAAAAGAGATTCATTTATTAAAAATTGTGGAAAGTGAAATAGGCAATATAGATTATTTAGATAAATTTGCTCCAAGTGTTGGAGGATATACAAAAGCTTATGGTCCAAAATACGCAATACATATCTTTCCAGAAACAATAGGCCCACAACCTTTATCTACATTCCAAACGGGTGTTATAAAAACCCCCGCTATCTGTAAGCCCTCCTCTGGAGAGCCAATATTCACAACATTATGGATAAATTCATTAAAAGAAGTTGATAATAATATAGGAAAATATATATGGAGTGTTCCATGGAAAGGTGGTAATGAAATAATAGAAGATAAATTATTTGGGAACGAAGATTCGGCTATAATTGTATATGGAGATAATGCAACTATAGATAATGTAAAATCAAAATCTAAAGGAAAAGTTTTAGAATATTCTTTCAAAGCTGGTATAGAAATAATTAAAATTAATAACTCAGAGGAGATTAATGAAATTGCTTCAAAAGTAGTTAAAGATATAGCTTATATGGATCAAGGTGCTTGTTTTTCTCCACATGTTGTTTATGTTATTGATTCTCCTTCTGATTCAAAGAAATTATGTGAAAAAATGGCTAAAGAGTTAGATAATTATCCGATCAAACGAAAAAAAATAGGTGTTGATGAGAAATCTGTTATATCTATGTTAAAATATACTTGTTTACTTGAAAAGTCTGCAGGATTGGATGTAGAAGTATATAGTGGAAAAGATTATCTTATTATTTATGAAGAAGATCCTTCTTTTCAACTTTCTCCTCTTTTTAGAACAATAAGAGTAAAACCTATCAGGAATATAGATGAATTAGCAGATTTATTATATGGATACAAAAATTATATCCAAACAATTGGTACAAATTTAGAAAAGGAAAAAATTGCCGATTCTTTTAAAGATTATAATATATCGAGGATTGTAGATATAGGAAAAATGCCAATAAATATATTATACCATCACGAAGGTAGACCGTTAATATCCCCTTTAATAAGATGGATTGATATTGAATGATGCATCTTCACTTTTCTATCCCAATTTTGTTGACGAATGATCTTTCAATCAGGACAACCGCAAAATTTTCTTTTTTGAATTTCCAAACTTATTCTAAAATTGGAAATAAGTAAATTTTATCTGACGCCGAGAGCAGGATTTGAACCTGCGCTCCCAAAAAGGGAACCTGGTCTCAAGCCAGGCGCGTTAGACCGCTCCGCCATCTCGGCATAATATTAATTTCTTTTATAATCTAAATTTTTATTTTTCAGAATTTATTTTATATCTTGCTTTAGAAATTTATCTCTGAGTCCAGATAAGTGATATCTGAGTTTTCGATAAAAAAACAGAAATTCCCGCGTTTCTTTTTGTATGTAATCAAGAATTTTATTATATTCTCCATCATTATACCATATTGGAACTATTGCTCCGGAATGTTCCTTTCCTGTGAATTTATCCAAACCACAACCTTTAAAATTGAATCCATTCATTGCCAAACATATTGGTTTTATGTCTATTACGGGCAAATTATGGTAAATAAACCAGTTGTCATAATGAATTCCATAAATTCTGGCTCTATGCTTGAATATTCCCAAATCAAAATAAATATTAAAACCAACGGGAATAAATTTCCATTTATTTTCGGGGCATAGAATTTTTGAAAATTTTTTGATAATATTTTCTTCCGAAGACTCCCATTCTTTTAGAATTATTAAATCGCCAACTGGACCCCCATACTTTCCTATCCTCTGGTACTGGATTGTTATAATTTTGTATTTTTCCGGGTTAAAAGAAACATTCTCACCATTTCTTAATTTTTCCACAATTTCTGGATCGGTACATCCTACTTCAGTATCAAGATAATATTCGGACATATTTTTCCATAATTTTTAAATATAATTTTTCAGAAGCTCGCAAATTTTTTATAATACCCTCCTCCATTCTCTTGTAATCTCTCTTATTATAAAAATCCATAATTTTTTCTTTTGGGACGGTTTCAATATTGTATTTTTTGCAATAATATCCAAAACCTTTTATTTCTTTTTTCAAAAAAGTCAAAATTGCGAATAAGTCCAGAATATTTGCCCTGTTTAATTTTAAAAAAAAATCATCAAATTTTTCCATAGAAGAAAGTTTTAATAATAAAAGAGGCAGGTCAAATTTCAGTATATTGTAACCGACAAATATTTTGTCATTTTCTTTTAGAAACCAGTCTCTAAAATTTTGAAGGAGATTTTTCTCACAGGCAAATTTCCAGCATCTCCAGATTCTTATATCCTCAATACCTTTTCTCTTAATCTGAATGGTTAATATTTTTGTAGAGCAGGATATTTCTTTAGTCTGGATATTTAGAAATATCATAATTTATAGTTTATTAGAGATATAATTATGTTTGAACTCTGGACGGAAAAATACAGGCCAAAAAAACTTGATGAGATTATTGGTCAGGACGAAACCATTAAAAGATTAAAAGCATTTGTTTCGAAAGGTTATATTCCAAATTTGCTGTTTGCGGGAATGCAGGGGACGGGCAAGACCAGTACGGCTCTAACTTTGGTTAATGAACTCTTTGGGAATACGGAAAATTTTGTTGAGTTGAATGCAAGCGATGAAAGGGGGATAGATACGATTAGAATAAAAATAAAGGATTTTGCGAGGACCAAACCCATTGGAAATGCAAGTTTTAAGATCATTTTGCTGGACGAAGCCGATGCTTTAACAAAGGATGCACAACAGGCTTTGAGGAGAACTATGGAAAATTATTCCGAAACTTGCAGATTTATTCTGGATTGCAATTATTCTTCAAAACTGATTGAGCCGATCCAGTCAAGATGCGTAATTTTCAGATTTAAGCCTTTAAATAAGGAAGATATAAAAAAATATCTTGAAAAAATAGAGAAACAAGAGAACTTAAAAATAAGGGAAGATGCCATAAAAGCAATTTTTGGAGAGTGCGGAGGAGATTTGAGAAGAGCAACAAATATTTTGCAAGCTTGCGCTTCAATAAACAAGGAAATATCTGAAGACATCGTTCTTAAAGTTATAGGAAAAGCAAGGAGCAAAGATGTCGAAGAATTGCTAAAACTCGCGATAGATGGAAAATTTCTGGACTCAAGAAAAAAACTTTACAATCTGATGATCGAGCAGGGAGTCAGTCCGGATGATTTGCTGAAACAAATTTATTCTCAGATTTTTGAACTGGAAATAGATGATAATGAAAAACTGAGAATTATAAAACTGCTTGCCGATTATGAATTTAGAATTGTTGAGGGTTCCAATCCATTAATTCAGGTTGAGGCATTTCTTGCGAGTTTGAAAGAATGAATAAATGATAGAATAGATATCTCAAATATTTGCATATCGCATATCGTTTATATACCGGTGATAAACTTTGAAGAAAAGATACTATTATAATAAAACAATCAATTGTGAAATGTGTGGAGCAGCCCCGGTCGATAACCAAATCAGCAGAAGTTTACTCTCTAATTCTTCTCCACCCAGTTTACTCAGAAGCATAATTTTCATTATTTACCCTTGCTTTCTTCCGAACCTGGGGGATTCATAATGAAAACCACCTTCTGAGGCTGGGCTTCTCAGTTGAATTAAAGAGGCTTCTGCCAATTTGGATACCTTCCGGGATTTTCGACTCCCGCTATAGACGATTTCGGGTTACAGGCTACGCCTAACAGCCCAGTCTAGCTCCACACAATAATAACTGTTTAAATTATATTAATTTATCCCCCTGGACTCATCTATTCCCATTATGAAAGCAAATTTTCACCAAATGACTGAAATTTTTCATCTTTTCTTCCAAATCTTTTGAAAATCTCAGATAAAAGTTTGTATTTATTCACTTCTCTAATATCTGCATAAGCAAAATATGAATATATTTTGGATTAGACATGAGGGGTAGTAAATGATTTGTCTCTTTTTTGTTTCTTTTTCTTTTATTTTGCATCCTTCAGTTTTTGTGTTTCTTCACCCCAATAATTGATTAACAAATTCAAATTAGTGAAAATATGGATATCTATAAAATTCAAAATATATTTAAAAATGGAAACAGATAAAATAAAACTTTCAAAATTATTGAGAGAACTTGAAAAAATAAGAGGAAGGCATACCGAATTAATTTCTTATTATATTCCGGCGGGAAGCGATTTGAAAAATGTTTCAGAATTGATAAATCAGGAGCAGGCTCTTACAAGAAATGTAAAAAACAAAACCGTAAGAAAAAATGTTCTTTCAGCCCTTGAAAAAATAAATCAGGAATTAAAATTATATAAAAATCTTCCGGAAAACGGTCTTGTAATTTTTTGCGGCAATGTTTCAAAAGATGAAGGAAAGGCGGATATAAAACTCTGGACAATTATTCCACCTGAAAAAATATCTATAAAATTATATTGGTGCGATCAAAAATTTGAGTTGAATCCATTAAAAGAATTAATCAGAGAGAAAAACAGTTATGGAATAATATGTCTCGACAAGAGTTCTGCGGATATTGCAGTTATTTCCGGAAAAAATGTAAATATATTGAAACATCTCAATTCCATTGTTCCTGGAAAAACGAGAGCTGGAGGTCAATCAAGTGTTCGTTTTTACAGAGTCAGGGAAAATTTGCTGACTGCCTTTTTGCAGAAAGTTGCAAAAACGGCGGAAGATCTTCTGAAAGATTTTAATATAAAGGGAATTATTATTTCTGGACCGGGACCAATAAAAGAGAATTTTTACAATGAGGGTTATTTATCAAATGATTTGAAGAAAAAAGTTATCGGGGTTGTTGATACTTCTGAAACCGAGGAACCGGGAATCAGAGAAACTCTGGAAAGAGGAAGAGACTTGATAAAAGAGACGGAATTTATAAAAGAAAAAGATTTGCTGAAAGATTTTTTTGTTAGATTGAGTAAAGGTGGTGGAGATGTCGTCTATGGAGAAGAAGATACTATAGAAGTTTTGTCGGAGGGAAAGGCCGAACTTATTCTTGTTTCCGAAGATTTCAAAAATTTGGAAAAAATAGAAGAACTCTGCGAGCAGACAAATACTAAATTGGAAGTGATTTCTACAGCATCTCAGGAGGGAATTGAATTCAAAAATATTGGCGGGATAGGAGGCATTTTGAGATATTAGGAGAGATGTAAAAATATATTTCTATATTAATATTTTTATAGTCACGATATTTGGACAAAACTACTTGGGCACTATCCGCACAAAGAATAAATTATGCAAAAAGGCAATGGAAAACAAAGCAGTCTTTTAACTATATTCTGTATGTTGTTTGATTATCTTTCTAAACCATTTCTTGTCCGAAGAAAATCCTGTTTCGTTAAGATTTCTTTTAAAAATACTTCTTGAGAAATAGGCAAGGAGAATCAAATAATATTTTGTATAACTTAAACTCTATACAAGATTTTCCCCATTCCTTATAGGACAGAATTCTCAATATCCTCTCCCTATCCAGAATTAACAGTTAAATTGAATTCTCTGGTTGAGCTCTCATTAACCAAATCTTCTACCTGAATAATAAAGTTAAATGTTCCAGTTTGATTCGGAATTCCGGATAGTTCTCCATCCGAGGAAAGGGAAATTCCTC
>Ga0209834_10000997_pt1 | contig 16457 bp, 14 predicted proteins | sample Mar14236cmmetaG_FD_184134 | JGI IMG/M metagenome (GOLD analysis project Ga0209834, IMG submission 184134) | Marine hydrothermal vent microbial communities from Guaymas Basin, Gulf of California to study Microbial Dark Matter (Phase II) - Marker... ...
GGAAGGAAATGTTCCCAAGAGAGGAGATATAGTAAAACCTGCAGGTGGGGATGAGCAGCTTAAGGGATTGAAAAAGAGAATAGCTGTTGCAAGTTTTGAAAATAAGGTTGCCCATGTGTGGTGGAATGAGGGGGCATGGAAGATAGGGAGAGGTGTTCAGGATATGCTTATTACCGCTCTTGTAAAAAGCGGGAAATTTGTAGTTTTGGAAAGAGATGAGCTTGAAAAGGCAATAAAAGAACAAAAACTCTCTCAGAAAAAGGTTCCTCAACAGAAAGAAGCTTTGAATGTTTCCCAATCATTTAAAGTGGAGGGTGGATTTATTGTTGTGAGACAAAGAGGAGAAGAACTTTTCTTTGATGATTTTTCCTCGTATGGAACAGGTAAAGTTGCTCCCTTTGGACCATGGACCCGGATAAAAGGTCAGCCAGCTCATATAGAGGAGGGGATTCAGCCTGATGGCACGACAGGTAAAATATGTGTTATTGGAGGCGATCGATCGGGTATTTTTACTTCTGATAACTTCTCTGATGTAGTTCTGGAGGTAAACGCAAAACCAGGTAACTGGGGAAGAAGTGCAATATTTTAGAGTATCCTCTGATGGTTTGAAAGGTTATTATATTACAAGAAGTGAATTTTATGGAGGTCCGGTGGAGCTTTGGAAATTTGCTGGAAAGACATCTCAAAAAATAGCCCAGAGTACAGATATAAATATAAATCAGAAATGGGTATATTACAGGATAGAAGCCAAAAAAGGGCGTATAACTGTTTATCTTAACGGAAATAAGGTTATAGACATAGTAGATGATGAACCTTCTCTTTCTTCAGGAGGGATAGGTCTTGGAAGTAAGCGAGGAGTGATGTATTATGATAATGTGAGAGTTGGGTCTTAGAAAGGGTTAGATTTTATCTTATTCCAAGACCTCTGGGTTAACAAGATGTTTTGGTTTTTCCCCTTTAAATACAAGAATACAATCCTCTGCCACCATTTCTGCCATTTTCCCCCATGTCTCTTCAGTGTTGCTTGCAGTATGTGGTGTAAGTATCACATTTTCCATTTCTACAAGTTCCTTGCCGACCTCTGGTTCTCTCTCATATACATCCAGAGCTGCCCCTTTTATTTTCCCTGTTTTTAAGGCCCTTACAAGGGCCTTTTCATCTACAACCTTTCCTCTTGATGTATTTATAAGATAAGCTGTGTTTTTCATTAGAGAAAATTCTTTTTCTCCTATAAGATGGTATGTGCTATCATTTAAAGGTACATGCAGACTCACAAAATCTGAATTTACAAGAAGGTATTCTAAGCTTACTTTTTTTGCTCCTATTTTTTCAAGTTCCCTGTTTTCAGCGGCATCGGCATAAAGTATTTTCATATTAAATCCTATAGCTCTTTTTCCTACAGCTGTCCCAATTTTACCTGCTCCAATTATTCCCAGTGTCTTGCCGCTAACATCTCTTGTTTTTAGAGAAGGAGGGCTGGTTTTTGTAAAAAGCCCCTTTCTTACGAATCTGTCTGCCTCTAAAAGACGCCTTCCAAGAGCAAGGATTAAACACCAGGTCATATCAGCTACAGATTCTGTTGGAGCACCAGGTGTGCATGTTACATATATTTTTCTTTTTGTAGCCTCCTTCACATCTATATTGTCATAGCCTGCTCCAAATCTTGCTATAATTTTAAGGTTTGGTGCTGCGTCCATTACTTCCGCATCTATAATATCCTCAGCGCCACAACAAAGGGCATGTTTTCTTTTAATTTTTTCCATCAATTCCTTTTTGCTCAGAGGTTCACCTTTCTTGTTAATTTCCACATTAAAGAATTCTTTCAGCATTTTAATTCCTGACTCCGGGATATTAGGAGTTATTAAGATTTGCCATTTGCCAGGGTTCATTTTTTTCTCCCATTATTTGCTAAAGCCAATTTATTCCCATTAAAACGTTTTTGGCAGGTATCTCAGCTATAATCCATCAATACCTATTTCCAGAAGTTTGTCAAGAAATATAAATCGGAGTGTCAATTAAATTTTAAAATTTAATTGACAACTATACCACGGGCACTTGACAAAAAAATATTATGTGATAAAAATTAAAAAGACTTGAAGGGATCTTTGAGATAAGTTGAGATGAGATGAGGTGAGGACGAGGAACCCACCGTTTGCCTCACCTGTAACTTATAATTAACCGAGGTTTGCTTTTTTAAAAGTTTTTTGCGCGAATAGTAATTTTTCATTAAAAAGAGGAGAGGAGAAATGAAGAGAAAAGCAGTAAGAAGAGGAATAGGGTTTTTGGTAAGTTTTTGTTTTTTGTTTCTGGTTGTAGCAGGGGCCCTTTTTTCTGAGGAGAAAAAAGGAGGTATTATAAAGATAGGTTGTCTTTTTGCTTTAAGTGGTCCTGCAAGACACATTGGAGTTCCTTCAAAATATGTGGCAGAAATGGCAAGGGAGTATTTTGAAAAACAGGGTGGTATAGCAGGCAAGAGAATAGAACTTATTTTTGCTGACACCAAGGGTGAAAATTCTGTTGCTGTTACAGAATTTGAAAGACTTGTGTATAAAGAAAAAGTCAATGCAATTATTGGTCCCACCAGAACCAGCACTGCTATGGCTTTATTCCAGCCAATTGAAAGAGCTAAAATTCCTGTTGTCATGTGTGTGGGAGGAGATCCTCCTGTAGTTCCTGTCAAAAAATGGATATTTAAAACTCCCCAGCGAACAGAGACAGCTGTTAGAAAAATATACAGATACTTGAAGAAAAATAACATATATGAGGTTGCTATCATAACCTCCAAAGATGCTTTTGGTTCGGAGGGAAGGAAAAATCTTATAAGAGTTGCACAAGAGGAAGGCATAAAAATAGTTGCAGAAGAGTCTTTTGGAACACAGGATATAGATATGACCATTCAACTTAGAAAACTTGTTGCAACCCATGCCCGGGCAATAATATGCTGGACTATAGGGCCTGCAGGAGCAACAATTGCAAGAAATTTCAGGTCTATTGGCTCAAAAAAGCTTCTTGTTCAATGCCATGGTCAACCTGATCCCATTTACATAAAGCTTGCCGGGGATGCCGCAGAGGGTACTGTTATGCCTTCCACCAAAACTGTGGTTGCTTTTCAATTAAGGGAAGATGATCCTCAAAGAGAGGTTGTGCAAAACTTTGTCAGTGAGTATGAGAAAAAATACGCTCCTGTAAGCACTCATTCAGGTTACGCATGGGACGCATTTATGATAGTGGCAGGCGCTATTAAAAAAGCAGGAACAGATCCTGAGGATTTGCGCCAGGCTATTGAGAATACCAAAAACTATGTTGGAATATCCGGCATCTACAATATGTCAAAAGAAGATCATTGCGGACTGGGACTTGATTCTCTTGTTATGGTTACAGTTAAAGATGGCAAGTGGAAATTAGTTGATTATTAAAAATCATTTTTAAGGAGAGGATGAAATGGGAAATCATCTCAAAAGTGACATTATCTATTGGGAAAAGGAACTTGAAACTCTTCCTCGAGAAAAGATTGAGCAGATACAGCTTAAAAGACTTAAAGACATTGTAAGATATGTGTATAATTCAAATCCTCTCTATAAAAAGGAGCTTGATCTGCGAGGTATAAAGCCTGAGGACATAAGAAAGCTTGATGATGTTAGAATTCTCCCCTTTATGGATAAGAAAACTTTAAGAGATAATTACCCTTTTGGCTACCTTTGCGTGGATAAAAAAAAGATAAGAGAAATTCACATGTCTTCAGGTTTTACAGGAAAACCTGTAATGATGGTCTATTCTGATGAGGACATAGATCAGTGGGCAACTTGCATGGCAAGATGCTACAGGATGGCGGGAATAAAAGAGGGAGCAGTTATTCAGATTACGCCTTCTTTTGGTCTTTTTAATGGAGGTTTTGGATTTTACCATGGGGCAAGAAAAGCTGGTTTATTTGTTATTCCCACAGGACCCGGTAACACCCTGAGACAGATAAAACTTGCCAATGATCTGAAGACAGAGGTGATAACAGGTGTTGTTTCCTACGGGATAAGGATTATGGAGGTTATGAAGGAAAATAATTTGACCATCCCCTCCTTGAAGGTGGGGCTTTTTGGTGCGGAAGTTTTCTCGCAAGAGATGAAAAAAAGGCTTAGAAGTGGTTTGGGGATAGAAGTTTTTGATATTTACGGAATGACGGAAACAGGAGGAGTGGGAACGACTGGTATGGATTGTCCTTTTCATGAAGGAATACATGTCTGGGAGGATCATTACCTTGTAGAGGTTGTTAATCCACAGACAGGTGAACCTGTCTCTGATGGAGAGGAAGGGGAACTTGTTTTTACCTCTCTTACAAGAAAAGCATTTCCGGTAATAAGATTTCGAAGTGGTGATCTTTCCAGAATAAAGAGCAGAGAAAAATGTGAATGCGGAAGGACTCATCTTAGAATTGATTATATAAAGGGTAGAATTGACGATATGCTCATTGTAAAAGGGGTAAATTTTTTCCCGAGTCAGGTGGAAGAGGTCTTGATGTCAATTCCAGGGGTGAGAGAGCACTACCAGATAGTGGTTGAGGAGCAAAACGGGATAAAAAAAGCTACCTTAAATGTTGAAGCTGAGGAAGGGCTTGATGCCTCTTACATAGAGAAGAAAATAGAGGAGGCTCTTGGAATAACTTTAAAGAGCAGGCTTTTCAAACCCGGTCAGCTTGAAAGAAAACCGGGGAAAGCCGAGAGAGTTGTTTATCTAAAAAAAGATTAAGGCAATGAAAAATTGGTCCTTGATATTTTAATCCATGGTCTTGAGTGGGCAAGCATATATGCTACTATTGCAATAGGATTTTCCCTGATATTCAGTGCCAGCAGGATTATAAATCTGGCACAGGGGGAATTTGTTATGCTGGGAGGACTTATAGGGTTTTCACTTTACTCTACTCATCTACCTCTTTTTCTTATACCTTTTCTCTCAGCAGCAATTGTGGCCTCTGTGGGGATAGTTCTTGAAAGAGTAGCCATATCTCCTGCAAAAAGAGCCTCTCCTACCTCCCTTATTATAATAACCATAGCCCTCTCTGTAATATTAAGATCAACTGCTGCTCTGGTATGGGGACCACATACTTTCAGAATACCGAGCTTTTTTGCCCATCTTCCAGCAGGAACACAGATCTTATTTTTCGATCTCGATTACATTTTAATTGTTGGCTCCTGTTTTGTGTCTATTATTATCCTCGGTCTTTTTCTGAAAAAGACAAGACTGGGGAGAGCTCTTCGAGCCTGCTCAATGGATCCTACAGGGGCAAGGATAGTGGGAATTTCGCCAGAAAAAATGAGGATGCTCTCCTTTTCTATTTCTGCAGGTCTTGGTGGGATGGTGGGAGTTTTAATTGCTCCTGTTTTTTACGCAAATTCTGACCTTGGTCTGAATTTAGGAATTAAAGGTTTTTGTGCAGCTGTTCTTGGGGGAATGGGAAATATTCCGGGAGCTATTGTGGGTGGTTTCATAATAGGAATTTCAGAAGCTATGGGAGCCTCTTTTGCCTCTTCTTATAAGGATATCATAGCTCCTGTTCTTATGCTTTTTGTTCTTTATCTAAAACCTCGAGGAATTTTGGGAGGACGAAGTTGAGAAGGGACCTTAAAAAAGGTGTAATATTTGCGCTAATTGTGGTAACAGCCCCCTTTATTTTCAGATATGTTATCTTTTATCCTCTTGAACCTCTGTTAAGGGCTGGCTTTTTTGTTATGCTTGCGGTAAGTTTAAGTCTTGTGGTAGGCCTTGCAGGCCAGATGTCCCTGGGACACGGTGCTTTTTTTGGGATTGGAGCCTACACAGCCGGTATAATGGCAACAAAATTAAATCTGCCCTTTTTTTTGACAATACCAATTGGGACTTTATCTGGAATTATAGCAGGATTTTTAATTGGTTATCCTGTGCTTAAATTAAAAAGTTATTATCTTGCTCTTGCAACTTTAATAATTGGTATAGCTACATATGAATTTTTTAAAGCAGCAGACAGTTTAACAGGGGGAGAAATGGGACTTTATAATCTTCCCAATATCCAGATAGGGAAAATTGAATTTTATTCTCCTTTCTCCCATTACTTTATTGTGTGGAGTTTTGCTTTGTTAACTGTTTTTTTTTGTGATTTTTTCTCCACATCACCTGTGGGAAAGAGGTTAAAAGCTCTTCATTCAGACGAGGAAGCGGCAGAGTGTGTTGGAATTGATGTTTTTGGTTTAAAGCTCAAAGTTTTTGTTTTCGCCTCAGCTATTGCTGCTTTTGCTGGAACTTTGTTTGCTCATTGTTCTTATGGAACAATATATCCTGGTGAATTCGATGTAGGTCTTTCTATTAAGATTATTACCATGGTGGTTTTAGGAGGAATGTACTCTGTTTATGGAGCTGCCATGGGCGCAGTGATTGTTTCTCTGGTTCCAGAGGTGATAAGAAGGATAGGAGATTTTTTTTACATGGATCTTACTCAGATAACTCACATAAACGATATAATATTTGGGATTATACTTATTCTCTTTATGATATTTTCTCCTGAGGGTATTCTTGCAAAAAAGGAGGAAAAAAGTGCTTGAGGTTAAGGGAGTGTCTCGCTATTTTGGAGGACTTGTTGCTCTTGAGGACGTCTTTCTGGAGGTTAGAGAGGGAGAAATTGTTGGTCTTATGGGTCCTAATGGTGCGGGAAAAACCACTCTCTTTAACGTGATAACCAATCTTATTCCCCCAAGCAAAGGAGAGGTTTATTTTAAGGGAGAAAAAATCACAGGACTTGCTCCTCACGAGGTTACAAGAAAGGGTGTTGTTAGGACATTTCAAAATGTAAGAGTTTTTGAGCATCTAACTGTTTTGGAAAATGTGGAAGTGGCAGTGCCTGAGAATAACAGAACAGGTTTCTTACAGGTTATGTTTCCTTTTTTTAAGTTAAATTCTTTAAATGGCTTTATTGAAGAAAAGGCATACACTTATCTTAAGATTGTGGGACTTGCCCATCTTGCCAGGAAAAATTCCTCCTCCTTAACCTTCGGGCAACAAAGACTTTTGGGAATTGCGCGTGCTCTTGCCTGTGAGCCTGAGTTTCTTCTTTTTGATGAACCTTCTGCCGGGTTAAACAGACAGGAAATATCTGAGCTTTTAAAAGTTATAGAGAATATTCATCAAAGAGGAACCACAATCTTTATTATTGAGCATAATATTGGTATGCTTATGAGCCTTGCTCAGAGGATAATTGTGCTTGACAGAGGAAAAAAAATACTGGAAGGAACACCTGAAAGGATAAGAGAAGAAAAGAAAATTCTGGATATCTATTTTGGCAGGAGAGAAAAATGTTCTGTTTAGAAGTTGTGAGAGTTGAGGCAGGTTATGGAAAAATAAAAGTTTTAAAAGGGGTGAGTCTTTCTGTTCAAAAAGGAGGGATAGTTTTACTTGTCGGTCCCAATGGGGCAGGAAAAAGCACCCTGGCAAAAGTTATTATAGGGTTCCTCTCTCCTTTTAAAGGGAAGCTTCTATTTGAAAGAAAAAACATTCTGGGAATAACACCTGAAAAAGCATTCAGGATGGGTATAACGTTTGTTCCGGAGGAAAGGAACCTTTTCTGGGAAATGAGCGTGAGGGAAAATCTTTTGATGGGAGATATTTACGCAAAAAAATATGAACTTGAAGAAAGACTTGAAAAGATTTATAATATTTTTCCCTTTTTAAAAGAAAGAGAAAAACAGATAGCAGCAACTCTTTCTGGTGGAGAGCAACAGATACTTGCTGTTGCAAGGGCTCTTGTTAGCAATGTTAAATTACTTATACTGGATGAACCATGTAATGGGATGGCCGCTGGAGTTGTTGAAAGGTTATTTGAGGCTCTTTTGAAATTGAGAGAAAAAGGGGTTACAATTTTACTTATAGACCAGAATATGGAAGCTATTGAAATTGCTGATTATGCTTATGCAATGCGGACAGGAGAAATTATTGCTTGGGGAAGACCTGAGGATATTTTTTCTGAAAGTAACACGAAGATGCTTTTCTTAACTTAAAAATTCAGGAGAGAAACCTTATGAATGGAAAAAGTTTACTTTTAATGGGTAATGAGGCTATTGCGCAAGGTGCATATGAGGCTGGGGTAAAAGTTGCCTCAGCTTATCCTGGGACTCCAAGCACAGAAGTTATGGAGACTCTTGCCAAGTTTAAAAGCAGTGATATTTGGTGTGAGTGGGCTCCCAACGAAAAGGTGGCTCTGGAAGTAGCTGCTGGTGCCTCTCTTACTGGAGTAAGATCACTTGTTGCCATGAAACATGTGGGATTGAATGTAGCTGCTGACCCTCTTATGACTTTATCTTACATTGGTGTTGAGGGGGGACTTGTAGTGGTTGTTGCAGATGATCCCGGGATGCATTCCTCGCAAAATGAACAGGACACAAGAAATTATGCAAAGTTTGCAAAAATACCTTTACTTGAACCTTCTGACAGTCAGGAGGCAAGGGATTTTACAATTTTTGCTTTTGAACTTTCAGAAAAATTCAAGACGCCTGTCATTTTACGTAGCACAACGCGCATTTCTCATTGCAAGTCTCCTGTTAAAATTGGGGAGAGAAAGGATCTTCCAAGGATTGCCCACTTTAATAAAGATCCTAAAAGGTACGTCCCTGTTCCAGCATATGGGAGGGAAATGAGGGAAAAAGTGGAAGAAAGGCTTTTAAGGCTGAAGGAGTACTCCAACAGGTGTCCTTACAACAGGGTAATCAAGAGAGGAAAAGAACTGGGGATAATAACAGCAAGTATTTCCTTTCAATATGCCATGGAGGAATTTCCTTACGCTTCTGTGTTAAAACTTGGTTTATCTTACCCTTTTCCAGATGATCTTATAAAAGATTTTGCCTCACAGTGCGATAGAGTGATTGTAATAGAGGAGCTTGATGATTTTATTGAGGAGCATGTGAAAAGCCTTGGGATAAAAGCAGAGGGGAAAAAGTATTTCCCTGCAATAGGAGAGCTAAATCCTGACGGAGTTGCAGCAGGACGCAGAAAGATAAAAGGAGAAAAGGAACCCGAGAAGGAGGATGAAGGTGTTTTTCTTCCTGCAAGGCCTCCTGTTTTTTGCCCTGGTTGTCCTCACAGAGGCCTTTTCTACGCCCTTTCCAGGATAGATTGTATCGTGACAGGAGATATAGGATGTTACAGTCTGGGTGTATTTCCTCCCTATGAAAGAATGGATACCATCCTCTGTATGGGAGGAGGTATAACACTTGCTCATGGTATGGATAAGGCAGGATTGAGAGAGAAGCCTTTAATCGGGATAGTAGGAGATTCTACCTTTTTCCATTCTGGAATTACAGGACTTCTTGAGGTATCTTACAATAAGGGAATCTCCACCATAATAGTTGTTGATAATAGAGTTACCGCTATGACCGGTCATCAGGAACATCCTGGTACAGGAAAAACTCTTATGGGAGAGGTAACTTATACCGCTTATCCGGAGGATTTTGCAAGAGCCTGTGGAATAAAAAATATAAGGGTTATTGACCCTCTGGATTTAAAAAAGACCCTGGATACAATAAAGGAAGAGATAAAAAAGGATTCCCCTTCGTTGATTGTCTCAAGAAGACCTTGCACTCTTCTTGAGAAAAAGAAAGTAAAAAGCTACTTTTTTGTGAATTATGAGGATTGTATAAACTGTGGCAAGTGTATGAAAGTTGGGTGTCCTGCTATCTATAAAAAGGAAGATAAGATATTTATAGATCCTATTCTCTGTCAGGGTTGTGGTTTTTGTGCTCAGGTTTGTCCTAAGGAAGCAATTAAAAAAGTGGGTGATTTTATATAAAGTAAAGCAGGTTATTTTTCCAGGTCTTCTTTCATTTGCTGGAACTGCTCTCTTGTAATTTCTCCTCTTGCATAGCGTTTTTTAAGTATTTCAATGGGTGAATCAGAAGCAGAATCTTTTTGAAGAGAACCTGCGGCTATTATCTTTTCCAGCTGACTCTCCCACCACTCGTGGGTTTCAAAGTGAGTATTTGGGTCTTTAAATAAAACATAACTCCACCATACAGCCCAGATAAGGTTAACTCCTGGCACTATCATTAAGATGATGTAAAGAGCCATGTTTCTTGCTGGGAGAGGTTTTGATATCCCGGCATCAAAGGAAATATCTTTTTCTTTTAATGCCTTTTTTACCTGGTTGAAAAAATGTATCTCTGCCTGTTCGTGGACATAATAATCTATTGTAAGCCAGTACCAGGCAACAAGAGTCAGGATAAATCCTACTATACCGAAAATATAGCTGAAAATTACCCATAAAATAAAAAAGGTGGTACTTCTTTTTTGCTCTCTCAGAGAAAGCTGGATTTCACTTCCTGTCCATAGTGGAATTTCCACGTTGTATTTTTCTTTTATCCAGTTTACAAGATTTTTTCTAAGAGACTTTGCTCTTTCAATGTGTTCGTTTCTTCTTCTGTAAAGTTGCCACTGGTACCACCAGAAAATAATCGATAGAGCAAGGAATATTGCCATAATAGTTAATATCCATCCACCAAGATAAAGAAAAAACTCAAAGGGAAGGTGTGGTCTGTAATCAAAATACCACCTTCCTCTTAGAAAATGCCACCTCCACTGCATACCTACAAGAAAGGATGCAAAGATTAAAAGACCAATTAATATTAGAATGACAACTATGTAGGTTCCAAAGGAAAGGTAACGGTCTGTTTTTTTTCTCTGGCTAAGTTCCTGAATAAGGTTGTTCTTCATTCAGATACAAACCTTTCTTTGTAAAACCATTTTGTGGCCTTTTCTATCTCTTTTCTTGTTGGTTTCAGGTAGCAGAGAAGATTGTAAGGAGTTGTCTTGCATTTTTTTATTTTTTCCCGTAGTTTTAAAAGATGCTCTTTTTTTCTTTCTGCATCTGGTATCCTCTGTTCACCTGTTTTCTTTTTCTCAAGTTCAGAAATCATGGATTCCCAGTCTTCGTTGTAATGAAGGTGAAGAACTATTGCACTCCACAGGTCATTGTTGGTGAAATATACATCTTCTTTTCCATGGGATGGGGATACCTTAACCAGGATTTCGGGACCCTTTGGGGGAGGGAAAGGTATTTTGTTTATCTTACCATCCTCTTTTATTATACAGGATATTGCTTTTTGTATCTCCGTGTCATTTTTTATCTCTCCTGCCTCTTTTAAGCTGTGGTAGAGGCTGGCAATGTTTTGCAATATTCTCCGGGTCTCTTCGTAGTTAAGAGCTGATTCCCCATATTCTTGAGGGATAAATTTTGATACAAAATAACTAAAGTCCCAGACTTTAAAATCTTCCAGGCTTTTTTTTGTAAAGGAAAAATACTGAGCAAAGTCAATAAAACATTGAATGTCCTCCCACACCTGGTCAATCTCCTCGAGAGGCAGGTTTTTTTTGCGTAAAGACTGGATAAATCTTGTTACCTGATTTTCTCTCAGAAATAAGTCCTGGTCAACATATTTTTTAAAGTAAGTTTTAATCTCTTCTATAAGCTCAAGATAGTCTTCTTCCTCCCATGGCGAAAATTTCTTTGTTTTTACTTTTTTTCTCTCACTTACCTTTTTTAAACTGTATACCTCCGGCAATATTTCTTTTAATAATTTTCTTAACTCCCTTGGTATTACAGCTATCTTGTAAAGTCTGTTTTTTACAGGAGCTCTTCCCACAAATACAAGTCCTCTCACTCTTAGCTGCCCCAGAGGACTTAGAGGTGGCTCCTCCACCCACCACCATCCGTCATTACTTTCATCTGTATTTGCCTGGCGGGATAAACTCTGAAAGGTTGCCCATCCTCCTTTTTCCAGGAGGTATTTTATTATAAAAAGGGAACTTCTGCTAAGCTCCACAAGAACCTTTTTTAGAAATTTCCTGTTACATAAGATATGGGTTATATACTGTATTTGTTCTTTTTTACTTACATCTTCCACATAACCGAGTTGATAATAAATGGCTTTAACCCAGTGAGAGGGAAGTTTACTCAATTCAATTTTAAGACGAGCGTCTTTACTTATACCTTTTTTATCTTCTTTTTCTTTCCACTTTTTTTCCAGCTCTTCTTGAATGGATCTTAAAAGATACCGTTCAATTGAGTTGTCTTTTTCCTCTTCCATAATTTCCACCTCCAGAATTTCTCAGCTTTCAACTAATCTTAACAATAAGTAAAAAAATGGCAAGTGGATAAAAATTTGCTACACTATATATAAAAAACTATGGATTTAATTGAGATAATAGGTGTTTCCAAAAGGTTTAAGGAAAAGAAGGGGTATTTTCGTGCCCTTGATGATGTGAATCTTGAGATTAGGAAAGGCGAGATATTTGGTCTGTTAGGACCCAATGGTGCAGGAAAAACCACTCTTTTGAATATTATTTTAGGTATTGTTTTGCCTGATAGAGGGAAGGTTAAAATTAAAGGTAGAGATATCGGAAAAGAAAGAGAAATTGTGGAGAAAATGAACTATGTCTCAGGGGAGACAAGATTTCACTGGGTTCTTACAGTAAAAGACGTGCTTAAATTTTACGGCGTATCTTATGGAATTTCAAGAAAGAAACTTAAAAGAAAAATAGATGAACTTTTGTGCTTTTTTGAAATTGAAAACATAGCCTACAGAAAGTTTGATTCACTTTCAACAGGTGAAAAGATGAGGCTTATATTTGCCAAAGCTCTTTTAAATGAACCTGAGATTTTGCTTTTTGACGAGCCTACCCTGGGTCTTGATCCCCAGATAGCAGTAAAGGTAAGAGGGGAGATTGCAAGGATAAACAGGGAACTTGGCACCACTGTTCTTCTCACAAGTCACTACATGCAGGAGGTTGAACAGCTTTGCCACAGGATTGCCTTTATCAGGAAGGGGAAAATAGTGGATGTGGGAAAAGTAGAAGATCTGAAAAAGAGGAAATTCTCAACTTACGAGGTAGTGGTAGAAGTAGGAGAAATTAAGGATGCTGATTTATTAAGGAGAAAAGGATTTGAAATTAAGGGGAAAAAGGTGAGGATAATTTTATCCTCTCAGGGTAATCTGGGAGAAGCTCTGTCTTTTCTTTTTAAAAATGGCTACAGGGTTTTAAACCTTGAAATTAAAAGACCAACACTTGAGGATTATTTTATAAAGAGCCTGGAAGATGAGGATAAAATGGTATAAAGTGGTTGCCCTTATAATGAGGGATTTTATTATATTTTTCAAATCCCGCTGGAGAGTGGTAGAATTTTTTTATTTTCCTGTAACAGGCGTAATTATCTGGGGGCTTTTTGCTCTTTATACGAGAGATTTTGCAAGGGAAACAGGTCTTATGGTGCTTGTTGTCAATATTTTCTGGAGTTTTGCTTACATATGTCAGAGCACCATAAACCTCCAGATGAATGAGGATATATGGAGCGGAAGCCTAAAACAGGTGCTCGTATCGGGAATTTCTGAGACAGAGTATATACTGGCAAGGATTATTTCCTCTATCGTGATATCCTCTATTATTATGATTATCATGTTTTTTGTTGCTCTTTTTTTTGGCTTTTCCATTGAAGGAAAATTGGAGGAATTTTTTTATCTTACTTTAATCACTCTAATTTCTTCTGTTGCCCTTGCAATAATGATTGCTGCTTTTATAATTTTTCTTGGGAGAGACTATGCATTTTTGTCCTGGACTATTTTACAGCTTTTTATTCTTCTTTCTGCACCTCTTTTTCCTGTAAGCATACTGCCTTTACCTTTACAAATTATTGCTCATTTTATGCCTTTCACAAATATTTTTGTTGCAGTGAGAGAAATGGTGAGGACAGGCTTTGTGGAAGAATCTATTCTGACAAGGGCTTTGATGGTTTCTCTTGTTTATCTTTTTTTATCCTCTCCTCTTTATCTTTTTGCCTTTAAAAGGGCAAAAAAGACAGGAAAACTTGCAAATATAGGATGAATGAAGTTATCTATAAAGTAAGATTTTCCTCTATTTCTCTTGGAGTTATATCAAGGCGATAGTTTAGCCATTCCTTTAGTTTGGTTTCTATTAGTTTTTCCATGACCTCCTCACCCAGAGTTTCTTTTAAAAGCACACTTTTTTCTGCCTCCTTTATAGCTGAGTAAAGGTCATGAGGTAAAGACTCTATTTTTTGTTTCTCCCTTTCAAGGTCAGACATGGCGTAAAGGTCCTCATTCACAGGATCCGGAAGGGGATATTTATTGTCAACACCCTTAAGTCCTGCTGCAAGCAAAACTGTAAAACAAAGATAAGGATTACAGGCAGCATCAGGGAATCTTATTTCTATCCTGGTGGCAGCCTCTTTTCCTTTCCTGTAAACAGGTACTCTGACAAGGACCGATCTGTTCCTTTCTGCCCAGGCTATGTAAACCGGCGCCTCAAAACCAGGAACAAGCCTTTTGTATGAGTTGTACCATTGATTTGTTATAAGACATATCTCTTTGCTGTGTTTGAGAATTCCTGCCAGAAAATGTTTTGCAAGGGTAGATAAATTATAAGGATCATCAGGGGAGAAAAAGGCATTTCTATTTTCCTGGAAGAGAGAAAGATGAGTGTGCATTCCCGAGCCGTTTTCTCCTCTTAAAGGTTTTGGCATAAAGGTTGCGTGAACTCCGTTCCTTTCTGCTATTTCTTTAACAAGCCATTTATGTGTTTGCAAGTTGTCAGCCATGGTTAAAGCATCTTTGTACTTGAGGTCAATTTCATGCTGTGAGGGTGCAACCTCATGATGGGCGTATTCCACCGGTATATTCATACTTCGCAGGGCAAAAACAGTCGCCTCTCTCAAGCTATCTCCCTGATCCACAGGATTAAGATCAAAATAGCCTGCCTCGTCAAGAATAACAGGTTCTTTTTTATTGGCAAAGTAAAAATATTCTGCTTCAGGTCCTATGTTCATGTGAGTAAGATTGTGGTTTTTAAGTTTCTCCAGGTTTTTGATTAATATCTGCCGTGAGTCACTGAGGTAGGGTTCTCCACCAGGTGTATAAATAGCGGCAAACATTCTCAAAGCCTTGCTTCCACCTATTTTAAAGGGGATAAGTTGCGCTGTTTCTGGTAGGGGAAAAGCCACCATATCACTTTCTTGAATTCTTTTGTATCCAAGAATTGAGGAGCCGTCAAAACCCATCCCATAGGAGAAAGCATCAGAAAGCTCGGTGGGAGTGATGCTGAAACTTTTCAAAAATCCAAGAAGGTCTGTAAACCACAGGCGAATAGAATCTATTCTTTTCTCCTTCACGAATTCTATCACATCCTGGGCATCTCTAAGATTGAGGCCATTTAAAGAACCATATTCTTTAACATATTTTTCCATTTCTTCCCTGAACTGCGCAACTCTTTCCCTCAAGGTCATTATAAAAGCTCCTTTTATATTTTATTTTTTATGAATTTGTCTAATTCTAACGATAAAAAAGACCTTGTCAAATGTAGGTGCCTTTTCTCAGCCTTCAAAAAGGAGTTTATGTAGAGCTTTTTCATACTTGACAGGGAGGAGGAATTTTTTTATTTAATGTGCTGGGGTTAGACTAACTCCGGAATCTTAAAGGAGGCCAAAATGGCTTCTGATGAAAAAATAACAAGAGAAGAGGCAAAAAGAAAAATAGAAAGGTTACGGGAAGAGATTCGTTACCATGACTATCGCTATTATGTTTTAAACGAACCGGAGATATCAGATGCTGAATATGATAGGCTTATGCGAAGGCTTCAGGAACTTGAGGAGATGTTTCCTGATCTTGTAACACCTGACTCTCCCACCCAAAGAGTGGGAGCTCCACCAAAAGAGGAATTTGGAACGGTGAGACATTTTATCCCCATGCTAAGTCTTGCAAATGCCTTTGAGGAAAATGAGGTGTACGATTTTGATAGAAGAGTTAAGAAAGGTTTAGATGGGGGAAAACCTGAGTATGTGGCAGAGCCAAAAATAGATGGTCTTGCTGTGGAAATAGTTTATGAGAGAGGAGTGATGAAAGTGGGTTCAACAAGAGGGGATGGACAGGTTGGAGAAGATGTGACAGAGAATTTAAAAACAATAAGATCTATTCCTCTCAGGTTAAGGGATGAGGAAGTTCCTCCACCTGATTTGATAGAGGTGAGAGGAGAGGTTTATATGAGAAAGGATGACTTCCACAGGTTAAATCGGGAAAGAGAGAAAAAAGGGGAGCCTCTTTTCGCAAACCCCAGGAATGCTGCTGCAGGCTCCTTGCGTCAGCTTGACCCGAAAGTGACAGCTTCCCGCCCCTTAGGGGTGTTTTTTTACGGAATAGGAAGAGTGGAAGGAAGAGAATTTAAGACTCACTGGGAAGTACTTCAGAATTTTTTAAAATGGGGACTTGTGGTAAATCCTCATGTGAAGCTTTGCACAAGTATCGAGGAATGTATAGATTATTACAGAAAAATGCTGGATATAAGAGAAGAACTTGATTATGAAATGGATGGGGTTGTTTTTAAGGTAAATCAACTTGAATATCAGAGAAGGCTGGGAGAGATATCCCGGAGTCCTCGGTGGGCTATTG
>Ga0209834_10001005_pt1 | contig 16334 bp, 15 predicted proteins | sample Mar14236cmmetaG_FD_184134 | JGI IMG/M metagenome (GOLD analysis project Ga0209834, IMG submission 184134) | Marine hydrothermal vent microbial communities from Guaymas Basin, Gulf of California to study Microbial Dark Matter (Phase II) - Marker... ...
TCTGGGCAACATGCTTTTCCTCTGGATATTCGGCAACAATATCGAGGATTTTCTCGGCCCGGTGAAGTTTACTATTTTCTATTTTGCCTCAGGCCTTGCGGCGGTGGTGCTGTTTGTCGTGTTCGGCCCCAATTCGCAGGTGCCCCTGGTGGGGGCATCGGGCGCGATCGCCGGGGTTCTGGGGGCGTATTTGATATTGTATCCGCATGCACGGATCCTTACCGTGATCTTCCTGTTTTTTATACAGATCGTGCGTATCCCGGCAAAATTTCTTCTCGGTTTCTGGTTTTTCTATCAGCTCCTGATGTCGGTCATGGGAGGCGGCGGGGGAGTGGCCTGGCTGGCGCATGTGGGCGGATTTGCATTCGGCTACATCTGGTTCCGGTATGTGGCGGGGCGCCGACAGAGGAAGTGGCGCAAGTCGCTGGCGCAGTGAGTCTCTCAATAAATTCCTGCAACATTATTTGATTCTGTGTCATCATATGTCACCGGTGAATTCGGTGTAAATCATACATTGAAAAGTCGGTACAAAAAAATGGGTTTGTTTTGTCGTGCGTGCGTTTTTTAGAATCACATTTTTCACCCGGTCTGATATTTCGGCTCGTTTTCTGCTTTGCGATTTGACAACATAGCATGGCAGAACTCCAGCGGGTGTCAGGTCACACGCTCGGCGAAGCCTCGCGCAGGACCGGATACGACAAAAATATTGCTCTTTATTAATTAGTTATGTGGGGAAATCAGCATTGATTTGGTGGTAAAATTGCGGGGAGGTTGTCAGATTGCCTTAGCCGGCCTTGTTTTAGGGTTTGGACATAGAGCTGTTTTACACGTACCCACCCGATGGGTGGGATACAAAATGTGCCCACATTGCTTACTCCGTGATATGTAAAGAGTTGGGGGAAGGAAAATGTCATATAAAAATCGCCTATTTGTTTCGGGCATAGTGTCTCCTGAAATAAAGGTGTTCATATATAGACCGAAATGGCGATTATCATCGAATTGATAAGGATTTTGTAAAATATTGTGAATGGTATTTAAGGGCGGATGTGGATATCTGCCGCGCACGATAACGATATTTTTTAGTTCCACAATGCAATTGCATAATTAGATAAATTGGGCTATAATAGAAACATGGGTAAACATTCGAATAAACCCGCAGGCTCCGAAAATAAAAACAGTGACAGAGTAAAAGATCGAAAGCCGAGAATTTCTCCGGTGGTACGGTTTGTGGTAACTTTTCTGGTACTGCTGGTGCTGATCAGTGTCGGGTTTTCGCAGTTGTTCACGCGGTTTCATGATCAGATTTTGTGGCTGATGGAGGATACGGCGGCTATCTCGGGCGGGGTGCTGTCGCTTTTTTCCGACCAGGTGTATTATTCCGGGGTATTTGTAACCTACAAGGGTTTTTCGGTTGAGATTATCGATGAATGCACCGGCATGTTCGAAATGCTTATTTATCTTGCGGCGGTGTTTTCGTTTTCGACTACGGTTCGGAAGAAGCTGATCGGGGTGGCAATCGGCATTCCGGCCATATTTGTTTTTAATGTTGTAAGGATAATAATTTTACTGTTGGCAGGGGCGAGTTCGTTCAGGATATTTGGTTTTATGCACCTGTATTTCTGGCAGGCGACTCTTATAATAATGATCTCGACAATCTGGATAGGCTGGCTGTATCTGGTGGTGTATCGTGACGGCAGGAAATAAAAGCAAAAGAGAGCTGTGGCTGTTTGTCCTGAAGCTGGTTTTTTTCACGGTTATTTTCGGGTTGTTGTGGTTCTATTATGTGCAGGAATTGTATCCGTATCTTCTCAAGCCGGTGGTTTTTCCGTTTTTCAAGTGGGTCGGTGTCAAAAAATGGAGATTGTCGATCCTTCTTGATCATTTCACCAATATTATACCGTATGTGGCTCTGGTGTGCGCCTCGCCGGGATTTTTCAAAAACTGGAAGAAGAGTATCATGACTTTGATCGGCGGTCTGCTGATCTTGATGGCGGGGCACATTGCGCTGTCGTGGATAGACTATCATTACTGGTCGAAATATGATACGACCAAGCCGTTTTTCCGGCGGATATTTCATTTTTATCTGATCAACGACGCCCTGCCGCTGGGGCTGTGGCTTATGTTTTACCCGCGACTTCTTCCGCAGCTTTTCAGTTTTCTCCGGTTCGGGAAAAGGGTGCCGTATAACTCATGAACAGCATTTGAATAATAAAAAGTATATCCAGTAATATCTTTTTTGTTGATTTATTGGCCCGGTCAGTGTAAACTACCTTAACTTTTGACGATATGTTTTAGAAAAGGGAATTAAACAGATTTAAGGGAATAAATTGGGCTTTTTTGATTTTATCTCAAGCGACATCGGTATCGATCTTGGAACAGCCAATACACTTGTATTTGTCCGCGGCCAGGGAATAGTCCTGAATGAGCCATCGGTGGTGGCAGTCGAAAAAGCGACTGGAAAAGTTCTCGCGGTCGGCTCGGCGGCCAAGGAAATGCTGGGCCGGACGCCCGGCGAAATCGCCGCTATCAGGCCACTTAAGGACGGCGTTATCGCCGATTTTGAAATCTCCGAAAAACTGCTCTCTGATTTTATCAAGCGGGTGATCCGTCATCGCTACCTGATGAAGCCGCGTATTTTGATCTCGGTGCCATCGGGACAGACCGAGGTTGAAAAGCGGGCGGTTCGGGATTCGGCGGAGAATGCGGGGGCGCGGGAAGTGTATCTGCTTCAGGAGCCGATGGCGGCGGCAATCGGGGTCGGTCTTCCGGTCGATCAGCCGTCGGGATTTATGGTTATCGATATCGGCGGCGGGACATCGGAAATCGCGGTTATCGCCCTTAACGGGATTGTCAATAACATCTCGATCCGAATCGCCGGCGATGAGATGAACGAAGCGATCATCATGTATTTGAAGAAGAATTATAATCTTCTGATCGGCGAGCTGACGGCGGAAGAGATCAAGATGAAAATAGGATCGGCATTCCCGATGGAGAAAGAGATATCGCTCGAGATCAAGGGCCGCGACCTGGTTGCGGGGGTTCCGAAAAATCTCAAGCTGTCATCGGTGCAGGTTCGCGAGGCGCTGGTGGAACCGATCGATCGCATTGTCGAGGCGGTCAGGCAGTCCCTTGAAAAAACCCCCCCGGAACTGGCTTCAGATATTCTCGATCGCGGCATTATCCTGACTGGCGGCGGCGCCCTGTTAAAAGGGTTGGATAAGCGGCTCCGGCAGGAAACAAATCTTCCGGTCAATATCGCCGAGGACCCGCTGACCTGCGTTGTCCGCGGCACCGGCAAGGTTCTTGAAAATATGCAGCAATATTCCAAGGTCCTGATAAAAAGCCGACATGATTGAGGCGCTTGGCCTTAGACAGTTTGCAAGGCAGACTTTATTCAAGGTCTGCTTTTTTTATTAGTCCTTTTTTCGGGGCGAATGTCTAAAATACAGAAACTGAGAAGTAAATGGACAGGGAAGAACAAGCATTGGTGTCGCTGGCTAAAGCGGGCGACCGGAGAGCATTTGACAAACTTGTTGCGAGGTATAAAGATAGAATGTTCGCATTGACCTACAGAATGACCGGTGACCGGGAGGAGGCACTTGATCTGCTCCAGGAAACCTTCCTGTCCGCCTTTAAGGCGATGCGGGGTTTCCGCGAGGAGGCAAGTTTTTCGAGCTGGATGTATCGTATTGCCGCCAACAAGTCCATAAATTATATAAAACGCAGAAAATTGATGTCATATATACCGCCTGGTTCATGGCTGAAAGACGAGCCGTCTTACGAGATGGAAGATGCGGCCGGGCGGAATGAGCTCAAGATTCAGATACAAAAAAGTGTAAAGGAATTGCCGCCCAAACAGAGACTGGTTTTCAACCTGAGATTTTATGAGCAGTTATCATTTGTCGAGATAGCCAAAATTCTGGATAAGAGCGAATCGACGGTGAAAACCAATTATCAAAAGGCGGTCGAGAAACTTCAGAAGAAGCTGGAAGGTTTCAGGTGATGTTATGAATTGCAGGCCTTTTAAAGAGAGTATATCTCTAAAGCTGGGAGCGATGGATCTGGATGCCGGTGAGGCGGAGCATATCGAAAGCTGTGCCGATTGCCGAGCGTATTACGAGTCGCTTTTATCGCTGGAATCGAGCCTGAATGAATACCGGCCGGCGCCGCTGAGTGAGGCTGAATTTGCATCGGTAAAGAATAAGCTGGATGAGAAAACGAATCGGTATTTTAACCGGGCCACCGGATTTTATCGGCTGGCGGTGCATTACGGAGTGGCTGTTACCTCGGTGTTCCTGCTGATTTTTATCTCGCTGTTTTCGAATCTGTCAACGGTGGAAGATGAAAACGGTATGCCGCAGTTTTATTATTCGAGTTATACCGGCGAGATTGAATTGTTTGATGATAACTGGATAGATGATCAGTATATCGATGAGGCGGTCAATGACTTTATCCAGGTCAATGGTGTCGGCAGTTCGGACCTGGTTGTGGGTGAGTTGAGCGCCGAGGAACTAATATACCTTGAAAATAATATAGATTTAGGAGGTCTGTTATGAGAAGATGGTACAGGACAGACTTGATAATTATCGGGTTGATGATTTTCCTCATGTCCGCACCGGCGGTTTTTGCCCAGAGACCGGATAAGGGTATGCGCGGCAAGCGGGGCTGGGGGAAACATGCCGAAAATCTCGAAAATCTTCGGATGTTGAAATTATTGGAAGTGATTGATCTTGACGAGGAGCAAAATGTGGAATTCCTGGCACTTTTTGCCTCATCTCGAAAGAAGATGAAAGAAATACGCGAGGAGATGGAGTCAGAGGTCGATGAGTTGATAGAGATTTTAAAGGATGAGAATCCTGATGAGAGTCTGATAAAGGAAAAGCTTGGTAAAATAGAGGTATTGAAAAAGAGATTCACGGACAATTTCGAGAATTTGCAGAATAAAGCAAAAGAAATATTGACCACAGTGCAGTATGCAAAAATGCTGGTATTTCAGGAGCGTTTTGAACGGGAGTTGATTCAATCGGTGAAGGGTTTCCGCAATAATCCTCCGCCTGATATGGGTCCATAAACCGGAAAAGAAGAAAAACAGAAAAGGATAAGAAACAAAGGAGTTAATGATGAAAAAAACAGTAGTATTTATCGCAGTGGCATTGATGCTGACCACGGCCTTTGCATTTGCCGATCCGGGTCGTCGCGGACCGAGAGGAGATGGTCCGGGATGCGCCAGAGGCGGCCCCGGATGGGGGCAGATGGATGATGGAGTGCCGGGACCGGCGATGCTGTTAAACTTGGCCGATGAGATCGGTCTCGACGAAGGACAGAAGACAAAGATCTCGAATATGACGGAGGAATTCGGAATCAGCCGGATCGATCTGAGGGCGGAGCTTGACAAGGCAAGGCTGGAATTGAGACATCTCAAGACGAACGATGCTTCCGATGCGGAGGTCCTGTCGATGATGGATAAGATCGGAAATTTGAGAACCGAGATGCAGAAAATGAGGTATACACATCGCCAGGCGGTCAAGAATGTGTTGACCGATCAGCAGATCGACAAACTTAAGGAAATTCGCAAAGAGCACCGGGCTCAGAGAGGCCGGTTCGGTCATCAGGGGCACGGGAAAGGTCCCGGTCAGGGTCAGGGTTTTGGCTCGGGGCCGAACAATAACGCCGATTGCTGGCGGCGATGATTTAATGTAGCTATTTTGCGGCCGGGAATGGCAGTTCCTCCGAAATTTCCGGCGGCAATTTTTCTCCCGATGCTTGTTGTCTGGCTGCCGGGTTGTAAGGCCCGGCAGTTTTTTATTGCATAAATAGGCGATAAAGCCTAAATTTATAAAGCGTAACAGGCAGAGCGAAAACTAATGACAGGCAGGTTGACTGACCTGCCTTTTTTTGTGTAAATATATAATAGATTGAATTGCGGTTATTTCTGCCATTATGGCAGAAATATGACATTTTGTCTTGACAATGTTATAAAAATGAGCGTAAATTTAATGGTATGAATATTAATGAAGCATTTATAATCGATTATTTGCGGTATAAGGCCGCGCGGCCGCTTAAGCCGCGAGAGCTTGCAAGAGAAATCGGTATTTCCGAAAAGGAATATCCGGCCTTTCGCAGGTTGGTCAAAAAACTTATTGAAAACGGAAAACTGGTTGATTTGCGGCGCGGCAAGATCGGGGTTCCATCGGAACTTAATCTTGTAGTCGGCAATATTTCCCTCACTCGCGGCGGCAAGGGGACCATCTTTACCGATTCGGGGGAGCCGGTGGTGATAGAAACGGCGAAGCTGTTGACCGCCCTTGATGGAGATAAGGTGATGGTGCGGGTCGGCTCGAAACCGGAGCAGGAATTGACGGGGACGGTTATCAAGGTCATCGAGCGGTCGGAGCGCAACATTGTCGGGATTTTTCAGAAGGGTCGTCATTTCAGCACGATAATCCCCGATGACAAAAAAGTCCGCCGCAATATATATGTGGCGCCGGCTTTGTCACGTAATGCCGGTAATGGTGATCGGGTGGTGGTTAAGATCACATCATGGGATGATCCCTATCGCAATCCCGAAGGCGAAGTGGTCGAGGTTCTCGGGCGCCCGGGTGAACAGGGTGTCGATATGCGGACGGTTATCAAGAGTTACAATTTGCCCGAGGAGTTTCCGGCGCCAGTGATCAATGAAGCAAAGAAAACAGAAGGTATACTTAATAATGCCGAGATGAGACGGCGCCGGGATTTCACCAAGGAGACGGTTTACACGATCGATCCGATCGATGCCAGGGATTTCGATGATGCGGTTACGGTGACCAGGACCAAGCGGGGTTACCGTCTGGGGGTTTTCATCGCCGATGTATCGTTTTATGTCCGGGAAAACAGTAAGCTTGACGGTGAAGCATTCAAGCGCGGCAATTCGGTGTATCTTCCGGGAATGGTTATCCCGATGCTTCCGGAGGAGCTTTCCAATGATCTCTGCTCATTGAAGCCCAATCGCAAGCGGCTGGTTTACGCGGTGATCATGAATATCGATAAGAAAGGCAAGATCCTCGACTGGGAGATAACCGAGGGTGTCATCAATTCGAAGGCGCGGCTGAATTACGAAGAGGTACAGGCTTATTTCGACAGCGGGAGGGCAACGAATCGTATCCAGCGAGTGGCCGACAATCTTACGGCGGCGAGGGAGCTGGCCCAGATTCTCCACAAAAGGAGGATGGCCAACGGTTCGCTTGATTTCGATCTGCCCAAGCCGATGGTGATAATCAATAAAAAAGGCGAGATCACGGAGATCCGTCACACTGTCCGGCTTGAATCGCACCGCCTGGTCGAGGAATTCATGCTGGCGGCCAATCAGGCGACGGCGATACATGTAACCCGTCTCGGGCAGAAATTTTTGTATCGGGTGCATGACCGCCCCGATCTGGAAAAGCTGGAGGCGTTTTCGTACCTGATGTCAACTCTTGGGTACAGTTTCCCGGTTTCGGAGAATGTTCAGCCGCGGCAGTTTTCGAATTTTTTGAATAAGGTAAAAGAGAAGCCTGAAGAAGAGCTGATCAACGAACTGATGCTTCGCTCGATGAAGAAGGCTGTTTATCAGCCGAAGAATGTGGGACATTTCGGGCTGGCCTTCAAGCATTACACGCATTTCACCTCGCCTATCAGGCGGTATCCCGATTTGATCGTGCATCGTCTTCTCAAGAAACTGGGTGACGGGCAGTATCCGGTTAAACTGGCCAAGCGGCTGGATAATATTTTGACCAATATCGGTCGGCATTGTTCGGATACCGAGCGTAATGCTGAAGCGGCCGAGCGGGAGGCGATAAAGTATAAACAGGTGGCATATATGGCGAAGCATGTCGGCGAGCATTATAAAGGTGTTATCTCGGGTGTGCTCAATTTTGGTTTCTTTGTTCGGCTCAACGATCTTGGTGTCGAGGGGATGGTCCGCCTGTCAACGCTCGATGATGATTATTATAATTTCGAGGAAAAGAATTATCGGCTGGTCGGACGCCGGACCGGGCGGGTATTTAGGATGGGTGATCCGGTCGAGGTGAGCGTACTTTCGGTCGACAAGCTGAAAAACGAAATCAACTTTCATCTGATCGAGGCGAGCCAGAGTACAGAGCGGCCCGATAGACCGCGACGACCGGTGCGCAGGCGGCGCCAGCATGAGGGCCGGAAAAAGCATCCCGGAAAAGTCAAGCAGGGCAGGAAATGATAAAGAAAGTGATTATCCTGGCCAATGGAATTGTATTATCCCAGAGTTCCGGTTTCGAGGCGGTGTTTGGTCAGGCAGGTGAATTTATCGACGAGGTCTCGCAATTATATACTGTTTTGAAGGAACGGGCGGTCGATCTTATTTTAATCCCGGAAATCTATCCCAAAATCAGCCGCGGGGTGGTCCGCCGGCTGAGAATGAGAAATCCGATGGCGGATATCTGGCAGATTGTCTGGACGGATGCAGTCGATGAATCGCTATTGGGTATTTATGACGGGACAATAAATATCAATGACGGGCCGGAACAGATAAACAAAAAAATAGAGCGAATCCTGCATCAAAAGTCGCTTTTGAAAAAATACGGGATTGTCGGGCGTTCGGAAAAGATGAAGATAGTCGCCGAGACGATCGACCGCATTGCACCGACCGATATTTCGGTGCTTATCATCGGGCCGTCGGGCAGCGGCAAGGAGCTTGTATCCCGGGCGATTCACAATTATTCGTCGCGAAGCGAAGGGCGGTTTGTAGCCATCAATTGCGGGGCGCTGGCCGAGGGGGTTCTTGAGTCGGAGCTGTTCGGGCATGAAAAGGGCGCTTTTACGGGATCGGTGGCGAGACGGGTCGGGCTGTTTGTGCAGGCCGACAAGGGGACCATATTTCTCGATGAGATCGGCGAGACAAAGCCGGATATGCAGGTGAAGCTGTTGCGCGTTCTCGAGGACGGTTATTTTTACCCGGTCGGAGGGGACCAGCCGGCTCATTCCGATGCGCGCGTTATCGCCGCCACCAACCGCGATCTGTCCGAGGCGATCCGTGACGGGTTGTTTCGCGAGGATCTTTATTTCAGGCTGGGAGTCGTGAAGATCGTTCTGCCATCATTGTATGAAAGGCGGCAGGATATTCTTCCACTTTTATGTCATTTTGCATCGTCCGAGAATCTGAAAGGATTTTCGGATTCGGCACTGGATAAACTTCTCCGGTATGACTGGCCGGGTAATGTCAGGCAGCTTCGGAATTTTGTCGCCAGCATGGCGGCGCTTCAGCCGGACGGCGAAGTATCGGCGGGTGATGTCGAGCAGTATATTTCGGAGCAGGCTATCGAACAGAGGAACCTTCCGGTCGTAACCGGGCACACGCAGGAAGAGGCGGGCCACGAGTTGATCTATCACGCTCTTCTGCAACTGGGCAACGAGGTGAAGATGCTTCGGGACCTGATCCTGTCCAATCTGCCGGTCAGGCATGAGTTCGAAACGGAAAGCGAAGCAGGGGGCGCATCGCCGTCGTTTTCGGATAAGACTTTGAAAGATATCGAAAAGGTGATGATAGAAACCGCGCTTCAGGAAAGCGGCGGTAATCGTAAAAAAGCGGCCCAAAAACTGGGTATCGGAGAACGAACCCTGTACAGAAAGCTGAAAGAGCATAACCTGAGTTGAAACATCTGAAGCAGAACATATTTTTATGCCTGCTCGCCTTTCTGACCCTGTCTTCCCCGTCCCATGCAGAAAATATCACGCTGGATGTATATCCATCGGAGCAGGAGTTGTATGAAGCGTATTTGCGCGGCGAGATTGACTATCAGACATATCTTAATCTGAATGAGATTTTCGAGGATGGTATTGACAGTACGGATCTTTATCTGCTCGAGGAGATTCCCAATGTGAATTATTTCCTGGAGTCGATCAGGGCCGATTACAGCGATCTGGAACTGGAGCAGGCGGAGACATATATACTTGGAGAGACGGAAGGGACAAAGACAACCGGATATTTTCGAGGACGGTTATATCGTAAACTCGAGGAAGACGGCGACGACAAAGATTTTTTCACTCTGGAATCGAAGCTAAATGAAAACTGGAAGATGGATATCCGTTACAGTGAAAATTACAGCGGTGACAAGAAATGGTCGCGCCGATCACTGGTGTACCAATCCGACCGCGGGCCGGTATCCAAAATGATTCTCGGTAATTTTACGGCGCGGTTCGGATTGGGACTGACCGCCGGGTATCGCGGTAAGCTGTTTGGCAAGAGTGATGATTCATTCGATGAATCGTTTCTGTTTCCGGATTACGGCGGTTTTAATGGGATTTATATCGAGGGGGAAGGCAGAGGTGATGCTGTCAGGTTGTTGATGCATTATGACCAAAATGGCGAGTACAGCTTTGGCGCCGGAGTGTTGAATTATTTGCGAAAGTACAGGGATTTTCGATTCGAAGTGATGGTGCAGGGGGGGATATTGGAAAACCGCGCCACCTCAGTAAGATATAAACATTATCAATTTGGAGCCTTTGCCGGTATCGATCGGCGAAAATTCAAGGCCGCTTTCGAGGTGGCGGTTCCCAAAGACGAAACGGCCACAGTGCCGACCATGCTTTTTGAAACGATGATCAAAAGCGAACCGGTTACATTAAAGGCGTCAGCATGGAACTACACCGAGGATTTTATCAATCTTACCGGCGGCGGACGGGCGGGAAGTATGCGCACGACAATAATAATCGATACCATAGATTTCGAGTTGCGGGATAAAAGGATCGATCAGAAGGGGATGCTTCTCAAAAGCAATACCGAGCTCGGATATAATTTCGAGCATGAACTAACGCTGTCGGCTTATGGAACCTCGAAGTACAGGCAGAATTTCGATCTGGTAAGCTCATTTGTGCGGGTTATCACGAATGACATGAAATTGAGATTTAGTTATCGTTATGCGCGCAGGGAAGAACCCGGACAGGTTTCCACAAAAAATGAGTACCGTCTCGAGGGGAAATATGCGGCGGGTATATTTGATTTCAAAAACTATATCGAGTATACTGATGACCTGTACGAGCATGAATATTTATCGTTCTATACAAGGGTGCGGTGGTATGTCGATACATTCGGGCGGCTGGATTTGTGGCTCAATTTCGATAAAATAGATCACCGGGACGGACGTTTCGATTATTTTTACGGATATATCAGTGAAACGGCCGAAATAAATAACAGATTTGAATTCGGTGCAAAATATTCTTATCGTTACAGCAGATCGAGCTCGGATAGTAATGAATCGCAGGTTATGATTGAAACAAAGGTGAAATGGTGAAAAAGATTTTATTGTTTCTAACGGCAATGATGACGCTAATGCTTGCGTTCGGGCAGGCCTCGGCGCAGTTGGTTGTCAACGAGGTGATGGCCAATGAGCCGGGAAGCAATGTCATGCTGGAATGGATAGAATTATATAACAATTCCGATGATTCGGTTTTTCTGCGCCTGTATTATTTCAATATCGACGGCGAGCCGGTAATTCTTCCGGGAGACTGGCTGAAGGCGGATGATTACGCGGTTTATTGCCGTAAGCTGTATTCGGACGGTATCTCGGACGGATTCGAGGGAGTCTGGGGCGACGGCAGTGGTGTCTGGGGGGATAATGAGGAAATCGAAAATTATGCAGTCTATGAATGGGATGCGGTCGGGCTGAACAATCCATCGGGGGCGGTGGTTCTTGAGCGGGCGGCGATACCGATTTCAAAGTTGATATGGGAGAGCGACGGCGCAGATGGTGTATCGTGGGAGCGCTATGTAATCGATGATACGGTGGGGCGCCAGTCGATCGATACGAGCGGGAGTACTCCCGGGCGGTTAAATTCGATCACGCCGCTGGATTATGACCTGGCCCTGCTTCCGGTGGAAACAGATTATTGGGGAGAAGGGTGGACCGAATTCGGGATAACCGTGATCAATATCGGTTTGCAGAGAATGTCGTCGGGTGATATGGCTGTTTCGTATGATCCCGACGGGGACGGTCAGGCCGACAGCCCGGACCTGATCGCAGTGATAACATACCCCGCGACCGATCCGGGAGATACGCTGGCATTTAAGGTGTATTTCGAACTGGAGGGAATGAGCCCGCTGATCCTGCTGGAGCTTCCGCCCGATGATCGTCTCGAGAATAATTCACGGCTGGTGACGGCATTCGGGTTTGATTATCCCCCGGTTATCATCAATGAATTCATCGCCGATCCGCAGGATGGGCTGGAGGTGGAATGGATTGAGCTCAGGAACCGTTCAAATGAAGCGGTCGATCTTGACGGATGGTATCTGGGCGACGAGATAAAATTTTACCCGATTGTGTGGTCGGATGATTTCCCGGTGATGGATGTGATCATCAATGCCGATGATTATCTGGTTTTGTGCAAAGACCTGAATGCGTTTATGAGTTTTTATGGAAGCACCTCCAATGTGATTGAGATGAATAGCTGGCCGGCATTAAACAATGACGGCGATATTATCAAGTTGAGGGATAATTTCGAAAATGCCGTGGACAGTTTCCGGTATGATTATACTTTTGGCGGCAATTACAGCTGGGGACGCGGCGAGGAGCCGGGGATGACCGAGCGCCGGGGGCGCTCAATTGAAACGGGCGGAACGCCGGGCAGTATGAACGAGATTTATTATCAAGCGATTTCGTCTAATATAAGTGTGACCGCCGAACCGAATCCGTTTTCACCATCGAAAGACGGGCAGATGACTATCGCATTCGAGGTGCCCCCGGGTGATTATATGACAATAAAGATATATGATACAAAGGGCCGGGTTGTCAGGACCCTGGTAGAAGATGTCCCGGCTTTCGAGGGAGAAGTTATGTGGGACGGGCGCAGTGACGGGGGACGGGATCTTGCGGTCGGGATGTATATACTGTTTTTGGAAGTCGCTGATGCCGAGCAGTACAAGCAAACGGTGGTGATTGCGCCATGAGATATATCACAGTCATTTTAGCCGTATTATTGGTTGCACTGTCGGGCAATATCGGGGCTTATGAATTCGATATAGGTCGGCAGTGTGGTATGGGCGGGGCGATCTTGTTGTCGAAACCGTCGGCTACCGACAGGCTGGCCTGTCCCGCGGCGGTATCGTCCGAGGGGCAGATCGATTTTGAGGCGGGTTATCAGAGGAAATTCGAGCTGGCCGACCTTGACCGGTTTTTTGTAACGGCGGGATATCGGTATAATGATTTTTCGGTTACATTCGGATTTTCGCAATTCGGACGGAGTGATTATTACACGGAGCAGATTGCGAGGGGGGCGCTTTCATATACGGTAAGGCAATTTACGGCATCGGTCATTGCCGACGGCAAACAGGTGAGTGTCGGTGAAGCGGAAGACAATGTCACGCTTCGCGCGGGGGCGGTTGGATTTGCGGCGGGTGTCGATTATGAGTCATATCATCTCAGTGTCATAATAGATAATATCAATCGCCCGAAACTTGAAAAATGCCTGGTGGCGGAAAATACAGTCTATCATATATATGGTGAGATAGAGGGGCGGTCGAGATTCTCGATTGTCGGGCATATCGCTTTTGAAGAACATGAAAAGCCGCTGGCCGCGCTGGGGCAGTATGTCAGGTTTATCGATGAGCACGCCCTTTTCTGGGGAATCAGCAGTAATCCGCTGACATACGGAGGCGGTCTCGAGATCAAGTATCATAATTACGGATTAATGTATGCGGTATCGTATCATCCGACTCTCGGATTCACGCATAATGTATCGCTGAATCTTGCATCGGGCGGAATATTTCGTTAGTTTGGAAATGTGGAAATGTTGACTCCGAAAGAAAGACTGGCAGAATATGAAAAAAAGATACTGGCGGGATATGCCTGTTTTTCGTCGAAATCCCGCGGACGGCAATTTCCGCAGGAAGAGCATCCGATCCGGACCGCCTATCAGCGCGACCGTGACCGGGTGATACATTCGGCGGCCTTCCGGCGCATGGAATACAAGACCCAGGTTTTTGTGAATCATGAAGGTGATCATTACCGGACACGATTGACGCACAGTATCGAGGTGGCGCAGATCAGCCGGACGATTGCCCGGGGGCTGGGGCTGAATGAGGACCTGGCCGAGGCGATCGCGCTGGTGCACGATCTGGGACACACGCCGTTCGGCCATTCGGGCGAGGAGATTCTCAATGAGTTGATGGCCGATTTCGGCGGGTTCAATCACAACCGTCAGTCGTTGAGAGTGGTCGATATACTCGAACGGCGGTATCCCGAACATCCGGGGCTGAATCTGACCTATGAAGTCCGCGAGGGGATTGTCAAGCATGAGACGGGGACAGAACCGATAATGCCGGATGTTTTTCCGCCGGACGAAAAGCCGACACTGGAGGCGGCTCTGGTCGATCTGGCCGATTCGGTGGCCTATAACAGCCATGATGTCGATGACGGATTGTCATCGGGGATACTCAAGTGGGATGCACTCGAGAGTGTCCCGATCTGGGTCGAGGTTAGAACGGAATCTGAAAAGCGTTATCCCGAATTGAGTCCGAAAAAAAGACGGCATACGATTGTCAGGCTGTTGATCAACCGGCAGGTGACCGATCTTATCGAAGAGACCCACAACAATCTTGAGAAATATAATATTCGAACACTGGCTGATGTCCGCCTGGCGCCGGAGCGCCTGGTCGATTTTTCGGCCGGGATGAAAAAGGAACTCGATGTTCTCAAGAGTTTCTTAGGCGAGAAGATGTACCGTCATCCGCATATAATGCAGTTGGCCGAACAGGCAAGGACGATAATCGAGACATTATTCGAAAAATACCGGATCGACCCGACCCGGCTTCACGGGAAGTACAAACTTCGCCTTGCCGGCGAGCCGCCGGAGACAATTATCCGTGATTTTATCGCCGGCATGACCGACCGTTATGCTTATAAAATCTATGATCAATTAAAATAATTCCATTTTGCTTCAAATGTTTTTGTTGACTTTCGGATAGGGTATTCCAATTTTAATACGTCCGGGCTTTTTTCAAAGCATGTTATCGCAATTTACGTATAACAGGGAGGTTATCCATGCACAGTAATGTATTCATGGGGCGTTTTCTGAATTGTATTTCAGATGGAGACCTGTTCAAGAAGGTCTTCGCCACGATTTTAAGAATCGTTGCGATCGTCGTTGCGATCGGGGGGCTGTATCTCTGGATCAGGCTATGGAGCCCGGTCTTTCATCTGGGCGGATTTTTCGCCGTCGTAAGCGGTATTATATTTCAATTAATCCTCATCGTTACAATTGCCATGATGGTTCATATTGTATGGCTCAGGGCCGGGACGATAGGCGATTTGCAAAAGGCGGATTTCACTGTAATTCCGATTTCCTCGATTTTGCTGAAGATGACGGGTGAATTATATGTGGTCATTTTTGTCCCGTTATCGATCGGGGGCGGAATAGGTATCTGGCTTGGCGGCGGAAACCTGATGTATTTCGTCAACAGGTTCCTGGTTTTTCTTCCCGAGCTCCCGTTCGATTTCATGCGGGGCGGCGAGTCTTCATTCCTGGGCGGACTGTTATTTATTGTCGGCGGGATCGTGGCCGCATTTCTAAGCCTGGTGTTTTTCTACCTGCTGGCCGAGATGCTGGTGGTGGCGGTGGATATTGCCCGCAATATAAAGGTCACTCGCGAGATAGCCGAGGGTTACAAAAAGCCGGAGGCCGCGATTTAATTTGGAAATGCTATTTTTGGTGAAGGGGAGTCAGCATAATGATTTTAAAATGTCCGACCTGCGGCAATATGGTTTTGAGTCCGCCCCGGAGGATGGGGGACAGATGCGGCAAAAATGGGTGCTACAGTTCTCTGTCGTTTTATGCCAACACATTGGTGATGAGCCCAAAAAAGATAAGGCTTCAGTGCAAGAAATGCGGTAATGTTTATGATGCCGGTCCGAAGCGAAAGATTTTCGACACCTGCAGAGTAAATGGATGCACAGGGAAGTTAGACCGTTACTGGGGCTAGTTTGGTATTCTCGAGGAAGGGCGCCGGGGGGGCGCCCTTCGATTTTATCCTCAAATTCAGTTAATTAATCCTGCCACCGTAAGTAATTTCATCACAATTTGATGATATTTCATACAGAATATTATTCCGGCAATCAATCCGGGATAGACATCGGCCAAGATTGCCCTTTATAGAAACAATAAGCCGATTTTCGACGAAACCAAAAAAGAGATTTTCCGGAATACCCGGTGGATCTGTCGGATGCGACGGCGCTGAGCCGGGTCTATTCGTTTTTGTCGCATGAGGATCAGGAAACGATAATCGAGAAAGTGCACAAGGAAGAAAAATCGAGTGTTGTCCTGACCGCTGAATTGAAGCATTATCTCAGCCGGAA
>Ga0209834_10001006_pt1 | contig 16324 bp, 11 predicted proteins | sample Mar14236cmmetaG_FD_184134 | JGI IMG/M metagenome (GOLD analysis project Ga0209834, IMG submission 184134) | Marine hydrothermal vent microbial communities from Guaymas Basin, Gulf of California to study Microbial Dark Matter (Phase II) - Marker... ...
GCATACCCAAACCATGATCAAGATTCAATTTTTAGATGCAATCGAGAATGATTCCCTGCATGAGTTGATAGACATTCGGTTTGCACGTATGCACATTTTGAATTATGCTCGTTTCATCGGAGCTAATATCAATAAAACGATGACTCTCTATGCGGCGCAATATGCACTTAAAGAGAAAAAGCATGATATTCCAGCTTCCACGACCAAAAAAGATTATGAGAAAAAAGTCTTTATACCAAAAGTATTTTTCAAGGTCACTGCACTTGTGATAATCATTGCGGTATTGTTTGTTATTGGCTTGAATCTTCAGAAAAAGGGAGTGTTGCATCGTAACCTTTTTGAAGACAAAAACAAAGTATCGGCAGAACTAAATGGCGCAGACGTACTCAGCAGCTCCGGTGATTTAGAACAAACGCAAACCCAAATATATTCATATAAAAAAGAAGATTTTTATAAAAAATATATCCTGAAAGGAAAAGATGTATCCTGGCATGTATTCCCCAGTTATGTGAAAAATAAGTAGTCACGTATTTAAGGAATGATGTGCATACAGTTAATATTGAAAAATACCTATACTTTCTTACGAGACCTGGGCGATACACAAACAACGAGCTAAATACAAAGAAGAAACAGGTTTCAGAAAAGTATTTTAATATTGCCCTTGCATTCCCCGACCTTTATGAAGTCGGTATGTCTCATCTTGGTCTCAAGATCCTATATTCTATCATAAATTCTCAGGATCATCTTGTCGCCGACAGAGTCTATGCACCGGATGTTGACCTTATCAAACTTATGAGGGAAAAGTCCATTCCACTCTTTTCTATTGAAGATAAAATTCCTCTGAATGAATTCGATGTTGTTGGCTTCACTCTACAATATGAACTATCCTGTACAAACATCCTTCTGATGCTCGAGCTTGCACAGATCCCATTATTTTCTACAGAAAGAGCTGAATCTGACCCAATCATCATTGCGGGCGGACCCGGAGCATACAATCCCGAACCTCTTTCAACCTTTATTGATTGCTTTGTTATTGGTGATGGTGAGGATGTTATAATTGAAATTGCAGAACTTCTGAGAAATAACAAATCGAAAACAAGAGAAGAAAGACTTCATCTGCTTTCTCAAATACAGGGCATCTATGTTCCTATATTTTACTCGCAAATAAGCGACAATTCCGGAACATATATCGTACCCAAACTAGTATCAAGTCAAGCATCAACTGACGCATCACCTAAACAGGATTTGGCTTATTATTGCGTTCCCAAGCAGGGGCTTGGGAACGAGAATACGTTTGACTTGACACTAGATGATGTACCCTCAAGGATCAAACGAAGTTTTTTTAAAGATTTTAACAATCCGAAGAAAATGCATTCACCTCAATTAATGCCCATTATTGACATTATTCATCGCAGACCTGCATTTGAGATAATGCGAGGATGTACGCGAGGATGCCGTTTTTGCCAGGCAGGTATGATCTATCGTCCGGTGAGAGAGCGGGACTGTAGTTTGTTGGGAAAGCAAATCTGTCATGATATTGCACTGAATGGCTGGGAAGATATCTCTTTAAACTCTCTTTCCACCTCAGATTATTCCGCTATCCAACCCCTCCTCTCTTCACTTATGCAAACACTTCCTCAGTCCAACATCACAATCTCCCTGCCCTCTATGCGTATTGATACTTTTGACGATAGTTTTCAACCTCAACTTGCAAAAATTCTTGGGAAGACGATCACATTCGCACCGGAAGCTGGCTCGCAACGACTTAGAAATAGTATTAATAAAAATATCAGTGAAGAAGACATTCTCACATCTATGACAAATGCACTAAACCTTGGCATCCGCTCGATCAAGCTATATTTTATGGTTGGGCTTCCTGACGAAACTGAAGAAGACATTGAGGCAATTATAATTCTCATTGAAAAAATGTATGCAGTAAATCCAAAAAGAATTGCAAAGATCAATGTCAGTATAGCTCCCTTTGTGCCAAAAGCACATACGCCTTTTCAGTGGTGCAGGCAAAATTCAAAAGATGAATTCCTTTATAAGATTTCACTTATAAAGAACCACTTTTCAAAACAAAGAAAAATTACTATTAAATACCATACGATAGAACAGTCACAGCTTGAAGCAGTCATTGCACGAGGAGATAGAACAGTCGGAAAACTCATTTACGAAGCATATAAAATCGGCGCTCAATTCGACAGCTGGAACACGTACTTTGATTTTTCCTTGTGGGAACACGCCGCTACTAAGTTCGGAATCGATCTTTATCAATATCATAAAAAGATTCCCATTAATTCTGCCCTCCCATGGGATCATATTGATAGTGGAATTAATAAGGATTTTTTAATCCAAGAGTATAATAAATCCAAGGAACAGATAATAACTGAGGATTGCAGAAACGGTGTATGTTCACAATGCGGAATATGTGAAAATATGTCGCCAATTTATACAAAAGAAAAGCCAATTTCAAATATGATCTCGGACCCTGCCCAACAAAGTACTCAACAGGAAGAATCTCGCTTTGTATATAAAGTTACTTATGAGAAGGGCGACAAGTTGCGTTTTATTTCACACAAGGAGCTTTCCGCTCTTATTTACACAATCCTTCGAAAGAGTTCATTGCCTATCTATCACACTGAGGGTTATAATCGTCATCCAAAAATATCTTTCGGACCTCCCCTCAGTCTTGGCATGGCAGGAAAAGGGGAAATTTTTTCTTTTTCGATGCTTGAGATCATTAATGAAAAAGAAATAAGAGAAAAACTTGACGTGAATCTGCCACAAGATTTCTTTCTCAAAGAAGTTGTGTATATGGGCTCTTCCTATAAGATGCGCTTAACCGGAGAGCATATACGAATTACTTCAAATGATAAATCTATTGATTGGCAAAAGATATATAATTTTCAGGAAGTAAAATTTTATTCTGAAAGAAAGAATAGAGAAATATTTTTAAATGAGTATTTTGTGGAAGTGAAGATGTTTTCGAATGGAGTCGACATTTTTAAAAAAATAGGATTAAACATTTTTGAACTCCTTGAGAGGGCTTTCTTTTATTCACAAGATCAAATTGGAACCTTTTATATAGAAAGAATCGAACTGTATTAATTTTGTAATTTTAGTTATTTTTGGGAGACTTTATTCATGAAAAGCGAATTAGTGGTCAATATCGGTCCTTTTGCTAACCGGCTGGCTCTTCTTGAAAACAACAAACTTGTCGAATTTTTCATTCACAGAGAAGATCAGAACGAAATTGTTGGAAATATTTATAAGGGAGTTGTAAAAGATAATGTGCCAGGCATGGGCGCAAGTTTTATTGATATAGGCATGGAACGTACAGCCCTGTTACATTTCAGAGATGCAGTTCCTGATTTCATGGACCTCGAAGAGATCGATGGTTCTAACCTCAGAGCGATTAGAAACGATATTTACAAGATGGGTGCGCTTCTGGAAAGCGGTCAGGAAGTGATGGTTGAGGTTGAAAAAGCTCCCATTGCCAAGAAAGGTGCGCGATTAACCGGAGAGATATCTATACCTGGACGTTTCATGGTGTATATGCCAAATAAAAATTATATCGCCATCTCCAGAAAGATAAGCTCGAGCAAAGAAAAACGTCGCCTAAAACATATTTTTTCAAATTTAAAGGAGAAGAATGTCGGTCTTATTATAAGAACTTTTGCAGAATATCATACTGAACAGGAATTTAAAAAGGAATACAGAAATCTTAAAAAAACATGGCACGAAATTCAAGAAAAATACAAGAACTCACCTAATCCAACTTGTATTTATAATGACAATGATCTCACTACAACAATAATTCGCGATCTTCTTCATAAGAATATCGACAAAGTAATTATTGATTCCAAAAAAGTCCGGGCAAAAATTATCAAACGGCTTAAAACGATCGCGCCTGATTTCATAAAAAAAATTAGACTATATCGCGAAGATGCAAACATCTTTGATGCCTATGGTATTGAAAAAGAAATCTCAAAAATATTCCGCTCCCGTATCTACATGGACAGTGGCGGGTTTATAGTCATACAGCAGACCGAAGCACTTGTCTCAATAGATGTAAATACCGGTAGTTTTGTCGGCAATAAAAGTCTTGAACACACCGTAACAATGACCAATATCGAGGCCGCCAAGGAAATCGCACGTCAAATCCGGCTACAGGATCTGACCGGTATGATATTTATCGATTTCATTGACATGTATAAGTCGGAAAATCGACTTAAATTACTTCAAACCTTCCGCGAAGAAATGGGTAAAGACTACTGCCCGAATAAGATATTCTCCTCCAGTCCTTTAAACATGGTAGAAATGACACGGAAGCGTGCAAAGGGAAATTTGCTTTCTAACTTTTATGAGCTCTGCCCCAGCTGCCAGGGTGCGGGAAGAGTGCTGGCAAGGATCAGTATTCTCGATAATATCTTCCGCTGGATGGACCGCGCAGCAAAATATCACCCAAAGGACGAACTGGAAATACACATTCATCCCTGGGTTTATGAATACATTTTAGAGAAAAAACCAACAATCAAAACGGATTATCCCTTTAACTGGAAATTTATCCTCGATGGAGAATTGAGAATCACGGAGTACAGGATATTTTCTTCAAAATCAAAGAGAGATATTACTGATCTGTATCGGGTATAGCGTAAAATCCCATAAAACTTGACACTGCAAAAGTGCATCGGAAGTTTGCAGTTCCTAATTATAAGGAGACGTAGATGTACGCAATAATAGATTTCAAAGGACAGCAGCACAAAGTGCAAAAAGATGATGTCCTTCATGTGGCATATCTTGAAGACAAAGAGATCGGTTCTGAGATCGAGATCGATTCCCTTTTACTTCTTGATGATGACAAAAAGACGCACATTGGCAAACCCTCAGTAAAAGGTGCCAAAGTAGTTGCGGAAGTTCTGGGTCATGGAAGAGACAGAAAGATCATTGTTTTTAAGAAAAAAAAACGTAAAAGCTACAGCCGCAAACAAGGACATCGTCAGAATTTTACTGAAATAAAAATTAAAGATATAATTAAAAATTAAAGGATTTTTATTATGGCACATAAAAAAGGCGTTGGCAGTACTCAAAACGGAAGAGACAGCAATCCTAAATATCTCGGTGTGAAGAAATACGCCGGACAATTTGTCGAAAAAGGAAATATCATCGTTCGTCAAAAAGGCACAAAAATCCATCCCGGAAATAATGTTGGTCTCGGTAATGATTATACAATATATGCGCTCATCGATGGTTTTGTTAAGTTCGAACCCTATCGATTCACAGGTTTTCGCACTATAAGAAAACGAACCCGTCAGGTAAGTGTGTACGAAAAACTGAATTAAACTTTTCAGAATTATATAAAAATCACATCGGCAGTCGAAAATATTTGACTGCCTTTTTTTTATCCGTATGAATAATCAAAATTTCTAAGGAGAAAATGTGTCCTTTGTTCATCTTCACAACCACACTCAGTACAGTCTTTTAGACGGTGCAAGCCGAATCTCCGACCTTATGAAGCTGGCTTCCGAGTGGCAAATGCCCGCGGTCGCAATGACAGATCATGGAAATATGTATGGAGCGATTGATTTTTATAAAACAGCAAAAGCTCATCATATCAAACCTATTATCGGGATGGAAGGATACATCATCAATGGCAGCATTTTATCTGAAAAGGATAAGCAAAATCCTCGCTATCATATAACCCTACTCACGAAAAATCTAACAGGTTATCATAACCTCATAAAACTTTCGAGTATTGCCTTTATCAAAGGACATTACTACAGACCTCGAATCGATAAAAAACTGCTCACAAAATATTCTGAAGGACTCATCGGTCTCAGCGGTTGTATGCAAGGTGAAGTGTCCCAGATGCTTCTTCAAAATAAATATAATAAAGCCGTAAAAGCTGTTGAAGAATATCAGAATATCTTTGGAAAGGATGATTTCTACCTTGAGGTTATGCGGCTGGGATTGGATAAAGAAGAAAAACTGATCGAAGAGCTCAAGAAGCTGTCCAAAGAAACCGGTGCTCCTCTTGTGGCAACAAATGATTGTCATTTTATTAAAAAAATTGATGCCAAAGCTCAGGATGTGCTGCTCTGCATTCAAACAGGTAAAATTCTTGAAGATGATAACCGCATGAAATTCACTACAGATCAGATATATTTTCGTAGTCCCGATGAGATGAAGCATCTTTTCAGTGATATTCCGGAAGCAATAGAGAACACTTTAAAAGTTGCAGATAAATGCAATCTTGAACTTGATTATGACGGCTTTCTCTTCCCCAATTTCTCGCTTCCCGAAGGATACTCTGACGATTATGAATTTTTGAGGAAACTGGTGTATGATGGAGTTGAGAAAAAATATGATGAACTCACTGACGAAATAAAAGACCGCATTGAACATGAGCTTGCAGTAATTAAAGAAATGGAATTCGTTAGCTATTTTCTAATTGTGTGGGACATTATCAAGTCAGCCCGGGAAATGAATGTCACTGTCGGTCCTGGCAGAGGTTCCTGTGCTGGAAGTATAATTGCATATCTTATTGATATCACAAGAGTCGATCCAATCAGATACAATCTTTTCTTTGAACGTTTCCTAAACCCAGCCAGAGTCAGCATGCCTGATATCGATACTGATTTTTCTAATGAAACCCGCCCAAAAGTTCTCGACTATATTGTAAGGAAATATGGTCGTGTAAACGTCAGCCAGATTGGCACTCTTGGAAGTCTTGGTGCGAAAATGGTTATCCGCGATGTCGGCAGGGCAATGAGTATCCCTCTTTATGAAGTTGATGCAATTGCAAAGCTGATTCCCGTAGGACCTGACGTATATCTTGAAAGCGCCTATGAGCAGAATGAAAAATTACGCGAGTTGATCAATAGTAAAGATGAATATAAAGAACTCTGGGAATATTCCAAAACCCTTGAAGGATTACCGAGACATATAGGAGTGCATGCTGCTGGTGTGGTGATCGCACCGGATAATCTCACCAATCATATTCCACTTGCAATAAGCCCGAAAGACAAGACCATCATAACTCAGTATGACGGGAAAACTCTCGAAAAACTGGGTTTATTGAAAATTGATTGTCTGGGATTAAAGAATCTTACTATCATAGAAAAAGCCCTGCAACTCATCAAAAAACATCACGGCATTGAACTCAACATCGACGAGATCAACCTGCACGATACCGAAACCTACAAACTCTTTCATACCGCAGAAACCGATGGAGTGTTCCAGTTTGAAAGCTCGGGAATGAGAGGAATCCTCAAACGTATCAAGCCAAGTTCTATTGAAGATCTTGCTATATGCAATGCGCTATACCGTCCCGGCACTCTGGATAGCGGTATGCATGAAGTCTATATCCGCAGAAAAAATAATGAGGAAGAGGTCGATTATCTGGATCCAATGCTCGAGGATATTCTGCGTACAACTTATGGTGTGATCGTCTTCCAGGAGCAGGTAATCCAGATCGCACATACATTAGCTGGATTTTCTCTGAGCGAAGCTGATATCCTTCGAAAAGCAATGGGTAAAAAAGATAAAGCGCTTATGGATAAATACCGACCAATTTTCATCGAAGGTGCAGTAAAAAAAGGCATATCGAGAGAAAAAGCCATCGGGATATTCGAGCGTATCGAGACCTTTGGCAGGTACGGTTTCAATAAATCGCATAGTGTTGCCTACAGTATTATTTCGTACCAAACTGCTTATTTGAAAACCCATTATACCGCAGAATTTATGGCAGCTTTGATGACTGTAGAAAGTGATACTGCAAAGATTGCTCGTCTCATCGAAGTATGTCATAAAATGAATATAGAAGTGCTTCATCCGAATGTGAACTTCAGTGACTATAATTTCACAGTAAAAGACGGTAAGATAATATTTGGTTTGAAAGCGATCAAAAGTCTGGGAGAAAATGCAATCAGGGCGATCGTTGAAACACGAAAAAAACATCCTCCCTTTAAGAATATTTTCGAATTATGCGAAGAAGTCGATGCAAATCAGCTTAACAAAACTGCACTGGAAAGTCTTATCGGCGCAGGTGCTCTGGATGACTTTGATGGCAATAGAGCCCAGCTCTACTCTGTAGTGGAAACCGCACTGGAATTTGGTTCACAGAAAATGCGTGAACGCCAAAAAGGGCAATCTTCACTTTTTGCATCCATGCAGGCAAATGATCAGGATTTATATCCTCTGCTTCCAGATAAAAAAGAATGGGAATTCGGCAGGCGCCTCGATCTCGAAAAAGATTTATTAGGTTTCTACATTTCAGGACATCCTCTCACATCCTATGAAAGGGATATTCAGACCCTTACTAATCTTAACACCAAACAATACAAAAAACTTGTAAAAAGAGGTAAACGCGACGAATTGCGCAATCAAGAGATCAGAATGATCGGCATTGTGGACGAAATAAAATTGATCAAAGACAAGAAAAAACGCACAATGGCTTTTATCTCATGTGAAGATTTGCACGATAAATTCGAAGTTGTTCTCTTCTCTACTGAATACGCAAAATTCGGTGATCTCATAAATGAAAAAGACATTATTTATGTCATAGGGAAACTATCTTCAAAAGTAAGAAAGAACCAGGAACGGCTCTCTATTGTTGCAGACCAGATCATACTCGAAGAGGATTGGCAAAAAGATATATCAGGAATTATTTCCTTTGAAATAGATGAAACTCAATACTCGGAAAAGGACTTGAAGCATTTCGTGGAAGAGCAAATTCTTACTCACCCGGGAAATTTCAGAGTTGTGTTCAATGTGCGCACAAAGCTTTTCGGCACTCTCAAGATAGAATCCCAACGTTATAGGATATATCCGCATAAAAGTCTTTACAGGTATTTACAGAATAATGGACATTTTATAGAAAATATGAAGGTGGACTTCAATGAAAAATAAATTGTTATTAACCTTTATCCTTGTATTCATTCCAATTTTTCTCATTGCAGAACTGAATGTGTTTTTCGACTGCAACTGCTTCCCGGCTGAAAATGAGAATACAACTTTCGAGATAACCTACAAGGTCTTCGATTCCAATCTTGATTTTACTGCACAGGATAATATCCTCATTACTCAACTGCTGGTAAATTTCAACATCTTTAGTGCTGATGGACAGGAGCTGTATCATAAAGATTTTATCAAGCAGATCAAAGTTGACCTGGACAAAACCTCTATTTACCATGATGAGTTTTTCATTGATAAGGTGAAAGCAACTGTCACCCCCGGCTTATACAAGTTCACGATCGATATTCAGGATATGGTTAACAAAGAAAGCTTAACCTGGGAAAAAACATTTCATACCCTTGAATTTTCTCATATGAATTTGAGTGATATAGAGATAAGCTCTTTTCATCAGAGCGACTCTACAACACGATTCCAAGATTTCAAGCGGGATAATGTCCTGTTCCTTGTAAACCCGAATCATCTTTTTGATCCTGTTAAGGATGATGGCTTCACATATTATTTTGAAGTATTTCAAAATGTGACAACCGAAGAAAAGCCGTTAGGAGGCAAATGGATTTTAACCGTTCAAAATAAAGACCAGAACTCTGTGTATAATGAAGAAAAAGGGTTTTCATCTACCTATTCGATAAAACCATTCTGGAACTGGATACCCATCTCCCAATGGGATACCGGAACTTATACTTTATCGCTGAAACTCTACTCAAACGATAATTCTAACGAACCGGTTGAATCACGAGAAGAACTAATTTTTATTCAAAAGACCGAAAAAAGCATTTCAAAAGCTGAAATAGATAAGGAATATCGTTACGCCAAATATTTTCTGACGAACTATGAAGAACGGGTTTTTAAGAATCTGGATGATGAAGGTCGTGTTGAATTTCTCAAGCGTTTTTGGGAGCAGAATGACCCAAATCCAAAAACAGAACAGAATGAATATAAAGAAGAAATCACCCGTCGCGTGAACTATGCTAATAGAAAATTTTCCTATTATGGCGATGGTTGGAAATCCGATAGAGGTAGGATCTACATACGCCGAGGTAAGCCCGAAGAAGTTATTGACAAAAGTTACGAATATCATGCAAAACCCTACATAATATGGAAATATTATCTTGGCGGAAAGCGCATCTATATATTTGTGGATTTCACCAAATTGGGAAATTATAAACTGGTTTATGTCGAAAATGATGAATTTGAGTTCGGTGATCCGAACTGGAAGGATTATTTAGGACCCTACTTCGATGAAAACGAACTGCAATAGTGATTCTTAGTAATCTTCTCCAAGGAATGCATTTTCAATGTGGCGTAAAGAATAATCCTTTGAAATTTTATTATAATCAAGTGTAATAATATCAAACCTAACAGGCATTTCAATGTCTTTTTTTGCGAGATAATGATAAGCAGTTTTAATGATCTTTTGCCTTTTGCTTTCCGTTACAGCTTCCAATGGCTCTCCAAAGGAATGCGATCTTCGTGCCTTGACTTCTACAAAAATGAGATCTCCGTTTCGGCTACAGATAATATCGATCTCTCCATATGGTGAGTGATAATTCCGCTCGATTATGGTATAGCCATTACTCGTAAGGACCTGAGCTGCTGTGTCTTCGCCAAAGATTGCTAATTCCTTATTATTCATGGCTCAAAATTGCAAATAAATTATTTTATGTAAATAAATTATGAAAAATTATATCGAAGTTGCTCTGCCAATTAATATTCAGGAAACATTTACTTATTCCTATCCTAAGAATGTTTCACCTAAGATCGGGCAGCGTGTGATTGTGGATTTCAATTACCGAACTCAGACAGGAATCATTATTGGACTGCCCGAGAAACCTGCTTACGATGAAGCAAAGATAAAAGAAATTCATGAAATTATCGACGAAAAACCGCTCATAAACAAAGAGCTTTTCACCTTTGCACAATGGATTTCAAAATATTATCACTGCCCCATCGGACTTGTCTTCAAAGCAATGCTGCCCGCAGGTATAAATGTAAATACAATTCAAAAAATCGTGTTGAAAAATCCTAAATCTGAAAACATAAACTTCCTGAAAATCATCAAATATATAGAGAAAAATGGTGATGCCTGCACAATAGAAGATTTGAAAAAATCAAAAATTTCTCCTCTGTATAAAAATCTCCTCGAAATGGGGGAGCAGGGATTGATCGAGATCGAGCGTCAATATAAGAGAAAAATTCAGAAAAAAGTCGTGAATTGCGTTAAGCTTATTTCAGACTCATCTGATGAATCTCTCAGCCCAAAGCAGCAGGAACTTTGGAATTATCTACAAAACCAGCCTGAACCGATCTTCATGGCAGACATTTCGAAAAAATTTTCTTACAGCATCATTAATAAACTAAAAGAGAAAAATCTCATTGAGATTTATAAGAAAGAAATTCATCCGGATATTTTTTCAAATATTGCACAACGCAAACCTGTTACTTTCGAGCTTACAGAGGAACAAACTGAAGTATTGGAAAAAATTGAAGCCCTACTAGATGAGCAGAATTTTCACACCTTTCTTCTCCATGGAGTAACTTCAAGCGGCAAAACCGAAGTCTATATTCGTGCGATGAAAAAAGCACTTTCTTATGGGAAAACAGCAATAATTCTCATCCCTGAAATCTCTTTAACTCCACAAACAGTTGAGAGATTTTATTCCCACTTCGGGGACATCATTGCAGTGCTGCACAGCAAGCTCAGTGACAGAGAACGCTTGCATTACTGGAACCTTCTGAAAAAAGGTGAAAGAAAGATAGCTATTGGTCCGCGAAGTGCGCTCTTTGCTCCGCTTGAAAATCTTGGGCTTATTATTGTGGATGAAGAGCACGAAAATACCTACAAACAGCATGAGCGACCACCTCTTTATAATGCGCGTGATATGGCAGTTCTTAGAGGAAAAATGAATAATGCAGTCGTTCTTCTGGGAACCGCAACTCCTTATCTTGAGTCATATTATAATACTCAAAACAAAAAATATTCTCTTCTTACCATGAGCAAAAGAGTGAAGAATCAAATACTTCCTAATCTAACAATAGTTGATATGCGGCAAGAGGAAGATCACACAGAAATTTTTTCTAAGATTCTCAAAAATAAGATCGAAGATCGGCTCAATAAAAAGGAGCAGATACTTCTCTTTCAAAATCGCAGAGGATATGCTTCCTACGTGCAGTGCGTAAAATGCGGTCATGTGTTGCAATGCAGGGATTGTAATATCAGCATGACCTATCATTCCAGAAATAAAAAGATTATGTGTCATTACTGCGGATATGAACGCTCCATGCCGCGCACTTGCCCAGAATGCGGAGGATATATCTTTAATTTTGGCTCACCTGGCACCGAGAAGATCGAGCAGAATCTGCAATTCCTTTTCCCGACAGCAAGAATTGCTCGAATGGATACAGATACTACTACGAAAAAGAACAGCTTTCAAAATATATTTGATCAGGTTCATAATGGCTACATAGATATTCTGCTCGGCACTCAAATGATCATCAAAGGACTTGATTTTCCGAACATAACTCTGGTTGGAATAGTCTCAGCAGATGTGAATCTCAATCTTCCTGATTTCAGAGCATCGGAGCGAAATTTTCAGCATATCATTCAAGTTGCAGGACGAGCAGGACGCAGTGAAAAAAAAGGCGAGGTGATCGTTCAAACCTTTAATCCCAAGCACTACAGCATTCAATATGCCCAGAAGCAGAACTTTATAGGTTTCTACGAATATGAACTTCATCTCCGGCAGGAGCTTCACTATCCTCCATCTACCAAACTAGCCCGAATACTGTTTATGCTAAATAACGAAGAGCAGCTTCGTTCATATATGGATGTGGTGAAAAGAAAGGTCGCCGGATATCCCCAAAAATACAAACTTATTATTCTCAGCCCGACACCTGCGCCTATAAGCAAAATCAGAAAACAGTATCGTTATCATATATTGATAAAAGCCGAACATCAGCAAGAAATTAACCGATTTTTTGAATGGTTACAAAGTAATGTGAAAACTCCAAACTATATAAAAATGCAGATTGATATCGACCCCATTTCGCTTTTATAAAGGAACCTAAACGCCAAATGATTCTGGAAAATTTGACAAGAAATTTCAACTTATACACATTTCAATAAGTTCCTAATATTAGGAGGATTGTTGATTATAGATAAATATTTTGAAAACAGAAGAGATCTTATCAATAAATCTCTTGCGAAATATCTCGATTCTGATAACACAAAACCGGAGATAATTCATCGTGCAATGAGATATTCTGTGTTGGCTGGAGGAAAACGTTTACGTCCCACATTGATGCTGGCGACCTATGAGATGCTTGTGAACAGACGTGATAAAAGGACTATACAGCAGGTACTTCCAGTCGCCTGTGCGATTGAAATGCTGCATACTGCTTCGCTTGTCCATGACGATCTACCTTTTATTGATAACGCTGATGAACGACGCGGAAAGTCAAGCTGTCATAAAAAATTCGGTAATGCAATTGCAGTACTCACAGGCGATGCGCTCATGACAAAGGGATTCGAGACAGTTCTCAAGCTTCGCAACAGCAAAAAAGCGATCCAATGCCTTGAAGAGCTCATCGAAGCTGCATCCACAAGAGGCATGATCGGCGGACAGGTGGTTGATATTACTTCTTCGCAAAAAAGAGTTAAACTGCATATCCTGAGAGATATTCACCTCAAAAAAACCGGTGCCCTTCTCCGTGCAGCAGAGCGTTGCGCTTGTATTTTGGCAAATGCCACAGATCAGATCACCAATGCGTTGAGTGACTTTGCACTGAATATCGGACTTGCGTATCAGGTTATAGATGATATCCTCGATGAAGTTGGAGCAGACGACCTGCTGGACAAGGAATCTGGTGAAGATCAGCGCAATGAGAAAGTCACATATCCTACGCTTCTTGGCATTGAAGAATCAAAGCGACAGGCTCTAAAACTCATCCAAGATGCACAGAATATCATTAAATATATTCCAAATAATCAAGTTCTCCTGGAAATTGTAGAACGCATTCATGATAGAATCCCCTAGTGATACAAAGCATTCGGGCATATATTCGCATCCTCAGACCGCTGAATTTTCTGTTTGTTTTGATCGCTGTTCTCTTCGGCGCCTACTACAAAGTGGCAGCATATCCGATCTTTTATCCCCTTCTTGCAGGCATTGCAGCAGCACTTATATCAGGAGGAGGTTATGTGATAAATGATTATTACGACTATTCAATCGATATGGTTAATCGTAAAGAAAGAGTTTTACCTTCAGGTATGATTTCTCCCACAAGGGCAAAATATTATGCGATCTGTCTCTTTATTTCGGGAATAATTATTAGTATATTTTTACGAAATCTGTGGATGATCGCGATCGCTGCTTTCAATTCGTTTCTGCTATATGTTTACGCAATGAAAAGTAAAAGAATACATTTCTGGGGAAATCTGCTTGTCGCCTATGTTACTTCATCAACTTTTATTTTCGGCAGCTTTATTACCCATAATCTCAGAAACGCATTCTTTGTAGCACTCTGTGCGTTTTTCTATACTATGATAAGAGAACTCGTTAAGGATATCGAAGATAAAAATGGCGACAGATCTGCTGGCGCAAAAACCCTTCCGCTTTTGTGGGGCGACAAAAAAACTCTTCTGCTCTCACTGCTTTTCTGGATAGGATTCACAGCAACAATTATTTGGGGTTATCCGAAATTTTATTCTTCAACATTCTTTATATTATTATTGATTGTAATCGTATTTATGCTTCTAATTGACTTGATAATACTTTTAATTAAGACAACTACTAAAACAGCTAAATATTCGGAAAGTTTTATGAAAGTACATATGCTAATATTTTTAGTTATTTTATGGGTAGCACAATGAAAGATAACATGTTACAATTTTTGTATTCAATTAAGAGTGAGAAAAAAGCCGGCTTCTTCTGTCTTATTGATCCTGACAAACAAGAGCCGGAAGAATCGGCAAAGCTTGCTGAAAAATGCCAGCTTAATGGTGTTGACGTGATTCTTGTTGGCGGCAGCTTGATGATCAAAGATAATTTCGATGAAACCGTAAGGATCATAAAAGAACAAGTAACAATACCGGTGCTCGTGTTTCCCGGAATCTTCAATTTTGTCTCTCCCTATGCCGATGCGATCCTTTTCCTCAGTATGATGAGCAGCAGGAATCCACAATTGCTTATCGGAGAGCAGGTTCGGACCGCACCTCTCATCAAAAAATATGGAGTTGAAGCAATACCCACCGGTTACTTTCTGATAGAATCCGGTTCCCTTACTTCTGTACAGTTTATGAGCAATAGTCTGCCAATCCCCAGAACTAAACATGACATTGCAGTTTCGCATGCACTGGCTGCTCAATATCTTGGCATGAAGGTTATCTTTTTTGATGCTGGAAGCGGAGCAAAACAGTCAGTACCAACAGACATGATCAAGAAAGTTAAAAAAAATATTTCTATTCCACTAATCATCGGTGGCGGCATAAGAACCCCCGAAGAAGCCGGAGAAAAAGTATCTGCGGGCGCAGATTTTATCGTGATCGGTACTGCCATTGAAAAGAACAATCAGACCGATCTTATAAAAGAATTCGCAGACTCAATCCATTCATAGTTAAAATGATAGATATTCACACACATGTACTCCCGGGAATCGATGACGGAGCACAGGATATATTCGAGAGCTTTGAGATACTACAAGCACTTGCAAATCAGGGAGTAACAGAACTTGTCGCCACACCGCATATCATTTCCGGTGTCTATGAAAATACTCGCAGTATAATTGACAGAAAGCTTATTGAAGTACAAGTTCTTATTGAGGAACGGGAACTTAGTATTAAAATCCATCCCGGTGCAGAACTCTATTGCGAACCCGACGTGGTCAGCAAAGTAAAAAACGAAAACCTCACACTTGCAAACAGCAATTATATACTTATTGAAACTGAACTGCAGCGTTTTCCGGATAATTTTGAGGAGATCCTTTTTAATTTTCAGCAGGATGGATTTCTACCAATTCTAGCGCATGCAGAGAGATTTTCCCCCTTCATGAACGATATCGATTACCTGCTCAAAATCGTAAATAGAGAAATATATATTCAAATGAATAGTGGAAGCATTCTTGGAGTGTATGGAAACGCAGTGAGAAACCTTGCATTAGAAATGCTCAATATCGGTTGTGTTCACGTTATTGCTTCGGATGTACACGGTCTGAAAAAACGCCCAATACTTATGAAAGATGCTTATGATTTTGTCGCCTCAAATCAGTCTAAAGAAATTGCAGAGATCCTTTTTTATGAAAATCCTAAAAGGATTCTTCATAATGAACCCCTAATTCACAATTTTGATGG
>Ga0209834_10001009_pt1 | contig 16296 bp, 18 predicted proteins | sample Mar14236cmmetaG_FD_184134 | JGI IMG/M metagenome (GOLD analysis project Ga0209834, IMG submission 184134) | Marine hydrothermal vent microbial communities from Guaymas Basin, Gulf of California to study Microbial Dark Matter (Phase II) - Marker... ...
TGGCGGAGGGAGAGGGATTCGAACCCCCGTGACCTGAACGGCCAAGCGGTTTTCAAGACCGCCTCCTTCAACCACTCGGACATCCCTCCAGCCACATCCTATATAAAAATATAACACCTAAATGGGCGAGGGTCAAAGCCTTTTGAAACCACCCGGCACCACATCTTCACATCCTGGCTCGCATCAAAGCGATGGTTTTTTCATAATCCTGGCTGTAAAAAATGGCCGATCCGGCCACAAATATGTCTGCACCGGCCCTGGAAATATCACTTATGGTCTCAGGTCCGATGCCCCCATCTACTTCTATTTCGACCTCCAGCCCCTGTGCCTTGATCTTCTCCGATAGTGCCTCTACCTTCGGTATCATAGAGCCAATAAACTTCTGACCCTCAAAGCCAGGGTTTACCGTCATAATAAGTACCATGTCCAGGTCCCCAAGGACATGCTCAAGCATGCACAGCGGCGTAGCAGGATTGAGGCTGACCCCGGCCTTCATTCCATTTTCACGAATGTAATCCAGGGTCCGCTGAAGATGTGTCACGGCTTCCGCATGGACCGTTAGAATATTGGCACCAGCTTCTTTAAAGGCATCAATAAATTGATCGGCATTCTCTATCATTAAATGAACATCCAAAGGCAACTGGGTGACACGGCGCACTGCCTTTACTATCATTGGACCAACGGTAATGTTGGGCACAAAGTGTCCATCCATCACATCAATGTGTATATAGTCTGCCCCTGCCTTTTCCACTGCGCGTATTTCTTCGGCAAGCCTGGTAAAATCAGCAGAAAGAATTGATGGGGCTATTTTCTTTGCCATTTCCCTTAACCTCCTCCACAAGACTCACCTTTTTACGAGCATAGCCCCAAAAAAACCATCAAGGCCATGCACATCAGGCCATGTCCTAAAAAAACCATTCTCATCCACAAGCCCTTTTGCCCAACGGGGCACCTTGTCCCTCAAGTCCACCACATCCATATCAGGGTGCCGCTCCAAAAAGCTGTTCACAACCGCCTCGTTCTCCTCCCTTGAAATGGTGCAGGTAACATAAAGCAAGGTCCCTCCTGGCCCCAAAATCCGACCTGCACTGGCAAGGATCTGGGTTTGCACCTTTGAAAGCTCAGGAATATGGGATTCCTCTCTCGCCCACTTTATATCGGGGTGTCTCGAAATAACGCCCAGGCCCGAACAAGGGCTATCAATCAAAATTCCTTCAAACCTTTTCTTAAAGAGCTTATCTAATGGCTTGGCCGCGTCCGCACAAACAGGGTGAAGCCACGAGATACCCAGTCTTTTGCAAGTCTGCCTCAGCCTTACCAGGCTCCCCCTTTTTATGTCAAGCCCGATGACACGCCCCTGTGGACCAACCATTTCTGCTAGGTGAGTGGCCTTTCCCCCGATACCTGCGCAAATCTCCAGCACCCTGTCTCCCTTGGAGGGATTGAGCAAGAAACTACAGATCTGGGCTGCCTCGCCTTGCACCTGAAAGAGTCCCTCCTTGAACGCACCTAGCTCGGTGATCGGGACATTTAGATCATCAATGTGGATCCCTGCGGGGCTAAACCTGGTCGGACTTGCACAGACCCCTTCTGCAGCCAGATACCCAATAAGTGCTGCCCTACTTGTCTTAAGTGTATTTACCCTAACTACCAGCTTCGGAATTTCGTTAGACGCCTTGAGCAAAGAAGTGGCACGCCCTTCACCCAATTCGGTTATCCATTTGCCCACCAGCCACTGGGGATAGGAATGCTCCACCGACAGCCGCTCTACCTGGTCAACGCTTTCTGGAAATGGCTTGAGGCTGTTCCTTTTCCGGATGATTCCTCGCAAGAGTCCATTTACAAAGCGGGCCACGTGTGGTTTTCCCCCTGATTTGGTCTGCTTTACTGCTTCATTCACTGCTGCTGGTTCAGGGATGCGATCCATAAACAGGATCTGGTAGAGGGCGATCCTGAGGATGTTCAACACTCTCAATTCTACCTTATCAAAGGGAAAATTCAGACTCTGCTCTATGTACCAGTCCAACCTGAGGCGCCACCTGAGCACCCCGTTTGTCAAATGGACACAGAGGGCCTTGTCTCTACCGCTTATTCCGGGGTATCTACGGAATGATTGCTCAAGGAAATATCGAGGTAATATCCCTTTATCATCAAAATGATTAAGCGCCTGCAGGGCCAAATCTCTGGGAGTTGGGTTTGCCATTTTCCAAAAAAGTCAAAAGTCCCCTTTCTACCATTTCCAAATCCACATCAGTGTCAAAACAGGGGCCATGGGGGCGACGGTTAAGGATCCCATACACGGCAATGGGATAGGTATCCTGTATCCCACTTGTCAGATCACGCTCGCAGGCCACGGCAATTATTATATCTGGCCTCTTTTCCACCACAATCCTGCGCGCAATGGTCCCGCCAGTTGCCACTGAGATAGAAACACCATAACGTTTGGAAATTGCCACCAGATCCTTTATCTTGCATTTTCCACAGGCCTTGCAATTTTCAATATTGCCGGTAATGCGAACGCCACATTCATGATATTGAAGGCAATGGGGTAAAAGGATCAGCAATTTTTCCGGCCTCACCTTCTTGGCCTCAGCCAGCACTAGGCGGTTATTAACAGCTATAAATGAACGCCGAAGATCATCCTTGCTAATTCCAAGGAGCCTTCCCAGCCCCACCAAAATGGGAAACAAGAATCTAATAACCACTCCGCGAGACTTTTTGTTTATGAATAGATTTCTGCCCCACAAGATGGTGAAAATTAAGGTGACTGCGCCTCCCAACCCAAAGAGCACGAGGCCCGCAAAACACAACCCAATGATAAGGGGCAAGTGAGGACTAATATTCTTAAGCCCCACTGTGGGCACCCACCACAGCACAAACGCCCCACCAACCAACACAAAGCAGCAAAGGACCAGCAAGAATACAAATTTCCTGCCAGAGGCTCTCTCTGCGCCATCAAATGCATCTTGGCTTTGTTTATCAACTGCAGTCATAAATTTGTGCTAAAGCCATCTTGTGAGTACTCATGTCTGGCCAAAAACCGGTCTAATGTAGCACCCTGCTTAGAAATTTTAAATTTGGGCCCGGAATAGATTACACTCAGCATCGCTGTCCTACCCACTTAAGATCACCAGACTCAAGCAAAAAGCTCAGCTCATTTTGCACGCTAACAGTAAGTACTAGGATTGAAATTTGTCGCCTGGACGGAGGGGGAAACCCTTAATTATCTCTGCCACTGCCATCCTTCTCTTACCAGGAAACTGCATCTCGCCAACTGTAAGGACACCGTCTCTAGCCTGCACTAGCATTCCAGCCGAGTCAAAACCCAATACCGTGCCAGGCTCAGCCTCTGCCACCCCTTCTTCCACACTGCTTATGCCAAAAAACTTCACCTGGTTGCCATTGACAAAACTAAAGGCACCTGGCCAAGGATCAAACGCCCTTATTTTGCATGAAATTTCACCCGCAGATCTTTCCCACACTATTTTGGCCATATCCCGAGTTATTTTGGGCGCATATGTCGCTAGAAAGTCATCTTGCACTTGCAAAGAATAATCCCCTGTCGTCAAACTGTCCAATACATCGACGAGAAATGGTCCTGCCAGCGATGAAAGCCGGTCATGTAAATGCCCACCTGTCTCGTACCGCTCAATGGCAATCTCCATTTGTCGTATCACCGGCCCGGTGTCCATACCCTCGTCCATCTTCATGGCCGTTAGCCCTGTCTTGGTTTCACCTTGGAGTATGACCCATTGTATTGGAGCAGCCCCTCTATACTTGGGCAAGAGGGATGCATGGATGTTAAGCGCGCCCCAAGTGGGTACTTCTAGGAGATTCTTCTTCAGGATTTGTCCAAAGGCAACCACCACAATAAGGTCGGGCGACATTTTTCTTATTTCTTCGCAAAACTCAGGACTAGAGGCTCTTTCGGGTTGCAGTACCTGTAGCCCTTCCTCCAGGGCAACCTGTTTTACGGGGGGAGGGGCCAGTTTCCGCCCTCTGCCTTTTGGGCGGTCTGGCTGAGTAACCACAGCCAAAAGGATAACCTCGGTTTCTATCAACGCGCGCAAGGCAGGCACCGCGAAGTCAGGTGTGCCCATAAATATAACTCTCGGTTTAGGACTTAATGAAGGAGTGTTTAAGAGGCTCACAGGCAAATCGTTATCACTCTTTATTGGCTAAAATCTTCTTGAGTTTCTTTTTATACATTGCCCTCTTGAGGCTGCTAATGTGGTCAATGAAAAGCATACCATTGAGATGGTCTATTTCATGTTGAAGGCATATTGCCAATAGTCCATCAGCCTCAAGCTCTAAGGGATTACCGTCAATGTCAATGCCCCGTACCAATACCTGGGCATTCCTTTTCACTTCAGCAGAATAGTCTATCACGCTCAGGCACGCCTCTTCTGATTTGGTGGTACCCTCCCTCTCCACAATCTCTGGGTTTATCAATACGCAGGGTTTTCTAACATCCTTTTCTTCAGGCTTGAGATCAAAGACAATAACCCTGTCCAGCGAACCCACCTGATTTGCAGCAAGCCCAATGCCTGGGGCCGAATACATGGTGTAAAGCATGCCATCTGTCAACTTTTTCAGTTCACCATCTATATTGCTAACTGGCTCCGCCTTTTGCCTCAACACAGATGAAGGATAGGTGTATATCTTCATTTTTTGTAATTTGTCACTCATTTCATGTCCACCCTGACGCAATCTATGTTCTATACTAACCATTCATCGAGTACAAATCAAGACAGCTTAACCTAAATTAGCCTTGACTTTTCCCCTTCCCAAACTTAATGAGTTTAAATAGCGTTTGGATTAGGAGTAGAAAGCTTATGAAAAGAACCGTTGAATTTCTTTTCGAGATAGGGATGCTCAAAAAGACCCCTCGAACAGGATACCAGTTTCTTGGCTCGGGTAAGGAGTCTGTTGCTGCTCATTCCTTTAGAACCGCAGTGATAGGTTATGTTCTTGCCTCTAGGAACCCTGATCTTGACATGCGCAAGGTGGTATTAATGGCCCTGTTTCATGATTTTCATGAGGCAAGAACAGGGGACCATAACTATGTAAACAAAAAATACGTGGAGATCGACGAGGAAAGTGCCCTTGAAGACCAGGTGGCTACACTTCCTTTTTCTAAAGAGATCATGGAATTGAGCCGAGAATTCAATGAAGGGTTAACACCAGAGGCCCTGGCTGCTAGGGATGCCGACCAGTTGGACCTTATCTTTGAGCTTAAAGCACACCTCGACGTGGGCAATGCGTATGCAAAGGACTGGCTGACATTTGCGCTCAAAAGGCTCCAAACATCAGAGGCAAAAAAGATAGCTGAGCAGGTCCTAACAACTGATTGGACCTCCTGGTGGTTTGACAAAAAAACGGATTGGTGGGTAAATGGACCCGAACGTAACCAGGGTGGGTGATGATGCAATAACGTATTCCCGGAAGCCCGGTATCATGCGTCTTTGCATGATAGGTTCCTTTGTCTTCCACGTGTTTGCTCTCATTACAATAAACCGGGCCTTCCCCATCCACTGGATTATCGAACCCCTTAGGATCTATCAGGTGGAGTTGATACGACCTCCGGTCAAGGACATGGAGTTGGACAAAGACGCACAGGGCCTTACTAGGCTCAATGAAGACAATTCCAAATCCACACCCCAGGGAGAAGATACCATATCCTTGGACACCACGGATAAGAAGTACGTTTCATATGCAAAGATAATCAAACAGGCCCTTATGGCCCAATGGAATTATCCAGAGGCTGCAAGGGACAATTTGATGGAAGGACGGACACTCCTTTTATTCACCCTCTCAAGAGAGGGCGCTCTTCAGGATCTACGCCTCATTAGTTCCTCGGGTTACATGATATTGGACAGTGAGGCCATGCGAGCTGTGAGGGCGGCAGCCCCCTTTCCCGCATTTCCTGGGTCAGTGACCGTTGCAAGGCTTCATATAAAGGCCAACTTCGATTATAAGTTAACAGGAACTGGACCGTCTTAGCGATGAAGCAAAGGGATACGAGGTAAAAAGTGGGATTTTTTCAGGGAATATCGTATAACTTCAGAGGCCTTTTCTTTTCTTTAAGATCTCCCAAGCTACTCATCCTGGGAATCATACGATTCGTGGCTGTGCTGATCCTCACTATAATTTTGGCCACCCTCATCCTCGCCTACCACCAACAGATCCTCAACCTCATATGGGCCAAGCCCTCAAGCCACTGGATCATCTGGTTATGGCATATTGTATCCTGGCTCCTGTCTTTTCTGCTCGTAGGAACATCTGCGGTCATCTCTTACCTCGTGGCCCAGATACTATTCAGCGTTGTGATAATGGATATTATGTCGCGGATAACTGAGAGGAAGGTAAGGGGCCAAGTAGATGAAGCCAAGGTATCACTACTGAAGTTGTTTGGCTACCTCGTGCGGCAGGAAATACCAAGGACAACAATTCCTGTTCTCATATCCCTGGTATTGATGATCGTGGGATGGGTCATCCCATTGGGCCCTATACTGGTGGTGCTCTCTTCGCTGGTCGCTGTCATATTTCTTTCCTGGGACAATACTGATCTTGTCCCTGCTCGGAGGATGATGCCCTTCAGGGAAAGGTTCAAGCTGCTGCTAAAAACCTTGCCATTTCACTTGGGTTTTGGACTGCCTTTTTTTATCCCCGGGGCAAACATCGTATTCTTATCATTTGCCCCGGTGGGTGCTACCCTTTATCACATTGAAAAAGAGGCCTCACAAACCAAGGCCTCTCCACCTGCATCAGAACGCTATCCCACTTGACTCCACGTAACCCTTTCTTTTACCAGTTCTACAGAAGGCGAAGGGTAGTGTCTGTCTCAGCGCCCTCCTCTTTTTCATTTCAAAATCACAGGTTTTCCCCTGTATTTCCCTGAGGCCACCTCCTCCCAGAATTCCTTTTTCACTTTCATCCAATCATGGCCAAATTTCTCGTTAAAGAATCCTCCGAGCCGATCAAAAAGCCTCTTCCACATGGCGCCCGAGCCCAGGGACAGCACATCTTCCAGAAAAGGCACTATTTCCGTCATATATTCTTTGGGAATGAATGCCCTGGCACCCATTTCATGAGAAATTTTCCTCATTCCTTTTTCATCTTTCGCCGTTCTTCATCCCTGATTTCTCGGCGAAGCAGTTTTCCTACCTTGGACTTGGGCAGCATATCCCTGAATTCTATGTAACTAGGCACCTTGTAAGAGGCTAGCCTGTCCCTGCACCACCGGATAAGCTCAGCGCCGCTCACACCCCTTGCGTCTTCCTTCAGGACCACGATTGCCTTGATCCTCTCTCCTACCTTGGGATCAGGCACGCCCACAACACAGGCGCCAATTACCGTAGGATGGTCTTGAAGTACTGCCTCAACTTCAGAGGCAGAAACCCTGTAGGCCTTGTGTTTGATAATGTCGGCTGAGCGCTCCACATAAACAAACTCTCCGTCTGAGTCCTGCCTGACAAAGTCTCCCATTCTGTAAAATACCTTGCCATTTATGGTTACATAGGAACTCTTTGTCTCCTCTGGCTTGTTCCAGTATTCCTTGATGGTATAAGGGGATGTGACTAGCAATTCTCCCACTTCGCCCTGGGGAACAGGCTGCAAAGTTTCCGGATCCACCACCATGCACACGCGGCTCTTGAGTGGGATCCCAATGGAGCCCGGCTTGGGCTCTCCGCCGATTCGACTATAGGTGACATGTCCAGCCTCGGTTGATCCGTAAACTTGGTAGATGGGAATATTGAACCGTTCTTTCCATCGCTTGTAAACCTCCACGGGAAGCACATCGCCACCGCAGTAGCAATATCTCAGCGAGCTCAGATCGTAGCGATCAAGGCGATCGTTTTCCAGTATCATCCTGTAAAGGGCAGGAACCCCCAAGAACCACCTAACCCGATACTTTTCAATACTCTCCAGGATTGCATCCACAAGCGGCACAGGCATCAATACCACTGTGTTGCCTTTGTTGAGCCCTATTGCCATACACAATCCAAGGGCCATGATGTGGAACAAGGGGTTAACGGCAATGTAAACGTCTCGACCTTCCAAAAGATGTTCACCTGCCACATCCTCTGTTACGTCATTAACATAGGAGGTCATCCCTATATGATTCCCTGGTACGCCCTTGGGCATACCTGTTGTCCCCCCTGTGTACAGTATGTAGGACAGATCCTTCCAAGGATCCACTTCTTGGGACGCGTCAAGGGGAGCGTGCTTCAAAAGAGAGCAAAAAGAGTGCACCCAGGATTCACGCTCAACTTTGCCTTTTGGAATCTTGTCAAATAAGGTACCCAAAAACCTTTTCCATAGCGGTAACAGATCCGCTAGGTTTGTTACTATTGCGCGCTTGAGAGGAGTCTTATCAAAGATCTCCTTTACGTAACAAAAATTGGTCTCAAGACATACAATAGTCTCTGCACCAGAGTCGTTAAGCATATATTCGATTTCAAAAGAAGTGTAGATGGGTGATACAGGCACCAGCACAGCGCCTATCCTCTGTATACCCAGAAACGCTATAAGCCATTGAGGGGAGTTGGATATGTAAAGCATAACCCTGTCGCCCTTTTTTACTCCCATCTCCTTAAGGGCGGCACCGAACCTTTCACTCAATTCCTTGAACTGTCCGTAAGAAAAATGTTGCCCAAGAAATATTATGGCGGTGTTGTGCGGATAACGCTCCGCCATCTGATCAAACCTGGTATAGCTTAGCTCCTGCTGGAGTTTTTCGCCGTATGAATCCACCTTTACCTCTTCCCCTTTACTCGCTAAACTCCAAAGTATGCAGATCTAACATCAGGATTACTCAATAGTTCCTCTTTGGTTCCCTCAAGCACAGCGGCACCATTCTCCAGTATAAATCCATAATCAATGATGGGTATCACCGGCCTCGCATACTGCTCAGTAATAATTATGGATATCTTTTTTTGGTCACGAATCTCTCTGGTGGAACGTACCAGCATGGCCTGCATAAGGGGGCTCAAACCAAGCAATGGCTCATCCAGCAAAAGGACTGTAGGTTGGGCCATTAATGCCCGGCCAATGGCCAGCATTTGCTGCTCTCCCCCACTCAGGAATCCACCCACCCTTTTTTTTAACTTTTCCAATGCCGGAAATATCTCAAAGACATACTCCAGTGTCTCACTGGCCTGCCGCGAGGAGGCAAGGTATGCCCCAATTCTAAGGTTTTCCAGTACGCTACTTTCTTTAAAAATTCGCCTTCGTTCAGGGCATAGGATAATCCCCATCTTTGCCCTCTTGCTGGGCTTTAGTCCCCCTATCTCCTTGCCCATAAACCTGATACTTCCCAATACTGTGATCCTTTCGCCCCCTGCCATATCCTCCTTTTTCTTGATATCCTCCATGATCCCGGAGATGGTGTACATGAGGGTGGATTTACCCGCACTATTGGCACCAAACACCCCAACGATTTCCTCCCCCTCGCACCGGATACTCACATTATTGAGGGCCAGCATGTTCTCGTAAAACACCATTAGGTCTGTGGCCTCAAGCATGCTTCATAACCTCCTCCACCTCTTCGGAACCAAAGTATGCCTCTTTTACCTTTTCATCGTTCATAACCTGCTCAGGGGTTCCCTCCATGATCTTCTCTCCAAAGTTGAGAACTATTACACGGTTGGCCACCCTGAAAAGTTCCCGGAGGCGATGCTCAATCATCAAAAGGGTGATGCCATCCATGCGCAGCCTTTCTATGATAGGTACCATGCTGGCGATCTCACTCATGCTGAGGCCGGAAAACACCTCATCGCATATGATCATCTGTGGTTTGAGGGCCAAGCACCTAGCAAGCTCGAGCCTCTTCAAATAGCCGGTGGGAAGGCTGGATGCCAATTTGTAGGGAACAAAGGAATCCCGCTCAAAGCCTATTTCTTCAAGTATATCAATCCCCACCGTGTCCCTGTCTCCAAGTTTGCCTCCACCTCGCCAGCCGCCGGTTCGCCTTGCCCTTGGGGAAAACAGCGGGATAACCAGATTCTTGTAAGCAGGAAGGCTATAATAGGGCCGCATTATCTGGAAGGTTCGAGTGAGGCCCAGATCCGCTATTTTATGTGCAGGCTTCCTGCTTATATCCTTACCCTTGAAAAGGACCTTTCCCGATGTCATGCGGATAAAACCGGTAATACAATTCACCAGGGTCGTCTTACCAGAACCATTGGGGCCTATTACACCGAGTATCTCGCCGGGAAACACCTTCAAGCTGACGCGGTTTAGGGCCAGAATACCCCCAAAGGCCTTGGTTACCTCTCGTACATCCAGTATGGGCTCCCCACTCATACCCTTACCCACCTTTCAAACTGATGATATTTTCTCTGGCCATATACCATTAATCCTTCACTGCGAAACACGATAAAGCCCACCAGAATAAGGGAATAGAAGACGATCCTAAGGGTGCCAAATGTTCTAAGGAGCTCTGAAATCGGCACCAGAATAATACAACCTATTACCGGACCTACCAGGGTTCCAGCCCCCCCGATTACAGTGGCTGCAATGGGAAGGATTGAAAAATCCAGGGCAAATTGAGATATCCCTGCCCACATGTAAATATGAACCAAACACGCCCCACCCAGACATCCCATGGCTGAGGCTATGCAAACCCCAATGGCCTTGAAAAAGGTAACGTTCATCCCAGAGGCCCGAACTGCCTGGTCATTGTCCTTTACGGCCCGGAAAACAAGGCCAATATCCTCATTGACAAGCCTCCTCATTCCAAAGAGAAAAATCAGCACCATGCCCACCATAAAATAGAGTTCCACCCACCTGCCTGGAAAACTTGTAACCCCCATTATCCCATCTGTCCCACCGAATATGTCCAGTGCCTCTATGATACGGGCCAAGGCCAACGGATACATAAGGGTCACTATTGCAAAGTAAACACCCCGCAGGGGAAGGCATGGGAGCAGTAGAATGGTACAGATTAGAGCGCCAAATATCGTGGCCAGTGGGATGGTGAGCACTGGTGACAGTCCCCAGTAGGTATTGAGTATAGCCGCCAAATAACTTCCCACGCCTATAAAAAATGCGCCTCCCAACGAGACAAGTCCCACGAAGTGTGCTAAGAAATCAAAACTGATGGCAAGGAGGCAGTAGATACACACTATGGATATAACCCTCTGCCAGTACATGCTGGGCATCACCAGTGGTGCGATCAACAGACCACAAATCAAGACCAACCGGGGAAGCACAAGGTACGCGATTTCCTTCACTGACATAAGGGCATAAATGGTGTCAGACCTGACCTTTATGCCTCTGTCCAGTCTCTCTTTTCTTTTCTGCTCCATCCCTTCCAAATCCCGTCTAGACCCTTTCCTCCAGCTCCTTTTGTTTGCCAAACAGCCCTGAGGGCTTGAGGATAAGGGTGATGATTATAGCAAGTATAGCCACTACCATTTGAAAGTGGGATCCCACATAGGCCACGGTAAGGATCTGGGCAAAACCGATCAAAAATGCTGCCAGAACCGCACCAAACCAGCTACCAAGCCCTCCCACAATGCAAACGGCTATGGCCAGAATGAGGACATTGTAGCCCGCCTCCACCACTATGTTTCCCAGTGGAAGCAGCAGGATTGCAGCCAGGGCAGCTAGGGCTGAGCCCAGTACCATGGCCACCACCGCCATTACATCCGAGTCAATGCCAAGCATGAGGGATGCCCGTTCATCCTGGGCCATGCCCCTCAATGCAAGGCCGACTCTTGTACTGCGAGTGAAGATCCAAAGAAACAAAACCACCGCTGCCCCGATTCCCACAACGATTATCCTATGATAGTCTACAGGCACGCCCCATATCATGATGCTTCCTTGTGCAAACACGGGAAGTGTGTAGGTCATCCCCTTGAACCCACCCCAGCGCAGTCCCTCAAGTACAGCAAGCCCCATGGCATATGACGCGATAATCTCCGAAATTGCCATGCCGCGTACCCTGATGAGGATGAATTGGTACAAAAGCCCGCCAATAAGCCCTGTTATGGCCATGGCCAGTATTATGCTGAGGAGATAATTGAGCCCTGCTGCCTTGAGCAGGGTCCAGGTTATAAATCCAGCCACTACATAGAGAGCACCATGGGCAAAGTTGGGTAACCTGCTTATCCCGTAGACGAGCGCAAACCCCAGGGCCATCAATGCCAGTGAAATACTGTTTATGATTCCATAAATAATGATATCCATGGGCTGACTTTCTCCGCACCGTCACATTACAACTTCGTTAGGCCCACTGACCTGAGGCCACTGGAAAGCGGTCCCAGGCGTTACTAGTTGCTACTTAAGCATCCATGGAGGCAGCTTGATCTCCCCAGTGGCAATGCTCTTCGGGTAAACCACAATGCGTTTGCCAGCCTGCCATTGGATTACAGAGCCCACCGCCCCCTTCTCTGGATCCAGAGCAGGGATGACCTGATGGCTCTTGGGGTTGAATCTTATCCTACCGTAGACCCCCATCATATCCGTTTGCTCCAGTGCCTTTACCACGGCATCGGAGTCCAGGGTGCCGGCCCTCTCTATTGCGTCCTTAAGCACATAAACGGTCATATAGCTGCTGGAGCTGCCCAAACCCTCGGGTTCCACGCCCCACCTCTTAGTGTAAGCACGATAGAATTTCATGGTCCATGGAGTAGCCTCAGAGGGAGCATTCCCTGCATTGACCACGTTACAGAGAGTATACTCTCCCTTACCCTCGGTTGCCTTCCAGAAGCCTGGCTGTTCTGCGGCAGCAAGGGTTGAGCCAAAGGGTAACGCCTTGATCCTCATCTGATACCACTGCTTCAACAGGATAGAACTCTCGGGCATGTCCATCCAGATGTTCAGTATCTGGGCACCCCCTCTCTTTGCCTTAAGGAGGCCCATGGAAAAGTCAGATGTTCCGGTGGGAAAAACCTCCATTCCTAGAACGTCAAAACCTTTTTTTGCAGCCACCTTACTTATCACCTTTCCCGCGCCCCTTGCATGGGCCACGTCCTGGACCATAACCAGGATCTTATTCAGGCCGTATTCTTGTTTTAACTCTTTAAAGCAGGCAAGAATCTCCCCTACCAACCACTTGGCCTCTCCATGAATACGGAAACAGTACTTGTACTTATCATAATTTTTCGCCACCATTGCCGAATACTTTGGGCTCAAAACCCCTGTGGAAACAATGGAGATCTTCTTGTATTTGGACAAAAGAGGCATGGCAGCCAGGGCTGCCTCTGATCTAACAGGCCCTCCGAGAAGAAAATCCGCCCCTTTTTCCAGTATCAATTTTTCCACCACCAAAAGTGCCTCACTCACGGGGACTCCAGGCTCAAGGTCCCTGGTGTCCATGACCTCCACCTTGAATGGCCGCTTGACTCCTCCCACATTGACACCACCAGCGGCGTTGATCTCTTCTACGGCCAGCTTAATGCCCCGCTCAGCATCCCAGCCGTAAAGAAATGCTGTGGACAGCGGACAGCCCAAAACAATCGGCTTTTCTGCCCTTGCCTGTTTTGGCATGACACAGAAAAGCGCCAGTAAGCTTATTGCCACAACTATAGCCATCAATTCTCTTGCCCTTGCCATTGTAAACCTCCTTTTTTTAGGGTTTCAGACTGAATACGCCTCAGGGGTCGCCATTAAAGGGCCCCATGCCAACCGCTATCACGGTCTAGAGCCCGAACAAGTTAAAGTGTTCTCTCCACATAATCTCGCGCCTTTCGGCCAAAAAACCACTAATATCCTAACAAAGAAGAAACAACTCCCTCTGGATTGTTTTTCTTAGGCGGTATACAAATAGCCGGGTGATGGAAAAGGTCATGAACTGAGAACCGATATATTGTTTATACGATTGGACTAGGAGAATATTTTATAATCAAAAATTACGGCCTATCTAAACTCGTGTCAAGCCAAAACAGTGTTTTGAGGCCAAGTTATTGACTTCCGGGAACCAGTGGTTAATATTTGCAAAAATACCTTATCAGCGACTTCTTCCATTTCCTTAGCCCAAATTCTATGACTGGTTGAGGTCAAGCGGGGCGAGTAATTTGTGAATCTTAATCAAACTACCAGGGAGTAAGGCTATTCAATGGGTGGAAAAGACTATTACAAGATTCTAGGAGTTTCCAAGGACGCCTCTCCTGAGGAAATAAAAAAGGCCTACCGGAAGCTTGCCCTTAAGTATCACCCTGACAGGAATAAGGGTGACAAGGAGGCAGAGGCCAAATTTAAAGAAATAAATGAGGCCTATGCCGTCTTGAGCGATCCCGAAAAAAGGAAACAATACGATACCTTTGGCGCTGAGGGATTCCACAGTAGGTTCTCCCAGGAAGACATATTCCGAGGATTCGATTTTAATAGTATTTTCAGAGAATTCGGTTTTGGAGGAGGAAGAGCCCAAAGCATCTTCAGTGAGATTTTCGGTGGAGGTATGGGGGGCGGACGCCAAAATTTTTACTATGAACAGGATCCCTTAGAAGGGGCGCTTGGCGGATTTCATAGGAGGAGCCGTGGCCTCAAGGGGCAGGATCTTGTTTATGAACTCACCATGACCCTCGACGAAGTCGCTAAAACTACAACAAAAACTATTACCTATAACGTAGACGGACGCACGGAAACGGTCTCTGTTAAGGTACCAGCCGGCATTGCCAGCGGACAAAAGCTCAGATTGCCGGGGAAGGGTCAACCCGGGATCAACGGTGGGCCACCAGGGGACCTTTACATACAGGTCAGAATATTAAAACATCCCACATTCAGGAGAGAAGGAGATGATCTTTATCTCAAGAAGTCCATAAGGTATTCAGAAGCGGTGCTAGGGACCGAAATTGAAGTTCCCACCATTGACGGAAAGACCCTTAAGCTCAAGGTGCCACCCGGCACCCAAGGCAACGCCAAGTTCCGCCTACCTGGCTACGGACTCCCACACATGAAAAGCAGTGGACGTGGCGATGCATACATAGAGGTAAAAATCGAGGTGCCCAAGAAACTCACAAAAAGGCAGCAGGAACTTATCCAACAGCTTTCCGAAGTGGGCCTTTAATTCCATCCCCCCAAAGAGGAAAATGGCTAATGAAGGCAATCTGCGTCTTTTCAGGAGGTCTGGACAGCCTCCTTGCAGCACAACTCATAAGATCCCAGGGCATAGAGGTTCAGGCCGTTTTTTTTAGCACCCCGTTCTTTGGCCCAAAACGGGCCATCAGGTCAGCCCGATCAATAGATCTCCCCCTCATGGTTGTGGACATCACAGACCAGCACCTTCGCATGCTTAAGGCCCCCAAACACGGTATGGGTAAGCACATGAATCCATGTATAGACTGCCATGCATTGATGTGTAGGATAGCTGGCCAACTGATGGACGAGCAGGGAGCAAGCTTCATAATAACGGGTGAGGTATTGGGACAGAGGCCCATGTCTCAGAACAAGCAAAGTCTGATGCTGGTGGCCAAAGATAGCGGACTTGACGGCCTTTTATTGAGACCCCTTTCAGCCAAGTGCCTACCAGCTACCATACCAGAGGAAAAGGGATGGGTAAAAAGAGAATTACTACTGGATCTCAAAGGCCGTTCTAGAAAACCACAGATGGAGCTTGCTAGGAAACTGGGCATTAAGGATTATCCTTCACCTGCTGGCGGCTGTTTACTAACAGAAGAGGTGTTTGCCCGCAGGCTGAAAGATCTTATTTCCCAAGGCCAGGTTACCAGAGAGCAAATCGAGATGCTGAAATTTGGCCGTCATTTCCGTCTAGGGCCCCGTACAAAGGTTCTGGTTGGAAGGAATGAAAAAGAAAATCAGGTCATAAAAAAACTAATGGCCCAGGGAGATGTGCTTTTTCAATGCCAGTCAATACCAGGCCCCACAGTAGTGCTGTGTGGGGAATACGATGTAGAATTGCTTAAAAGGGTCGCAAAATTGACAGCAGCTTACAGCGACTCCAAAACATCTGAATTGGTCGCTGTAAAGGCCACCACCAATGGCGCGGACACCGTAATCTGGGTTAACACGCCCGACAAATCCCTCTTCCGTAACTTCATGCTGTGACTGTGAAATAGGAAAAACTTTCAAAAAACACGTTTGTCGATCTCTTTGCCCTATACCCATATCCGTTAGTCCTTAAGAGCCTTGCCCCTACCTATCTTTCGAGATGGGTATTTTTTCCCACCGACTCAATATGTGCTCTGGTGAGAGATTCCCTAAGCCATTGCTGACCATGAAACCATTTACTTCGTTCTTATACCCTTCTGCCCACCACGCCTTGATTAAGTCGCTTGCTCCTTTTGAAAACATCCATCTTTGCCCAAACTGGTTTTGCAGTTCCTGCTC
>Ga0209834_10001010_pt1 | contig 16293 bp, 5 predicted proteins | sample Mar14236cmmetaG_FD_184134 | JGI IMG/M metagenome (GOLD analysis project Ga0209834, IMG submission 184134) | Marine hydrothermal vent microbial communities from Guaymas Basin, Gulf of California to study Microbial Dark Matter (Phase II) - Marker... ...
TTCCTACTCCTTTTTTATAAGGATGATTTATGCCCCGACCATTTTCAGGTGCTTCTTTTTCTGTGTCCCAATGCTGAAAATAATCTTTATATTCCCGGTCAAGCCTTAATCTTAATTTTTCTACTGATACTCCATCTGTTTCCATGATTGAGGATCTTAGAATAGCTCCCAGATCCGGCCGGATATTTACATCTTCATCATGCAATATATCCATTGTTTTATCCAACGTAGACTGCCAGGTTAGCAATATATTGTTTACTGTACCCTGATGGGCAGGGAGAAGTTCATCTATCAGTCTGGATACTTCTCCGTCTATAGTAAATTCCCCCTGATCGGGACATTTAAGAATTGACGAACCTTTCCTGTTTCTGGGCTTCCATATTTTTTCAAGAAAGTAGTCTTTCCCTTCTTTTTGGAATTCAAGGGACACTCTAATCGTGTCTCCGCCTTTAATCGGCATATATTCTTTCATCAATCTGTCAAATCTTGACTTTGTTAATTCAACCTCGGTAAAAAGTACAGATTTTAAAGCATTTAATAAAGTAGATTTACCTGCCTCATTAGGGCCAAGTATCACCGTAAGCCCCGGATAAAAATCAAGTTTTTTATTTGAAATTCCGGCAAATGGTTTTAAATGTATGCTCTTAAGTTTCATTGCGTACTTCCCTTATTATGTCATAGGCTTTTTGTAGTGACTTAAAAGATATCTCTTTCTTTTCTTCAAGCAGGGATGAAAGAAGCTGATGCGGAAATGAATTTTCTGTAAATTTACTGTTAATAAGATTAGATGTAATTGACTCATGCAATTCATCTTTAACTGTTTGAAGAAGCAACACATTATCATTTATTGAATTTAAGGCTTCTTCGACCCTGTCTAACTCTTCCTTCCTTAATCTCCCCTTCAAAATAAGGCGTAACACCACATTGCTATATTCATCACCAGTATATTTCCGCTTTATTGAAGTAATGTCGTTATCATCATTAAGTGAAACCTGGTTGATAGAAAAACGGTATTTCCCTGTACTAACTTTTTGAACTTTCATGTTTGGAAAAGATTCCAGGTCAATAATAAAAGCGCTACCTTTATGATTGCAGTCAAAACCGTCAGGTTCCGGAGTCCCAGGAATGAGGATTCTGGAATTTTTGTCCGGATTTTCAGGCCATGGTAGATGAGTATGGCCAAGCAGCCACAGGTCAAGCCCGGAAGATTCCAGTTCCTTCCGGGTCATAGGATAGAATGTTTTATCAAAATCAGGAGAAACACCCTCAAGACTTCCATGTGCTAAACCAATTTTTGTTGAATCATCCTTAGAACTTTTCTGGGAATTAACCCACTTGATCATATTCTCATTCGAATGTTTAGCACTACATGGAGCAGCATAAATTTTAATTTTCAAATGATATTTATTAAGGTTATATATATCAGGATTTTTTAGAATTAAAATACAGTCGCCCGCATGTTTGGAGAATTCATTCCATAACTTGCTGTCATGGGTATAATAATCATGATTACCAGGCAATACAATGACTAGTTCACCCTCAAACTCATTAAGAGCCCTGGCAGCCCTAGAAATATCTTTGACATTAAGCGTTGTCCGGTCAAACAAATCACCGGCCATAACAAAAAGAGTACAACTTTCCTGGTTGGCTACCTCAACCATATTTTCAAGTGTTTCATACCTCGCATTGATAAGTTCATCCTGAACATCCGGGTATCCTGCAAAACGCATTCCCAGATGCAGATCTGCAGTGTGAAATATTTTTATTCCCATCTTAACCTCTCACTATATTTATAAAGACAACTTTGTTGCTCAATGGCATAAAAAATCTTTACTGTCAACAACGAAAACTTTATGGATCGGACAGAAACTTAAACCGTCCGCTTTTTAAAGTATTTTAATGAGTGAACTAACAGTCTAAATGTGTATCATGGGACAGTTCTTTGTCACACTTTAATCCTGTACTACATTTCGATTAATGTAACCGAGAATCGTCCCCCGTCACACTTCAGAATGTTCTCCTTCAAGAATTTCTTTTGCAGCTTTTAAAAAGTTTGTTTTAGCAGCATATGGAAGCTCACGATATTTTTCAATTAGCCATTCAACGTCTAGTTTATTGAGATGTTCTTCTATTTGAGTAATCATCTTACTAAGATCTTTTATATCGTGTTCAGTAATATAAGGCGGGGGGTTATTTGTTTTTGTATGTAAATGATTTGCTTCAGCTGTTGTCATTGTAGAGATTAAAGCATATTCTGATTTAACATTATTGATCCATAATGCACTTTTCTCATTTCTTTGTTGTGTAATATTTTTTATAAAACGTGGTAATATTTCATCAATAGACCACGGTAATTCATCTTCCTTAAAATTTACCTTAATTTCCTTAGTAAGCCTTTCTGAAAGTTTACGGAATTGATTCCAGGTCAGTTGGTCATCTTTTAGTTGTGAACAAAATCTGTGAAATATTTGTAAGGCTTTCTCCATTGCATATAAGTCTTCAAGATCCCTTTCACACCCTTCGAATATTTTAACCAAAGTAGAAACTTCTAAATGAAGATTATCAAGTTCTTTTTCTGAATGAATTTGTGTATCCCATAAAGCAGAGGCACGATCTATAATCACTTTTTCCGCAGTTCTTAACTTATTAAGAAATTCAAGAAGTTGGATAAGAACTTCGTTTAAAATATCTAGTTTAATTTGTGAAGATATCTCCTCTATTTGAGATTTATAGTCATTGCCAATTTTAAGCAAGCTTCTTATTTCGGCTACCCGCACAATACGTAATACTTCCTTGTTTTTTTGTAAATAAGATTGTATTCCACGAACTAATTGTTTTGCTTGAGCTGTAATTTCCGCTCTTTTCACTAACTCGCTTGTCCTATTCTCGAGTTCTTCATATTGTGCTATTAGTCCAAGTTTTCGCAGGTTACCCCCTACAAGATCCAGTAACCAGTGTTTAAAGTAACCTATTTTATCAGGTTGATCTCCCCTTGGTGATTGCTGTGAAAGCCAATGGGAAAAAATCTGAATAATTGTTTGTTTTGATTTTTCTATATAAGGAGTAAGCTCATCTATTTGATGATCTTCCCAAGCTGGAATTTCAGATATCATCTGCTCTTTGAGTTTTAACAAATCTGATGCGCCTCGACTTAATTCGCTAACATTATCCTTCTCTCTGCCACGCTCGAGTCGCATTAATGCATTATTTATATCTTCTTCCATTTTTTCTAGAGCCTGTTTGGCTTCAATGCTTTGCTCATTAAGATGTTCGTACCGATATATAATTGATGGCAAAATTGGTATACGTCTTTTAAGTTTTTCTGCTCTTTTTGCACACTCGATTTTCCCATAATAACTTTTTTCAATTTCCCATTCATCCAAAAGGATCTCCCATTCAAAAGAATCCTTACCTGGCTTTATTAATTCCACATTCTGTAATAAATTAATATCGAGGAATTTCCCTTTAAAAATGCCATCTTGAAGCATCTGAGAAATTGCAAATTGTTGTCCATTTAATTGTGCTACTAAATTATTAATCCGTGGGGCAATATAGACCCCTAACAAAAGACCAGCGGAAGCAATATTTGCACCATAAGGAGGACGACAAATTTCTTTTATTGCCTTTCCAATATAAAAATGATTTTCATCAGATTGCAATTGCTCATCCCATTTTTCTGATATAGTTCGAATAATAGGATTCTTTGGTCGTCTTGAAATCGAACCTTCTTTTGTAAAAATTCCCCAATGGTTTTCTAGAACTGTAAGCGCTCTATTTTTATCTTTTTGTGGTTTTGCGAGAATCTTATCGTAATCAAGAATTCCTTGAAATAATTCATTTGTTAACTGTAGGCATGTATTTGCTGCGTTTCCTCTTGATGTACTAAATCCATCAAAAGGGAATGGTAATACACTCGAATAGATATGATTAAATAGTTCTGTTCCTAAACGCTTTAAAAGATTAGATTCCAATTCTTGCTTGTAAGAAGTTATGTAATGGCGTTTTTTTATCATACCTTCTATTTGATTTTGTATTAATTTGTATGTTTTTTCTTTATGTGCACCAATCAGATTACCAAATTTCACACTATCCTCTGGGCTTATATGCTCCTCTAAAATAGAATATTCTGCTAATAATTGTCCTAATTTTCCTTCTTCATCATGGAGCAGTATAACTATTATTGGCAATGCTGAAACTTTATAAACATCAGCTAAATTCCTAAGTTGATTTTTAACCTCGTTAGTTACAGTTATTAGATCGTGGTTTTGGTCAATATAGCAATAAATAACTGAGCCACGCGGTTCATCTGTTGAGCCAGCTGCTAGCCAAAGATTGACGGAAAATTTAAGATTAGTTTCTAGCATTTCTAGATTTGATGTTACACCTCTGTAATACCACTCTCTTGTTGTAATTTTATTCTCTTCTGCAAAATCACAATCAAGATCTTTTAGCAATTCACACCATTCAGCTGCTTTGCGTATAAAAAGTTTTGATTTTCCCTCTTCATCATAAGTTAAAGAAACTTTCTGTTTTATAAAAGATAAAAATTGAGTTCGCGGAACTGTGTCACCTAATATATCAAATGCGTTAAAAACATCATCCCATTCTATAACATTATATTCATCTTGAAGCTGGTTGATGATTTGTTTTGCCACAGTAGTTGTTAATCCTGATAGTTCACTTAAAGCTATTATTGCTTCGTCTCGGTCATCCACTTGCATTCCCATCTTTGAAGCTAAAACAACAGCACGTAATATTTTTGTATTGTTTTCAGATAGCCGCTCACCATAGCGAGAGAGTACAGAAACATAGGCATTAGTAATCGAACCCTGCTGTCCCCCTTCTTCTGAGCTAATTAGCTCTTGTTGCAATTCATCTGTCCAAATATCAACCGGGGAAAGAGACCAAGTATTATCTTCTGGTATTACGAAATCTGAAAAACGCTGGAAAACATCTCCTAGCAAAGCTAAAGCAGACCTTTCTTGAAGGTGTTTACCAGAGGCTGTAAGATGATAAAGAAACCATATTGAGAATGGTGATAAAGGCCAACAACCTTTTTGAATCACATTATGAAATTGTTCAGGAGTATTCCATAATTTATGATTGCGTGATTGTGGAAACCATTTATTTATGCTTTCGGATATTTTTATTGATTTTTCACGTGCTGGTTCATTATTAAACCATGAATCTATTTTATTTATATCTTGCTTATGTATGAGATTCGCAATGAGGGTCTCTAAATTAATAGATAAATAGACCTTGTTCGCTAATTGATAACGGGTGATATACCGAAGGATTTCATTTTTAAACTCGGACGAGATTCTTTGTACGTAGGCATTAAGCTCGAATTGTATAAAGCCAATAAAGCAAGCTGTATCAGAATAAGACTGAATACCTTCATACAGATCTTGAAGTACGCCACTACCTGCAATTTGACTCCGGGTTGTTGCAAATTCTATATACCTACCAAATTCATCAAAAAGAAAGACTAAGGATTGATAAGGTTTATCTTTTCCACAATACTCATTAGAGATCGTAGCAATTAAATCCTTAATAGACTCACCGCCAATAGCTTGTATCGGAATACCATGATCCGTTAAAAACTTATGAACCTGAGAATAAACATGTTCATTTTGTTCTCTAAGCGTATTAAGCACATCTTCAAGATTAGAAATATCACAAAAATCTAATAATTCTTTTTTTAGGGAATCATTTAAGAAACTTAATATTTTTTCAGCATAAATAAAACGAGGCCGTAAATCATCAAGGGGCTTTGTGTCAATATTTTTATCTCTAATTTGCTTGTAAATTTGCCTTGATATCTCAGCGGCCAAATCAAAATTTTGCATACCATTTAAGGCTACAACAAGGCATGGTTTATTACGTTCTAAAAGTTTTAATTTTATTTCTTTTCCAATGCTTAAATCTACTGCTTCAATATTTGACAAGATGTTTTTAGATATATTAGTGCTGGGTTTACTTAAGAGGTTTGCAAGTGTCAGAGCTAAATGAGATTTTCCAGTGCCATAACCTGCAATTGCTAGCGTAAACGGCTGATCTTCTTCACCATAGCATCGTTTAATTACAGAAGTCGTAAATGTTGCTGTATCTTGGAGTTGATGGCCGTGGACAATACCAATATCAGCTTGAGCAACACCATGGTATTGTGGTCCATGAAAAACAAAAGCTTCGGCAGCCTTATGGCTTTTTTGCATATTATTTAAAAACCAGCTAAGATCAACAGCTCCATTAAATAACTGATCCCCTCGATAACGTACAATATCTTTTAAAATTTGTGACATTGCTAACTCCTTAAATTAAATCGTCATATATTTTCTTCCATGCTTCATCCGTACCTTTTATTGCCCGTAACAACCATGGATTCATAGTACGATCGACTTCAATGATTCCTTTTCTTTGAATTAATTCCAACACTTTATTAGCATCAAAAGTATTCCATCCAGGTATTAAACGCCAGCCAGCCATATCATCTAATTCTGTTACTGAAATCTGGTTATTATGTGGGAAATGATCGCCCATAAGCTGCAATATCCATGCACCATAGGCCAAACCGAATTCATCAGCAATTGGAGCTTTTTTTCGATAAATTAAACCAGACTTATCTGACAGAACGTTACATCTATTAAATGACGCTTCGTCCTGATACATACGAATTAGAGGACCGATTATATTAGAACGATTAACTTGATATATAAGAGCTAAATATTTTATTAAATTTTCCCGTTGAAAAGACATGCCTAATTCATGAAATCCCTTAAAAAAAGTATAATACCAAACATCTGCTCCAAAGATAGGGCTGCAGAGATTAAGATGAGCAATCCACTGAGTAACTCTCTCTTTTAAAAAAGGATCGTTTAATAAAACCGTACGCCCAAATGTTGTTAATTCTGGTTTTTTTATCCCCTTCTTGTATCTATTGTTCAGCTTTACGAGGCCCATTCCCTTACAGTAATCTAAAATTGGAGGCACTTTTCCACTTGAATTGCCCATAGGGATACCCGTTTTAGAAGCAATATCTTGATAATTACCTATGCTTCCCGAAGCAGCAAAGTGTAGCATGGCATTAATATATTGCCGCTCTGGTATAAATGTCTTATGGAAATTTCGTGGTAAACGATAAGTTACTGAATTATTTTTTTTCAAGATTTGATCTATCCTTAAGTGATGTGATTACAATATGGAATGCTTTAAATTCTAAACTACCGGTTGATTCATTGAGGCTAGGACCTAGTGAATAGCACTCACCTTTTTTTAATGCTGCTAATTTTTTGATCCAGGCATCAACTTTTTCATCCGTAAAAATTGCGGCTATCTCTGCATATTTTTTAATTTCGGTATCCGCTGGTCTAAAAAACAATTTATGTGCTGCATTAAATAATCGATCTCTCTCATCTTTTTCTAAGTTGCTCATAATCTGAGTTGCAAGAATTAATGAAAAGCCAAATTTACGACCCTCCCGTAATAATTGAGCTAAAGGACTTTCTTCCCGATGATCCAAATTTTGTACTTCATCTAATACCAATACATGTGGGTTATCTTTGCTTCCTTTTCCACGATAGTACCAGTAAAGGTCTATAAGTAAAAATTCTGTAATTAAACGTGCGGCATCTTTTGCAAATCCTGCTAATTGAATGATATGACAATGATGCTCAAAGTCATTAAATATTTTATTCCAACTCTCTTGGTCTTCAGTTCCAAAAGGATTTTGATCAACAAATGGTTGAATCTTACTAATTACGCTTCCTGCAGATGTTCCAGTTACGCCTTTTTGTTCTTGAATTTCTTTGAGACGTGGTATAAGATTATATAATCCCATGCACTTACCAGTATTAAGTTCTAACCATGATTTTATAGCCTGGTATAGAGCAGATTTCTGTTGATCGCCAAAATTATATACTTCTGAAAAAACACCACTTACCCGTTGCGCGGTACTTACAAAACCTTCGGGTGTAAATTCTCCTGCAATATTTACCATTTGTTGTCTAAAAGGATTGATAGCAAGTGGCTCTTTCTGAATAATATGTTGGACAGGTCTAAGTAATATCTTTATTTCTGATTCTAACTGATTATCAAAAAAACCATTTGTGTAATCTACTATTAAAGAATTTTCTCCCGCACGGCCAAGTTCCCAAAGAAGACATTGGACTGCATAGGTCTTCCCCATACCTGAGGCACCAAAGATAAGCATATGTCGATTATTCAATTCATCATGCCCAAATTCCCAATAAACATCTCTATTCCCATTTATAGTCTTACCTAATAATATTCTTTGCGGAACCGAAAGACCAATATCAATTTTATCTTCTTGCTTTTTAGGTGCTGTTTCAGATTTAGTAGATACAACAGTTTTGCTTGGCTCAGGAAAACGACTTATATCTATCTTGCCAGATTCATCCTTTTCTTTTATTTCACTTTCACCGCTTTCTTTATCTTCTTCTAGCCTTATTTTTTGAATAACAGAATCAAATCGAACCATCCTTTCACCCCAAGGTAATGTTTCAGAAATTCTTGATGTGCATAGATCCCGTACAAAATCACTTCCTGCATACACTACGCCAATATCTAATTCTTGACCCTCAAAGGAAAATGGCCAAATCGCATTAAGTGAAAGTGAAATTTTCTTTTGGTCTGTCCAATAAGTAATTGCAGATGCCCCCCATTTAATACTATAGTCACCTTCTGCCATACGTTCCAACGCTGTTAAAACTCTACTTTGATCATAACCAGTTATTTTGGCCTTACTTGCAATTAAACGATGAAGTTGTAACCACCAATAACGTTGATCAGGCCTGTCATCTTCAATGCTATTATCATCACGGCGCGGCATAAATACTTCAATTAAATGCTGCAATCCATTTTTGAGCTGTAATTGCGCCTTATCTAAATGCACATCTGACATCTTTGCTAATTTACACTCAATAAGTTTCAGATCGAGATGAATTCGCTGATCACTCCCAACTCGCGCAACAACCCATAGAAGATCGGGCCGAGTTTTAGATTCAGCAGAGTCAAACCAATGTTGATATGCATCAAGAGATACGAGTTGGTCACATATTACATTTTCATCTGCAGAAATAAGCTTACGGGTAAGAGCATAAGCCATGAAATCTCTTATGTATTCGCCAAGACCAGTTGCTCTTACCAATGAAAGACCTGATAATTGGCGAGATTCTCGCAAGATACTTTGAGCAACCTCTTTATAGGAATTGGCCCAACCAGTATATAATTCGCCAATTGATGCAGTTAAACTATGTAAAACATCTGAAAGGTGAAACTGTTCAGTAGAAATAGTATAGTTATCCTCTCCGTGTGATCCTACTCCTGAACCAAAACCAATAATTTCTCTCATCTCTGCCTCTGATGAAACATTGGATTTTTGAGCAATTAGCTTCTCGTCAATGTTTGGGTCGATGCAAATAACCCATTCTGCATGATTGTGTAATTCATCAATAACTCCTTGCCAGGGGTAATAATCACCAAAACCTAACACAACATGGTGTGTATTCTGTGGAGTCTCTCGGTTCTTCAACCGAGCCAATAGCTCCGAATAACGGGTAGTTAGACTAAATTGACGATTGCTTAAAATCCGTGCACGCTGTAGATTTTTACCAGGATCTCCAATAGCACAAAAAGATTTTTCCAATATAGGAAATTTCAATGTACGCGTAGTTACATCATATGGTTCAACTTCCTCAAATTCATTCCCTCTCATGCCAGCACCTATAAAGTTACTTAAAAATACTATATCGACTTCAAGTCCCTGCTTTACGATTTGTTTAAATTGTACATAGTTATTTTTTGAAGATACAATCCTATGAGCAATTGACATAGTTGTTTTTTGGTAATGTGATAGTGATTCTTGTACCTCTGATGTTTCCCAACGTTCTTTCCATTGATTTATCCATCGAGAAACACTTGAATCATCGGCTGATTCTGTAAATACACTAATTGACATAAAATATTTTCTTGATGAATTATCTTCTTCGTTGCAAATGTCTTTCAAATATTGATCTACTGCAGCGATAATTGGTTGAATATCTTTGTTCTGATAAATGGCCAGACTTAAACCATCATTAGCATGAGGATGGAGTTTACGATAATCTCGTAATATATTGTAGTAAACCTTTGATTCTCGGGTTTGACGAAAAATTTCGGCATCGCTAATATCGACTTCATTGAATTCATCATATCTTAGCAATAATCGTGTAGTGAGTGATGCTTCTGAATTTTCGATATTTCCGATTCGATAAATAAGGTTCCCTCCACGAATATCCGTATCCAATATTCTATTTTCGCTTTTAATAAGACCGCAAAGAGGCATTTGTATTTTCGCAAGGTCGACATAATTCTGCCACAAGCTATCTTGAAATTTTTTCGATCCAAGGGCTTTCAACTCACGAACAACTAATGTATTAAAACATGTAAATAAGTATATTGCTTGTGATTGTAGCATTTCCAACAAAGCTGGATGAACCACAGTGATTATCCCTGCTTTTTCATATGGCTCCCATGGCCATATTTGATTACTGATATCTTTTCGTTGCTGAATAATTAGAAAAGAACGAAACAACAAGGTTGCTAAAGGGCTTTTTGAACATTCTGGTTTAGTTAAGTAAGCATCAAAAGCTTGTTCGTAAGCTTGCCTAAGCTTGTCCCATGTGTCATCAAATACACTATGAAGTCCATCTTTTGCTGCTTTTTGAATGAAAACGTCATATTGAATTGCTAGTTTATTTATATACTTTAAAAGAGGATCTTTTTTATTAATACCTGAAACGTCTAACAAATTAAAAATACAATTTCCTTCATTATCTATGCATTGTAAAAGCACCCGGCAAGTTTCTTCGTCATCTTTAGCTAGCATAAGTTCCTCAAAATAGGGAATGTTAAAAACTGGTAAACAATAGCCTTCAATGTTTTTCATCTCCTGTGCAATCCTTTGGAATATTTCATCTGCAATTCGATATGGCTCAATCTCGGGCAATCTCCAGGCAAACATTTTTTGAACAGGTTTTTCTAAATCTTCTCCAATAAGAGTAACTGAAAACTGAAGGCATGGCTCTGATGTCCTAGCAAACTGACAATCCAGATCATCGCGGTATAATGTAGAATGGATTTCGATACGGTTTCCATTTGTATAAATTTTTTCTAAATCAATATGTTCTTCAACGAGAAGATCAAGTCCACCCAATAACCGAGAAAGATATGCAAGAGCACTTTCCTTGCGTTCATCAGGAGTATCACCGCTACAGTCATGTTTAAAAAGGGTTGATTCAATATTAATTTCTTTCAATATTTCGCGCTCATAATTACCATATTCCGGCGTAATTTTTTTAAATTCTGCAAAGGTGTTCCATAATGCTGTTAGAATAACTTCGACAGGGCTTCCGGATAATTTTTTAATATGTTGTTTGCCAATAACACCATTTTTTTTTGGTGACTTATAATTAAGTATACGATCGCGTATAGTAACGAAATCACATTTCTTCAGTTTTTCACCTAAATTTTCATCTCCAGATTCAATATAATCCTTAATACCATTTATAAAATCTTCATCACTCTTAAAAGGTTCGCGATCGCTTTGGGGGAACAAATCTCCGAGACTGTTGTTTTCTATAAAATCATCTATACTCTTTAATGCTTTATTGCGAGATCGTTCTTCTAAAAACGCGTTATAAGTAAAAAAATCGATCGCACCATCAATATAGGGGCCAAATGACTTTTGGCTTGTAAATTTGTATCCAATAAACAAGGGAAGTCCAAATCTACTAAGACTTTGTAATAATATTTGCTCTGCATCCCTCCCATCCTGTGCCGTACTAAGGTTAAGTTCTTCCAATAATGTGCTAATTTGAAGAATATCAGATAAACCTTTATTAATAAGTGAAATAAGAATATAGTTAAAGTGTTTGACTGTCTCCTCTTCAAAGCCTATAAACGACTTGTCGAATAATTGTTTTATCCATGGAGAAAAGTTTTTGTCAAGATCTTCCCAAATTGTATTAAAATCACAATGATGGAAATCTAAAAGACTCGAAGCATCAGTTACTCTATCTACACCTATTAAAAGCACGATTAAAAGGCCATCTTTTTTGTTTGAAAGATTTCGATAGCTAGTAAGATTTCCTTGTTTATCATTCCACCCTTTTTTTGCAATTTCCTCACTACAATGATGAATATCGGGGTCATTGGAGTTCTCCCAATCAAAGTAGAGGTCTTTTGAAATCTTAATAATTGGTAATGTTAATTCTTCTTGACCAGTGCAATACCCTTCAAGTTGTTTTCCTATCGTGCATGCAGCTGAAGCTGGTATGCTCGGCATCATAATAAGAAGCTTATTATTTACACCACCTTGCAGTAGATGCCTTTCAACTTGTTTGCGGATATGTTTCAAAACAGAATCTGCAAAAAATATCATAATTTATCGTCTCCATTACTAAAAGGATTTTCAACCAATGAATGTGCATCTGATAGATGCAATAGTACCCCAGAAGCTTCCAGCATATTAATAAACCATGTGTCCGATTCTTCGCCAAGTGTAGAAAGTCTTCTACTGCCACACCACTCACAGGCCTGTCCAATCTTTTCTCTATCAAGGGCTATACCGTAGTGAGCAAAAATTAGATTTTTAAAAGTATTATATCGCATTCGTTCACCGGGTCTAATCACCGACATTACCAGAAACCTGATTAATTTGTCATTTAAAATAAACCGTGCACCTGCTCCTCTCTTTGGAACAATTAAGCCAATTCTTTTAGATAAGGTAAGAAATAATTTATGGCCATATCGAGTATCTACTTCTCTGTATGGATCTTTCCACTCCAACCCATGTGCAGCATCATCTGCTTTTTGTTCTTCTAAAACAGACTTAATGTTGGAATTCCGGACTGCATCATAAATCATTCTCTGAATATTATTTACACAACGCTTCGAAATTTGTTTCAATGTATTATTCCGTCCATTAGGATCAGAAATTGCCCACACATAATTTAATGGTCCACTGTATTTTTTCCGTTCTTGTACCCAGCCAACATAACGGGCACTTTGTGCACACAGACTACGGAGTACTTGCATTGCACAGGCTACTTCCATAAGTTTTAAACGCTCTATCGGATCTATAGCAGCTTCTGAAATTCTCAGCATCTCAACAGCAAATAAAAAACCTTCGGGCCAGCTCTCGGTTGGACACCATCCACATCGTGTAAAACGAGGCTCTCCAGATTTTTTATCATATTCGGTAAGTTTAGCAGTCTCTGATTCAATTCCGGTATCAATAAAGGCAGCTAATTTACCTATGGTATCCGGGCATGCATCCAGAGCAGAATTAATTGCATTATTCAAGGCATTGTGGAGTTTTAATGGGGATGATTCACGGTTTGAAAAACTGAGCCCATTTTTTTGAGTCCAGTTTATGAGTGTTTCTTCCTCTTGTCTAAGGGCATTGCATATCTGTAGATAAAGAAGTTCTCCTCCTCGCGCAAGAAAAATATGTTGATTATACGCAAAATAATTTAAGGCTTCATTCCAATCTGTAATATCGTTAACTGTCGCCCGTGTTTTTTTCCAAATACTTTCTCCTCCAATAAAATTCCTAGCAATTGGAACAAATGCTTGAGCACACCATGTCCTCTGCCCCCCTACGCCTTGAAATCCAAGAAAAAGATTTTCCAATGTACGGAGAACTTCTGTGGTATCCATTGATTCGCTCCTTGCCAATTTCTCAGGGCTTTTAAGCAAATTGAGAAGTCTTCGATAATGCTGCTGATGACTTTTGTGGCGTGTTTCTAATTTCGAAGCACCCAAAAAAGAAAAAAGCTTGAGATTTAGTCTGGCTTTAGCTGCGTATTCTAAAGGCGTTTTTTCCGGCCAGCTGCATAATAAATCAAAATTCGGAAATACTTGATCTATGGGAATTCTGGTGCTATCGATCTGTTTAATAGATGAGGCAACAAGTAAAAATTCACTCAATAATTCTTGAACCGTTTGGTCAGCAAAAAAACGACGCCCAAAAAGTTGCACAGCAGGATTGCGATCTTCGCTGCCTTTTCTTAAATTTTCTATTTTAATTGGTGGAAATTGTTCAACCATCTGTTACCTCCAACGTGTTATTACGCACTATAAAAATCTGTCGGTGAAAAGTATGATTAGTACGAAGCTGTACGAGCATAATACCATCTTTTTGTATAGAATCCTTTTGGCGAAGTAATTTCCCCTTAAAACTTTCCAATCTGTTAACATAAGCAGTCTTGAGATTTTGTCCTACTTCTCCAAAATTTCGCATCATGACATAATCTAAAAAAGGTAAACTAAGAGTTAAATTCGCATTCGCTCTCCCCTTTCGACCTTCAAATATAAGCTCTCGTCTAATTCCCCCGACACCATTGTCTTTTTCACGAAGGCAAAGATTAAAATCGTCCTCTGAAAAATGTGCTAATACTATTTGTGTGCTCTGACGAACTTCCTTAGACCTTCGATTTAAAGTAATAAATAAATCATGGGTAGAAGTAAGTCCTTCTAGCAATCTTACTCCAGTAAAGTGTTCTTGAATAACGTGAAGAATTTGTTTTTTTATTTTGCTAACTTCAAAGGGTAAATTTTTATCAGATTTAATCTGCCAAGATGCAAAATTTAAAATCATTAACGAATTTAAAAAAGTTTTTATAAATGCATCATTGTCTTGTTTATCAAAATCATGAAGAAAGTAAAGCATTCGGCGCACCTGATTACGGGCTTGAAAATTAGGTATGTTGTCATTAATTTTTAGTTGTGCACCACATTGCCGTAAATTTTCAAATTCATTTACACAGCCTTTTGCCTTCAATTTAAATACTGAATGCTTACTCTGTACCCAAAGACGTCGTTCCCATGTTGGGCAGGTTCGTGTTCCAAAATCTTCTTCCCTAATAGCTCTAATAGCTTGTAATTGGCAGGCAGAAATATCAATCTCCCTCCCAGTATCGCCAAAAAACCGATTAAAGAACATAAATTTGGTTATCAATGATGGATTAGCCTTTTGCATCATCTTTTCAATATCCTGATAGTTAAGCCCCGAAGTAATCATATATGCTAAATGTGCAGTTAATTGGCGTAATGTAAATCGTGTTCCATATTCATACATTCTTCGATACGCCAAGAATAAACGTTCCCTTACAATTTTCTCATTTTGCTTAATCAGCTCCACATTACGATAAATTGGGCATATCTTCTGGCAATCCTTTGTTTTACAAGTTTCCCAGTGCTCTGTGTTAATTATGCGCTTAAAAATTTGTTCTGCTACACCAAGATTATCTACCATCGATAGGTTAATGATAACAAAGTTGTTTTCATGAAAGATCCACGGACGAGGTAGAACAGTATCAATCATTTTAAGTATTTCGCTTTCAGTATTTGTCCAATCTCTCCCCTTTTTTCGCTCAAAACTGCAAAAAGAATCTAATAATGTCCCAGAATTAGAAATTAAAAAGAAGCGATTATCATCATCCTTGAGCATCTCTTCAATAAGGCCCATACGATCTTCTAAAGACCACTCACTCAAGTCTTTAATTAATGAGACCCTTTTATTTTTTGAGTCCAAGTCCTCACGGCGTGACAAACCTTCTTTCAACGGTTGATCAAGGTTAATATTATGAAATCTTTTAAAAAGTTCTACGGCAATCGTAGTCTTTCCATCGCCTGCGTGTCCGGTGAGGATCACATGTTGTTTTCGGTCATCTTGTAATATTTCTTCAATCTTCTCTGTAAGTGGATGTGATACATGTATCATTCCGGTAAAAGGATTAGTGGCAAGCGACTCGGCAAGATTCTCACTATTTGCATCTCTGCTATGAAGCATATTCAAATAATTTACAAAAAGATTTGGTTGTAACCTACCTCCATTTTTTAATTGTACTTGCCCTGTCTTCTCTAGGGGTAGAAACGTATAAGATATATTTGATATCTGACCATCTAACCATTTAATAATTATTTTTCTAATATTATGATTTCTTAGAGAAGAATCAAAATCCTGATTAAGATACCCAAAATCGATTGTTTCTAATAATCTTTGTTTAGTAAACCTAGCGTTTGGTGTATTTCTATATTTTAAAAAAATATTCTCCTTGTTTTTCTTGACTTTTAAATTCCATATTTTATCATTCACTAAATGATAAAATGGATATTCAATAAAAATCTTTTTATGATCTGTATTGGGGTATTTTTTAAGCCATATTTCAATAAAATTTTTTTCAAGAATATCATTCAGATAAAAACGATTTTCCCGATAAGGGTCTTCCT